>JGI12635J15846_10000096_pt1 | contig 62186 bp, 58 predicted proteins | sample BlaSpr_A8_OM2_M2_FD_15846 | JGI IMG/M metagenome (IMG submission 15846)
ACAAAAGTCAACTCGCTGGGGTCGAATTCCGGGCCTTTGATCGCATTGCCTTCGCCTGACGCACACCTCGAAACCGGACTGCGCATCTGCCCTCCAGAGAAAAGCCTGGACAACGACTACATTCGATGGCGAGGGGTCCGTTCTCCANGTCCGGTTTGTCTGGGAATAATCGCGAAATACGGGCATTTTTCGCGTATTTCGGCGCAGGGTGAGCGGAAATTCTCTGCAGTTCAGACTGTGTGGCGGAGCGAGAGCGATTCGAACCGTCGGTCCGGTTTTGCCGCGCTAAGCCTCGACGTGTCCGTAAGTTACAGATAGCAAAACCTTAGCAGAGAATTTGATGCCCAAACCCGGCATCAGAGCTTGCAATTAGTCCGGTTTCCGTTCGCCGTTTATTCGTAACTGAAAGGCGAACGCAAGGCGATTTCTGTGGTTGATAGTGGTCACTTCGACAGCCCCAGGCACCTAATAGGGTTCGCACGTGACTGCGTGCCTGGCGGGCAGTTACAAAACCGAACTGTTTCTCTGGTCAAAGGAACAAATTAGAAGCAGATTTGTGGCAGTTATCGGATTCTGTGCTCGTGATTTCGATAACCAAGCGCTCGCGCTTTAGTTCAACCTTGAGATCGGTATAATCCGTTGCCACATCCACGGACTTGCGGATTCCTTCCAAGCCAGGCGTTGAGTTATCGGGCCATAGCGTCCGGGTAGCGGCCTTGTTCCATATCCGGTAGTTCACGTTAAGTGAGTGCAAAGTGATTGCTAATTCGGCGGGCCGATGCGATGACTTTCGACTCCAACACCTTTCGCAATGAGCGAACAGACGCTCGATCATGAAATCCTCGACGAGCTTGCGAATGTCCAGTCCAAAATCGTCCAGTGGATTGGCAAGTGCGGTCTGGATGACCTGCTCGTTCGTTCTGGCCTTCTTTTAATCTGTAGGAATGAAAGGTGGTCTCCTTCGGCGAATTGAGTTCCGAAGCGCCCATTGAGCAATCGAATAGTCTCTGATAGCGGTACTTTTTCTTCTTTAGCTTCGCCGGCTCCCACCTCCTTGTGTCTCTTGATTGTATGGAGGTCACCCTGGTTAGGTCGATTCTGCCCGCGTCAATGCGCTCAAATATGCGTCTCTCTCTCTCTCTCTCTCTCTGATACATGCTATGCTCGGCCCAATGCGCATCTTGTGGCAATGGTTTTCAAGAAATCTCTGCTTGTTGATAGTTACTGTTCTATGCACCCAGTTGAGAGCTCAAGAACGCCCTTCAATATCGGCGCCGGGCGCACCGACAAGCCAAGCGGCATCTCCGAAAATTCCGAGCAGCGTACGGATTATTTCTGATGTGACATATTGCACCGGCGGCGGCCATCCGCTGCTGATGGATCTGTATTTGCCCAACAAATTCCCGCATGCGGCGCCCGCTGTTTTGTGGCTACATGGCGGGGGTTGGAGGAACGGAGACAAGAAAAACAGCTGGATCGTCATCAAATTGGCTCAGAGAGGGCTGGTAGCGGCCAGCGCAAATTATCGCCTAATCGGCGAGGCTGGGTTCCCGGCCGCAATCGAAGATGCAAAATGCGCCGTGCGTTTTTTGCGGGCAAATGCAGATCAATATGGCATTGATCCGGAACGAATCGGCATTGCCGGCCTTTCAGCTGGCGGACATTTGGCCATGTTGGCGGCCACCGCTCCCGCCTCCGCCAATCTGGAAGGCTCCGGCGGATGGACAAATGTTTCAAGCCGCGTCAGTGCGGTGCTTTCGTGGTACGGCCCAACTGACTTTAATGTTGGTCCAACCGCATTTGAGCGCGGCCATGGACCTTCGATTAAGGATTTCCTTGGCGGTACTCCAGAAGAGAAACCAGAGAACTACAAGAATGCCAGTCCGATTCATTGGGTGAAGAAGGGCGACCCGCCGCTCCTCATGATTCATGGACAAGAGGACACCACAGTTCCCTTCGATCAATCGCTCAGGATGGAAAAGGCTTATCGAGCCGCGGGGAATACGGCGAAGTTAATTCCCGTGAAAAATGCTGGGCACAATTTCGAACCCGTTCCCGGCAAATCGATCTCACCGTCGGCTCGCAAAATCAAACGATTATCGGTCACATTTTTAATTAAGACGCTGGAACACAGGTAATGGAACTCCGTCGCAACGCGCATAGATATATTTAAATAGCTTAACTATATTTCGCGTTATATTTCCATCCAGATTGCTGGCCTGCTTGGCGGTTTTCGATTACAGTCTAGCAATGGCCAGTACCATCCGCCCCGCTGATAGACAGAATCGCCAAAATGGGTCCGTGAGGAAGAACCGCAGTGCCGATCCTTCGTCGGCCAAGTTACGCGACACGCGAATATTCCGATTCCCAGCCACCGTTTCAAAGCCGGAACTCTTGGACGGCAATGGAAGTTCCGACAAAACATTTCGTCAATTCCTTTACGATTTTTCCGTCCTAGGATCTCACTTGGAGTTTGCGCGCGCCTACCTGGCATCACAGCTCGGACTTTCCTCCCCTCAGTACAACATCCTGATGATTATTGCCCAGTATCAGGGCGCAAATGGAGTTGGGGTAAGCGATGTAGCTCAACATCTGCACGTCAGCACCGCTTTCGTCACGGGAGAAGGGGGCAAACTCGAGCAGGCAGGCTTGATCGAAAAAAGGCAGAACCCAAAAGACGGCCGCGGGGTGCTCCTTCGGCTGACCAGACAAGGCGAGGCGCACGTTCTGCGCATCGGGCCCAAGCGTCTGCTCGTGAATGATCATTTATTTGCCAGTCTTTCTGGCGAAGATTTTAGCCATCTGGCCCGTTCGCTTGCGCGTCTCATTGATGACTTCTCCAATACGATCAAGATGTTGAGGATCATGCAGAGAGAGTAACTCACGAAATCTTGCCTGTCTTAGATAAGTCTTCCTACCAATTAGCAAATGAATATAATTAAGTGACTTGACTATATCTGACATCTCAGGATATAGTTTCGCACCATGAAACGCGGGCGTCTGCAACCGCGCTTTGAATGGCGGCAGGGTTCTTGCCGGATTGGGGGATTCGGCAGAAATCTGCTTCCGAGCGAGGTCGCAGATTGCCGACGCCTTGCTTATTCAATCCTGCACACCTCGGGTTCGCTCAAGCGCCCGGCAATGCGGGCCACTCGGAAAGTAATCGTTCTGTTTTGTAGCCTGATATTGTTCGACGCCAGCCTGGCATGGTCGCAGGCGACAACGTCGTTGTCTGGCCGGGTAACCGACAGCAGTAATGCCCTGATAGCTGGGGCGACTGTCACACTTACTTCCAATGATACCGGTGCAGTTCGCCGGGACATAACCAACCAGAGCGGCGAATATCAATTCGCCCAACTTGCTCCCGGCCATTACCAAATAGTGATTGTAGTTACCGGCTTTTCTACCTGGCATCACTCGCTCATCGAGCTTCTCGTTGATCAACCCGCGACCGTCAATGCCGTGCTCTCTCTTGCGTCCGTTTCCACCCAAACGACAGTCAGCGCGAGTCTCCAGCCAATTTTGAATACCACCGACGCCACGATTGGCAATGCGTTCACTGCCCGGCAAATCGAAGATCTTCCGAGCGAGGCGAGAAACACCCCGACTCTGCTGAGCCTGCAACCCGGCGTCACGTATCTTGGCCCGGGAAATGGCAACTCGGTGAACGATGCACGAGCGGGCGCCACTGACGGAGGGCGGTCTGACCAGGCCAATATCACTCTCGATGGTATCGATGTGAACGACATCAACAATGGATTCGCTTTTACCAGCGCGTTGCGTGTCTCTCCGGATTCTGTTGCGGAGTTCCGTGTGATTACCAGCAATCCCAATGCGGACCAGGGACGATCCTCAGGCGCTCAAGTGGCCCTGGTAACTAAAAGCGGCACCAATGTTCTGCGCGGAACTGTATACGAGTACAACCGTTCTAATCTTCTGGAGGCGAATGATTTTTTCAACCAGCAGTTGGAACGCAGCCAGGATCTGCCGAATCGCCCGCTGCAACTCGTTTATAACGTCTTTGGCGTGGCTGCCGGCGGCCCCCTAAAACACGACCGTGCGTTTCTCTTTTTCAATTATGAAGGACAGCGGCAGGCGATCGGCGGCGTTTCCAATAACGATCTAGTTCCTACAGTGAGTTTTCGCGCAGGTAATCTCACCTATGCGTGCGCTCAGACCTCGCAGTGTTCCCTAACTTCTCCGTCAACACCTGGCGTTACCTACAACACCCTCACGGCAGCGCAGATCAAGAGCATGGATCCGTTGGGAATTGGGGTGAGTTCAGCAATGCAAGTGTTGCTGAAGAGTTATCCATTGCCTAACAATCCCTTGGCAGGGGACGGGTTCAATTCCGAAGGATACAGTTTCGCTTACTCGGTAAAGCCCAGCTATAACGCCTATACCACGCGTTTCGACTTTAATTTCACGCCCCGGCAAACCGCCTTCTGGCGAGGCAATCTTCAAGATGACAGTCAGCCGGGAGGACCAACGTTCCCCGGTCAGCCACCCAGCACTACGAATCACAACAACAGTCGTGGATTCGCCTCCGGCTACACCTACCTCTTTAACAGCAACCTGTTAAACACTGTTGATTTTGGCCTCACTCGCCAGGGGTTGAACGCATCAGGCCTTCTTTCTCAGCCTTACATTTCTTTCATCTTTTCTCCGCCGCAGGCGATCTCTCCTACCAGTTCGACAACTGTTGCCGTTTACAACCTTGTTGACAATCTCTCGTGGGCGCATGGTAATCACAATTTTGCATTTGGAACGAACATACGCTTCATCGGAGACCGCGGCTCGAGCAATGCGACAGCTTTCTCCAATGCAGGTGGAGTTGCGATTTATCTTCCGCAATCGATTGCAGGCAGCGGCGGCGCTTTTGATCCGGCCGCTTACGGGTTTCCATCCATCGCGCGCCAGGCTCGAAATGTTTACAACAATGACCTTCTCGACATAACCGGCATCCTGACCGAAGGAAATGTCACCTATAACACGACTAAGACCGGCGGAGCCTTACCGATAGGGGCGCCTGTAGTGCGCGACTATCGCTGGAACGAATACGAGTTCTATGCCCAGGACTCGTGGAAGACCACAAAGAATCTAACACTCACTTACGGCCTGCGATATTCCTATCAACAAGCGCCAGCAGAAACCACCGGAACCCAGGTGGGCGTCTGCCAGATCGTAAACGGAGCCTGTACGACTGAACCATTTTCTTTGACCAGGTTTGTCGAACGCAGCGCACAATTAGCCGCGGCTGGCCAACCCGCAAACAATGCCGGAGAACTCGGTTTCCCGCTGAACGGCCGATACAACGGAAAACCGGATTATTGGACGCCCGACAAACTCGATTTCGCGCCTCGACTCGCTGCCGCGTATTCACCTCGCCCTAATTCCGGTTTTCTGCAAAGACTGTTCGGGGATGGGGCGACCAGCATTCGCGGTGGGTATTCTCTTGTATATGACCACTTCGGGGCTGCCATCGCAAATACCTTCGATGTGTCGGGCTCCTACGGCTTATCGACCGTGCTGGCTACAACGCCCGGCACGTTTACGGTATCGTCAGCGCCGCGCTTCAGCGACCTTCATACCGTTCCATCCGTATTGTTGCCGCCAGCCCCGACCGTGGGTTTTCCCGGTGTTCCGGTTTCAAGCGGCCCCGCTAGCGCGGCGATTTATTGGTCGGAAGATTCCGCGATCAAGACGCCGTACGCGCACGTCTTCGATTTTTCCATGACTCGTGAAATTCGTAACGGCTCTTCGCTGGAGATGGCCTATGTCGGCCGGTTCGCGCGTCGCCTACTGGAACAGGAAGATGTCGCCATGCCGACGAACCTTCAGGCGGCAGGAACCACCTATTTCGCGGCTGCCCGCCAGCTAGCGACACTGGTGCGGGCCAATACTCCGGTGGCCTCGATCAAACCGATTGCCTACTGGCAAACACTATTCGGCGTGCTCGACGGGCAGGACATCGGCTTCGGCTCGGGCCTTTCAGCCACGCAAAATGTTTATCAGTTGTTTGCGCAATTCGCGGGCAACGAGACTCAGGCTCTCTACAACCTTGATCTCCCGGATTCAGTTTCCAACGCCGGCGTGAATCCGAACCAGACCTATCCTTCGTACCGGTTTTATCACGATCAGTTCTCGTCGCTATACGGGTGGCGTTCGGTGGGAAGTTCCAGCTTCAACGCCCTTGAAGTCATTTATCGCCAGCGCTTTGGTTTCGGTCTGCAAGCGGATTTTAACTACACCTATTCAAAGTCCCTCGATTGGACCTCGCAGGTCGAGCGGCTTTCCGTGTCAGGCCTCGATAACGGCGGACAGATCATTAACACCTGGAACCCCAGCGAACTCTATGGCGATTCCGACTTCGATATGAGGCATCAGGTAAATGCCAATTACATATGGAATCTTCCGCTCGGCCGGGGAAAACGCTTCGCCACAGGAATCGGCAGAGTCTTGGACGGAGTTATTGGTGGCTGGCAATTGACGGGAATCGTGCGCTGGACAAGCGGCTTGCCGGTAGGAGTTGTGAATGGACTGAGCTTTCCTACAAATTGGGACATTGAAGGCTACGCAACCCAGATCTCCCCTGTTCCGGCCCGAGGGCATGAAGTGAACCAGCCTCTACAGCAACTTTTTGAGTCTCTATCCGCCGCCTACAACGCGTTTGGCAAGACACTGCCCGGCGATTCCGGAACGCGCAACCCGATTCGTGGCGATGGATATTTTGGCTGGGATGCAGGCCTCGGGAAGTCATTCAGTTTGGTTGAGAACAAGCAATTGAAGATTGGCATGGAAATTTTCAATCTGACCAACAGCGTACGTTTCGATCCGCGATCGATCAGTCTCAGTCTCGACAACCCTAACAGCTTCGGAGTCGCGAACAGCACATTGACGGATTATCGCAGGACGCAGTTCTACGGGCGATTCGAGTTCTAGGGTCCGGTGGCTACGGCGGAAATCGAAGGAAAGTCAAAAACTCAAGTTTGCCGCGGAGGCGGATATGAAATGGACTCGCGCTTTACTCACAGTCCTCACCTTTGCTCTGGCGGTGCGTGTCCAGGCTCAGACTCTGACCACTCTGGCATTTTTCAATGGGACCAACGGTTCAGTACCGCTTGCGCCCGTAGTACAGGGTGTTGACGGCAACTTCTACGGCACAACCCAAAGTGGCGGGGATAACTTTGGCGTGATTTTTAAGATTACTCCAGGCGGTACGCTGACTACTCTGCACATATTTCACGGACCTGACGGTACCGACCCGACCTGCATCATTCAAGGGACCGATGGCAATCTCTATGGAACGACCGGTGGAGGCACTGGTGCTGCGAGCAAGGGGACAATCTTCAAAATCACGCTTGCGGGAGCACTGACCACAATCGCCCGGTTCAATGGCATGAATGGATGGCTCCCGAATGGGTTAGTCGAAGGAGTGGGCGGAAACTTCTACGGAACTACTCTGTTGGGAGGGACCCCTTACTGCAACTTCAGATGTGGCGTCATTTTCAAAGTCACACCCCAGGGCATTTTGTCGACGCTGCACAATTTCTACGGTGGGGACGGCAGCGAACCGTTTGAGGCACCAGTGCAAGGTAGCGACGGCAATTTTTACGGAACAACCAGCGGCATTCCCAGCACCTTCCTGGGTACGATCTACAAAATCACTCCCCAGGGTGCGTTTACCGTACTGTACAACTTCACCGACTCGGTTGGCTCTGCACCGACTTCCGGCCTGGCGCAGGCATCCGATGGAAATTTCTACGGCTCAACTACTGCCGGAGGCGAGTTTGACACGGGCATCCTTTTCAAAATTACCGCAGACGGAACTTTTACCGTGTTGCTCAGCTTAACTTACGAGTTCGATCCTAGTAGTACTTTGATTCGGGCGACCGACGAGAATCTTTATGGGTCGGCACCAGGGTTTCTCGATGACGGAAGTCTTTTCTCAGTGACGGAAAGCGGCAACCTGAGCCTCTTACACAGCTTCAACGGTCTGGACGGATCCACGCCCAGGGCCGCGCTGATTCAAGGCACCGATGGAAAATTCTACGGCACAACGTCGGACAGCGTTTTTAGTTTTTCGATGGGCTTGGCTCCATTCGCACAGATCCTAAACACCTCCGGGAAGATTGGAGCGACCGTCATAATCCTGGGGAACGATCTCACTGGAACCAGCAGCGTTACGTTCAATGGGGTGGGAGCCACATTCACCGTGGTCTCGGCCACTGAAATCAAAGCCACGGTTCCCAACGGCGCAACCAGCGGCACAGTCCAGGTGACGACGCCCAACGGTACTTTGAACAGCAATGTGCCCTTCCTGGTGACGCCATGATCCCTGCCCGGCAAAAGGAGACGCCTCTAGAGCAACTCGTTCTCAGAGAAACTTCCGAATCGCTGCCCAAGCTCGAACAACACAGGAGGTATCACATGAACCCGATCACGATCTATTCGTCTTTTTCAGTTTCACTTCCAGCGGAAAAGCCTTTCGACAAATCCGCATCGCAGCTTCCCAGCAACCGATCCGGTGTCAGAAAGCTGAGCGGCTGGAAAATGGGCCCGGCGGTTTTTCTAATCGCCCTCGCCGTGTCTGTGGTTTCGCCGGCGCAGACTTATTCGATCCTGGTCAATTTCACCGGCTCCGCCACCGGACCGCAGAGTTTCCTCGCGCAAGGCCTCGACGGGAATCTCTATGGTACGTTGTACAACAACGCTGACCCGACCCTTTATCGCACTACAACATCGGGAGACTTAACGGTGTTAGCGACGATAGAGACTGGCGTCAACGATTATCTGCCCGGACTAATTCAAGCGCCGAATGGGAACCTCTATGGCACTACCGCGCTCGGTGGACCCGACGCTGCCGGCACGGTTTTCGAAGTGACCCAGGCTGGAACAGTGACCACACTGCACGATTTCTCCACGCACGGCGACGGCGGCAGTTTCCCCGGCTCTCTGCTCTTGGCCAGCGACGGAAATTTCTATGGGATCACCGCGGGAGGAGGGACTTCCGGCTACGGCACAATTTTTGAGATAACTCCGGCGGGCCAATTTCGCACGGTGCTGACATTCAATGGAGCGAATGGCGGTGCTGCGAACTCGCTTATTCAGGGGCTTGACGGCACCTTCTACGGCACGACCTACCTGGGTGGCACTGGGAACTTTGGCACGATCTTCAAAGTCACTCCCGGGAGTACCATCGCGACGCTTCACAGCTTTGTGAACACGGATGGCGCCGGACCTTATGGGGGGCTCGTTCAGGGCACCGACGGGAATTTTTATGGCGTTACCGTCTACGGAGGAGATCTCACTTGCGACGCCGCGACCGGTTGTGGGACGGTTTTCAAGGTGACGCCATCGGGTGCGCTGACCAACCTGCACAACTTTGAGATCGCCGACGGATCGAATCCCTACACCGCATTGATTCAGGCGACCGACGGGAACTTCTACTGCACAACCTACTTTGGAGGAGGCATCCCCAAACAAGGAACGGTTTTTCAGATCACGCCGGCGGGCGCGCTTACCACGCTGAACGTTTTTAATCCGAACTCTGAAGATGGCGGCAACCCCACCGCGGCGCTGGTTCAAGACACTAACGGAAGCCTCTACGGCACGACTCAGCTCGGAGGTGACTTCAATGGAGGCGTCGTGTATGTCCTCTCCGTGCCGGGTCTCAGGCCATTCGTGAAAACGCTGCCTACATCCGGCAATGTGGGACCGATGGTGGATATTTTGGGTTCAAATCTCACCGGTGCGACCAGCGTCACCTTCAATGGCAAATCCGCTTCTTTTAAGGTGGTCTCGGCTTCAGAAATTACGGTGACAGTTCCTCATGGTGCGACTACTGGGACGGTAAAAGTGGCCACTCCGAAGGGACTGCTGTTGAGCAATGTGGCGTTTCGGGTGGTGCCCTGAATGGGCGGGCTCCTTGAACTTGGTTCCACAACGGCGACGGGTTGCTCCTCCGCCTTTGTGCCCCTTATACGACCCTGCGCGAATCCTGGGGGATTCGTCCCCCCGGTTTTGAAGTTCTGGTTTCTTTATTTCCAATCGCGATCACTGGCCCGCGCGGCTCGGATACAACAATCCAACATGCGCGAGTCTCAGGAGACTGCTGTATGAACTCAAGAACAACTCCTCGTATGCTGAGGGCCGTGGTTGTCCTCGCGGCCTTTACTGTTAGCTTGGCGGTATGCGGCCAAGCGCAGACCTTGACTACTTTGGCGGTTTTTAACGGGACCGATGGGGCTCAGCCTGATGCACCGTTGGTCCAGGGCCTCGATGGAAACTTCTATGGCGTCACTACCGAGGGGGGAGCCGATGGATTTGGCACAATCTTCCGGGTCACGCCACAGGGAACACTAACGACGCTGCACAATTTCCACGGATCTGACGGCGGCTACGCCGACTGGCTGATTCAGGCTACCGACGGAAATTTATACGGAACTACATTGACTGGACCGTCCGGCCTGGGAACAGTCTTCAAGATCACACTCGAAGGCGCGCTCACAACGCTGGCCAGATTCAACCAGGCCAACGGTTCTCTGCCTAATGGGTTAATGCAAGGCAGTGACGGAAACTTCTACGGTACGGCCCTCTATGGCGGAAGCCTGACGTGTAATCCTCCCACAGGCTGCGGCACTATTTTCAAGGTCACACCTGAGGGCGCGATAGCAAAGTTGCACAGCTTTGATGACGTCGATGGAAACGAACCTTACGCCGTGCCGATCCAAGGCACGGATGGCAATTTCTACGGAACGACGAGGAGTGGCGGAAGTCAACACCTGGGCACGATCTACAAGATGACATCCGAGGGCGTTCTTACAACGTTGCAGAGCTTCGACGGTAGCAATGGCGCCATTGCGATCCCCGGACTTGCGCAAGCCTTGGACGGAAATTTCTACGGGACAACCATCAATGGCGGATCCACATTTGGCTACAATGACGGCACAATTTACAAGATAACGCCACAAGGAACTCTGACGACACTGCTCAACTGGAACAATGTAGTATTCGACACAAACGCGTTGATTCAGGCGACCGATGGGAATTTTTACGGGTCGGCTATTGGCGACGGCAGCGTCAGTGACGGCAGTCTTTTCGTAGTTACCGAAGAGGGCGCTCTCACTGTATTACATACCTTCAATGGCTTTGACGGCGGCGAACCCCGCACGGCGCTGGTTCAGGGGACTGACGGGAAATTCTACGGCACGACCTATTTCGGCGGCCCCACTCTTCTCGCCCAAGGGAGCGTTTTCAGCTTCTCAGTAGGATTAGGCGCGTTCGTGAAAACACTGACCACTTCGGGTGGGATCGGAGCGAAAGTTATCATCCTGGGAACCGCCCTCACAGGAACAACCAGCGTCACTTTTAATGGCGTCGCGGCCACATTCACAGTGGTCTCGGCCAGCGAAGTCACGGCCACGGTTCCCAGCGGCGCGACCAGCGGCACGGTTCAGGTGACTACACCCACTGGCACGCTCGATAGCAACGTACCTTATCAGGTGACGCCATGATTGTTAGCCGCATGACGGAAACGCTTTAGAGCCTACATCCGGGCCGGAATCCGCCGTAACAACGCAGTCGCCGAGCGAGACGGCCGGTACTTGAAGCAGAGCAAGAAGAGGAGAGATGCTATGCAATCGACCAAGATTCTTCCCACGCTCGTCTTAATCGTCATGAGCACCGTGATCGCTTCGTCCGCTCAGACTTACAAAATCCTGGTGAGTTTATCCGGTTCTACCGCCTATCCCGAAAATGCCCTCGTCCAGGGCGTTGACGGAAACCTTTACGGAGCGCTGCACAATCCGTTCGGTAATTTGGCGATCTATCGTGTCACGACCACAGGCGAAGCAACGGTTGTGACGACGACCGACGTTGCCGATGGTTACTTTCCAGCATTGACTCAGGCGCCCAACGGCGACTTCTACGGGACAAATGCAATCGGCGGGCCGGAAGATGCGGGCACGATTTTCGATGTGACGCCGACGGGAACGCTGACTACGCTGCACAACTTCTCCACGCAGGGTAACGACGGGAGCTATCCCGGTCCCCTGATTCTGGCCAGCAACGGGAATTTCTATGGGACCACGGCGGCAGGTGGAACTTCTGGCTATGGAACAATTTTTGAAATGACTCCCCAAGGCAAACTGCACACGGTGCTAACGCTTGACAATACCAATGGCGGCGCAGCCAACGCTCTGCTTCAGGGACGCGACGGGAACATTTACGGCACCACTTACCTCGGCGGTCCGGAAAACTACGGTACGGTTTTCAAACTCACTCCCGGCGGTACGCTGACTACCCTGCACAGCTTCGATAGCACCGATGGCGCCGGACCTTATGGTGGACTGGTTCAAGGTACCGACGGGAACTTTTACGGAGTGACCTTATGGGGAGGAGATCTTACGTGCAATGCCTCGACCGGTTGCGGAACGGTCTTCAAGGTCACGCCTTCGGGCACGCTGACGACGCTGCACAACTTTGAAATCAGCGACGGATTGAATCCTTACACCGCATTGATTCAAGCCACAGATGGAAATTTTTATGGTACGACCTATTTTGGCGGCAGCGACCAGCAAGGAACGATTTTCGAAATCACTCCCGCAGGCGCCCTGACGACGCTGTACAGCTTCGGTGAAGATGGCGGCAACCCCTTCGCGCCGCTGGTTCAGGACACAAACGGAAGCCTCTACGGCACAACCCAGTTCGGTGGTGAGGAGGGTATAGGCACCATTTATGTCCTGTCCGCGCCGAGTCTGAGGTCGTTCGTAAGCACGCTGCCCACGTCTGCCGACGTGGGATCGACCGTCGACATTCTAGGCTCAAATCTGACGGGGGCGATTAGCGTTAGCTTCAATGGAACGTCCGCCGCCTTCACGGTGGTTTCGGCGACGGAGATTACAACGACGGTACCTACCGGGGCGACTACCGGAATGCTTAAGGTGACCACGCCAAGTGGGAGCTTGAGGAGCAATGTGGCCTTTCAAGTGGTGCCGTGAACGGTGTTGACACTTGAGCTTGGTTCTGCGATACGGCTCCGGCGATGTTTTTCTGAGTGGTTTTCAGGGGCCTCTTCTGCTCCTTTTTTGTGAGCCTCATGTGAAATCCTGCGTCCTCCCCTCAAGGGATATGCTCAACGCACGTATTGGTACGTTGGTTCGAAACAGGAATGGATGATCGGCCGTCAGCCGCTCAGAACGGCGACAAATAGCGCCGATTGCCGACCTCGATTTCTAAGGTGCTTGCAAAAGTCAACTCGCTAAGGCCGAATTCACGTTTTCTGATCGCATTGCATTCGCCTTATCCCTGCTTGAAACCGGACTGCGCATGTGCCCTGCGGAGAAAAGCCGGGACAGTGACCCACTTGCCTGCTAAGCAGTCCGTTCTCTGCAGCCCGGTTCGTCTGCGAATAATCGCGAAATACGGGCATGTTTCGCGTATTTCGGCGTAACAGGCAACGAAATCTCTCTGCAGTCCAGACTACGTGGCGGAGAGAGCGGGATTCGAACTCTCAGTACCTTTTTGCACCCGTAAGCCTCGACGTGTCCGTAAGTTGCAGATGCAAAACACCGCCAGAGAATTTCACCGCCAAAACCTGACTCAGAGTTTTACAATCAGTCCGGTTTCGGTTCGCCCTCCATTCGCAAGCTGAAGGCGAACGCCAAGCGATTCTGTGGGAGAAAGTGGTCGCTGAGAGACCTGGGCAGCTGATAGGGTTCGCACGTGACTGCGTGCCTAGCGGGCAGTCACAAGATCGAAACCATCGCCCGGAGAAGGACTTAGTGTGGGACTCAGGTTTCCCGGGGATTACTGGAAATTTCTGCTCGCTCTTTTTCTTGGACAAAGCAGGTTGAACATCAAGGTCAATGAGTGTAATGGCGATGTTTCGCCAATTGACTGCCTTGGGAGTTTTACAATGCCGGGGGAGGACGAAGCGCATTGGATCTGATTTTGGGATTCCCGGATTGATCTCCCGTTTACTCTCAGCGATTGGGACCAACGCGAAGCGAGATTTTTTGCGAGCAGCGTTACTGCCCTCCGCAGTCAAACTGAGCCACTACCGCGCATAACTTCGTCCTGACTTTCAAATCTGAAAGTGACACGATTTCGTCCCTACTCCCCCGGAGCCGACATGAGGCTCCAGAGTCCCAAGCTGAACACTACGAAATTCCAAGCCGGAAAGGAAACTACATGTCGCACGAGCCAACCGCCGATTCTTCTCGCTCCCGCTGCGCATCCCCCATCAGCCCGCTACTCAACAAGAAGCTAGTCGCTTACATGGCGGCCGCCAGCGCGGCGGGTGTTTCGCTGCTGGCCGGGTCCCCCTCCGCTGAGGCGAAGGTCGTCTACACCGCCGTCAACCTGAAGGTCGCACCCTCCGTGGCCATAGATCTTAACAACGATGGCATCGTAGATTTCACCATCCACAATTACGATCCGCCTTTCTTCCATTCCATCTGGCTGCTGGCCGAACCGGCCCCCGGCAACTTCGTCCGTGGCCGCGCCAGCGCCGCCGACGCCGGATTTTTCGGCGTGCCTAACGGGCCGGCTGGTTTCTTTGCTACGGGTACGACGTATTTCAATCAAGGCGTACTCATGGCCAGGTTCTTTCAATACTCGCGCACGAGCTTCGCCGGACCATGGGCGGGCGTCACCAATCGTTATCTGGGCTTCAAGTTTCTCATCGACGGCCAGGTCCACTACGGCTGGGCTCGTGTCTCCGTCCCCGACATCTACGATTCTGTCGTTACCGGTTATGCTTACGAGACGATTCCCAACAAGCCCATCGTAGAAGGCCACACCTTCGGCCCTGAAAGAGCCGCCACCGCACAGCTCGATCTATCCGCTCAGCCCTCTGCACCCGCAACCTTGGGGCTTCTCGCACGCGGCGCCGACGCGATCGCAATCTGGCGGCGCGAGGACTCTCTAACTTCGAATTAGATATTTGAGATTCACAACGGCCCTCCCGGCATTCGGTTTGTCACCGGGAGGGCGATTCTTTGCCTATGAAGCTGCGTCGTTTCGGGGAAGATTCTAGGCCCGGAACCTGAAGGAGACGATCATTCGTCTCTCGACGCTGCTGCCAAAGCGAGTGGTCCCATCGCGAAGAAGGGACACAACTTGAGTAGTTGTCGAAATCAGGCCGTTACACTCAAGTGCCCAGGCTGCGAGGCCATGATGGGTGAATGGAGATTTATCGCCAATCTCGGACGATCAGCATTTAGCCGACCTTGCTGAGGTACGTGTTCAATCATTGTCCTTGCGGACCGGCTACATTGTGCATGGCGAGCAGATCGTCCAACTTGGCCCGGTCAAGAAGATGCCCGCGAACGATGACGGCTCGTACTCGCCTAAGGGCGCGAATATCTTCCACTGGATTTGCGTCCAAAAGAACCAGGTTCGCTGTCTTTCCCGGTTCGACGGAGCCGAACTCCCGCTGAACTCCAAGAAACTCAGCGGCGCGCAGAGTGGCAGTTTGCAGCGCCTCCATCGGGGACAGACCGGCTGACACGAGGAGCTCCAGTTCGTCTGGAAGGCTGAAGCCAGGGTAGGTGTAAGGATTCGGCGTATCTGTCCCCGCCAGCATGGGAACGTGCGCAACATGCATAGCCTTCACGATTTCAATATCGCGATCGAATAATCGCNACTGGATCCGGTCATTCCGGGCATCCGGGTTTCCGCCCATCGATTCCCAGAAACGTAAAATATCGTCAGGCATATAGGTGTTTCGGGGATCTTTTCGGAGTGCGGGGTCATGGATCAGCGCGTAAGACCGAAGGACCACCAGCGTCGGGGTCTGCCAGGTATCATTCTGGGCAAACTCGCCAAATAAGTTGTTCGCCTTCTTGGAATCGTATCTGGCCAGAATCGCTTCATTCAGTTTGTAGTAAAGATCGCGCGCTGTCTTTGGGTCTTCTTCACCGTCGGCCGCAGCCTTCATCTTGCTTAGAGCCTCGGGGGGCGAGGACAGGTAGTTTGGAATGCCCCACAAGTGTTCAATGCTCTTCTGTCCGAGTCGTGAGGCTTCCAGCGGAGTAATGGTGTCTGGCAAATGTCCTACGAATGGGATGTGGGCTGCCTTGGCTTGAGTTGCAACGCTCAGGTACGTTTCCCGACTCAACGTGTTGTATACCTTCAGAAAGTCTGCTTTGTCCGCCACCAGAGTTGGGACGACTCTGCGTGCATCCTCTGCGCTTTTCAGCGCGATCGAGAAAGGCCAGAAGGGATGTTCTCCCTCAAGAATGGGACCTGCTGCAAAGATTTCAGGTCCGATCCGGGCCCCTTCCGATACCTCGTTCTTAATTTGAGCAATCTGGCGTAGCGGAATATCGCCACCCATGTCCCGGATTCCCGTAACTCCGTTGGCGATGAAGAGTGGGAAAAACCGATCGGGCTGGTTCTTGCTCAGCGAATGAACATGCATGTCCCAGAGACCTGCAATCAGAAACTTCCCTCGGCCATCGACCACGCTCTGGCCGGACCGTGCCGGAACAGCTTGCGCGGCAGTGACGATCGACCTGATTGTGTCGCCTACGATCAGAACCGATACGTGCGGCCTTGGGATAGCCCCCGTCGAGTCGACTACAGTCACATCCTGGATCACTAAGGAGCCCGCCTGCGCCGACAGACTCGGTCCGTACAGCACAAGAAAAAGCCATAAAAGCGTGTAGAGAACAACGATTCGGTCCACGTTCCCCTCCGTCTGAACTCTGGGCGCTCACGACCCATGTTCAACGCCAAGTTAGACGAATAGTATCCCTCTAGAACGATAGGGCAAGTCGGCAAATGTTGTAACCAGGCGATTACACGTTTTGACCCGGAAACCGGGGAGGCGCTGTCAATGAGCGATATGGGGATGTTACAACAGTTGAAACCGCCTGTTGATCTCACCTTGGAAGGGATAGAGACGCTGGATGCCTTGATGCTCAGCCTTCGCGCCGCTCGTCTGCGAGCACTTCTCTGTCACGGCGCCAAATTGCGATCCCATCCGCGCCACGCGCTAGCAAGCCTAGGTTTGCCGGTTGAGTTGTCGGACTGAGCAAGGGTTCAGCCTCATTGCTTGCCTTCTCCGGGCCGGAAACGTGACCTTCGATGAATGTTGGTCTGGGGAGTTGTCTCGTAAGCATAGCCGGTTACTTGGAGCGCGCCACCCTTCAGATAGTTGCTCAGGTTCACGCGAGCCCAGCCGTAATGTACGGTCCCGTTAATCAGGAACTTCATGCCGATGTAACGGTTGGTGGCATTGGCAAAGGCGCCATTGAACCAAGAACTGCCGTCGTACATCCCGGCAACCGCCATCGGCAACCCTCTGCCGGAGCTGTAGAAGGAGTGCGAGAGGAACTTTTCGCCCCGTCCAACCGCGACACCAAAAAAGCCTGCTGCCACGCCGCCCTTGGCTGCGGCCAACACCGCGTTGCCCGCGACCTGAGGCTTCACAACCGTCAATTCCGAATGGAAAGACCCGCCCAGAATAGAAATCGTAAAGTTGACGACGCCGTCATTGTTCAGATCAATCGGGATAGAGCCGAACGATGTTTGTGAATTAGCGGGTGTGTACACCACTTTGGCCTGAGCGGACGCGGTGAACATCGCGGCGGCTGCGGCGGCCATATAGGCGACTAGCGCCTTGTCGAGTTTCGAGTTGACGGGAGCGGTTGTCGATGACTGTTGAGAACAGATTTTTCGCCAACTATCCCTTTCAGCCGCCGCCAACCCACCGCTCTCATTGACTTGACCCCGCATCGCACCTACCATTGTGCGATTCCATGATCGGGCAAACCATCTCACACTACCGCATCCTTGAGAAGCTGGGCGGGGGCGGGATGGGTGTGGTCTATAAGGCGGAGGATCTCAAACTCGGCCGCTTCGTTGCGCTCAAGTTTCTGCCCGACGACGTAGCCAAAGACCCGCAGGCGCTCAGCCGCTTTCAGCGCGAAGCCAAAGCTGCATCGGCGCTGAACCATCCCAACATTTGCACCATCTACGAAATTGACGACCAGCACGGCGAGGCCTTTATTGCCATGGAGTTTCTGGATGGCATGACGCTGAAGCACAAGATCGCGGGCCGGCCGATGGAAAGCGAGCAGATTCTAGCACTGGCCATCGAGATTGCGGACGCGCTCGACGCTGCCCACACCGAAGGCATTGTTCACCGCGACATCAAGCCCGCCAACATCTTCGTGACCAAGCGCGGTCATGGCAAGATTCTGGACTTTGGACTGGCCAAGGTTGGTCTGGCAGGCAGTTCTTCGAGCCAAATTGCGTCGCTGAACACGCAGTCGGTAGAGGTGGACGCGGAGCACTTGACCAGTCCGGGCACCATGGTGGGAACAGTGGCTTACATGTCGCCCGAGCAGGTTCGAGGCAAGGAGCTTGATGCGCGTACCGACCTGTTTTCCTTTGGCGCAGTATTGTATGAGATGGTCACCGGAACTCTGCCTTTCCGGGGCGACACCGCCGGCACGATCTTTGATTCGATCCTGAATCGCAATCCGGTTCCCTCGATTCGACTGAATCCTGAGATTCCGGCGAAGGTGGACGAGATCACCAGCAAGTGCCTCGAGAAAGACCGAAACCTCCGTTATCAGCATGCCTCCGAGATCCGCGCCGACTTACAGCGGCTGAAGCGGGACACGGAATCGGGGAAGACAGCCGTCGAGCCTGTCGGCAAGCGCAAACGAAAACTATCACGGCTTGCCAAGGCGATGACCGCGGTGGGTGTTCTCGTGTTGCTGGCCACCGGGGCAGCCCTTCTGTTTCGCTACTTTCACAGCGAGGATCTTGGAGTCGATTCGATTGCTGTACTGCCGATCACTGACAACGATACGAGCGCGAACGGACGTGTGCTCGAGGACGGGATCACCAGCAGCCTTATCGACAGCCTGTCACAGATGCCCAACCTGAGGGTGATGTCGCGCAGTTCGGTCGCGCCATACAAAGGCAAAGAAGTCGATCCCATAACGGTGGGGCAACAGCTCAATGTCAAGGCGGTTGTCACCGGACAGCTTGTTCAGCAGGGTGACAATATCGATCTCAGCGTAGAAATGGTCAACGCGCACGACGACAGCCATATCTGGGGCAAGCAATACAGTCGAAAAGCATCGGAGATTCTTTCTTTGCAGCAGGAACTTGCTCGAAATGTATCGGCGCGGTTGATGCCGAAAATCTCCAATGATGCGCGGGACAGACTCGCCAAGCAGGGAACGTCCGATCCTGAGGCTTACCAACTTTACGTCAGGGGTCAGACATATCAGGACACGCTGACGGCGGACGGCTGGAAGAGGGCGCTGGAATACTTTCAGAAGGCGGTGGCCAAAGATGCGAACTACGCGGCGGCGTATGCAGGGATGGCGCACGCTTACGCATGGCTCGGATTCTTCCGCGAGATGCCGCCGGTCGAAGCGCGGCAAAAAGCCACCGACGCTGCGACCAAGGCTGTTCAGTTGGACGACTCCCTTGCCGAGGCGCATGCAGCTCTGGGATATGTGTTCATGTTTAATTGGGAGTGGCAACGCTCCGAGAAAGCATTGCGCCGTGCCCTCGCGTTGAACCCGAGCTTTGCACAGGCGCACTTGTACTACGGCCAGTATCTTTCCGCTCAAGGGAAGATGGAGGAAGCCGTGGCTGAGCACAAGATCGCCCTCGCGCTTGATCCCTCTTCGCAGCTCTACAACCAGGCGTTGTGCGCGATGTTGTGGTCTGCGGGCGAATACGATGAGTCGATTCAGCAGTGCCGCGGACTGGTGGAGACTTACCCCGAAGTTTCCATGCCCCACAGTACTCTGAGCGACGATTACGCGAACAAAAAGGATTACGCACAGGCGATGCGCGAGCTGCAGCTCAGACTGACGATGGACGGCGAGCGCGAGTTATCGGAAACGGTGGGACAAGCGTATGCCACCACGGGATGGGAGGGAGTACTGAAAAAGGAGGCTGAAGTCTATCAGGCAAAGGGTGAAAACTATGACCCGGAGGCCACTGCGATCGCCTATGCGGAACTCGGTGACAAGGACAAGGCGTTCTTTTGGCTAGACAGGGCCTATGATGAGCACGAGTTGCTTTTTGTCAAGAGCACGCGGCAGTACGATAGCCTGCACGGGGATCCACGGTATGCTGACCTGCTGCGTCGGATGGGGTTGCCGCAATGATTTTGCTCTGACCGTTCGGAAAAAGACGCCGACAATCCCACTTTTCTGTCGGCAATTGCTGCTGCAGGTTCAGGTGCTCCGCTTAGCTCCCCGTCAGTCGCTGTTGGTAGCTCTTCTGTCCCTCTATTTCAGTCCTTGCAGTATTAATCCTAGGCCGCGATCCGTTCGAACTTCGTTTTTTTCGTCAACTTGCATAAAGAGGCGATTACACGTTTTGACTGGTCAATGAGCGCTATGGCGATTTTTCCCCAGCTACGCACTTGCTGGCGTAGACCCGGCCTAGTTTGTGGCACAGGCTGTGCTTATGCCGCGTCGCTACGCAAGGCTGTTTCTCCGGATCGCATGACTTCAGCATCAGTTGCTGGCTGCACTTTGTCCTTCATTGCCAGATGCTCATTGTCTCTGAATTCAGCAGCTCGAAATCCAGCCTTGTATGCAATGTGAAAAGCCTTAAGTCTTTCCTCTCTAAGTGCTTCTTCAAAGGCTTCCTGCAAGTCTGCCATAGTTCCTCCGTACCGCTGATATAGATGGCGCTCACTCGGGCGGTTGCCCCATAATGCTGAGCGATCTCGCCATACGTGAAAGTGGACACAGCGCGTTGACTGACGAAACCAGGCCATTACACGTTTTGACACCGGAACCGGGAGCAGCCCGGTCGATGAGTGCTATGGCGATGTTACGCCAACCGACGACGGCTATGACTGCCCTACTGCATGACGGCCCTTTAAAAGAGCGGAATTATTGCCTCGACGAGCGTTCCCGGTTCAGCACGAAGGATGTTCACTTCGCCACCGATCTGTTTGATGCGCTCCCTCATTCCACTTACTCCAACTCCTGTATTCTGAATCGGCGCACCCATAGGTCCGGCTATCGGCATACCCACGCCGAAATCGCGGACCCGCACATACACCCGGTCTACCTGTTGATGAACTTCTACGCGAGCGTCGTCACTTCCGGAGTGTCGATGAACGTTCGTTAACGCTTCCTGAACCACTCGGAAAACGCTGGTTTCGATTTCAGCGGGTAGCCGGGGAAATGTTGAAGGCTTGTAGTCAAAAGCGATCCGCAGCTTGCTTCTCTTCTTGAACCCCTCAAAAAACACATGCAAAGCTGCAAGCAATCCTGATTCATCAAGAAGCGGTGGGTGCATTAGGTAGGAAAGATTCCGGACTTTCGATAGAGCATCCTGAGTCAAGGCAACAGCGTCAGAGCGCGAGCCAAATTCCGGGGCTGTATCCAGACTTAACTTCAGTGCCGTGAGCACCTGTCCCAAGTCGTCATGCAATTCTCGCGCGATACGACGTCGTTCCTCATCTTGTATCCGCACTAACTGTCCAGACAGCCGTTGCAATTCCAGATTCCTGAGTTCTAATTGATTTCGGGATTCCGTCAACAGCACCATTTTGGCGCGAAGTTCTTTGTTAAGTTCCTGCGTCCGTTCTTCGAGTGCTCTTCGTTCAGTCAGGTCGCGAGTGACCTTCGAGAAGCCACGCAATTCCCCGGAATCGAAACGCAACGCTGTAATGACAACGGAGGCCCAAAATTGAGTTCCGTCCTTCCTTACACGCCAGCCTTCATCCGCGAAGCGTCCCATGGCTGACGCAATTTCCAGTTCGCGCTGCGGCCAGCCGCTTTCCTTCGCCTCACGCGAGTAAAAGCGCGAGAAGTGTTGGCCAATAATTTCAGACGCCGAGTAGCCTTTGATGCGTTCCGCCCCTGCATTCCACGTCATCACGTTGCCTTCGGGACTGAGCAGGAAGATGGCATAGTCCTGCACACTCTCGACGAGAAGGCGGAAAATCTCATCGCTGGCCCGTGCCGAGACTTGAAGAGAGTTCTTTGGTTCAGTTGCTGACAATCTGCTCTCGTTTCATGAACATCCCAGTTAGAAAGGCTAGGGGACGTACACCAACCGCCCAATACGGCGTTTGCTGTAGGGCACCCTGCGCCCGGCACAGGAACGGCGTCAGTTGTTCAAATCAGGCCATTACACTCGTTGACCCCGTGACCGCGACGAAGTCGGAGCGCACGGAATAGAAGCCAAAAACATCCTGAGTACAGTAGCGCCGGAATCCACAGAATGAGCAAGTACGTAGTCAGGGTTTCCAGCCATCTGTCGTTAATCCTGCCGAACCAGTCGTGATCTATCAGCCAAGCCCAAGGAGTTACGAACAAGAAACGTAACCCGCGATGCGCTCGCCACGCCAGTGCATAGGACGAGCGATGATGACGAATAGATTTAGGGCCGCAGCAATAAGGAATGGAAGTGGAAGTTTCAACCGAAGCAAGCATTGGGACGGTAATTCCAATCGGCTCCGGGACGGCCGCCTTCGCCTCATCATCGCATTGTGATCGCATTGCGTTCGCATGATGGGGTCGTTGAAACCGGACTGCTCGGATGCCCTCCAGAGAAAAGGGCGGCAAAGCGTGCCACCAGCAATTAGTAGAACGCCTTCTCCGGTCCAGTTTCAGAACAAGAATCGCGAAATACGGGCATTGTTCGCGTATTTCGGCGCAAAGCGAGTGAGATTTCTCTGCAGTCCAGACTGCGTGGCGGAGGGAGAGGGATTCGAACCCTCGGTCCTGTTTTGGCCGGCTAAGCCTCGACGTGTCCGTAAGTTGCAGATAGCAAAACCTTACCAGAGAATTTCACCCTAAACTCCGGACATGTCCGTTGGTAATCGGTTATCGCGTGTATTGATCGGCCACTGGAGACCGACGATAATCCGCTGTGTCAGAGGAACAATTCTCAACTGGAGACCTAGGAGTCTTCCATGCCAACCCACGAGTTGTCTGTCAACATTCTCGCCCATCTCTTAAGTCCCACAACCCGCAACGTTTTCTTGCTCACAATGGCTTTTCAGATCATTGGAGCCAAGTCGCCGCTGGAAAGTACGCTGGAACTGACCAACAGGATTTGTGACCGCTACTTCCCTACTAGTTTTCCAAATTCGTAATCGGAATGTCGGTTCCGCGAGTTTAAGTGTTCGCGGAAGAAGAAATGAAGATCAAAACTACGCTTGCATCGCGGTGTAAGTTCCGACAACAACAAACAATGGAGGGCTCATGCCAAGCGTACATGTTGACAACCTAGGTGAAATGGCAATCATTGAATGCGCGGGAAGGTTTGTCCGAACCGCGGCGGCGTCCAAATTACAGGACGCCGTTACTTCCCAGATACAGGCTCGCGTGGTCGTTTTGGATTTGACAGAAATGCACGCGATAGGCGGTGGCGGTCTAGGTGTGCTCGTGCTTCTACAGAGGTGGGCTCAGGAGCACGAGATTCGACTCAAGCTGTTCAACCCTTCCGAACTCGTGCGGGAAAAGCTAAAGCACGTGGATTTTGAAATTGCCACTCTGGAACAGATGATGAGTCTCCTGGGCCGTGTCGATAGGGAGTACGCGTGCGCCTTGCTCGAATCGCAGTTCCCGTTCCCTAACGTGTCGCGATACGCTTAGATCGAGGAAAGACGCCGATCCCAACGTTCCTAGACCTCAGAGAGTTGACTTTTGTCAGCGCCTTGAAAGTCGGGTTCAGCGCTTCCCATAAGCCCCTTAGCGAACATCTAATGAACCATTCCTTCTTGCACGCCAGACTTAAACAGCCTCGCCGCCTGCTCGGCGACAACAGGATTACTGAAATAAGAGCCTTGCCCCTCGCCGCACCCGTGGCGCTGGAGATGCAAATCTTCACTCTGCAGAATGGCCTGCTATCTTCCGTCTGTCCAGATGGTCACAAATGGACGCTTACGATTGTGCCTAAGGGTCGCGAGCGCGCTGCAAACCGCTACCAGGCTTTCCCGTATGCTACAAGCAGGTGTTTCTCCCGAGGTAGTGTTTGAACAGTCCAACTCTCGCGGATCTGGCCAAAGCGATAAATCGCAGGATTGCGTCGGATGCCTACGCGCGAGACTGAGACGTTCCGGAATCTGGACACAGATTCTAGAACGAGTACACCAGTGTTTTTCAGCCTGAGTCTCTTGGAACAAAAGACGCTACTTTTATTGACTTCGGGTGCGCGCTAAGTGGCACTGCTCGTGCAGAGAGACTGTTGCCCAGGCACTTGGAACAAGCCTGTCGTTACACTTTAGCCTTTAGCTTTCGCGGTCACAACCTGGAAAACGGCTGCTAAGCGGCAATGGCGAAGCCCTGTTCGGATCCGTTTCTATTCAGAGATGTGTTGAGTTGAGGTACTCAGAAAATCAAGTGCTAGAGCCTAATCGCGCTGTCAGCCTTTCCGACCCACCCGAACTCGCCGCGCTTGTCGCGGATCACTCCTGGTTTGCAGTTTTCGTCAGGTCGCACCACGAGAAGCGCATCTCGCAGCACTGTCTGCAGCGCGACATCGAGAGCTTCTTGCCTCTTTATTCGGAAGTGCACACATGGGCGAATCGTTACAAGGCGACGGTCGTGTTGCCATTATTTCCCAATTATCTGTTCGTGCGAAGTAGAAGTGCAGTTCGTCGGCGAGTCTTGGATGTGCCCGGTGTGTTGTCCATCGTCTGCCGTGGATCTCAGATCGCTCCCTTACCCGACGCAGAGATTGAGTCCCTACGTTCCGGACTCCGTCTAGGCAAGCTTGGGCCACATCCGCACTTGGCCATTGGTGAACGAGTGCGTATCACGGCGGGGCCGCTGAACGGTATGGAGGGAATACTTCTGCGCAAAAAGAACCACCTCAGGGTCGTGATTACCATCTCCCAGATCGCGCAGAGCGTAGCGATCGAAGTGGATGCCGCAGAAATCGAGTCTTCAGAGGCTAGTCCTAGAGAGCATCGCTCCTTCGATTTCTGAACTCTGGAGGTCGCAAGTGACGAATACCGCCGACATCATCGGTTAGCTTTACTGCTCGCCGAGTCCACGCCATAGCGGAGTAACCATATGATCAACTTAGCGTTTCATCAGCATGTGCGCACGAGTTTTATGTTTAAGTCCCTGACACTCAGTTTTCTTCTTGCGATCCTAACTTGTCCTTCTTGGGGGCAGACGGCAGAGACGTTGCCAGATGCACCAACAATCCAAGACACTCAGCCCTCTGCACAAAACTTCGTGATGAAGGCTCAGCACGTGCCTCCTCAAGCGACCGTGGGGGCATTCGACAGACATTTTACGATTGCCGCTCTCGCTCTGATCGCATCTTCAGTTTTTAATGCAGAAATGATCTTACGTTGTGAACCTAAGGCCTGCCAGGCTGTCCCAGCGGTTCTGCGCAGCCGGGGGATCATTTACAGCATCGCCATTCCCGCTGACATCGGAGTCGCGTACATCAGCAGTAGGCTTCGCCGAACCCGCTACTACCGCATGTGGTATGTACCGATGCTTGTCGGCACCGTCGGCAATGTTGTGTACGGAGCTCATGCGGCCCAATGCGGCGGGAATGGTTGTGTTTACTTTTCGGGCAACCCCCGTTAACCGACTCTTAGTTTCCGCACCAAGTTAGACATCGAGGTACAAGTATGAGCATAAGTCATTCCGCGTGGAGCTTCGCCACCCCCTGCTTTTCGCGGAAGTCTTGCCAAGCAGTTTTTTCTGTGCAATCTCCCTCTCAAGATTTGGCAGCGTTCAAGGCCATCCTCGGCGTTGGGGGCAGACGACTGCGCCAACCGCTTGTCAGTGCGGGGCGTCGTCCGTGCCGCCTGCTGGCTACCCACACATACGGAGTTTAACTTTGGAAACCAGCAAAACAGATGCACTTGTTCGACCCGGATCGTTAATGTCCATGCCGATCATTCTGTCTGGCGAAGAATTAAACGCCGCTGATGACGGGCTCTCCCTAGCTGAAATCAAGTTCGTGCTATGGAAGCGGAGGCTGGCGATAGGAGCCTGCGCCATGGTTACGATCTTGCTCGTAGGCTTATACACATTCCTGAAAAAACCCATGTATGAGAGTGTCGCGCAGCTGCAATACGATGCGAGCCAATCGGGAAGCCTTGGGTTGGAGGACCTGATCTCCAAGAAGCTGTCGGATGGTGACGGCGATGTCCGGCTTCAAAGTCAGCTAGTGATCTTGCAGAGTGACAAGGTGTCTATGCAGGTGATCAAGGATCTGAGCCTAGCGCGCAGGCCAGATTTTGCCGGCAAAATGGCGACCGCGGTGAGCACATTGGACCCTGCGCAGATGCGGCCGAACCAGTTGGATGAATTGCTGAAACGTTTTCACGAGAGCGCCAAGTATGAGGTATTGCCCAAGACTCAGATCATCGAGGTTCGCTTTCGCAGTACTGACCCGCAGTTGGCCACAGACGGCGTGAACACCATCGTAGATGATTACTTGGAACGGAACTTCCAGTCGCACTATGACGGAACGATGCAGGTTTCGAAATGGCTTTCTAAACAAATGGACGAGTTGAAGACCAATGCTGAGGACGCCCAGCGCAAACTCGCAGACTTCCAGAAGCAGAATGACATTCTGGGGCCGGACGTGAACGACAACATCATCATCGATCGCTTGCAGCAGTTGAACGAGCAACTCACTCAGGCGGAGGCCGACCGCATTCTGAAGGAAGCCCGTTACCGCCTTGCCAGTACCGGCAACCCCGAGCTGGTGGCGGCGGTGGTACCGAGCACTACGCTTGAAATTCTTCGTACTCAGGAAGCGGACCTCAAAGCGCAGTCGGCTCAACTCCAGTCAAAGTTTGGGCAGGGCTATCCAAAAATGCGCGAACTGACCAGCCAATTGAACAAACTCGACGACTCGATTGCCGAGGAGGTTCGTAATGTTGAGGAACGTTTACATGACGAATACCTGGCTGCAAACAAGACGGAATCGATGGTGCGCGGCACGCTAGAAGCGCAAAAACAGGAAGCCTTCCGGCTGAACCGAAAAGCTGCGGAGTTCGCCACTCTGAAGCACGAAGTTGAGTCCAGCCAGGCGCTTTCGGATACGCTGCAACTAAAGTTGAAAGAGGCGGCCGTGACCGCGGGGTTAGCCTCTGCCGACATTAGCATCGTTGACCGCGGACGAGTTCCTGCCCACGCGATTTTGCCGAAGCCTCCGCTATATCTGGCTTTAGCTTTGTTTGGCGGGCTGCTGGGGGGAATCGTTCTAGCTTTCTCCTTGGAGGCGCTGGACGACACCATCACAACGAGTGAGCAGATTCAGAAGTGGGGATCTCTGCCAGCTCTGGCCACCATTCCCTTCACTCAGGCAAACGGCAAGAAAATCCGTAGCTCCGGCGAGGGAAGCGAGGGCTCTGTGGGGTTGGCAACCTTAAAGTCGCCAAACTCCGGCGTGGCCGAAGCCTACCGCGCACTTCGGAGTTCACTGATGCTCGCCAACGTCGACCATCCTCCGAAAGTGATCGTCATCGGTAGTGCCTTTCCTGCGGAGGGAAAAAGTATCACCAGTTGCAACTGTGCCATCGCCTTGGCGCAGAGAGGGAAACGGGTTCTACTAGTCGACGGAGATATGCGTCGCTCCTCCATCCATAAGATATTCGGCGTAGATGGGCGCAAGGGTCTCAGCACACTTTTGGCCGGTGTCTCAGGATCCGAATGCATTCTTACACCCGCTTCGGAACTCAACACTTTGTTTGTATTGCCTGCGGGGCAGACTCCCCCCAACCCTGCGGAGATGCTGGCTTCACAGCGCATGGCGCTAATGCTGAAAAGTTGGGCAGCGGATTACGACCACGTTGTCATCGATACTCCTCCAATGATTGCAGTCAGCGACGCCCTGCCCTTGGCGGCCCAAGCCGATGCGGTGCTGATAGTGGTACGCGCCGGTGTGTCCCGCAGAAAGGCACTGCAGCGTCTTAGTGAAACCCTGGCAAGAATTAACGCCAAGGTTGTGGGAGTGGTACTCAACGCCGCGAATCCGCAACTTGAATATTATTATTCAGGCCCAAGGTATTACGGATACAGTTATGAGGGCTATAGTCATGAATCTGAAAATTAATATTACAGCCGCGCTGCTGATCTCACTGACGGTAGTGGGCGGTTTGGTTCCTTTCCTCCGGGCAGTCGACGAAAAGCAGGGTTCCTCTGCAGCTGCGCCGGTAGCTGATAGTCCGGGTCCGGTCGCCCCGGCTCTTCGCATCGCTGCGGGCGATATGCTCGACGTAAACGTATTCGACACCCCGGAATTGTCCTCGAGGCTTCGTGTCGATAGCAACGGCGACATCACTCTGCCCGTGGGCGGCGACCTGCATGCAGCCGGGAAAACCGCGAAGGAAGCGGGCACAGCCATCGAAGAAATTCTGCAGACGCAGGAGATCCTGACAAATCCACGCGTTTCCGTTTTTATATCGGAGTATGCCACTCAGGGAGCTTCCGTGCTCGGGGAGGTGAAAGTTCCTGGGGTTTACCCCGTTCTCGGGGCGCATGGCCTGCTCGAATTTATCTCCGTGGCGGGCGGAGTCACGCCGACCGCGGGGAAAGATGTCAGCATCACCCATAAGAGTGACCCCAACCATCCCCTCTTGATCCGGCTTGATAACGCGGGGGATCTGGCGAGCCGGGCCAATGCCCAAATTCTCCCGGGCGACATCATCATTGTTTCTCGCTCCGGCATTGTCTACGTGCTGGGCGATCTGCTCCGACCTGGTGGCTTTCTGATCGAAAACAACAATCGGCTCACGGTCGCACAGGCTATTGCACTTGCCATGGGAACCAATCGAACCGCGGCTCTGGATCATTGCCGGCTGATCCGAAGAACTACTCAAGGACGCACAGAAATTAGAGTCCGACTGAAGCGAATTCTGTCCGGCAAGGATTCTGATGTTGAGGTAGAAGACGGCGACATTCTGTTCGTCCCTTCAAGCTTCGGGAAAACTATGGCTTATCGGGGTATCGATGCGGCCGTCACTATGACTCAAAGCGTGGTGGCCTACTCCGCAGCTAGCTCACTCTAAGCGACCTGAAAAACTTGCACTGATCTTAGGCCGCAAGAAATTGACGATTAATCCTCGAGTATTATCCGTGCTCAAGCCCATATTGAACACTTGCATGGCAGCCGTTCTCTGGCTGCTTCTCAGCCACGCCCTTTCGGCGCAGCGCGTGGAACCACGTACCGCACCAGTAAATGTGGCGATCGCGCCCGTCAATTTTTCCGTAGGCGCCAGCCAAGACACTCTCCAGCAATCCAAAACACACGACTCAATGTCTTCGGCAGGAAATTCCTCGGGTTCGGCGAACCCGGAGAAAGCCCTTACCCCAGGTTCGTCGTCCGGAGGTGGCGGAGGGCCATCGAGTGCAGGAGTTTCACCGAATCAAACACAAGCACCGAGTTCAGCAGTGTCGTCGGTCTGGGGATCGCAAGCAGCAGCGCATTCGACGTCCTTGTCCGCCTCCCTTTGGAGTCATCCCAACAACTCACAATCCACAGGTTGCAGTTTGCAGCGCGGCGGTGATAATCGAAGTAACGGCCAAAATGCGCCGACTAACGCCACGCCAGGGCAGAAGGATACAAATTCCAGCGCGGTTGCGAATTGCCTGCCAGCTGCCGCTCTTGGTCAGCCGCCGATGCAAACCCCTCAGGCGAACGGCAAACCTGCGAGCCAAAGCGTAACGGCTTCAACATCCGTAAGCCCAAGACTGCAGGCCGTTCGCCTGCAAATCGCAAATGCCTCCGCGAGCGGCATCCTTCATTACCAGTCCAGCACTTCGACCGCATCACAGCCGCTCACCTCGAGTTCAATTCAGGTGAAGCCCACTATGTCGCAGAGTTCTGCCAAGTCTTCCCCATTCGGTACGACGGCGACCTCGTACGGCGCTCCGCGGACCAATCTAAGGCGCTTTTCCCGCTCCATGCACCAGGGTGGTCATCACCTGAGAACCCGAAAGAGTGGGGATAAAAATCAACCATCTTCGGGACAGTGCTCGGATTCCAAGTCGCCAGCTATAACCGACATCTCTTCTGACGAGCCATGCCAGTCTTCCCATATGGGCGAGACCGGACAGGTTAGCGGCTCTCTCTACTAAACCTGAAGTGGCGCTCGAAGCCATCGGCCTCGACTATATCTATCAGTCCAGCACTGAGCTTCAGTTGAAGTCTACGCGTATGGCATACATTCCTACGAAAAGGGTCAGTTAATAAATGACGCGACTCGGAAGCCTCGAAATGCCGACGCAAGCTGAAGTGCCGAAATTGGCGCGCGCTGGAATGAACTGGTCCGCTGGACTGGTCGTTGGGAGGTACGTGATCTCACTCGCCAGCTCGGCCGTGCTCGCACGCTTCATCTCTCCAACCGATTTTGGATTGCTGGGAATGGTCGCAACGTTCACTGTTCTAATCCAGGTTGTTTCGGATTGTGGCTTATCCTGGGCCATAACGCAACGCCGTGAGCTGACCCGAAATCAAGTCGACGCATTGTTCTGGATTAACGCCGTCATTGGAGTAGCCCTCACAGTCCTATGCTTCGTGGCGGCGCCGTGCATGGCCCGGTTCTACGGTCGGATGGAACTGCGGAGAATTCTCGCAGGAGTGAGCTTCGCTTTGTTGTTCGCCTCCCTCGCAGTACAGCCCAATGGTTTGTTGCGGCGCCAAATGAGATTGAAGGAGCAGTCACTGTGCACGCTTTATTCATCCTTAGCTGGATCCGCGGCAGCGATCACAGCCGCGTTGCTCGGATTGGGATGGGGCGCCTTGGTCATTCAGCTTGTGGCGGGACAAGCGGTCGCGACGGCGCTTGCCTTCTGGTATTCCGGTTATGTGCCGAAAGTTCCGCGTGGCGTGCTAAACGTGACTGGGCTGCTGGTCTTCGGAGGGTATTCGACGGGCTACGGTATCCTCAATTACCTCTCGCGAAATCTGGATAATGCGCTGATCGGGAAGTACTGGGGGGCTACTGATCTCGGGTACTACTCTCGGGCATATTTCCTAATGACCTTGCCTGGTTTATTTGTGGGCGGAATGTTTGCCTCCATTGTGATTCCGATGATGGCCGTCTACAAGAAAGAACCCGCGCAGATGGAGTTAGTCTACGTGCGGGCGATTCGTAGGATCACCATGATTGGCTGCCCTTTGGCGGCCGGGCTTCTGGCGACCGCTCCCGAGCTTGTGAGATTGGTCTATGGACCAAAGTGGATGCCGATCGTACCAATTCTGATTTGGCTCTCGCTAGCTTGCCTTCTGCAACCGATCCACAACACGGCCCAGTGGATTTACGTTGCTCTCGAACGAGGTTGGGATATGTTGATGCTCGGTTTTGTCGTGGCAAGTTCTTCGGTGCTGGCATTTGCTATCGGGCTCCCGGCTGGCCCAGTTGGGGTCGCTCGCGCCTATGCGATTGCCAACACGCTGATCGCACTTCCTATTCTTTTTATGGCGCACCGCGCCGCCGGAATAGATTTGCGAAAGACCATCCTTGAGTGCATGCCCGTCCTAACCTGTGCAATTGTGATGGGAGTGGTTGCCTGGGCGGTTGGAGTCGAGTCTGCGGCGGCGGGATTCGAGATGCCTGCGCGATTTGCGATCAAGGTAGTTGCGGGCGTCATTGTTTACTTTGTTGCCCTGCGACAGATGAGCCGCCCGGCATATTTTGACATCATCCGGGGACTGGGCCATTTCTGCAAATGCGAGGCCGCTGCGTAGATGATTTACGTACATCTGATTGACGAACTCCGAGTCGGAGGGGCGCAGACTCACCTTGTGACCATGCTGCGCGGTTTGCTCCCAACCTCGAAAGCCGAGCATCACGTAGTAAGTCTGTTCGGTGACGGTGAAATGAGCGGCCAATTCCGCTCCCTGGGAATACAGGTTCATATCTTTGACTTCAGTCCTCACCTTGCCCGGCGCAGCTTTCTGGCAGCCACTTCAGAATTGAAATGCTTTTTCGAGGAGTTGCATCCTGAGGTGGTTGAAGCGCACCTAACATGGAGCCGTCTCCTGGGGCTGTTTGCTGCATGGCGGGCGGGCGTGCCCCGGCGAATTGGGTTTGAGCAGGGCGATACCTACCTAAATTCCTGGAAATTCAGGCTTGCGAATTTTGTGGCCCAGCTTTTTGCCCACCACATCGTTGTGTGCAGTTATGCCCTTAAGGATTGGATGCATCGAACGCATGGAGTCCGGGCGTCCAAACTTGTAGTGTTGCACAACTGCGTCGATCTGCACCGGTTTAGCGCCCAGCAACCAGCAGCCGAGGATATGGGGCGGAATGCAGAAGTGCTGAGATTTTGCGCTGTCGGGACACTGGGCCGCGGCGTAAATAAACGCGTCGACGTGCTGATCCGCGGCTTAGCCGTGGCTCGATCGGACGGCGCGAACGCGGAATTGGTAGTGTGCGGGGACGGAAATCAGAAGGAAGAGTTAGAAGCCTTAGCGGCATCGCTCGATCTTGGCCCCTATGTCCGGTTCTTAGGGACTCGCAGCGACGTGGCGCAGATACTTCGGGGTTGCGACGTCTTCTGTCACGCGGCGCCGTTCGAGCCTTTTGGCATCGTTGCCATTGAAGCAATGGCGGCGACACTGCCCATCATCGTACCTGATGCGGGCGGTATCCGGGAGACAGTAATCGAGGGTCAAACCGGGCTACTTTACCCTGCGCTAGATCATGTATCCCTGGGTCGGGCTATGGCGAAACTCGCGGCTGACTCTCAACTGCGCCGGAGAATGGGTGAAGCTGGACGCGAATTGGCGCAGTCCAAGTTCTCAGTCGAGCAATATATACCTTGTATCAGCCACCTGTACCAGATTTCGGCCGTCCTTTAAATCTTCTGCTGGCTCGGCGGGCCAGACTGCCCTCGCTGAATTACTTATCGATTGCCGGTCAAAGGGTTCGCACACTGGATGGAACTGATGTGTCTGACATGGCGGAATCAAAATCTTCCTGAAATGCAGGTTGTCACAGGAGCCACAATTGCGCTGCGAGCCTTTAAATAATGAATAAGTCTGTCCTCATAGTCACTCCATTTTTCGCTCCTCAGAACCATGCTGCAGTTTTTCGGGCGTACAAGTTGGCTAAGTATCTTCCCCAGTATGGGTGGGATCCGATCGTCCTCACGGTCGACACTCAGTACGAGTACAACGAGGATCCGCAGCTCATTGAGGGTCTGCCTGAAGAGGTAGAAATTGTAAAAGTGCGATACATAGAGCCCACCATTCGGGGCCTCCGGATGGCCTTGGGGGGAAAGGAGCGCGGCTTCAAGGCGATGAAAGACGCAGATGCTTTGCGGCCCGACAGGCAAGCACCTTCTACGAATGATCCGCAAAGCTTGCGTAGCCGCGCGTATCAATACTTGCTGTCACATTATTGTCAGGTACCGGACGCATTCTGGACCTGGGCAAATAGCGCGACTGTAGCGGGGCGGAAACTACTAAAAGATCGCAAGATTGATTTGGTGTTTACCACAGCTCCTCCTTACTCGTGCCTGGAAGTTGGGAAGGCACTCCAACAGGCAGGGGCGAAGTGGGTTGCCGATTTCCGCGATCCTATCGCGTACTATCAACGGCTCTCGAGCAATGTCCCACACGTCTACAACAAACAGCGAAAGATTGTCGGGAGTACGTTGGCAAGCGCCGACGCTCTCACGTGGGCAGCTTCCTGTTTTGGCAGCATTTACTCCGATGTCTTTGGAAAATGTGGCGCGGATGCGACGTTCATTCCCACCGGCATTGATCCCGTCCTGTTGGAACCTGCCGCCAGCGAAGGCAAACAGAGTCCGTATCTGATCTTTACTGGGGAGTTCTTGCCAAACTACAGTCCAGAGTTTCTTGAATGTTTTGCCGCCACGCTACGCCGAAGAGAACTGAAGCGAACCGCGATAAAACTGCTGGTCGTGGGGACACTGCAACTGAACCTTAAGCGAATGATGCCCTTGGTCGAGAGATTCAACCTGGAAGATCATGTTGAATTCCGAGATCAGATGTCGCAGCGTGATGTGTACCGCCTCGTTTCACAGGCCTCCGCGGGAGTGCTGTTGCCCGGCTCTCGATCCCGATGGTGGACGAATGCTGCCAAGATGACCGACTTTATCGGCATGCGCAAACCGGTAGTCGCGGTGGTAGCCGATCCGTCGGAAGCGCGTAGCGAACTGACGCGAACCGGCCTGGGCATCTTTCTCGACGGTTCGGTGGAAGAGCGAGCCAACCGATTGGCGGAATTTCTTCTCGGCGAATATCGGCTCCCGGAGCCCAACCAATCTGAGTGCGATCGATATACGGTTCATTCGCAGGTGAGGTCTTTTGCCGAAGTGTTTGATCGGGTCAGCTAGACTTGCTGATCCTTTCAGCTTCACTGCCCCCACGGCGCCGCAATCCCCACTGCTGAGAAATAGCCTGATGATTAAATCTTTCATTGCGCGAGTTGCCCCGTGCTTCAGGCGGGTACCATCTGGAGGGGTGTTTATCGCGGAGATCGATGGTCTGCGCTTCATCGCAATCTCTGCTGTCCTGCTTGTTCACATCATCGCGTACAGTCTCACGTACAGAACTGTCTTTGTGGCCGGACCAGCTGACCAATGGCTACGCTACCACTATGAAGGCTTGGCTCGTGGGGTCGAACTCTTCTTTGTGATCAGCGGATTTGTCATAGCAGCACCGTTCGTGCATCACTATCGCTTGCACGCGCCCGCGGTCGATGTTGGTCAGTTCTACCAGCGGAGGCTCACACGTCTGGAGCCACCATTTCTCCTGGCCATGCTTGTCACTTACGCCGCCCTTGTGCTCGTGCACGACGTTCGAGCTCAACCTTTGCTTCCGCACCTGTTGGCAACGTGCATCTATTCCCACGGCATCATTTATAACTCCAAGAGCACGATTGCATTTATTACCTGGTCGCTCGAAATAGAGATCCAGTTCTACTTACTGGCACCCCTCATCCTTAGAATGCTGTCGTTTCAGACCATGATCAGGCGATCCAGCTTGTTGGCGTTTGCTGGGCTCTCGTTGTTACTCGATCGCTGGCTTGCGGCAAGCCCGTCTCTATCGCGCGTCACGTTTTTTCACTACCTACCCTTATTCATCGCTGGTATCGCCGTCTGCGACGCAGCCCTTCCGAACGGGTGCTGGCGATCCGTTCGGTGTTTTGCCTGGGATGCGATCGGGTTTGTGGCCCTGGCATCTGCTTTTTTTGTTCCCGTGATTTGGACGGCATGGCTACTTCCTTTTCTTTTTGGACTCGCTGTTATTTGCGGGTTCCGAGGTGTGCTGTTATCGCGGTCGCTATCGCACCGCTGGGTCACCACCATCGGAGGGATGTGTTATTCAATCTATCTTGTTCACGAACCTTTGATTTGCTTCTTCGGGAAGCTCACTTCCAGAGTGGCAATGTCGCATTCGATCAGCGTAAACGCGTCCACACAAGCTGTTTTACTCGTGCTGCCAGTGCTTTTCTGCAGCGCATTGTTTTTCGTGATTATCGAAAAGCCCTGCATGAATAAGCACTGGCCGCGTCGTTTGGTCGAGGTTGTGACGACGCGACTATGGAATGGGAACGAGTGTCTTAAGTCGGTCCCTGCCCAGGGTTCCGGAATAATGTCCGAGATTGACTCCTCTTCTGCGTAATCCTCAATGATTCTCTTTTCATATGAATATCCGCCGTGTTCGGGTGGCATCGCGCGGCTCTGCGTCGAGATCAGCACCGCTTTGAAGAAGGATAAGCGGGATTTACGAATTCTCACACAACGGTACGATGGCGCTTGCTTGGCAGCAGGGCCGGCGCTGGTCGAGGTGCCGGCGGAACGGCCATGGCGGGAATGGGCCGCTTTCAAATGGCTGCGGAAGCAATCTTCCGACGTGCCAGTGATCTGTGGTTTGTGGTATCCCGAGGGATTGGTGGCGTTGCTCTCCGGAATAAAACAGTGCATCATCCTTGCCCACGGCGCAGAGCTATTTCCTCCGGTCCAGACTTGGCGTCGCCCTTTTTGGGCAATTCTTCAACGGTGGGTACTCGAAAGCGCAAGGCTGGTGATAGCAAATAGCGAGTATACGCGGAAGCTGGTACTGACTGTAGCGCCCAGAGCGCGTGTTGAAACCATTGTCTTGGCCGTCGACCACGAGCGTTTCTCGCCCGGCAACCGCGCGGCGGCGAAACAAAGACTGAAATTGGAAGGCAAGCAAGTCGTCTGCACGGTCTCTCGCATTCACCAGTACAAAGGGCATGATGTGGTATTGCGGGCAATCTCGCAGCTCAGCGCCGATGAGCGGGCTTCGCTGATTTACGTTGTAGCTGGCACCGGTCCCTATGAAAAAGAATTGAAGACGCTCGCAGTTCAGCTTGGACTGGGTCCCATCGTTAGGTGGTACGGTTTTGTGCCGGAGGAAGATTTGAGTCTGGTGTATCGGGCTTCTGACCTGTTTGCGCTTTGTACGCAGGAACTCCCCTCCCAACGCGCCGTTGAGGGATTCGGACTTGTATTCCTGGAGGCTCAGGCGTGCGGCACACCAGCGGTTGGCACTCGGTCTGGAGGAATCGGCGATGCCCTTGAGGATGGGGATGGAGGATGGCTGGTAGAGCCGAACAACAGCGAGGCACTCGCTGTCATTCTGCGGGAACTGGTTCACGCTCCTGAGAACTTCCGCGCGGCAGGTCAACGGGCTCGCGAAAGAGTGGTTCAAAAGTTTACATGGGACCAATATGCGATTCGCTTTTCGGAGGCACTCGATCGTGCCCTGGTGCGCCGTGAGTGACCGCCAGACAGGTGCCACCGTTATTATCGCCACCCTGAATCGTGGGGAATTTCTCTTGGACACTCTGAAGGATTTAGTAGCCCAAGACTACAGCCCGTTGGAAATTATGGTGGTTGACCAATCTATGGCGACCGAGACCCCTGGTCCCGCTGAGAAGTTTGCTCGAGGTTACACGGATTTGATTCGGTACCATCGCGTGAATTTCCGCGGGTTACCCCAAGCACGAAATCATGCCTGGCAGAATGCGAAATATGAAGCACTGATTTTTGTCGATGATGATATTCGCTGCGGGCCGTGCTTGGTGCGGGAACATCTTCAAACTCTTCGTTTCCCCGGCGTGGGTATGGTCGCTGGCGGAGTCGAGGAGCGAACTCTGGCGCCCGACCTCGATGCCGACCCAGGCAAGTTTTCTTTTTGGACGGCCACTCCGGTACGCAGCTTTGCCGCCCGCCGAGAATGTCCGGCTATGCACGTTGCAGGCTGCAACTTCTCCATTTGGCGTTCTGTGCTCCAGCAGGCAGGGGGCGTGGATGAGGCGCTGGCTCAGGGGGCAGCCTTATACGAGGAGACCGAACTTTGTTTGCGCGTAACGGATTGTGGATTCCATATCCGTTTCAACGGAAGCGCTCGCGTTCTACATTTGTTGGCTGGCCAGGGAGGGTGCCGCACACCCGACATGTCGAGTTATGTCGCATCGCTGGCTCACAATCGGACGATTCTGATCGACCGTTACTTAACGTGGTTCCAGATGCCTTCGGCATATATCCGTCTGTTATTGCTTATTACCTCTTATGCAGCGCACCATCGCAACCCCGGGCTTCTCTCCACGGGGTTTCAAGGAATCGTAACTGGGAGACAGGCCGCACAGCGACCCCGCCTGTGCGCCAACTATCAAATTGGAGAGCGAGTATGAACAATCCGGGACTGGATTCCTTGCGAGAGCGTATCGAGTGCACAGCATCCCGATCTCGCAGTGAACTGACAGACTTGCACTTTGATTGGGAGGTGGGTTTTGCGGACGCGATCAAGAGCTCTAACCGGGGCGGAGAAGAGCGTACTCATCTGTTTCAAGAAGCCTACGTTGGTTTGAGCAGGCTTTTGCGTGCGATACGAGCTCGGGATAACAGAGACCTGGATGCTCCGATGGGTTTCTCTCCCGACTCCATACCGCGAATTTGCGATTTGATTAAGCCGCCTCCAAGGTCGGTGCTTGATGTGGGTTGCAGCACCGGGACCTTGGTCGTGGCCTTAATCAGTCGCGGCTACGACGCGTATGGAATCGATCTTTCGGCCGATTTGATTGCCAGAGCACGGTCCATTCTCGCGAAACAAACTGCGACCGCCCCGGATGCGCGGTTCATTGCTGGAGATTTTCTGCGCTACGACTTCGGTGCCTCCCGGTTTGACTTCATTTACTCTAACGATGTTCTGGAGCACATTCATCCAGATGAAGCCTCGGACTTTCTAGACAAATGTTTTAGCCTCTTGCGTCCATCGGGCTCACTCTGCTTGGTCACGCCTAACCGCTTCACCGGACCCGGTGACGCTTCAATCCTTAGGCTTCCACGCGGCAGCCGTTCGGTTGGGCTGCACCTGCGTGAATACTCTCTGAATGAGCTGAAGTGGTTGCTTACGGAGTCCCGCTTTCGTAGCGTCTCCTCCCGCTTATATTGCGGCGGACGGGGCCGCAAGAGCACAAAAACTCGCGAGTTTTATACTAGGTTAAAAGTCGCCGCGGAGCCGTTGTTGGCCCTCCTACCCGTTGCGATTCGCGCCCGAATAATGGGCATCATGGCCTACAGCGAGGTGGTCGCCAGCAGGGGCGTCCAATGCGGCTCCTTGGGCGCTACCATCCTGCAGCAGAGGTCTTAGGTCTCGTTTCTATAAAGGTGCCAGCATTGGCTGCACAGATTTCTATCCTCACTCCCGTTTTTAACTGTGCAAACACCCTGGCGATGGCTCTGGCGTCCCTACAGGCCCAGACTTTTGCCGATTGGGAATGCATTGTCGTCGACGATGGTTCGACAGATAATCCTGCCGAGGTAATAACCGCCGCAGCCGATCGTCGCATCTTTTTTTCTCGTCTTGACCGCAATCGCGGTCGCGGCCACGCACGACAGAAAGCGTTGGAGATGGCAACTGGCGAGTACATCGGCTGGCTGGATAGTGATGATTGGATATTTCCAGACAAATTGCGGCTGCAACTCGATCTGCTTCAGAGAGAGCCGGGAATAGCTGTAGTGAGCACAGGGGCAGCGATCGTGAATGACAGGCTGGAATTGATGGGTGTCCGCCGCACGCCGAATGATTCACCGGTGCTAGAGGGTCGGATCGATTCAGTCAGCAGTCTGCCCTTTGTGTTCCCCGCCTCAATCGTGCGAGCAGACCTAGCGAAGCGGACGGGGTTTAGCTGCTCGTACCGGCAGTGCGAAGATACCGACTTCGTCCTGCGGGCGTTGTTTGGCAAACCATACGCCATCATCAACCGCCCCCTCTACGTCTACCGGGAGGTTGGAGTCACACCCCTTTCCAAGGTTCTTTCATCGTTGAACGTCTGCTGTGAGATCTATTGGAACTTTGCCGGTGCGCCGGCCCCTCAACGTGCCGCTGCAGTTGCCATAACGCGAGTTAAGCAGGCTGGGTACTGTGCTGCGGCGGCTCTTGGAAAATGGGATCAGAGCATCGCTCGCCGTTCCAGGGCGCCGCTCGAATCCGAGCGGCAACGTTACGAAGTTACCCTGCGCGCACTGACGACGGCAACACTAAGCCTAGCGAGGCTGCAGCCAAATACCTTTCGGTCCCAGTTTTCATGATTCGAGTTGGTGCTCAAATGCGTCGTTCAGATCGCCGCCGTAAATTAAGTTTTGGCCAAATCGCCTGGCTGTATTACTTCCCTTTTCTTTTCTTTCCAAGACTGGGATTAGTGGGACGAACACAGTTTGGTGTGCTGGAGTTGTCGGATCTATTGATATGCCCTTATCTAATTCTGGTCGTTCTCCAGGTTCGCTGGCGTGGACGGACGCTTGGTAGTCAGTTGGTGCCATTGATGCTTCTGTTCTTTGGCTGGGCATTGGTCGTCACCCTCTTAATCACGGTTCGCTACCGTTATAACGACAGCCTCCACCTTTTCTTGTCTCTATTAAAACTCGTCAAGTTTGCGGTCTACGGGCTGGCGGGGATGCTCACCGCAAAGGCGTTAAGAAACGACCGAGTGCGTCAGGAGTTCATTCGATCGCTCGCGCTTGCCGGAATCGTAACCGGCATCGGCCTTTTCTTCGTGGGCCAAAAGTCGGCTATCACGGAGGAGACGAAGGCTCTCGGATACAAGGCCATCAATGCGATCAGTGTGATGGCAGCGATCCTGGGGAGTTACCTCTGTGGTCTCTGGTGCAAGCACAAGGTTGAGAGCAGGTGGAGTCGCTGCCTGATCCTCATAGCGATGGCGAGCTTGGTCGTCGGTTCGGCAGTCTCGGAGGGACGCGGCGGCTGGGTGGCAGGCATCGCTGGGGTGGGGTACTTGTGCTACCGTGGAGGTCTGCGAAAACAGTCACTTCTCATTATTGCCGCCAGTCCTGTATTTTTTCTTCTTCTTTACACATTCTCTCCCGGGTTTCAGCAACGGGTGCAATTCACTTTTTCTCAAGTGGAACCAAGTTCTGGCCCAGTGGACGATGGCGGACGACCCGAGAATTTCGCCAAGGGGATTGAACAATTTCAAAGCTCTCCGATTCTAGGCACAGGTTTTTTTCACCGTGCGGGGGAAACCGGACTCTACCCCAACGGCTCACACAATTTCTTCCTTCAGATGTTCCTCGAAACTGGGATTCCTGGTGGGCTGCTGATGTTGGCAATCTGGTGGCGCCTATGGGGTCTGGCGGGCTTGGTTTCTGCGAAGCGGGCCGGGCTCGACATCCCTGCCCGAGCAGCACTGATCGCAGCGATGGTGGGAGGCATGAGTGGAGAATACTTCTACGGAAGCATCTCAATGTTTTCTCTGCTAGCGGTATACGCCGCATGTAATTCGCTTCCCGCCAGGGTCTTCGCGATACGTGACAAAGAAGGGAGAAGAAGGCAGATGGTGAGGGGCTTCCTGCGGGCGAAGTCCTTAAAGAGCATTGGGAGCTGCGTTGAAGATCGTGCGATCCTGCCTGAAGCCAAAGCAAGAATCGGAAGCACTCTCTAGATTGAACCAAGCAAGTGCAGGTCTTTTATGAAATCGATACTCTATGGGGTCACGACCGACGTCAGTCTGGTCTTTTATACAGGGCATGCGAAAGCCCTGAAGGCCGCTGGGTTTGAGACCGCCTTCGTCACTGCCCCAGGGGCATTCAGCCAACAGTTCGCGCATTCCGAGGGCGTAACGGTCTTCGCGGTACCAATGAGAAGGCAGCCTTCAATCGTATCGGACCTCTGTGCATTTTTGAAACTTGTCGGGGTAATTCGGAAAGTTCGTCCGGATCTGACGAATTTTGGAACTCCGAAAGCAGGTCTACTGGGCAACCTGGCGGCCTTCTTTTGCCGCGTTCCACACCGGATTTATACATTGCACGGACTTCGCCTGGAAACGGCTACAGGGTGGAATCGGTGGATGTTGGCCATCTGCGAGAAGATAGCCTGCGGATGCGCGCATCAGGTAGTTTGTGTCAGTCCGAGCCTGCGCGAACGGGCCATTGAACTTAAGCTCGTCAGACTGGAGAAGACGATCGTTCCAGCGAGAGGCACGTGCAACGGAATCGAGATCGAACGCTTTTCACCCCTCCCGATGAATGTGGCGCGCTCCGAACAGATTCGGAAGACTGTCAGTTTGTCCCCCGGTGTTCCTGTATTGGGTTTCGTCGGACGGCTTACGCGCGATAAGGGGATTTGCGAGCTCTTCGAAGCTTTTCGTGCATTACGGTGCCAGAGACAGCAGTTGCATCTGCTGCTGGTTGGTGACTTTGAAGCATCTGATCCTGTGCCGCACACTGTTCGCGATGCGATCGAGCAGCATCCTGCGATTATCCGCACCGGGTTCGTGGCGGATGCTTCTCCCTATTACCACCTTATGGATTTGGTTGCGGTGCCAACATACCGAGAGGGATTTTCGTTAGTGTCGATAGAAGCGCAAGCGGCGGGCATTCCTGTAGTGATTACCGAGGCTACCGGCATCGTCGATTCAGTTCTGGTTGGAAAGAGCGGGTTGATGGTGCCGGTGGGTGACATCCCCGAGCTCATTAACGCGATAGGTAGCTTGCTCGATGATCCACTCAGGCGAGCGGCGATGGGCCACGCTGGACAGGAATGGGTTAGCCAAGAGTTTGCTGGAGACAAAGTGCGAGCTGTCGTAGTGAATGAATATGATCGACTATTGAGGGGGACGCGGACGACGGACGCGTGTCAGGCCCTGCAGTCGGGTCGGCAGCGCGCAGCAAAGCGCGGATTGGACCTGACAATTCTGGCATTGTCTTTACCACTCTTCTTGCCGCTTCTGGCGATTATCGCCTTAGTGATCAGAGTTTCAATGGGCGCCCCCATATTATTCAGACAACAGCGCCCAGGCAGAGATGCCCGGCCATTTACCCTGCTGAAGTTCCGCACCATGACGGATGATCGGGATGCGAATGGGAACCTACTGCCGGACGCCCAACGGCTCCCGAGACTCGGCCATTTCCTCAGAAACACGAGTCTCGACGAGTTGCCCGAGTTATGGAACGTGTTAACTGGGGAGATGACCCTGGTAGGACCACGTCCCTTGTTGATGCAGTACCTGGAACGCTANACGCGGGAGCAAGCGCGCCGGCACCTGGTTCGGCCCGGTATTACGGGTTGGGCCCAGATCAATGGCCGCAATGCGATTAGCTGGGAGGAGAAATTCGCGCTGGATACGTGGTACGTAGACCATTGGAATTTTATCCTCGACTTCCGAATCTTAGTCGCTACACTTTGGTATGTTCTGCGACGCGAAAACGTTTCACACGCGGGACACGCCACCATGCCAGAATTCTTTTCTAATCCTGGCGGTTGCGAGGCCCGCTACAAAGCCGGGGTGCTGCAGTGAGTTCCACGATCTTGCTTTCCTCTGTTGGCCGCCGCAGTCAGTTAACCGAGTGCTTTCAAGGAGCACTTAAAGGTCTTGGATTAAAAGGCCGGATTTTAGGCGCGGATGCATCTCCCGAATATGCCCCGGCCGCCTACTTGACGGAGGCGTCGTTCTTGGTGCCCCGGAGTAGCGATCCCAACTTCATGAGCGCGATGCTCGCTTTGTGCCGGCGGGAGGGAGTCCGGCTTGTCGTGCCCACGATCGATCCCGAGTTACCGCTTTATGCAGGACATGTTCATGAGTTCGAGGAGATTGGCACGAGTGTCGCTGTGTCCGCAACAGAGACGGTGAGCATCGCCGCGGATAAGCACCAGACGAACCGCTGGCTCTCTGGGCATGGGTTCCCGACCGTAGCACAAGCATCGATTGAGGAAGTAATAGCGAATCCTGCCCCATGGAAGTTTCCCTTAATAATAAAGCCGCGACGCGGGAGCGCCTCAATCGGGGTCCAGAGAGTTTTGTCACTCGCGCAACTGGAAGTTGCGAGTCAAGGGACGCGGGACATACTGGTGGAGGAATGCGCCAGAGGCGAAGAACATACAATCAACGTTTACGTGAATCGCAGGGGCAAATGCCTGTGCGCCATTCCACACCGCCGCATTGAGGTGCGTTCGGGCGAAGTGAGCAAGGGGATTACCAGAAAGCATCCCGGCATGACTGATTTGGCATACGCCATTGCGGAAAAGTTGCCCGGTGCCTGGGGCGCGTTGAACATACAGTGTTTTCTGTCTGATGATGGCAGAATTCAAGTCACGGAGATCAATGCTCGCTTCGGCGGAGGCTATCCACTCGCACACCGTGCGGGAGCTGATTTCCCCACTTGGCTTTTACGGGAGGCTTTAGGGCAACCCGTGAACGAAAGATTCGAAGATTGGCAGGACGGACTGCTCATGCTTCGGCATGACGCGGCCGTTTTTGTTCCCACCGGAAGCTTTACAGGCACGGCTATGAAATCAGAGAATCTTAATCGGCATTCCTAAACGGCCATTATGTTCTGCGCAGTATTTGATGTTGACGACACTCTTTACCTAGAGCGGGACTACGTCCGGAGTGGCTTTCACGCCGCAGGTGTGTGGGCTGAAAAGGAACTTGGCGTTCCGGATTTTTCCGAACGCGCTCTGCGCGAATTCCAATGCGGTGCTCGTGGAGACATTTTCGACCGTGTACTTGCCTCTTACGGTCTCTCGGATATCGTTGCTGTTGGGCAGTTGGTGCATGCTTACAGATCGCATGTACCATCACTCACTCTGCTTCCAGATGCCAGTCAGTGCCTGAGTGTCCTCCGACCGCATTGCCATCTGGCTATCATCACCGACGGAGCAGTTGACTCGCAGCAAAACAAAGTTCATGCGCTGGGATTAACCCAGAAAGTGGACCTGATTGTTCTCACCGGCGAATGGGGAGCGGAGTTCTCGAAGCCGAATCCGCGAAGTTTCGAGTACGTTCAGCAGCAATTGACAGTGTCCCCCGATTACTGTATTTACGTCGGGGACAACCCCAGCAAAGACTTCGTCACGCCACGCGGCCTCGGTTGGCGTACGGTTCGGATTCGGCGCGAAGGCGGTCTGCACTTTCGATCCGATGCCCCGGCGGGTTACGCCGCGGATCGCGAATTCGGTGACTTACGCCAAATCCATGAAATGCTGCTAAACCGCTAAATCAGATCAGATCGGATATTTTGCAGGCTGTCGTTGCTAACGGTCCTCCTCCCCTTCTTCTCAAACCTTAAAGGTGCCAATTGCAGATTGTTTCTGAAACCGTCTCCGCGTGCAGCGAAGAGAAGCAGCCCAATCTTAAGCGCAGCTTTCCGGGCGTCCGAGCAGCTCGCTTTGCCGCAGCGCTGCTCGTGGTTTTTTATCACCTGCGATGGTTTGATCGCGATGTGACAGTGACCTTCTTCTTCGTGCTGTCCGGTTTCATTCTTTGCTTTAGCAGAGTCGATCAGTGCAAGGCATTCTACAAGCGCCGTTTTTTGCGCATCTATCCCTTGTATTGTTTGGGTTTGTTTCTCGGAATTCCGGCGCTGATTTTCCACTTCAATGGGGTCGGTGTGTTGGCTTTGGCTCCGCTTATGCTGCAAGCGTGGGTGCCGTCGTTTTCCTTGATATGGAACGGCCCTGGCTGGAGCCTGAGCTGCCTGGCTTTCTTCTATCTGTTGATGCCGTTTCTGGTTCGACATCGAGTAGCCACCGGAATCCTCGCAGCCCTTCTTCCGATCGCGCTGTGTGTGCCGGGAGATTATTCACGCCTTCCGATTGTGAATCTCCCCCAATTCTGCGTAGGCGTGATTGGTGGACTCTGCTTCAAACAGAAAGCGCGTATATCGTGGCAAATTCCGGCAGCCGTCTGCATGGCGGTTGTTCTCTTTGTTCCGCTGCCTCAGATTGCTCTCCACAACGGCGTCACGGCACCGCTATTTCTGTGGCTGATCTTCTCTCTTACGGAAATAAAGAGCTGTCCGCAATGGATGGCCAGTCTGGGTGATTCCGGCTACGCTCTTATCATTCTTCATCATCCCATTCTGTTCGCCTTTAAGGCTGCGTTGCGCCGGGCAACCTTACCGCCTCTCGCGGGCGCTGTCTTCCTGGTGGTTGCGATCGGCTCTTCATGGCTCGCATTCAACTACGCAGACCCATGGCTGCGTTCTGTTCTTCAATCGGTGTTCTTTTGGTCCCCGCGAAAGCCGTTCCGCAGCGTGGAGACACAAGCTTAAACAATCTTCTGACAGTTACACACGCAAAAAACAAAACGAAGCCATGGCCGCCCTCTGATTATGAAGCACATCCTGAAAACTACTAACAGCGCCACTAAGGATTCTGCGAATCGTTCGCCGAATCCCGCGACCGCGCCACATTTTGCGCCATGGCCTTTTTTTGCGGCCGATGAGATTGAAGCGGCTGCATCGGTCTTGCGTTCGGGTCGAGTGAACTATTGGACCGGTGATGAGGGCCGGCAATTCGAGCGCGAGTTTGCCGATTTTACAGGATGCCAGCATGCCGTCGCTCTAGCCAATGGAACAGTCGCGCTGGAAGCAGCCCTCCGGGCGATCGGAGTCGGACCAGGAGATGAGGTTGTCTGCCCCAGTCGCACGTTTATCGCTTCTGCCAGTTGCGCGACAGCGGTCGGCGCGCGGGTGGTCACGGTGGATGTTGATCGCGACAGCCAGAATTGCAGCGCCGAGACCATTCGTCCGATGCTTAGCCCGGTGACGAAAGCCATCATCGCGGTTCATCTGGCAGGATGGCCCTGCGATATGGACCCCATCCTCGAATTGGCTCGCAAACATAACCTGTACGTCGTCGAGGACTGCGCACAAGCCCATGGCGCGACTTATAAAGGACGGCCCGTAGGTTCTATCGGCCATGTCGCCGCGTTTTCTTTCTGCCAAGACAAGCATATGACGACAGCCGGCGAGGGCGGCATGCTTACCACCAACGACGCCATCATTTGGGAACGAAGCTGGAGTTACAAAGACCACGGTAAGAGCTACGATGCGGTTTACCATCGCCAGCATCCCGCCGGCTTCCGCTGGCTGCACGAATCGTTCGGTACCAACTGGCGCATGACAGAAGTGCAGTCAGCAATTGGCCGCCTCGCTCTGAAAAAGCTGCCTGGATGGGTCGAACGGCGTCGCAGTCATGCGGCAACGCTTGCCCAAAGCTTCTCCCGCATCCCAGGATTGCGTGTGCCGTTTCCACCCGCGGATTTCGGGCATTCCTATTACAAGTTCTACGCCTTCGTGAATCGCAAAGAATTGCTTCCGGAATGGTCCCGCGACCGGCTCATACAGGCGATCGTCGCCGAAGGCGTTCCATGTTTCGTTGGCAGTTGCAGCGAGATCTACCTGGAACGAGCCTTCCGCAAGGAAAGGCGAACCCAAGATCGTCTTCCGGTGGTCCGCGAACTGGGCGAGACCAGTCTGACGTTTCTGGTTCACCCCACACTGTCGTCAGAATCGATCCAATATACATGCCGTGTGGTTGAGAGTGTCATGAAGACCGCGACCGCAGGTTCTACCGCAGCTGCCGTCGGTGCCAGTTAGTTCTTTCTTAGCCTACCCTCCCAACGGAGACCTAATATGCTACTCAAATGCAGAGTCTGGTTCATCATGTTGTTGCAGTTGGCCATCGTATTTGTCTCTTTATCGCTGGCATGGTTGCTCAGGTTCGAGTTCAGACTCTCCGGGTTCGGCATCGTGTTCGCGGCTTTCCCGCTCCTGGCAATCATCCGGTTAGCAATGATGCGGCACTTTAATTTGTTCCACGGATATTGGCGCTATACCGGGCTCAACGACCTTCAAGACGTTTTGAAGGCGGTGGTCTTGGGGTCCATTGCTTTCGTTGTGACGTGGCGCTATATCGTCGGGATGACGGCATTTCCGATTTCAATTTACATTCTGGAAGCGATACTGACTGCAATCTTTCTGGCCGGCATGCGGATTTGTTCTCGAGTGCTGTTGCGACAAAGGGATGACCGGCGAAGCATGCAGTCCAGGAGGCGGGTATTCGTCGTGGGTGCCGGATTCGCCGGCGCGGCGCTACTATCTCAACTGTCTCAGAATGGATATGTCGCGATCGGACTGCTTGATGACGATCCGGCAAAGGCGAAGGCCCGACTACTCGGCATCCCGGTGATCGGCCCGATTGATCGATTGCCCGAATTAGCAAAACTACATGTGATTGACGAAATCCTGATCGCAATCCCTTCCGCCACCGGAAAGCAGATGCGGCGCATCACGGAATATTGTCATCAAGCCCGGGTGCGCTTTCGCACCATACCAGCCTTGCGTGATTTGATTGAAAACACGGTTTCGGTTGAGCAATTGCGGAAAGTGAACCTGGAAGACCTGCTCGGGCGAGCAATCGTGCACCTCGATCCATCTCCAGTTCACGACGAGGTCGCGGGCAGAGTTGTGCTGGTGACGGGCGCGGCTGGGTCGATTGGCTCAGAGTTATGCGGGCAGCTGCTTCTCCACCTGCCTGCGAATCTCATCTGTGTCGACCAGGATGAAAGCGGTCTTTTTTTTCTGGAACAGCGACTTGCGCAACAAGCGGGAAGCACACCAGCGGAGTACCACGTGGCGGACGTCGCCGATCAACATCGCATGATTTCGATTCTTAGATCCCGCAAAGTTGAGATTGTCTTTCATGCCGCTGCCTACAAACACGTCCCCATGATGGAAAGCAACGTCCACGAGGCTGTACGCAACAACGTCCTCGCGCTTATAGCCCTGCTCGATGCAGCCGAAGAATGCGGCTGTAATTCGTTCCTGCTAATTTCTTCTGACAAGGCTGTGAACCCCACCAGCGTAATGGGTTGCACAAAGCGTATCGGCGAACTCATCTTGGCAGCCCGACCCAATGGGAACATGCGTCATGTCTCCGTGCGTTTTGGCAATGTGTTGGGATCGCAAGGGAGCGTTGTACCTGTCCTAGAGGAGCAGATTCTGAAGCATCGGCGCGTCACCATTACTCATCCTGAGATTACACGCTTCTTTATGACGATTCCGGAGGCAGTCTCACTCGTATTGCAGGCGTTTGCGGTCGGAAAGGATGGAGAGATTCTGGTGCTGGACATGGGGGAACCAATTCGTATCGCCGATCTGGCACATACCATGATTCGCGTGCTCGTACGTGCTGACGATGAAGTTGAGTTCGTTTATACGGGACTGCGGAATGGGGAGAAGCTCTACGAAGAGCTGTTTTATGAACACGAAAGTCAACTGCCTACGCGATGTGACAAAGTGTTGCGCGCACGCGGAAACGCAGTACAGTGGAGCGTTCTGCAGAGTCAACTGCAAAAACTAACGACCGCAGTAAGGACGGCGTCCGACGAAGAAATCCGCGCCCAACTCAAAGAGATTGTGCCACAGTATCAATCCGCTATGCGCTCCCCCGTGTCGTCATCAATCGATGTGGTTCCAGAGCTTCCGTCGCGGAATGCAAATGGCCTCGGAACTAACAGCGTGGAGAACGTACCGGTTGTGCCGCTCCCAATTATCGGCACAGACTGCCCTGCCTAAAACCACATGTCTTGACCCCGAATAAACTCAGGTCGAATTTGAGCTAAGCACCTACAACTGTCCCCTTATGAAAAGACGAGAAATTCGGGCTCTGACTGGCGTTCGCGCAGTCGCAGCCTGGTGGGTCGTTATCTATCACCTTAGAGGACTTCTGCCCCAGATCTTCCCGCGGATCGCAGGCCTGATCCACAGTCTTGCGGACTCGGGATACCTGGGCGTCGACCTGTTCTTTGTCCTTTCCGGATTCGTGATCGCATATAACTATTGGGAGCGATTCGCGGAGTTCGATCCTTACGAGTTCCGCAGGTTCTTGTGGATGCGGCTCGCAAGGATCTATCCCGTACACTTCGTAGCACTATGTCTCACTGGAGTTCTGTTATTGCTGGTGCGCTGGCGGCATGTCTCGATTGCGAGCGATCTCAGTAGTTGGACTTGCGCAACATTCATACAGAACCTTCTGCTGGTTCATCACTGGATGCCTTTTGCGCAATTGAGTTGGAATGCTCCCGCTTGGTCAATCAGCTGTGAATGGCTCGCTTACTTGGCATTTCCAGCTCTTGTTGCGCTGCTGAGAACAAACCATCTCGGGCAGTTGCATCTCCTTGTGCTCGGCCTACTCGCAGTGCAATGTGCAACGGTACAAGCACATTGTGGAAATGACCTGATCCGCATCTCCACCGAGTTCACCGCTGGTGTCGTTCTGTGGAAGATTTATCGTGTCGGCGTGCCGAACCGTTTTGTGATGGCTGTCGCCGGGATAGTGTGTCTCGCCTCACTCGGCGGACACTTTCTTGGATATTATGCGGATGTCTGGCTCATCCTGGCGTTTCCATTTTTCGTTTACGGGCTGACAAGAGAAGGTTTCGTGTCCCGGCTGCTGTCCGGTCGATGGTTTCTCTATTGGGGACGCGCTTCGTACTCGTTGTATATGTTTCATGCGGTTGCAGGCATGGTGCTGGACAAGGTGTTGCCGTTAAGTCGGGTTGTTAGCGCTCCCTTTGACCAGCGGGTTGGCACGGTAGCTGTCTGGTTCGCGGCTTTCGGTGGTATAGCGTCGTTCTGTTATGCCTTCATCGAAGTTCCCGCGCGGTGCAGAATGGAGATGATGCTTGATAAGCCGAAAGTCCTTGTCCTGTAGTGCACCCCTGCAAACTAGACAGCTGGGGCCGTGTTTGAAGTGAGGGTTGGAACGAAGGCCGCACGAGCATCGTGCGGGGTTCGTCCGTGGAGTCCGCGATGCGGACGGTTGTGATTGTACTCCTCGATCCAGCGAGCGATGCTCAATTCGGCCTGGGCGAAGTTCTGATACTCGTTGAGCCACACCTCCGCTTCCTCTAAGCTGCAACGAAACCGTTCGATGTAACTGTGCCCTCAGGGTGGTTGTAAGCTGTGCGCCGATGCGTGATGCCCAGCTGATTCAAAGTTTCGACATAGCGCGCCGACTTGAACTGGGTACCGTTGTCGGTAGTCAAAGTCAAACCCGTTCCCCGAGAACCGAAAGGCAAGACCTCCAGCACGGCGCGGTTGAGCGCTGCCAGAGCTTCTTCGGTGCGGCAGCGCAGACTCAAGTCCCAGCCACGATCTCGCGCGTGCAGCAGTCGATCACCGACACCAGATACGCCCAACCCACATTCGGCCCGGCCCAGACCTTGGTCATGTCCGATTGCCAAACGTGATTGGGAAGTGGCGCTTCCACCTTGCCCCAGTCCTTGCGGCGAGAGACTTTAAAGCGGCGCTGGCGCACCAGCAGCCCGCGTTCGCGCATGACGCGCAGCGCCTGTTTGCCATTGACCACCAACCCGTGATGCCGCCCCCACCACCACACCACGCGACGATAACCATAAGCCGGCTTTCGCCGCAAGACAGAATGATCTGTTCATCGTGCGAACGATCCGCCCGACTGGCGCGCGGTTGCCGTCGATAGTATGTGGCAAAGCTTGTCCGCCCGCAGAAGGCGCTACGAATGCCGAAGGTCGCCTCCTACACATGGCGTGCTACCGCGCCTCCAGAATTTTCCCGAGCTATTGAGACGAAAAGAACTCACGTAGACGGCGCATCGAGTGGCGCGTTTGAATATAGAGCCGCCCAGGCGTCCCGCCCTCATGGTGCGAATTGTAACGCCGCGTTTCCGGAACTTAGTTCGGGCCGTTCGTGTTATATTTCCGCTCGCACCTAGGAACCACTCTCCACCCGGAAGATGAGCGCCTTTGACCCAAGTAGCCGATCACAAGGATGCGCAGCAGAAGTTCGAGATCAATCGACGGACGGTTCGCCCTCGCTGTAATCTACTTCAATTTCTCGCGCACAAAGGCCAAGCTGATGTGTTTTTCGATGAGCCGCAGCAGGTGGGTCTTAGGAACCTGATCTTCCAGACGGGAAGTAGTAGAACAAGGCCTCCGAGGTGCGGTGAAAAAGTGGGGTGAATGATCGCAACAATGGAGCCGACGAGCGGAGTCAAACCTCTGACCTGCCGATTGCGAATTGTCGTCAGGTCCTACCCGCTGCCGGCAGCTAGCCAAATGCTTCTAGCTCGCGTTCGTTTCCAGTAGCGAATCCGATTGTTCCCGAACCAGATCAGCTAGTTCCAGTTGGAGATTGCCAGGATTGGCAGCATAAGCCAGTCCCGTATCCAGGTCGATGACGTCTTCGCGAATCAGCCTTTCGATCTCGCCGTCGAAGTGCTGCATGCCGTCCTGGCTGCCTACGCGCATCGCATCCAGCAAGGTCTTGCCATCGCCATCGCCTTCGCCTTTCTCCACGTACTCGCGAGTGCACAGAGTGGACTTCAATATTTCAATGACCGCTATCCGCCCCGTGCCGTCCTTTACGAGGAATGAGCCTCTGAGAAATGATGTAGCGAAAACTCTTGGCCAGGCGATTGCGTAAGGTGTGCTGTTCGGCCATGGGGAAAGTGCCCAGAATTCTTTCCACCGTCTTGGCCGCGTCGATGGTATGCAGTGTGGACAAGACCAGATGACCAGTTTCGGCAGCCTCCATTGCGATCTCAATGGTTTCGCGGTCGCGCATCTCTCCTACCAGAATCACTTTCGGAGCCTGGCGGAGAGCAGGGTCTCTGAATAGTCCAACCGACGATCCAATCCAGTTTCAAGCCGGCGCGGCTAGGCAGCCCAAGTAGTCCTCTGTTGGTTCAATAGTGTCCAAATCCCCAAGATAATCCCGCATAGAATACTTTTGGCCCGGCCTAATTCTCACGTGTATAGGCTTAGGGCCAACCGAAAGTCAACGGAATCTATATTCGGCATACTCCTGCTGTCACGGATCCCGGTTCACCGTCGAGAATCGGGATTTTGATTTTCCTAGTTATTGAAACAAAGACACAGCGCCCGTTCTATTCCTGCGATGGTGGAACTCCCCGATATTCTGCCGACATGTCGGCATTAAGCCGACATATCGTCAACCTCTTTCAACTTGATTACTCCTAAGTCGTTTGAGAGAAGCCACCTGGCATTTGGCTCCATGGTTGCTGCCCGATTTCCACATGGACGAAGAGACATCGAATACTCCCGCAGTTCTTGTGGCGGAGTTAATAGCAATCGAACGATGGGACAAAGAGTGCTGGCGCAGTGGTCCTCCCGATGTGATCGAAATTATTGTCTAGGTGAACCGCAGAGGGAGCCGCAACGAGATCATGCGACTGTTGGCAAACATCACTTTGAAACTCGAGGGGGATATAACGGAGCTTCCGTGGCCTGCGGGTGAGGTACTTTCTCGCAATTCATAACCTCTTGGGGGAGACCCATTATGCCACCTCTGGCGGCGGCTAAGAAGCAGCGCAACTTCAGTCCCAAGACCTTCCTCTCGACCATCGACAGCGGTCGAACAATTGCGGCCTTCCCCAAGAAACGGACGATCTTTGCTCAGGGTGAAGCGTCTGATGCTGTTTTGTATATTCAGGAAGGAAAGGTAAAACTCACCGTTGTGTCGGAGGGCGGGAAGGAAGCAACAATAGGGATTCTGAATAAGGGCGATTTCTTCGGAGAAGGGTGCCTCACAGGGCAGCTTGTCCGCATGTGTTCCGCAACGGCAATGACCGATTGCTCTGTGATGCGAATCGAGAAGAAATCCATGGTGGAAGTCCTTCACCGGGAACACGCGTTCTCCGATATGTTTGTGGCTTATTTGCTGACCCGGAACATCCGATATGAGGAAGATTTGGTTGACCAACTTTTCAACTCCAGCGAGAAGCGGCTGGCTCGCATCCTCCTTCTGCTTGCCCATTTCGGCAAGGACGGAAAGCCCGAAGTCGCGATTCCCAAGATCAGTCAGGAGACTCTGGCCGAGATGGTGGGCACAACTCGCGGACGGGTCAACTTTTTCATGAATAAATTCAGGAAATTGGGCTTCGTGCGCTATAACGGTGAGCTTGAAGTCCACAGTTCACTACTGAATGTGGTGCTTTACGATTAAGGGGCCGGAGGTAAGGCGGCGGACTCGTTTAATTGGAAAAGCAGGCAGCGCTTTTCCGGAAGCCTGCTGGGCAAAACGGAGGCGAAAATGTCTACATTGGGCCCGTTACCTGTTCAACATTGAACAGACACCGACATGACTGCGACGTAATCTGTCTTTCATCTCATCGACCGGACATCGGTGAGCGAGCTAGAACGGTGCGTTTCGGACCTCAAGGAGAAAGGAGTGGGCCAGTCACAGTTTCCGTTTCCTTGGTGGCGTCGTGGACCTTCACCCTGTCAACACCCCACTACCCCACTACGCCACCGCTGCCGTTTTTCCGTTCCTAATCCTGCGAGCAGAATGTCTCGCTCCCCATGTGGACTTTGAGACAAAGACACAGACGCGACGATTGTGATATCGCCCGTTCTGTTTCTGCGATGGTGGAACTCCTCGATATTCTGCGTTTTTGCCGAAATGTCGGCACTAAGCCGACATGCACTGTTGTATTGACTAATTCGGTGTGCAATTGTGAACAGTCAGAGTTGACGAAGTCGGCTGGCATTTTGCGATGATTTTGAAACGCACGGAAACACCTCTCAAGGGCGGATGAAGGAGTGGAAGTTATGCCCAGAGTCTTGCTGGCCGAGGACGATGACGCTGTCCGCGATATGTTGCGGGCAACGCTGGAACGGGACGGCTTTGAGGTAGTCGCCGTAGCGAACGTGTGCGACGCGCTCCGTTACATCGCGACAGAGAACTTTGACGCACTGCTTTCCGACCTGCACATGCCACGCGCCGGTGACGGTTTTACCGTCGTGAGCGCCATGCGCCACACCCACCCACAAGCAGTCACTCTGGTGCTCAGCGGCTACCCCGCGATAGACGAGGCTTTGTCTGCCATCCGCCTGCAGGCTGACGAAGTCCTTACGAAACCAGTCCAAGTCGCCGTCCTTCGGGAAGCTATCCGCAGGAAGCTTGCGAACCCGGTAGCTCGCAGCCCGCTGCCTACGGAGAGCGTGGCCTCCATACTGGAGCACGATCTGAGTGCTACGATTCAGGACTGGATGGCACTGGTGGAGCACGACGAAGAGTTGACCTGTGTCCCGCTGAGCTTTGAGGACCGCACTGGCCATCTGCCTAATCTCATCGGTGACCTGATCTTCCGCTTACGCCTCGCTCCGACAGCAAAGGCCTCCGCCTCCGCCACCGCACGTCAACACGGGGATCTGCGACGTAAACAAGGCTATACCGCTGCGATGGTGGTAGAGGAGTCGCGGATTCTACAGGTCAGTATCTTTAACACCTTACAAAACAACCTCGACAAAGTGGATTTCAGCAGAGTGCTCCGGGATGTGATTACCATCGCCGACGAAGTGGATTCGCAATTGAAGCAGGCTATGCTCAGTTACGCGCCCCCCGGGTTCTGGCTTCGCCCGGCGACGGCATAGAGCACTGAACGAACGCCCTAACTGTCGTAATATCGCCATTTTACTCATCGACCGACTCCGAACCAAAAACAAAACATCGCAGGTCAAAGAAACCTGGGACGAGAAGCAGACTCTTCGGAAAGAAGTGAAAGTTCCGCTGGACTACGCAATAGCAATGCTCTATGCGGCATCCCGTTCCGCGAAGTACAGCGAGGCCTGCAGGTCAATTTTGTCTACTGCGGGCTTTACGTTGATGTGGAATGACGCTCGGTCTCGTGCGAGCTTCGGGCCAATCACACTGGTCAAGCGCTCAACGGTAGTGCTTAAGTCTTTGGCGGGCATCTGCTGTAATTCAACTGTAATTGTGATGTCGAACAACCTACTCTCGCATTCGTGAGAGTGTTGTGCCCTATGTGCGAGCAAACTGCTCCCGAGCATCCGAGCGAGGCTCACGAGCGAGCGGCTCTCGCACGCGGGGTATTCTTTACCTCGACTGCTACTGATAACCTCGCAATCCAGGCAAAAGACTGCATTCCAGAGAGGCAGAGCTCGTGCGTCCAAATGATTCAATTTTCCGGCGAACATATAAACCAACCTCTGTCGCTGAGATGTGGGCAGCTACATAATTAAGGATACCGTCCCCCGCACCACACGTCGGGGCGACTGACAGCCCTGTACCTGCTTGCGATAGGCTCCTTGCCCGGCGCTCGCGGTGCGGGTTGGTGCGTGGAGCGCCAGTTGTGAGCTGGCACTTCTTCCCCGGTCAGCGCCACAAGTCGGGCACGGACATCAGGGGATTGTTTTGAACTGGGTTCTTTCCTCCTTGCCATTGTCCACGCTTTATGGGGCGGCGTCTGTAGGGTGGCTTTCTTTTTGACCGCGAGCCGAATGCACTTCGGATGCGCGCGAAAGCCGATTTCATCTCGCGGCTCCGCTGGGGAAACGGGCTTGCCGCATATCCAGCAACCCAGGGGCTTGACCGGCATATGTGGGGAGCCTTAAGAGATTACAGTCGCCGAGGTCTCTACACCAGAATGCTTAGGGTAAAATATGCCAGCAGCGGTGGCGATTTAACTAGAAAGCCGCCGCACCTTTGACTGAGAGCAACCCCACCCTGCGCAATCCGACCGTTCGAGCCAAACGAGCTCTCGAAAGGAATTTTCCGGGTCCGTGTGAACCCATACGACCTCACAGGCGGACACAGGGATAGTAGCAGCGTTCAGAGAAATGTCCAACTACGTGCTGGGCCCGATACTGAACATTAGGGTGTGGCCGGAGAGTAGGAGTTTGTTCTTACAGGATTTTCCGGATTGATTCGTTGGTCGGCGGATTGGCAAACTGCCGCGTATGGCGCGGCGTAGGGTATACGAGACGACGACCATAGCGAAAGCTAAAAGTTCGGCGTCCAAAGCCCGATCCGCAAGGTCTGCCAAAAAGAAAGCACTCCATGTCACTGCTTCCGGAAAGGACACCTCACAATGAACTCCTACGGTCCCATATGCGCTGTCTGCAATAAACCAGTCGCCCTCACACTAAGCGAATCAAACGAGCACGGCCAAGCTGTTCATTCAGAGTGCGCCGTCAGGAGTACGGATAGACAAGGCCCGAGAGACCTTCGAGAAGAAAAAGGGTTCGCATCCAAAGGATCGACACAAGCGGTACGCTGAAAAAGAGCCCTGCTGAGCTCCCCGAAGAGGATCGTTGGGGAGCACTCAGTAGGGCTTTGTATTCTCTGATCGGACTCAGTGTGCTCCTATCACTCTGCTGTCAGTGTGAACATCACCGGCCGGAGGGGTACTCAGGTCGATATAGTTCCTTAGACTGGGGAAGGCCACTCCGAGCGCTGACAGTTGGCCAGAGCATTGGCCAGGTGTTTGAAAGACCGTCCGAAGCGGTCGATCTTCCCGACCAGCACCGCATCAACCCGCCTGCGGCAAGCGTCTGACATCAGCCGGTTGAGCGCTGGCCGCGATTCCTGGCAGCCTGACACACCTTGATCTGTGAACTCCTCGACGATCTGGCATCCGCGGTGTCCTGCATATTCCCGCAATTCGCCCAGTTCAATAAACCAGTCGCCCTCACACTGAAGAACCGACCGAGCCATCCCCGTAAGCGACCACCAGATACTTTCCGTTGGGCGTCACAGCCATGCCGTCGATCGCTCCCCCATTGAGTCCGCTCGTATTAGCAAGCTGGGTTACAAAACCCAACGTGCATCCTGATCCAATCTTCCACACGCCCATGGCCGGGTTGACCGGTACCGCCATTGATGGCGTTGCCGGTGTAGTTGGCATAGAGGTAACCGCCTGAGGTTGTGATACCAATGCCAGCGATGTCGGCATCACCATCCGGAGACCCGTAACTGCTGACCACTTCCAAATAGGGACTGTTCTGTCACCACCTTCATCGCAGAAATATCTAGCGATGAAGCGTCGGCTGCGAAAAGGCAGATATTGGCTCCGTCCCGCGCAATCGGTTGGGTGGCTCCCACAAAATAGCCACCCCCGCTGCCTGTCCCACCCGTTGGTACCGTGGTTACCAGGGCTAGCGAAGCATCCGAAACCTCGTACAACGAGACAGTATTGCCTGAGAAAGTGTTGTTGGCAACGACATAATGATGAGTGGCCGCATTGGCAGTGCCGACGCAAATCGCTGGAAACATCGCAAATAACGTTACCGCTGCAAGTGTCCTGGAGACTATGGTCATTGGGCTAACCCTCTTACTTGCTTGATCTGGCAAAAAAATCAGGCGCGTTTCTTTATTTCTTTCTTGACTGCTGCTTTAAGGCACTCTTCGTGCGCGAAGAACCCGAACGAATCTCTGAGAGTTTCAAGCGGAACAGGCTCGTGGCACACCCAGCACACTCTTGGAGATTCGTCCACCACGTTTAACATGGCTCAACCGTAAGAGTCTACCGTGCCTATTGTCCATACAGCATTGCTGAGTCCGTCATCGAACATTCCCGCGTACGGTAGATAAGCGGACACTCGTCCCATTTTTGTGTCAACACATTCGGCGCGCCGCTGCACTGGAAGAAGAGGAACAGAAGGCAGACGGTGCGACGTTTGATTCCGGAATTCTGCCTACACCGTTCTCCGTCGACTTCCAGCATGGTCCACTCAACTGAGTCGACGGGGCAAAGGGTGAAGACGGCGCGGACAGGCCCATGACGAACCTCAAATCTCGCGAGATGGCGCACCGGGTGAAGCGGGCAGTTCCGGAGTTGCCGGTTCTTCCGGGCGTAATGGCGGCATGTGCAAGCTCGCCGAGTTGACGATTCGTCACACCGAGGCACAGGTCATCCAACCGAAAAAGTAAGGCCAACGGCGAGAACACGCGTCTTCCAATAGCGTCTGGTCTCAGACACTTTGTAGGCAGTGTTAAGGGCGTCCAGCGCTGCAGAAATGACTAGGCTGTGAAGCGTGCCGGCGTGGGGTGTCGGGGGCAGACCAGCGTAATCGCGAAATACGGGCGTTATTCGCGTATTTGGGCGCAGAGCGAGGGGAATTTCTCTGCAGTCCAGACTGCGTGGCGGAGAGAGTGGGATTCGAATCCTCCCTGAAACGAACATTCAGGGACTTACAGAGCACGGACGGCGCTATAAATACATCCAAGTACCTGGTAGTTCACGTTAAGTGATTGCAAAGTGATTGCCCATTCGGCGACCCGATGCGATGAAACCTTCGATTCCAACGATGAATCCTGCTGAAATTGAATTCACATCGCGCCGCTATTAGTTTTGGTTACCGTTATGGTCACGAACGTTTTGCCTACATTGCCGCAGTTGTCCCACGACTGCACAACCGTGTTATAAGTTCCCGCCGATAGAGTAATGGAGGTGTTGAGACTGGAGCTATCGACTGTGTACGCGTCCACACCGGGAGCAGTGTAAATGCGCATGGACGCAACTCCTTTTGCACAATTTGGACTTGCCGCGGAAGCCTTGAACTGGACGGGGGAAGGGATTTGCGAGCCGTTAACGGGCAAGGTCACGGTGATTGCGGGAGCCGGAGTAAAGTCATACACTTTATTATTGGCGGTGCCGGGAGGAATTTTGTGATAACCCGAACCCCAGAAAAGGTTGCTACTCACAATTGACGGGCCGTCGATGACGGAGCCGCCCGTGGCGTAACTCCATAGAATCTTGCCCGTGGAGCTGCTCAGCGCGTATACGTGTCCGGTAGCGTCGAACGATCCTGCGTAAACCACGCCGTTGGCAACGCTCAAAGCTCCCTCGTCCATGGTGCCTTCCGTCGGATCCGCGACCTGCCAAAGAATCTTGCCGGTTGAGGCTTGGACTGCACTCCAGAATCCCCATGTCACCTCTTCTCCGGAAACCAACTTGTAGGAAGTCTTGCTTGAATTCGCGCTTGCGATGTAGATGTTGGTGCCATCGCTCGCCGTCCCCCATTGAATTCCTCCCAGGGGGCCTCCGGGTCCAACGCTCTCGCTCCATTCTGTGGCGCCGGTGCTGGCATTCAGCGCCCAGTACACTCCGCTTTTCTGCGAGAATCCGACAATGTTGCCGACTATATTAGGGCCTGATCCGGAGAGGTCGTAGTCCGGTCCCTCGGGGTCCGGACATCTGGATGGGTCGTCCGAACCCGCCTCACACGCTGCGTTCCACGCATCATAACCGTACAGGCTGCGGGACCATAGGATAGCGCCTGTGCTCAGATTCAAGGCAAGCGCGGAATCGAAATAGTCATTCGCGGCGTCGCAGCTGTTATCGTTGGGATTGTTCAGTCTGCACGTCTCAACGCTGCTAGGCACCGTGTAGTTGTTGCCTGTCCCGACGTAGAGAAGATTCAGAGAGCTGGCAATGGCGGGCGGCTGCCAAATCGGTCCTCCACTGTAACTTCCGGTAAGGCCTTCATTGTTTGGCACTGTGTATTGTTGCCAAAGGATTTTACCCGTAGCCGCATTAAGGGCAACCACGCTTCCACGAAATGTGCAGCAAGCGTAGCTCTTGTCCAGAGCTAAAGCTTCTTCCATCGAAGAAATGCCCTGGTAAACAACACTTCCAACGACGACTGGCGAGCCAGTGATAATCGCCGCAGGATGAGCGTCGACCTGTGTAATCCAGAGCAAGCTCCCGGTCTCCTGGTTCACGGCAATTACGTTGGCACCGTTGTGGGGAGCGCCGGTGCTCTCACTGTCCCCGATAATAATGGAGGTGTTGTACAGGGCAGGACTGACGCGTGAGACCGCGCCGGCATAGCCGTCGTACTCCGAGATTTGATGAGACCAGATCTGCGCACCGGTGGCCAGATCTATAGCAAAAAGATTTCCGTCCCAATCGGGAACGAACACCTCAGTGGTACCGACGGTCGGCGTCGCCGAAACGTCACCGTTCGTGGTGAATATCCACTTAGGAATTAGCGAGCCGGCATTCGCCGTGCCGAGATACGTTTCCGCCGGCTGGCTTCGAAGATTGGCGGCGCCTTGGCCGACAACCGGCCACTGGACCACTTGCGCAAACGTGAATGCGAAAGTGCTGGAGAAAATCGCGCAAGCCGCAGAAAGAAGGGAGGAGTTCCTGATAGAAAACATGGCCAGACCTCTGTCAGAAGAGTGGCGAAGGCGGAGGCAGCCGTCAATAGGGCAGATACTCTAATAAAACGAGTTCGAAGCCAGCGACATACATCCTCCGGCCCGCGTCCGATCTGCCATAATCTACTCATGTGCGGGCGCTTCAGGCTGTCGAGAAGAAAGCAGTTTGTCGAAGAATACTTTGACTGCATGGGAACCGACGAGTGGGTTCCCCGCTATAACATAGCCCCTACTCAGCCGATAGCAATCATCCGCCAGAATCCGAAAGGACCCAGCTGCGAGTTGTCGCTGGTCCGCTGGGGTCTTGTCCCGTGGTGGGCAAAAAGTTATGGGAGCGATGGAACAATCCGAACGGGAAGACTCTGGAAACATGCTCCATTCTGACGACAACACCCAATGCGGTCACCGCCGCCGTCCATGACCGGATGCCGGCAATCCTGGAGCCTGGCGACTACGACTTCTGGCGTCCGATATGCTCAAGCCTTACGCAGCCCGGCTGATGCGCAGTTATCCCGTTAGCGCGCGCATCAATCATGATGCTTGCTCGACGCCGGTCGAACTTTCCCAGAACCAACAGCCTCTCTTCTCGTAGGAGAGTGAATCCACCCACGAGGAAAATATGAGTGAAAAATCCACGCAAGGGCGGTCGCATATCGACGCGATTGTGAAACAGGAAGAAGAGGCTTTGGAGCGAAGATCGGGCGCAGAACGGTTCGCCGATGCGGTCGGCGTTTTCGCCGGGAGCCCTCTTTTCATTCTGCTTCACCTTCTACTCTTGATTCTGTGGCTAGTAGCAAATAGCGGCATCGTCACCCGGATAAGACCCTTCGACGCTTATCCTTTTTCGTTGCTCGGAATGATTTTCGCAGTGGAGGCGGTAATCCTCTCCAGCTTCATACTCATGCGCCAGAACCGCATGATGCGGCGAGGGGAGCGCCGGGATCATCTGAATCTCCAAATCGACTTATTGTCGGAAAAGGAGATCACCAAGCTGTTGCAGATGGTACGGGCAATTTGCGGGCGCATGGGGCTTGACAACATCATGGCCGACAAGGAGATTCGGGAGCTTAGCCAGAACACCTCGATTGAGTCGCTAAGCCAGACGCTGGAGGAACGGCTTCCGGGTCCTTAGAATCAATTTAATGAAAATCGTGAGAGCGTAGTTCCAAGGCATTGCCGGCAAGAGTCTCTAGCCGCCTGGCCTCGATATGTATTACGCCATCCTGATTCTGTAGTGCGCCTTCCACCAGAATAAATTTGCTGCCTGTCACCAGCAGGCGCTCCCGTTCGAAAAGGTCCGGGGTAATGATGACGTTGGCGATGCCGGTCTCATCTTCCATCGACAGGAATATGAATCCCTTTGCGGTGCCAGGACGCTGACGCGCAATGACGCAGCCAGCCAACCGGACAAATTCACCATTCTTGCGAGTCCGCAAATCCACCGCTGAAAGAATGCCGTCGCGCCGCAGCTCCGGGCGGCGGTAGTGCATCGGGTGTCTGCCGACCGTGAGTCCCGTGCCGGCATAATCGGCGATAATGCGTTCTTCCGTATTCATTTGACGCAGGGTCAGGGTTTCAGAATCGTCCCGCAACGAATCGCGGCTCTGCCGCAGCAGGGGCCCTTCCGGCTTTCCGGCACGTTCGACCTGCCATAGCGCGTCGCGCCGATGATGGATTCCGCCGAGTTGGTTGAGCGCGCCGATGCAGGCCAACCGAGTTCCAAAATCAAGTCGCGGAGATGGTCGATCAGACCGCGTTCCAAATCACGCTCCAGCATTTCTGTCCCGAGCGTCAGGAAATCGAAGTTGTAAGGATCTTTCAGGAGTTCCTGAGCCAGTTCTGATTGCGGAGCCGGGAGCGTTCGCTGAAAGTTCGTGACCGCCCGGCCCTGCCGGCGGTGAAGGTCACCCTCAATCTGATGGACAAGGACGTTCCGCGTCCAGCCACTCTCGACAGCCTGCCGGATATACCATTCCC
>JGI12635J15846_10000098_pt1 | contig 61671 bp, 48 predicted proteins | sample BlaSpr_A8_OM2_M2_FD_15846 | JGI IMG/M metagenome (IMG submission 15846)
CGCTCACGCTGCCAGATGGCATTCAGTTTATGTGCGTTGGCGGCATACCAACCGGGGCAGGGACCGTTCCTGATGGATTGGGCTCCGGGGCCAACTCGATCGACTTCGATTTGGCGAATGGTGGGGGCGGAAGTCAGATTTATTTTCAACCGGATGGTCGTGCGCTCGACGGAGCGAACCGATTGAACGACGGCGTGATTTATCTCGCGCAACCGGGAAATCTCTACTCCAGCCGAGCTGTGACGTTGTTCGGATCGACAGGTCGGAGCAAGGGTTGGACGCTTTCGAATCTCAGTGGTGGCCCAGGATGGACCCAGTGAGGATCGCGCGCCGCACGCCTATCAGATCAGAATCCGGCTTCGGCATGCTCGAAGCAACCGTCGCCTCGGTAATCCTGGTTGTCGGACTGGTTGGCCTTGCCGGACTGTTCAGTCAGTCGCTGACCTTCCTTCAATACACACGCGAAGACCTGATTGCGAAACAAAAAGCCCGGGAAGCACTGGAAAGCGTGTATAGCGCGCGCAACGACGCCACGATCGGCTTCGCCGGAATTCAGAATGTTTCGAACGGAGGAATTTTTATCGACGGGTTCAACCCGTTGTTCCTTGCCGGTGCGAATGGTGTCGTAGGCACGACCGGACAAACGAGCATCCTGGATCGCCAGATTCTGCCTGGTCCTGACGGGGTTATCGGCACGGCCGACGACGAAATCATTCCGCTCATCAATATGCAACGCCAGATTTTGATCCAGCCGCTCATCGACTCGACGGGTAACGTCAGCCCAGACGTCCGCCAAATCACGGTCACGGTTCAGGTGACTTCGCCGGGGCGCGCCGCCCGCAACTACACCGTCACCGGTTATATTTCGCGGTTTCAATGAGGAGAAGTATGACCCGCACGTTGCATCAGAAACAGGACGGCTTCACGTTAGTCGAGCTTCTTGTGGCCACCGCGGTCACGGTAACGGTCGTTGGCGGCGCCGTTCTGCTCTTCGCGCACTCCGTGAATACGTCAAACATCAGCCTTAAGCATTCGGAAGTGCAGACCGAAGCGCGCGCGGCACTTACGCAGATCACCCGCGACCTCTCGCAGGCTGGAACCGGCGTGCCCCTGAACGGCATCGCGATCCCGTCGGCCTCGACGGGCGGCGCCGACCCGAATTTTGCCTGCGATACCTCAACCTGTTACACCGCCGCCGACCCTGCCTACGGTCAAGGACTTCTATACAAGGTGACACCGGGCAATCAGATTGGCCCGACGTTTTCCGAGCCCAGCGACGCGATCAAGATCACGTACGTCGACCCGACGCTCGACTGGAGCGCATATCAAGCGGCGACAATTGCTCCCGACGGCAGCAGCCTCACAATGCCGGTTGGTGCGACGCCAGCAGTCACTGATCCGGCAGTCGGCATTACGACGGGCGACATCATTCTCCTACAGAACGTTTACGGCTCTGCGATTGGTGTAGTGACCGCCGTAGGTGGCCAAACGATTGTGTTTGGCGCGGATCCGCTGCGTATTAACCAACCAGCCGCCGCAGCCGGAAACATCCCAGGGCTAGCTACCCCAGGCTCGAGTCCTATCACTTACCCACCGACACAAGTCGCGCGCCTCGTGATGGCGACCTATTTCATCCAGAGTTTCGTGGGCCCGAGCGGCCCAGACGCGCGATTGATGCGGCAGAGCGGAGCGCACGCGCCCGTTCCCGTGGCTGAACATATCGAAGATTTGAAGTTCACATACGACGTCATCGATCCGATTTCGAACGCGCTGACTGCGAATTCTCCGAACGCGGTCATCGGAACCCCGCCGGTCGCGCAGCCCAATCAGATTCGCAAGATCAATATCAACGTAACGAGTAAAGCGTTCCGCGCCGACATCAGCGGAGCGCAGACGAACCAGCGCATCAACCTGACGACTTCCGTTGGGCCCAGAAACTTGAGTTTCCGTGATCGCTATCAGTGAAGCGAAGAGCGCCGCCAAGTAATAGGGAGCGAGTCATGAAGACGAGACAATCATCGCGAGGTCCTTCGGCCCGGGTCACCGCACACCAGCCACAGCGCGGAATTGCGCTCATCACTGTGTTATTGCTCCTGACATTGCTCTCGGGAATTGCCGTCGCGCTCGTCTACAAGGTAAATCACGAACAGCATTTGCAAAGGGCCGACTCTGGTAACACGGTGGCGTACTACGGTGCGGAAGCCGGCATGGAAAAAATGATGGCTGACCTTTCGCTGCTGTACACCCAAAAGGCCGCCCCAACGAACTGCGACATCGTCGCACTCCAAGCAAGTCCGCCCAACGCGACAGCAGTCGGCACCACGTACCGTGAGTATGTTTACAACGTTCCTCCTCCGCCCGGCGGAGGTTGCGCTGCGCCTACATCGAACGTTCAGACGATCAGCAGCGGCGCAAACGCCGGCCTGCAAGCGCAAATCGTTCGAATGAACCTACAGGTTACCGCCGACAGCCCAGCTGGCGATGAAGCACGGTTGATTCGAAACGTTGAAGTTGCGGAAATCCCGGTTTTTCAATTCGGCGTTTTTTCCCAGAGCGATCTCAGCTACTTTCCAGGTCCAAGCTTCGACTTTGCAGGACGCGTTCAAACCAACGGCAATCTTTTCCTTGCGGAAGGTGGAGGAGCGACGCTTACCTTCCATAGCCCGATTCGCGCCGCGGGTGATGTTGTTCGCGACCAGCTTGCGAACGGAGCGAATACGCTTGCACAAGGCCGCACGGGCCAGGTTTTGATTCCGACCGCACCTAACGGGTGCGATGGCGGCCAACCCGCTTGCCGCAATCTGCAGGTCAACCCCGATGAAGGCAGCTCGGTCGGCGGCCCGACGCCGACATATTCACCAACCGGTACAGGCTCTGTGAACCCTGCGTGGAACACGCTTTCGATGACCACGTATGCGGGGAACGTTCTCAGCGGCACGACGGGCGCAAAGCAACTCACTCTGTCGTTCGTGCAGCCGGGCGTCGGGCCGATCGAAATTATTCGTCGGCCACTTCCGGCGGAATCGCCGTCATCTTTGGTTGGTGAGTCGCGGCTTTACAACCAAGCGCAAATTCGCGTGCTGCTTAGCGACGATCCGAGCGAGTTGCCAGGGGGTGCGGGCGACCCGCAAAACATTCGGCTCGCAAATCTTCAGACCAACGGCGGCGCGCCCGACTATACGAATGGCGTTCCGGTGGTTGGTGTCGGCAACTCGTTTTTCGCGGAAGGCGTGCGGACGACGGACACGACCGCGGGTGTAACGACGGTGCGCGTTGGTCCTGGCGGCGAGACGAATTGGACGATTGTTCCGTCTACGCCCCCCGGTGGCCAGACGACCCTTGTGCCAGCAACCGCGCCTGTTTTGCCGCCGTCAACCACGACCGCCGGCGCAACGACAACGACCGTGCAGCCGTGGAATCTTCTCGACGGTTATCTTCGCGTCGAGATACGGAACGGAGGCGGGGCCTACACACCGGTTACGGCGGAATGGTTGCAGCTCGGCTTCGCGCGTGGGCCGAATGCTCCGGTCAACGGCGCTATCAATCCGGTTCATCCCAACGCGATCCTGATCTTGCAGCAGCAGGCCGACCGCAACGGCGACGGTACCGCGAGCCCAGTGGAACTGGTTACTGATGGTGGGACCGGTAGCGTCATCACTGGACCGGCCACGCGGAACAACTGGTATCCGATCAATATGTACGAGTCTCGTGAGGGCGAATTTCGCGAGAACCAGCGCGTCACCACCAACTGCAGCATTGGCGGCGTGTTGAATCTCGTTGAGGTCGACGTGCATAACCTACAGCGTTGGCTCGCCGGAACGATCGGAGTAACCGGTGTCAACACCGAGTACGTTTCGCAAAATGGCTACGTGCTATTTGTATCGGACCGCCGCGGAATGGTGGCTAGCCCGACAGCGGGAACCAAAAACGGAGAGTATGGCTATGAAGATGTGATCAATCCGGGCTCGGCCGCAGGAAATCCCGACGCGACACTCAATGCGGGCGAGGACGTGAACGGCAACACGCTGCTCGACACTTATTCCGTCAATTCGATGGGACTTGGTTTTGGAGTTGTGCAGCCCGGCACGTTGCCGAACGCTGCCGTGAATTGCATGACTGTTGCACGCCCGAACTGGGTTTCCGGCCCGCGACATGGCGTCCGAGTAGTGAATGGGTCGCTTGGCAATTTGCCGCTTCGACCGGACAATGGGCAGGGCGGTTTCACGCTTGCCAGCGAACAGCCAGCATACGTTCTCGGAAACTACAACGCGAACGCCGGCGGTTTCGGCAATCCGCACGCGGCCGCCGCGGTGATGGGAGACACTGTCACACTGCTTTCGAATAGTTGGACCGATCTTAGCAGCTTCNANAGTCCTGCTTCTGTAAACGGACGCCCAGCGGTTACCAGCTATTATCGGCTCGCGATTGCTTCTGGAAAAAACATCAACTTTCCTCAGCCGACGTTTGCTGGGGTGCCGCAAGACTTTGGCACGGACGGCGGCGTGCACAACTTCTTGCGCTACTTGGAAAATTGGGGTGGGCAGACGCTGAACTACGAAGGTTCGATGGTAAGTTTGTTCTACTCGCAATATGCGACAGGTGTGTTCAAGTGTTGCGGCACAGTCTATTCGCCGCCTACGCGTGCGTATGCCTTCGACACTGACTTCCTTGATCTTTCGAAGCTGCCTCCGGGTACGCCGAAATTCCGTGATGTCGTCAACGTAGGGTTTCAACAAGTGTATTAGATCGCGCAGAACCGCCGTGCCCTGCAACCGCTTGTCGTTCGAATGATCCTTTACCGAAGTCGTGTCTTCAGAAAACACAATCTCTTCTAACCCAAACGTGTCAACTCCTGGTAGGTCGCGTTACCGTACAAGTGGTTTTGAACCTGATTTTCACTGAACTTCTTTGGCGGATGCCTCTGCCTCCACTCTGCCCATGCCTCTTCCAGTTGCGTCAACCAGCTTTTCGAGCGGGTTTTCAATCACCGAGCCCTGATCAATTTCTGCACTCGCAAACCTTCTCTATCGATCGCGCATCCATGTTATAGCTCTCTAAGATTCGGGTTGTGCGTCGTGTCGCGCCAACCGGGCTTGGCGTCCCCCAAGTGTGAGTTCACACCCGATGCACGGGAGTGGTGTTTCTTTTTCCTGCCGTGATTCGGCGCTGCTGCGACTTTCCGGAAGAATTTTACTGAGAAAGGACCCATCCCTCATGGAGCCCCACCATCACGTTCCATGGCAACTCAAGATCGCAGCAAAAGTCGTGCTGTCTCACGTTCCCCTGAGTCACCGGCTACTGAATAAGGTAGGAGTTTTTAACCTAGGAGGGATGCTGAGGCCTGAATATGCCGTGGGTGTGTTTCGGCGGCATTTTCAAAACGCAGAATTCGCGCGCAAAAACCAACCGTTCGTCGCGCTGGAGCTTGGTCCGGGCGATTCGTTGTTCTCGGTCGTGATCGCGCGTGCTTTCGGGGCGTCCGCTGCTTACAGCGTCGATGTCGGGGACTTCGCCGCGGATCGCGTCGAGTATTACCAGCAACTCGAAGGTTATTTGCGTCGACAAGGACTGAACCCGCCGTCGCTAGCACATTGTTCGAACCTCAACGACGTCATGGAGGTCTGCAACGGCCAGTACTTCGTGAACAGCGTGGACTCGCTCAAGCGCATACCGACGGCGTCGGTAGATTTCATTTTTTCTCACACTGTCTTGCAACACGTTCGGCGCAAAGATTTTAGGTCCATGCTGGCTGAGCTTCGACGAATTCAGAGATCGGATGGCGTCGGGTCTCACACGATTTCAATTTCGGACATCCTAGGCGGCAATCTGAATGATTTGCGATTCAGCGAAAAGACGTGGGAATCTGATCTGATGGCCAGCTCGGGCTTTTACACCAACCGGATTCGTTACAACGAGTTCCTGAGATATTTTCACGAAGCGGGATTCATCCCACAGGTGTATCGGACGGCGCATTGGGAAACACTCCCGACACCGCGCAACAAGATGGCTCCCGAATTCGCCGCTCTTTCCGAATCCGAACTCCAGATTTCGGGATTCGACGTCTATCTACACTAAATCTCGCCCAGCCCGCGGGGTCTCGGCCGCCCTAGCAACCTTGGGACCGAGCGCNCCGTCTGAGTCCTCANGAACCACTGATCGAAGCGTTCACAACAAGCGTTTCTTTCACGATTGGAGAGCCAGTCAGCGTCTCCNCACTTAACCACGGCCGGGACGTTTCTCTGCAAACACGCGAGCTCCAGGAATTCGCGGTCGCTCGATCTTGGATGATCGCAGGTGAATATATTGATGCTGGCGTCAGTGGATCGAAGGATTCGCGTCCTGAGCTGAATCGGCTCATGGCCGACGCTCACAAGAGGCGATTCGACGTGGTTTGGGGATCAGCGAATCGTATCAAAGGCGTCAGAAGCCGTACAACCGACCAAATTAAGAGATTGGCGAGTGTTCAAAGTTGAACTCGTCCCATTCTTCGCGTTGTGAGGTTCAGACCACCCCGTCACTTTATCGAAAAAGAGATAAGCCCATGCCAGTGGGCAAGGATCCGACGCACGAAAGGACAGAATAGAACTTGCGGCCCAAAGAACGACCCGCGCGCACCTAAATTGCTCAATCTTCCGTTATCTCAAGGTCGCCAGATTTCTGGGAAACTTCAATTTGAACGCGTTTGCAGGAACGGCGAGCTGCGAAGTCGATCTGTGCGTCGCCGATGCACAGGCGCTGAACTTCTATCTCGTCTACGTTTGAGGGCAACGTCGGATTTGCGAAATGAATTCGCTTGGTGACGCCATCGATGCTTAATCCCAGGCACGCTTGGACGAGCATGTACACAGATCCTGCTGCCCAAGCTTGCGGCGAACAGGCGACCGGATACAGTGTCGGTCCGCTCGTCTCGGGGCGTCGATGGAATCCGCAGAACAATTCTGGCAGGCGATTCATTTCGACGTGGCAGCTCGCTTCGTGCAGCCCATCAACGATGCGAGTAACTTCTTCTCGGAAGCCGTAGCGTGACAGGCCCATCGCAACGATGGAATTGTCGTGTGGCCATACGGAACCGTTGTGATAAGACATCGGGTTGTATCGCGCTTCACCTGCCGCCACAGTTCTCACACCCCAACCACAGTACGAATGAACATCCAAAAGCGTTTGCGTAACACGTCGCGCGTAATCTTTCGTAGCGATTCCGCAGTACAACGCGTGACCCGCGTTGGAAGTGCGCACACGACACTGCTGTTTCTTTCCATCCAGCGCGATCGCGTAGCAACCGATCTCGTCGCACCAAAATGCTTCGTTGAATCGGGCTTGAAGTGCATCGGCGCTTACGTCAAGTGTGTTGGCAAGGTCCAATTCCTTAAGCAACCTGGCGAGAGAAGCGGCACCGCGTTTGGCCGCATACACGTATCCTTGCACTTCGCACAGAGCGATGGGCGCGTCAGCGAGGCTCCTATCGGAGTGAAACACGGAATCCTGCGAGTCTTTCCATCCCTGTTGCGCCAAACCATTGTCGGTCTGTCGCTGGTACTCAACGAACCCATCACCGTCGCGATCGCCGAAAACTTCAATCCAATTTAGCGCGCGCTTTATATTGGGCCAAATTTTCCGAATCAGTTGCGCGTCGCCCGTCCGCTGATAATACTCAGCAGCAAGCATCACGAAGAGAGGCGTGGAGTCGATGCTTCCATAATACCGGCCGAACGGCACTTCGTGCGTCGCAGCCATTTCTCCGCGACGCATCTCATGCAAAATCTTTCCCGGCTCGGCGTCTTGATCGGGATTGACCTCTGTAGCTTGTGTCTGTGCGAGATATTTCAGGACGCTCTCCGCCATTTGTGGCTGCGTCCAAAGACATTGCAAGGCAGTGATGATTCCGTCGCGGCCAAACACCGTGCTGAACCAAGGCACTCCGGCGTAAGGATATGGCCCCTCGGGATTATTCAAAGTCAGCATGAGAAGGTCGGCGGCCGAGCGCTTCAACCACAGATCAAAGGTTTCGTTCGAGCTATAGACCCGGCATGCGGCTTCTTCCGCTTGCTTGATTCTATTCTGTGCAGTCGAGAAAGCCGTCTCATAGGAAGCGCCGCATTCGACGGAATCGCCGCGATGGCAAGACACCGAACAAAACATCGAAGTCTCCTCCGCGGGGGCCAGCGTGATGGAATAGGACGCTTCGTGGACTGTCAACATTGTTGGACGCGGAGAGAATGTAATGCTCGTTTGACGAAGTACATCGTCGAGTCCCTTGTAAGCCAGAATCGCAGTTTCTTTCTTGACTCGCTTCGGAAGACGTTGGCCGTGCCGCTCTCGCTTCGAGCCGCGCACTTCAAAAATGTCCGCGAAATCAGCGTCGAACTGAAACGAAAGGGTCAAGCGAACGGATTCAAGTCCGTAGTTGCGGATACGAATGTGTTCGTAACGGCAGCCGGGCAAGAGGAATTGCGAGCGAAACACGTGCACGGTCCCGCGAGACAGGTCGCCTATCGAAGAAGTCACCGCCTCTGGCGAATCGACGTTTGTCATATCGACTGCGAGGAATGCATTGTCTTCGCGAACAACAGAACTGAGTAACAGCGGCTGAAGCCGGTTGAGACGCATGCTGAAACGCGACAGGTGACGGCTTTCTGCATGAAACAATCCGAACTGCGAAGTGCCAAGTTCTTCGATATCACCGTAACGATTTGCGATTAAGAATGTATCGCCGGATTTAAGCACACGCGTGCGATCATCCGCGAGTGCAGAGGAGGCTCGAACATAATATTCGTCGGCGACGCGGACAATGTCCGTCAAACGAGGAACCGTCCTAGAGAGTTAAGTGCTCCTCAAGTTGGGGCTGGGGCATCGATAATGCGGCTGGGGACCTCGGCACCGATGTTTCACGTACAGCCGCAATCGATTCATACAGGCTAACGTAATCCCGCGCCATGCGCGAGGCGGTAAAGCGAGCCTCGAAGGCGCGTCGGATTGCGCGTCGGTCCGTAGCTAATAGGCTTTCCACTGCAGAGACAGCTTCGTCCATCGTTTCGACGATTTGGCCGGTCAAAGGCGACAGAATTTCTGGCACCGAGCCGCAACGAAACGCCAGAGTGGGAGTTCCGCACGCCATCGCTTCAATCATGGCTAGGCCAAACGGTTCGGGCCAATCGATCGGAAAAAGCAACGCCGAGGCGTTGCCGAGGAATTCCGATTTTTGATCTTCGGTAATTTCGCCCACGTATTCGATGCCCGGTTGGTCGAGAAGGTGTTTAATTTGCGTCTCGAAGTACTCACGATCCACGTGGTCGACTTTGGCCGCAATCTTGAGCGGAAGGCCGGTTTTCATCGCGATTTCAATCGCGCGATCCACTCGCTTTTCCGGACAGACTCTGCCCAGGAATGCGAGGTATTTCCCGTTGCCCTCGCCGGCCCTAAGTGCGTTTTCCGGTAAACCGTGGTACACGTTGCCAATCCAATTGGCGAACGGAAGCGGTTTGCGTTGTGATTGGGAGATCGAAACGACCGGCATCTCCGGATATCGGCGGTACAAAGGCGGAAGGTCAGGGAGGTCGAGCCTGCCATGCAGCGTTGTCGCGTGCGGGATCCGGTATGCTCGAGAGATCGGAAAATGAAAATAGTCGATGTGGAAGTGAACGACATCGAATTCATCTCTGACCACGTGTTCCAGCACTTTATCGAGCATGACGAAATGGTGTGCGATCTGATCGACGCAACTTCGGTCGAGTCGCAAAGACTTGGGGCAACTTGCGACTAATCTCGCCGATGTGACGGAATCGCCGCTCGCAAACAGAGTGACTTCGTGCCCTTGCTGCACGAGTTCTTCAGTCAAATAAGAAACAACCCGTTCGGTCCCGCCGTAGAGTCTCGGGGGTACGCTTTCGTAGAGAGGTGAGACCTGGGCGATTCGGAGAGGGCGGCTCGTCCGTACTTTCATCCGGTTAGGTTAGCCGTACTTGCTGGTTGTGGACATCAGTAGAAATGCCGAGGCCGGGGATGGAGTGTCGGGTAGACCATTCGTTCGGTTTTGCGCTTCCCGGAGTCCAACTCGGATCTGGTTCGCTCTCTGCACACGTATCTCCGACGCCCTCAGGTATGCAAGCCCATCGAAAATCATGTGCCCCGGTGTCACAAAAGACTTGTCCAAACTTGTCTATTTGAGAGCGGCCCGAAAATCGTAACTGACGCCAGGACAGCGACTTAGCTTGATTCATTTCCCAGTTCGGGACCAGGGGGTCGAAGGTTCAAATCCATTCGCTCCAATCACTTTTTCTCACCGCGCCGGGAAACAGAGCTCTGGCTAGTCTGATAACCGCGTGAAAAGTTAGGAACGCGGGTCGCCCGCCACTTCTTCCGAAAGGGTCATATAGGTGTCATGTGATTAGCGCTAAATCGCGCGAAAATGCGACCAACGGCGGAAAGAAGAAGGAAAATCTGACTAATCCGATTTGATCAGAACTTGCTGATTCCCCTCGATTTTCCTCGGCTCCGGCACTTTGTTATTAGATTAAGTTCGAGGCTGCTAACCGAAGGGTTGCTAGTTCGAATCTAGCCCGGGGAGCCAACTTAATCTTCAATCCTTTAGGCTGCGTTCTTCATTTCAATTTCCCACTGCCTAATAGCCCAGGTGGCCCAACTCATTGTTCAAAAGTATTTAGAGGACATCATCCGAATAAGGTTCGGCCGCTACCTTCGAGCGCCAGAAGTTGATCCTTTATTTCTAGCCCTCCACCGAATCCGGTCAGCTTGCCGTTCGCGCCGATGACTCGATGGCACGGAATAATGATAGGAATCGGATTTTGGCCGTTTGCCGCGCCGACCGCACGGGTGGCTTTTGGGTTGCCGACTTGATTCGCAATCTGACTGTAAGATCGCGTTTCGCCGAAAGGAATGGCGACCAACGCCGCCCAAACCTGTTTTTGAAAGTAAGTGCCTCGCATATCGAGCGCCACGGAAAAAGCTTTTCTTTTACGAGAGAAATATTCGTTCAGCTCTTTCTCAGCGCAAAGCAGTGTTGGGTGCGCAGGATTCTCAACAAGATCGGCAAGATGAACGGGCCGAGGGCGATCGCTATCCCACAGAATCGCCGCCAGTCCCTCATCGCTGGCGACAAGTCTGAGCCTTCCGATAGGGGAGGGAATGACTTTGCACGACAGGCTCACGAATGCTCCTCGACCTCGCATGACGCTGCTGAACCGAAATCGATGTTCCGATCGCCGTTACTGTAGAGGCCTGTGTTTTGGGGCGAGGTCTGCTCTTGGCCGTAAGAACGAAGTCTCTCAGCTCTTCCGGTTGCATTCAACCGATACATCGCAGGACTCTTTAGCGGAGCAGATCCTTAAGATCCGTACGATGCGTCGGAAGCACTCGTTAAGTTGGTGGAAACGCCCAACGGAAAACGGCAAAACCGTGTGGTCGTTGGTGCGCCGTTGGCGCTGTGATTTGCACTTAAAGGCGAGGTTGTTCGCTAGGCGCAGCCTGAGCCAGAGGTGTCATCGTTCTGCGGCGCGCCATTTCCAGGACACGCGGCAGCAGAAATGCCTCGAGCTTCTGCGACTCCTGCTCGTCCAGTCCTTCGTATTCGACTCCCATGCAGTCGTCGTCGATTTGACGCACGATGCGACACTTGAAGGTGAGCTTTGGCGCGTCTGGTGTTAGCTCCAACGTGGCTGCCACGATGGAATTGACCGGAAAGAGGCGGTTCATCTTGACGCGCATGCCGGTGAGACTCATGTCGATCGTGGTTCCGAACGAATTCTGACCCTTGAACTCCATCACGACCTTGCATGCGGCGTTAATCCGCGCGTAGCGGCGGCGCTCTCGTTCCACTGATCCTTGCGTGACCCGCAAAAGCCGCATAAGAGCCTGGCGATCGACGGGTTTGAAGACGACGAAGTTCACTCCGGCTTCAAAGACGCGCTTCATGAAGTCGTGCCCTTGCTCGCCGGTGATCATGACAATGGTGGCGCGCTTGTTTGGGCCGGAAGCGCGAATTCTTCTGGCCAACTCCAAGCCGTCGGGCGCCGGCATCTTCGCGTCCACAAACACGACGTCGAATTTTTCGCGGCGAAGGCGGGCTTCGGCCAGCTTGCTGTCGCTCGTGTTGTACGTTTCGATCTCGCAAGCGCGCAGAACTTCCCCGATGAATTCGGAGGTTGGCAGGTGATCGTCGATCACCAGGGCTTTTTCGACGCCCGGTACGCGCGCTTCTCGTTGCAGCAACTCTGTCCGAATCCTGTGGTCCGGTCGAGGATTCGAAACCGAGACGTTCACGGGACTTTTTCCTGCGTTTTGCACCGACACGGGTAGGTCCATCTCGATACGCTCCTGTGCTTCAAGTTAGGAGTGGCGAGNTGCCGAGAAAATGCACCGGGTTACGCTGGAGAATCGGCCTTAGNTTTTGNAGCGTAGTAAGTGTTCGTGGTAGCGGCGNCGAGCCACTGCGTCAGTTGTCCACGCAACAGCTTGAAATCAATCGGTTTGGGCACGCAAGCGTTGCAGCCCGCCTGCACNACGCGCTGCTGGTCTGCCATCATGGCGTGAGCGGTAACAGCGATGATCGGAATATGACTGATGGGCGGATTGCTTCGGATCCAAGCCGAGAGGGCGAGGCCATCTTCGTTCCCGAGTTGAACGTCGAGCAGCACAACGTGAGGGGTGCGAGCCTCGAGCGCGTTCAAAGCACTCTGAAGATTTCCGGCGCTGACGACGTCGAAGCCTTCGGCCTCCAACCAGTCTTGCAGCAATTCCTGGTTTGCGAGGTTGTCTTCAACCACCAACACAAATGTTTTCATGCTTCGGTGATCATCAATCGGCTCTGAGGAAGCCGCCGCATTTGATCGAGCAGCGTTTCATGCCACGAACCGTCCTTCCGAACAACCGAATTTGCATTCTGGCGCAGAAATTTTTGTTCAGAGAGCGTCAAGTCCTTGCTCGTCAGGATGAGAACGGGGATATCTCGGTCCCGATCGTCATTCCGCAGTTCCTTAAGCATCTGCATGCCGCTCTCGCCGGGAAGAATCAGGTCCAGCACGACGAGGTCCGGTGGCATAAGTGAAAGCGCTCGGCGCGCCTCTGGTACTGTAGCGACGGCGCGCGCGTTGAGTCCGTGTTTGGTCAGGAAGTCACGAAGAAATTCTCGTGTCGCGCCATCGTCTTCGACGATGAGCACATACCCGTCGCTTTTCAGGACGGAAATTGGCGCCGCATGAGTCGGTGCCGAAGAGCGCGGCTGAGCCGTCGCTGGACTGATCAATCCCTTTGGCAACGTGAATGAGAAGCAGCATCCTTCATTCGGGCGCGTCTCGACGGAAATTTGGCCGCCTTGCAATTCCACGAGCCGCCGCGTAATCGCAAGCCCGAGTCCACTGCCCTCCACCGTGTTGCCCCACTGCTGCGTGCGATAGAACGCTTCGAAAATGCGCTGCTCTTCACCCGGAGGAATCCCTGGTCCCGAATCGCGCACATCAATGCGAACGAAATCGCCTTGCGCGTAGGCGTCCAACTGAATGAGACCCTTCTCGGGAGTGAACTTAATCGCGTTTCCCAGCAGGTTCATCAGCACCTGTTTGAATCGCGTCTCGTCCGCGGTCACGGTAAAGTCCGTCTCGCCTTGCCGAATCGTGAGCTTCTTGTTCTCCGCGAGTGGGCAAAGAGATTCGACGACGTCCTTAAAGCACTCGCTGACATCGAGAGTCAGCGTCGACAATTGCAGGCGCCCGGCCTCAATTTTCGAAAGGTCGAGAATGTCGTTGATCAGCTTCAAGAGATGGAAACCTCCTGTGCGGATGTGCTTCACGTACCGTTGCTGGCGTTCGGTGAGCGGTCCGTGCTTGTCGTCCATCAGCAATTCCGAGAAGCCGACGACCGCGTTGAGCGGCGTGCGGAGTTCGTGGCTCATCGTTGAGAGAAATTGATCTTTGAATCTGCTGGAGCGCTCGGCTTCTTCCTTCGCGGTTCGCAGAGCGGCTTCTGTGGATTTCAGAGCGGTAACGTCTCGCGCCACGGCGTACATCTGCTGCTTGTCGGGCACGGCGGTCGCCGACCACGACAGCCACACGTATGTGCCGTCCTTGCGCCGATAGCGATTTTCGAACCAGATTGTGTTCCTGCCGGCGCGCAGGCTCCGAATCTCGTTAATCGTGGCGGCGCGATCTTCGGGATGAACTAGCTCGATGCGGGGGATTTTCAGCAGCTCTTCAATCGAATATCCGAGCGTCTTCTCCCACGCGGGGTTCAATCGTTTGAAGTAGCCGTCGAAACCCAAGATGCAGAGCATGTCGACCGACAAGTCGAAGTAACGGTCGAGTTCTTCTCGCGACGAAGCGCTCTCGTAAATCACGAGCTTCAATTCGTGATTCAGATTGAGATTCGCTGTGGTCAGTCGCGACTGACTCCGTAGCAAGACGAACACGGCGCCTAGAGCACAAGCGAGACCGATCGAGGTAAGCGCGAAGGTTCCCGCGAACGAGAATGGATTCGAAGTCAGAGCATTTTGAAAATTGACGGCCCCGTCCGAAAACGAAGGTCGCCACAGATTGGCGACATAAACGGCGACGATCGCCACGATCAGCAGCGAAAGCCACAACGAAGTGCCGCTCGGCCGCACTTCGAGAGAACCGATCCTCGTCTCGTCACTCACTGACTACCTCCGCTGGAACGGCCACCAGGCTCTCGAATTCGTCAATCAGCGCACGATCCCACCAACCTCGTTTGGCCTCGTTCCGCATCATTTCTAGCGCCTCCTCGATCGGCAGCGCGGGGCGATACGGGCGATCGGTAGTGAGCGCGTCATAGATATCGACGGTCTGCAAGATTCTTGCTGTGAGTGGGATCTCGTCGCCCTTCAGGCCGTCTGGATAGCCCGTGCCGTCGAGCTTCTCGTGATGATGCCGAATGATGGGAAGAACCGCGCGAAACGAACGCAGCGGCGCGCAAATGCGCTCGCCGACGGCCGGATGCTGTTTCATGATGTGCCACTCATCCGGAGTCAGTCGCTCGGGCTTTAGCAGGATGCGTTCCGGCACGGCGACCTTTCCGATGTCGTGAACGATTCCACCTTTTCGAAGAGCCACACAGAGTTCGTCGGAGAGTCCGACCTTCTTTCCCAGTGCCACCGAATAGTTCGACAACCTCTCGCAGTGCCCGTGCGTGTACGGATCCTTGGCTTCGATGCTGTTCGCGAGTGACGTCAAAACGATTTCTGCGTTCTCCAGTTCGTCGATGTAGGACTTCAGCCGCAGCAGCGATTTGACTCGCGCCCGAACTTCCTGCGGGTTCACCGGCTTGTTCAGAAAGTCGTCCGCGCCCGAAACGATTCCCTGGATACGATCGCTCGCGGCGCAAAGACCAGTAACCAAAATCACCGGCACGAAGCGCGTCGAAGGATTGGACTTAATCGCTATGCAAACTTCAAAACCGCTTTTATCCGGCATCCTTACGTCGAGCAGCGCAAGATCCGCGTCGCCGTTTGTGACCTTGAGCAAGGCCTCCGCGCCGGTTCGAACACAGATCGTTCGGTAGCCGACCTCTTCCAGGATCTCACTGAGCAACGCTCCATTCGCTTCGTTGTCGTCGGCGACGAGAATCGTTGCAGCGACCAGATTTCTATCGGGCATGACTCACCTATTTGCGTCCATGAGAAATGCGATCTTTGTGCTGCTCCGGCGCGCGGTGCTTCAGCAAGAAGCTGATCCTGCTGACCTTGGCGGCCGGCTTCTGAGTCGAATAGGCGACCGAGCAGCTCATCGTCGATGCGAGAAGGATCGTCAGGGCAATCGTCAACTTCGTCATGTCATCTCCTTGAGTCGGACGGATGTTCGGGCAACAGAAATCTTGGGAAACTTCTCGAGTTCTTTACGTCGGGCAGATAACAGATTCCAGATGTTGGCGGACGGCATTGAGAAGTGGGCCGAGGTTGTCCTTCATGTACACGCCAGAAATTGGGAGATCACCGAGAAACCGACGAACTGTCGCTCCATGCGCGGTGATCAGAAAGATCGGAACGTTTGGCAACGCTTCGTGAACAGCCCTCGCCGCATCCAGGCCGTTCATGATCGGCATCGAGTAGTCGAGGATGACAACGTCAGGTCGCAATTGCTCTGCAAGCCTGAGTGCTTCTCGTCCATTCTCTGCTTCGAGGCAAGTCCCTAGGCCCCTCGCCTCGAAATATTTCTTCAGAGACGTTCGTAGTGGGCCGAAATCATCCGCGATGAGAAGTTTTGGCATTTTGTCGCTCCGTCTCTCTGCGAGAAAGGAGTCGAGTCGAGGGAGTTTCGTACATTGGCGTGGTTTCGATTGCCAAATCGGGCATCACGCGGTGGGTTTTGCTGGGGTTGTCGACGATGTGGGCTGACTGGTGGGGGCCTCGATTGCGGACTGCTTCTTGAAGGAAGGCCCGGCGGCAGCGGTACCGCCGGGCCCTGTGTGCCCGACTATTTAAGGAGTAGTAGTTACGTATTACTGGCAAAGAGTTGCAGGGATCGGCTTTGATACGCAGAGCCCGGATTATTTTGAGTAATCCTCAAATTTCGCCCCCAGCCAGTAACCGACGCCCATGTAGCGATCGGTTGCCACAATTGTTTCAGATCCGGAACTATGGAACCGCGGTAGTCGTTTAAACGGCCATGTTATGGTCGGAATACCAACCAAGATGCTTCCGCCGATCCGTAGAAGAGATTGGTCGGGCATTCTATCGTCTCCGTAAGGTGCACATGCGTGGGCTGTTACAGGCGAGGTGCGTTCAGGTCGCGTAAACCCAAGCAATCAGGCCGGAACGCCATTGTCGCTGTGGGTGCGCTGAAACAAATTCTGTTGACTGAAATGTCAAATTAGATGCATGGTGGCATACACTGACGGAGTCGATGCATTAGTATCCATTAGCTTGTAGAAAGAATTCCAAGTGAGTGTTCGAACCGCCTCGTCGACTCTCGTCATCGAACCTGGCGTCATCAGAGCTGGAAGGCAGCCGCTAAACCTGGACGGGCCCATGACCAAGGAGCTTTCGATTCGGGAAACGCAGATCCTGAGATTGATTGCCGAAGGAAAAGAGAATCGGGAGATTGCCCAGGCCTTGGGGATAAGCGTGCGCACCGTCGAAGCGCACCGAGCCCGAATCATGCTGAAGCTCGATCTGGAATCCGTCACCGGCCTCGTACGTTATGCCGTTCGGCACGGAATTATCGAAGCCTGACGCTTACTTGACTTGTCGCGCAATACGCCAGATCGATTCATCCAGTGGAATGAAGACGTCTTTCTCGGAATTGACTTCGAGTGAAACCTGCAGGTTCTTGTCCGCAGACTCGTGTTCTAGATAGAACTCACCAAATTGGTTCGTCGATGTCCGGGCGAGTTCATTCTTCCCGCTGATCAGTGAAATTGGGATGCGCGTCATNCCCACCTTCGATCCCTGATCCCGAAAAACTTGTCCCGTCACCGCGAATCGTTCGTTTTCGTCGTTGGCTTCGAAGCGCACGTCGATCATCACTTCGCCGGCACGATACAATAGTTGGCGGGATCCGACGCCGGCCGCGGAACGAACACCGGCTAGCTGCGGCGTGAGGAAGCTGTCGAAGACCAGCTCGGCAATCTCTCGAATTCGAAACGCTTTTTCGGGCTTGGGCGCCGCCTGAACCAATGCTTTTGCCCGATTCACAATGTCTGCCGGCGGTTCATACTGCGCCTCGGTCTTGGCGAAGGCGGCGAGTTTGCTCCACGTGGCCTTTTCCTTCGCACAGCTCTCACAGCCGCTCTTGAGATGATTCGTCATCGCCGCCGCGTCCTGTGGGGACACCAGGTTGCGGGCGTAGTCGATCCAGTTTTGCGACGAATAATGCGCCATGTTGTTGTTGCTCAAAGGCTTAGAGAGTGATGCCGTTGAGCTCCTCCAATCCTACACCGCATAAGAGTAGGCTCCGACCCAAATGATACAGGGGATAGTGTAGCCCTTTGGGTCAGCTCAGGACGAAACAAGCTGCCCGGTTCAGGCTATACCAACCTCCTCGAACCGCTTCCGCAACCGGTCGATGCATCGCTGCCGCATCATACCGATCGACCCAACCGCAATCCCGAGGTCCGACGCGATATCCCGATAAGAGCGCGAAGGCTCCTCGAAAAACAGCATCTGGATCAACTGATTGCATCGGGGAGAAAGCTCGCCCAGGACCTCGCGAACCATTTGTTCTTCTTCGGTCCGTGCGATCTGCTCGACCGTATCGGCCTGAACCTCTGGCTCGGGCGTGTTCTGATCCTCGGCGTCACTCGAGACAAAACGGTTTCGCTTGATCTTATAGTGAAAGCAGTTGTGCGACGTGACTTGAATAATCCATTTCGGCAAAGCCTGTGGATCTCGCACGTTTTTCAGGTCCGAAAGCAGCTTGACGCAGACATCCTGAAAGATATCCGCTGCTTCATCTCTGGTTAAACCGTACTTGATCGGCACCGAGAAAATCAGGTTCTTGTACTTTTGAACCAACTCGGCCCAGGCGTTCGCGTCGCCGTCCAGGCATTCCCGAACCAATCGCACATTCTCATTGTTCGGTGGCGCCGGGCGGGTCGTTATCGAAGGGCTTTCGATGAGACTTTTCATACTAAGGGTCTACTCCATGTTTGGTCCCAGTCCCGCAGAACCGGTTGTCGATTCGAATCGTTCGCCGACAGACCTATCCTCTAACCCTCTTCACTTCGCCGACCCATCTCTTGCTTGTCTGAATCATGGCTTTGGTAGCGATGCACGTCGATAGAACGAATGGGTACTAGAGCACTAACAATAATGAGCGTTAACACCACCGGAACAATACGTAAGTAGTGATACCTAGGTGAGAGTTCCGTTTAGGGATTCGTGCTTCCGCTTACACTTCCCCGTGACATAACCATTCCCCACCCCTCAGATAGAAGTATCCGGGTTCCAAGGCACGCGTGACGTTGCGTCAGGCTCTCCGCCTAATGCAAGAGCTGTCAACGTCGGGACCGAACTTACACAAGGTCATGGTTGACGTTCTCGAGCTTCAGGAAATAGACGCGCAACAAACCTCGGCTCCCCACGCCGCAACTTCGGCATACGTAGCCCTTACTCTCTATTTTCTTGCAGGCGTCGCCTTTCAATTTGTCTTTGGAAATCAGGACTACGGAACCGGCACAATCCCATGGTTCCCGCTGACCGGACTGGCCATCGTCGCCGTCTATTCAAATGGCTGGTTGGCGATGCCAATCCTTTTTTGCGCAAGCGTCATTGGCAGCGCCTTGGCCGGTTCGCTCTTCGCCTCACCCAAGACCGTATTGTCAGAAGCTGGTATTACTGTCCTGTGCTGCGCAATCGGTTCGCTCGTGCTTCGCCGAATGGGTCGCGCCGACTCGGTGACAATCAAAGTCCGCGACCTCGGCAGGATGCTCGGAGTCATCGCGGTTACGTCAATTTTGATCGGCACGTTCGTATACCTGATTCGCTACAACCATCAATCGTTGGAAACAGTCGATACCTGGTTGTTTTGCGGCCAGATCGTAATTGGGCACGTGTTGGGCGCAGTTAGCATTGCGCCCTTTCTGTGGATTCACGTCATTCCTACCCTGAGTTCTCCAGAGGATCCTACAGGTCTCGGATCAATTGAATGGTCTCTCACCGCTCGCGCCACGCAACCGTCCCGCATCACTTTGGCGGAACGCTATTTGCAACTCACCGCTGCGGCTGCTCTCCCGTGGTTCCTGCTAGCCTTCGGATTCGCGCGCGCTCACAATACTTTCTTTCTTGTTCTCATCCTCACTTTGTGGATTGCAACTCGTCAGGGAATCCGTGGCGTTGCCGCAGCAGTGATGTTATCCAACATCGCCACGCTCTGGTCGCTTCGAAATGTGGTCGCGCCCGCTGCAACCAACCTGCAATCGCAGATCATGATGCTGGGGGCCGGCTTGGTCGGGTTGTCAGTCGGATGCCTCGTCTCGGAAATCGCAGTCGCAAGCAGCAAACTGGAACACCAAACGGTGATCCTCAACGCGTTGCAGGATCACAGCCCGCTCGCAACGGTCGTCCACGACGCAAATGGCAAGATCCTTCTCACCAACAGAGCCTTCACAAATTTGTTCGGCTATGGGTATTCCGAAACCATCGGCCGTCACGTCGACGAAATTCTCTCTGCTCCGGAAGGAGAAGAAGCTTCGCAGTTCACGCAGCAAGTATTGGTGGAACCTATTTCCAAACAGACCGTACGACTGCGGCGCGACAGAACGCGTGTCACCGTCGAAATGATGGGCATCCCGTTCCTGGTCAAAAGCAAGCTCGTGGGCGGAATCGGTCTCTATCGAGACATAACGAAACAAAAGAAGCTGGAAGAAGAGCTTCTTTTGGCACAAAAGCTTCAAGCCGTCGGCCACCTTGCAGGCGCGGTCGCACACGACTTCAACAACTCTCTCGGTGTCGTGCAGGGCTACAGCGAGTACATCCTCGAACGACTGTCGAAGGACGATCCACTCCGCCACAGTGTGGAAGAAATTGCGAAAGCCAGTGATCGCGCAACTGATCTGACAAAGCAGCTGCTCACCTTCGGTCGAAAGCAGGTCATCCAGCCGCGCGCGACCGATCTGGTTTCGTTGGTCAATGATCTGTCATCGATGCTCAGCCGCTTGATCGGAGAACACATCAGGCTGAATGTTTATGCTGCCTCTCACGTCAGCGCTGTGACCGTCGACCCCGGTCAAGTCGAGCAGGTCATCATCAATCTAGCGGTCAACGCCCGCGATGCGATGGCTCAGGGAGGCAAGCTCTCGATCAGCATTGCGAACCGCTACGTTGAAGCGTATGACGATGGCAAGGCGTCCATCCCAGCCGGCAGGTATGTATCTCTGGCAATGGCCGACACTGGTACAGGCATCAGCCCTGAAATTCTTGCGAACATCTTCGATCCGTTTTTCACCACGAAGGACAAATCGAAAGGCACGGGTCTGGGGTTGGCGACAGCTTACGGAATCATCCAGCAAGCCAACGGATTCATCACCGTCGACACTCGCGAAGGCTTAGGTTCGACGTTCACCATTCTTCTCCCGGCCACTGACCTCCACGTGGAGCAGCGCCAGAAGGTCCCCGAACAGACGGGAATGCCGCGCGGTTCGGAAACAATTCTCGTTGTCGAAGACGAGCCGGTCCTCCGCAAAATGGTTGTCGATTTCCTGGAATCGACCGGCTACAAAGTTCTGAACGCAGAATCGGCAAGCGAGGCCGTCGGCCACGTCCAGCTATTCCCGGGCGCGATCGATCTCGTGCTCACTGACATCGTCATGCCTGACATGAACGGAGCCGACTTGGCGCGCTTCCTCTGCGCTCTCAGGGCCGAGCTCCGCGTCTTGTACATGTCCGGCTATTCGGACGGTGCGCTCGGCGACAAGTTCGTCTTGCCCAAAGACGTCGCTTTTCTGCAAAAACCTTTTTCCAGGATGAAGTTGGCCCACAAGTTACGCGAAATACTCGATTCGAATCTGATTGCGACGGCTGATCGACCTGTCGGCGGCAAATCAGAAGGTTGAAGNGTGTTGCCCATAATTTGCAATTACGCCGGAGGGGTGGAATGCCACGAATTTTAGTCGTCGAAGACGACGAAAGCATGCGCGGTCTGATTCGGCAGCGCTTAAGTGATTCTTTCGAGGTAACCGATACAGGCGATGCCACCGAGGCGCTCGGTCTCGCGTTGGCCTCGAAGCCCGACTGCATTCTTGTCGACCTCATGATGCCGCGCTTTTCCGGGCTCGAGCTCTGTCAAACCTTCGCGTCCGTCAGCAATACACAGACGATTCCCATCTTCGTCATCACCGGGCAATCCGCCGACGAACACCGGGAATTTTGTCTCAATCTCGGCGCAAGGGATTTCTTCGAGAAGCCGCTCGATTTTGAAAAGCTCAAGTCCTCGATCGAAAGGGCGATCAACAGCCCCCAAACCGAACGCCGTCGCGATCACAGAATTCGCCTCAAAGTAATTCTCAAACTCGTCGGCACAAGCACGAGCGGAAAACGATTCGATCTTCTAACCTCCACCGAAGACGTCAGCGCAAACGGCTTTCTCTGCAAATGCAGCGTCGATCTCGAGCCCGGGGCGATTGTTGAAGTGTTTCTGCTGAGCCGCAGCTCCGAAGTTCTCGTGGGACGCGCTTCGATGAGGCACATCCAATGGCCCGGGACCGCCTGGCAAAATTGCGGCTTCGGCTTCATCGAAAAGAATGCCAGTTGGGTGCTTTAAGGGCACACGCGCCTTGCGAAGTCGCGGAGTCTCCCGGAGACTGAAATGACCGGGATGTCACCGCTGCTCAACGTCGAAAACCTTCGGGTCGAGTTCACTCTCCCCGCCAATGTGCGCATTCGCGCACTCCGCGGCATTCACCTGCAAATCGAGCCCGGCATCTGCTACGGAATTCTCGGCGAATCCGGCAGCGGCAAATCGACACTCGCGAAAGCTTGGATCCAACTCTTGCCCAGGAATGCAAAAGTCACTTCTGGCACGATCGAATTCGGCGGCCGAGACATTTCGAAACTCACCGGTTCGGAACTTCAGCGTTACCGCGGAAAAGACGTCGCCTTCGTCCCGCAGGAGCCGGGACTCGCACTCAATCCCGTGATGAAAATTGGCGAGCAGGTTGCCGAAGTCTTGCGCGCGCACAACACCTGGCCCCGCCAACGTTACCGCACCGAAGCCGAATCGCTGCTCGACAGCGTGCGCCTCTCCTCAATCGACCGTCGCATCTACAACGCATATCCCCATCAACTCAGCGGCGGACAGCAGCAACGCGTCGTCATCGCGCAAGCCCTGAGCTGCAACCCGCAGTTGATCATCGCAGACGAACCAACTGCCTCTTTAGACGCCGAAACCGAAGCCGAAATTCTGCAGTTGCTCGCCGATTTAAAGTCCAAACGCCGCATGGCGCTCATCCTGATCACACACGACCCGCGCATCCTCTACGCGCTGGCCGACCGCGTGGCGGTTCTCTACGCCGGCCGCGTCGTTGAAGACGCTCCGGCCAACGTATTTTTCGAGAATCCCCAGCACCCTTATTCGCGGTCGCTCCTTGCATGCGCGGCCCCGCCGTCGTGGGATTCGCAGCGGGATTCCCAGTGCGCCGATCCGGTTCGGCTTCCGACGATTCCAGGTGACTCGCCTGATCCGGAAAGCGCCAGTCCTGGCTGTGAATTTGCCCCCCGCTGCGACCGCCGCATGACCAAGTGCGACTCTCAACCACCCTCGCCGATCAGCGTCCCCCAAAATCGGCGGATCGAGTGCCACCTCTATGCAGACTAAACTGCAGCCTCTGCCCGCAGCGAATCAGGCAATCCTTTCCGTTCGAAATCTCTCGCTCCACTATTTCCAAAGAACAGTCTTTGAGCGGCGAATTCCCGTCACCGCCCTCACGAATGTCTCGTTGGACCTGATCCGCGGAAAAACGCTGGCGTTAGTCGGGCCTTCCGGCTGCGGCAAGTCGAGTCTGGCTCGCTGCCTCGTCCTGCTCGAAAAACCCAGCTTCGGTGAAATCCTGTACGGCGGGCGAAATCTTCTCGAGCTCAAGTCAAAAGAACTCAAGGAAGTCCGCCGCGATATTCACCTGATCTTCCAGGACTCCGCCTCGGCCCTGAATCCCGGTATGACGATCGAGGAGGTTTTGCTCGAGCCGCTCGAAATTCACGAGCCCACGCTCGGCAAAAAAAATCGTTTCATGCGTCTCGTTTCCGCCTGCGAACAGGCGGCGCTCAGTTCCAAATGGCTCACTCGCCGCCCCGACGAACTCAGCGGTGGCCAGCGTCAGCGGGTCGCGATCGCGCGTTCGCTTGTCGCGCGACCCAAAATTCTCATTCTAGACGAAGCTCTAAGCGCGCTCGACCTCTCCACCCAGTCGCAAATCGCGAACCTTCTGCTCGAGCTGCAGCGCGAACACTCGCTGACCTGCCTCTTCATCACCCACGACCTGCGCCTGGCACGCATGTTGGCTCACGACGTCGTAGCCATGAAAGCGGGCCGCATCTCAGACTCTCCGCCACCCTCACTGCTATTAACTCCCGACATACACGCAAAACCCACTCCTGTTGGTGTTGTTTCAATCGCAAAGGATACTGAAAACATACGATTGCAAGAGATGCCGTCTGTAAACGAGTAGTGCATGAAACAGCTCGCGGTGCGGTTGGGTCAGAGGTTACTTCTGCTCGTAGGGGTGTCTCTCTGCACGTTCGCACTGCTCTCGGCCGCGCCCGGTAATTTTTTCGACGACCTCAAGCTCAATCCACAAATTTCGCCCGCAACAGTTTCGGCGCTGCAAGCGCAATACGGAGCGAATCGGCCGTTCCCCGAACGCTACGCGCGATGGGTTGAATCCATCTTTCGCGGCGATTGGGGTTACTCGCTCTCGTATCACTGCCCGGTTGGCGGCTTGGTGTGGCAGCGAGCGCGAAACACGCTGTTGCTGACAGCGTTCGCCGTTCTGTTGGCTTGGATGTTGGCGATTCCCTGGGGCATTGCGGAGGCGTTGTACAAGGGCGGCTGGGTCGATCGAACCGGAGAATTGATCCTGGCGTTGCTGCTCGCGACGCCCGACGTTCTATTCGCGTTGCTACTACTGTTGCTCGCCGCGCGAACCGGGTGGTTCCCAACCGGCGGCATGAGTTCGTCCGATGTCACGCAGCTCTCTTTCGCTCAACGAATCGGGGACCTAAGCCGGCATCTTTTTCTTCCGGTGCTCGCGCTCGCTCTGACGACTTTGCCTATTCTCGCGCGTCACGTTCGTTCGGCAATGATCGGCGTCTTGGATGCGCCGTTTCTGATCGCAGCCAGAGGCCACGGCATTCCTAAATCTCGCCTACTCTACCGACACGCCCTTCCTGTCGCGCTCAACTCACTGATTTCTCTATTCGGATTCTCGGTCGGCTCTCTCCTCAGCATCTCCCTGCTCGTCGAAGTGATTCTCAGTTGGCCCGGTCTCGGCCCTCTCGTCATTGAAGCCGTCTTGGCGCGCGACATCTATGTTGTTGTCGCCGCGACGATGTTTTCCGCAGTCTGCTTGATCGCCGGCAATCTGCTAGCCGATTTCTTACTCTACTGCATCGATCCTCGCGTCCGGACGGCGCAATCATGAGCGACCGCGCAAAACGAAATGCTCTACTGAGCCTGTTTATCGCGCTCCATCTCGTCGTGATCTTACCGGGTTTTTTCTCCACGCAAGGTTACGCCGAACAGTCGCGCGACCTTCCGTTCTCGCCGCCGACTCGCCTTCATTTCGTCCGCCCTGATAGGCATTTTTCGCTTCGACCATTTATCTATGGCTGGAACCAAGCCGCGTTGGACATCGGCACTTACGAAGTAGACCGCTCCCAAATCTACCCAATTCGCTTTCTCGTCAGAGGTTCGACCTACACGATCGTCAAAGGCATAACCGCGAGCACGCATTTGCTCGGCGTCGACAAGCCGGGCCGCCTCTTTCTCTTCGGCACCGACGATTTCGGCCGCGACGAATTCTCCCGAATGTTGTACGGAGGGCGCATCTCGATTCTCGCCGGTTGGATCGGCGCAGCTATCGCCCTGTTTACCGGGGCAATCGTCGGCTTGATTTCCGGCTATTCAGGACGCTGGGTCGATTCCGTCACCATGCGCCTCGTCGAATTGTTTATGGCGCTCCCGTGGCTCTATTTGCTCTTCGCGGTTCGCGCCATCCTCCCGCTGCGAATCGAAACGACGGACACCTTCATTCTGTTGATCGCCGTCGTTGGCATCATCGGGTGGGCTCGACCCGCACGCCTCGTCCGCTCGATGGTCCTCACCGCAAAAGAAAGAAATTTCGTCCTCGCGGCGCGCGCGATGGGCGCCTCGAACTTTCACATCCTGCGAAAACACATTCTTCCTCAGGTCTTGGCGTTGTTGCTGACGATGGCTGCGTATCTGATTCCGCAGTTCATCCTGGCCGAGGTTACCTTGTCGTTCCTCGGTCTCGGCATCGGCGAGCCAGTTCCAAGCTGGGGCACTCTCCTGGCGGAACTGCAGAAATACAACGTCCTCGTCAACTACTGGTGGATGTATGCCCCCGGAATCGCGCTCGTAGCTCTATTCCTGATCTACCACTGGGCGTCCTCCACGATTCAGCAGAGGGTCGGAGTCCCTCTCACATGAGCGCGCGCCAAATTTCGCCATGCCGGTTTCAACGCGGAGTCATTTTGCTCACCGCGTTATCAGCTCTGACATCGTTCGCAGCCACATCGTCGAGTGCCCAGGACAAACAGTCGCAGACCGAAGTCGGCCGCCCAGGTGGTCGAATCACGGTTGCCCTTCGCACGGATCCAAAAACGCTCAATCCCATCCTCGCCGTCGACACCACCTCGCGCGAAGTCATCGGCACCATGCAAGCCGATCTCGTCCACATAAACCGCGAAACACAGCGGACCGAGCCTGCGCTCGCATCCTCTTGGAAAGTTTCGCCCGACGGTCGCAAATACACGCTCGCTCTTCGACGCGACGTGAAGTTTTCTGACGGCGCGTCTTTCACTGCCGACGACGTCGTCTTCACCTTCCAGCTATATCTAGACAAAACGCTGAGCTCTCCCCAGCGCGATCTCCTGGTTATCGACAACAAGCCCATCGCCGTAAAAAAAATCGACAACTACACCGTCGAATTCGACCTCACAAAGCCCTACGGTCCCGGCGAGCGAATCTTCGACAGCCTTGCAATCCTTCCCAAGCATCTGTTGGAATCCGCCTACCGCGATCACAAACTCGGCGAAATTTGGGGAGTGAACGCGAAGCCCGAAGAAATCGCGGGGCTGGGTCCGTTCCGCCTGAAAAGCTACGTGGCCGGACAGCAGTTGCTGCTCGAACGCAATCCGAACTACTGGCGCAAAGACGCAAGCGGCACGAGCCTGCCATATCTCAACGAATTGCTCTTCACGGTCGTCGCCAACGAAGACGCCCAAGTCATCAAGTTCAAAAGCGGCGAAACGCAAATCCTCGAGCGCGTAGGCGCCGACAATTTCAATTTGCTTCAGAAAGATGACCCATCGAAGAGCCGCTGCCTCTACGACGTCGGCCCAGGGCTCGAGTTCGTTTTCCTTCTGCTGAACATGAACTCGGTCGACCCAACCAAACACGCCGACATCGCCGCCAAAGAGCAATGGTTCCGCGACCTGAAATTCCGCGAAGCCGTTTCCCTCGCCATGGATCGCAAAGGAATGGTCCGCCTCGTCTACGGCGGCCGCGCAACTCCGATCTGGGGCAACGTCAGCCCCGGCAACAAGCTGTGGCTCAGCACGAATATTCAACATCCTGACCGTTCGATCGATCAGGCAAAAGCGCTTTTAAAGTCCGGCGGCTTTTCGTGGGACGCAAACGGCGCGCTGCTTGACCAACAAAAACATCCCGTGACCTTCACCGTTATCGTCAGCTCCTCAAACACGCAGCGAACCAAAATCGCCACCATCGCTCAAGACGACCTGAAGCAGCTCGGCATCGACGTCAAAGTAGTCCCGCTGGAATTTCGCGCGCTCGTCGATCGCGTCATGAACACGCACGACTACGACGCCGTCCTCATGAATCTCGTCAATGGCGATGTCGATCCGACTCCGGAAATGGGCCTCTGGCGCTCCACCGGCGAAATGCACTTGTGGGATATGGGCGAGAAAGCTCCCACGACTCCGTGGGAAGCCGAACTCGATAAGCTGATGGAATCGCAAATGACGACAACCGACTACGCAACCCGCAAAAAGCTCTATGACCGAGTGCAGGAACTCGTCGCGCAGAATCTGCCGCTGGTTTTCCTCCTGAGCCCCGACATTCTCGTCGGCGCCCAGTCTACCGTCGGTAATTTTCGGCCGGGAATTCTCGATCCATACGCGCTCTGGAACGTTGATGAACAATTCCTTCAACCGACAGGAGCGGCCTGCCGCTAGCGGCAAAACGAAACATACGGTGACTCCCACGGCCACAACTCCACTGCTTACTCCCGATAATCTCGCGAAGATCTCTGCCCTGAACTCGCCCGAGGATCGCCGCAAGTTCCTCGCCGACCACAAATCCCTGATTCAGGCTGACGTTGTAGCGGATCTGAACGCCACGACCTTGCAGGAATTTCGCGTCAACACTACCACTGCCCTCGCACTAGCCGATGCAGCAATCCTCATCGCCAACATCCTTTGCCGCACGGAGCTTCTCGCTCAAAGCAAGCGCATCAAAGCACACGTCCTCTCTGAGCGCGGCGAATATCAAGCGGCCGTCGCCCTCTACAATGAAGCCGAAAAGCTTTTCGAGCAGGCGAAAGATCAGGAAGGCGTGGGCCGCACCGTCACCGCAGCCATCCATCCGCACATCATGATCGGCGACTACGATCGGGCCTTCGCCCTCGCGACCAAGGCACAGGACATCTTTTCCGAAATGGGCGACAAACGCCGCCTCGCCCGCCTCGAAAACAATATCGGAAATATTTTTCACCGCCAGGACCGCTTCCAGGAAGCGCTCATCCACTACGAGCACGCCTACGAGCAGTTGCTCCCCTATGGCGATGCCGAAGAGCTGACGATTTCGCTGAACAACATGTCGATGTGTCTGATTAGCCTCAACGATTTCGCGAAAGCCGTGGCCACCTACGAACGCGCGAAATATTTGTTGCTCGACCACGACATCCCGCTGATCCATCTCACGACCGACTACAACATCGCCTATCTCTACTATTTGCGCGGAGACTATCGCCGTGCGATCGCAGGCCTCAAAAGCGCGCGCCTCGCCGGCGAAAAAATCGGTGACAAATATCTCGTCGCGCTCTGCTATCTCGATCTTTCCGACATTTACGTTGAGTTGAATCTCAGCTCTGAAGTTCACGACATCGCCAGCCAGGGTTTCCAACTCTTCCGTGACATCGAAATCGGATACGAAGCGGCAAAAACGCTCGTCAATCAGGCAATCGCGTTCGGTCAGGAAGGCAAGACCGCGAAATCGCTCGAAACGTTTGGCGAAGCCAAGCGACTCTTCGTAAAGGAAAAAAATGAAGTCTGGCAATGGCTGATCGACCTCTACCAGGCGATCGTTTTATTTTCTGCCGGCCGCTACTACGAAGCCCGCCATTTCGCGACGGGCGCGGCGAGATATTTCGACACTTCACTGCTACGCAACAAAGCCGCAATTTGCCATTTCCTTCTCGCCCAAACCGCAATTCACACCGGCGATCTTGCGACCGCGCGCACCGAATGTCTCGCCGGTCTCGAAATCGTCAAAAAACTCGACAGCCCTATCCTTCAGTACCAAGGCCGCTTTCTGCTTGGCCGCATCGATCAGGCCGCAGGTTCTCACGCTTCCGCCTACCTTCAATATCAGCAAGCCCGGCACAGCCTCGAAGGCCTGCGCAGCAACCTCTACCGCGACGAACTCAAAATCTCGTTCATGAAAAATAAGTCAGAGCTCTACGAGCGCATGGTCGAGCTCTGCATCAATCCCGACTTCACCGAAGGCACTGACGAAGAAGCCTTCAAATACATCGAGCTCGCCAAATCGCGCAATCTCTCCGAGTTGATGTTTCAACGGGGCCACAACGTGCCTGCTTCAAAACTGGGCCAGAGCGAACTCGTCCACAAAATCCGCGAATTGCGCGAAGAATTGAACTGGTATCAGCACCGTATCGAACTCGAACAACTCCGCGCCGCCCAGAATTCAGCCGAAACCGTCGAAGCCTTGCGCGAAAAGGCCACCGAGAAAGAAAAGATACTCCTCGCCATCCTCGAAGATCTGCCTCAGGGGTCACCCGAAGCCTCAACGATCGCTCCAGCCGCGTGCGCTTCGATCACGAAAGTCCAGTCGGTTCTTCCTGCCGACACAACGCTCCTCGAATACTATTTCGCCGGCGACTATATCGTAGCCGCTGTCGTCGGCCGGCAATCGTTCCACGTCGTCCATGTCACAACGCTCGCGAAAGTTTCCGAATCGCTCCGTTTCTTCCGCTTCCAGCTCGGCCGGATTCAACTATCGACACATCTCGGCTCCGGCACCGCGAAAGAAATGTACGACTCCACCGTCGGCCACCTGGCCGAACTCTACAAAGAACTCTTCGATCCGGTCGCTGAGTTCATTCACACGAAACACCTGGTCGTCGTTCCTCACGGCAACCTGCACTACTTGCCGTTCCACGCCCTCTACACTGGCGACGAATTCCTGCTCGATCTCCACGACATTTCCTACGCCCCCAGCGCCACCGTCTTCGCGCTCTGTCACCGTCCCCACGAAGGAACCCCCACCGGCTCAGCGATCTTCGGCATCCCCGACGAAAAGGCGCCTTTGATTCAGGACGAGGTCGACGCAGTCCATCGGATCCTCCCCGACTCCGAGCTCTACCTCGGTGCCGCCGCCACACACGAAAAACTGATCGAAAAGGGAGTCGATAGCCGGGTCCTCCATGTCGCCACCCACGGTAGCTTCCGCCCCGACAACCCCATGTTCTCCGGCATCGCCCTGGGTGACGGCTACCTCCACCTCTACGAGCTTTACCAGATGCGGCTCAACGCCGAGCTGCTCGCTTTCAGCGGCTGCGCCACCGGCCTGAACGTCATCTCCGCCGGCGACGAACTCCTCGGCCTGGTCCGCGGAGCCCTCTACGCCGGCGCGCGCTCCCTGCTTCTGACCCTCTGGGACGTCAACGACACCAGCACCCACAAATTCATGACCGCTTTTTACCGGCGCTTCCAAGCGGGCGAAAACAAAGCCACAGCTGCCGCCGAAGCCGCCAAGGAAATCCGCGAGGAATACCCGCATCCTTACTACTGGGCCCCCTTCACCATTGTAGGAAAGACTTAGAACCTCGGACAGTCCCCCGTACAAACTCCGGTCAAGCTGACCTCATAGGCACAACCAATCAGATACGAATCGTTACCCTGTATTTTCCGCGGCGCTGGGTACTCCTACTATCGGTACCACTGGTGCGTGCCGGAGCAGCGAGATTTCCCCCCAGAGGCTCCGGCGCGTACCTTCCTGAGCCCGAAACGGCCTGTCCCGACCGTCGAAGGCATGTAAGCGTTTTTGTATCAGCGGTTTGTAATGGGTGTACCGAAAGGTGCTCAAGCCACGCAAGGTGATGAATCGATCATTTTTAGAGGCGTTTAATCAAAAGTACCAGTTTGAAACACCCCCGTACCATTGTCGGAAGCCCGGCCCAACCAGAAACTACCCATGGATCGGGATAGTTCTGGAACGCCTAGAGCTTCCCCAAGGCTGATTTACCGGTTTGGAGCCCGAACATGAAGAAATCACTTCTGATTGCGCTCTTGCTCTTCGTTGCGCCCCTCTTTTGCCCTTCGGGGGCCGCAGCCCAAACTCAACTCACGGTGCAGAGCACCCTTGGCCCCGTCGCCATCGACGTGGTCTGTCTCCTCCGCGGGTGCCAGGTGGTTGAGAGCGTCGCCGGCTCGCCCTACAACTACTACGTTGTTTCGGCCCCGAGCTCGGTCAACGCGAACGGCCTCGTCAGTATTCTCCAGTCGGTTCCGGGCATTCTCAATGTCACGGTCAACTCTCTCGTCGGTCCTAACGGCCTGCTTTTCGGCAACCGCCTGATCGTCCGCACCACTAACCCGAACGGCCTGAAGAGCCAGTGCCTCTTGCTGAATTGCCAGGTGCTCGCCCCGATCGACGGTGTTCTCAACTCTCTATTCGTCGTGGTTGCTCCCGACCTGATCGATCCGAACCTGTTGTTGGCGATCCTCCGTGCTCTGCCAGGTGTGGTCGACGCCGAGTTGGACCAGGTCGTCAACGTTGTCTCCGGCGGCGCGACAGCTACCGATCCTCCCCCGTCGCTCGTGAATACGACCCCGGTCCAGTATTACGGCAGCACTGTCTGGGCGGGTTATCTCAACCAGCCTGCGACGAGCATGGTCAGCCTCCAGCGCGCCCAACAGCAATTCAATCTCACGGGCCGTGGCGTCATCGCCGACATCGACACGGGCGTCGACCCCAGCCATCCGGTTCTCAAGCCGGTTCTCCTGGCGGGCTACGACTTCACCCGCAATCAGGTCGGCGGCAACGAGATGAACGATCTCCCGGCCGGCACGCCCGCTAACGAAAATCCGTGCGTGAACTGCACGCCGGGTCAAGTCAACCAGCGTTCGATCGCGATGGTCGACCAGCGCAGCATCGCGATGGTGGACGGCCCTCAATATGAGGCATTCGGCCATGGCACGATGGTGGCCGGCATTCTCCACCTCGTCGCGCCTCAGGCTTCGCTTCTTCCTCTCAAGGCATTCAAGGCCGACGGCACTGGCAATCTCTCAGACATCCTCAGCGCCGTCTACTTCGCCGCCCAAAACAAAGCGAACGTCGTCAACATGAGCTTCGACCTGACGTCTCCGTCGAACGAGTTCTCCAAAGCCATCACCTCGGCCGAAGCGCAAGGCATCGTCTTCGTCGCATCCTCCGGCAACGACGGCAAGATCGAAATGGTCTACCCCGCCGGCTACGCGAATGTGATGGGCGTCGCTTCGATCAACGACGAAAATCAGCGCTCCACCTTCTCGAACTACGGCAACCAGATCGTCTGGATCTCCGCCCCCGGCGAAGCCATCGTGACGACATATCCCTTCGGCGCGTACGCGGCGGGATGGGGAACTTCCTTCAGCGCCCCGTTTGTTTCCGGCGCCGTCGACCTCCTGCAATGCCAATCGACGTCGATGAACGAAACCAACGCGAAGCTCTCGCTGTCCCACGCCGATCCGTTGCTCGCGATCGGTATGGGCGTCGGCCGCCTCGACGTCTTCCAGGCCACAGCCTTCACGAGCCTTCAGCCTCACTAGCCCAACGACCATGGACACCTGCTGCGACATAGCCCCTGCGTTAGAACTCGAGTCCGAACCTCAGCTTCGGCCCGAGCTCAATCCCGAGACTCAAGCTCGGCGTGAGAATGCGCTTCTACGCAGGCAGCAGCTTCAGGTCGAAGATCTCCAGAATCAGATCCGCGAACTACACAGCGGCTTTGTTTGCTGCCTCAATCAGCTTCTGGATTTGCGAGATTTGAACACCGGCCTCCACAGCACGCGCTTGGCGGAGTGGGGCCTTCTCGTTGCGCGCAGCCTCGGAGTTTCCGAACGCGACATGTACGGACTCGAGATGGGCGCGTTGCTGCACGACATCGGCAAGATCGGCGTCCCCGACAGCATCCTCAATAAGCCCGGCCGCCTCACTGACGAAGAATACGAAGTCGTGAAACGTCATCCGGAGTTTGGATGGACCGCCATCCGCAAACTCAAGGGCCTGGAACAATCCGGCCTCTACATCCTGCATCACCACGAAAATTTCGATGGCACCGGTTATCCTGCAAAACTCAAGGGCCACGAGACGCCGATCGGCGCTCGCATCGTTTCCGTGATCGATGCGTTCGATGCGATGGTTTCCGCGCGGCCATATCGCAAGGGCATGCCGATTCCCGAAGCGCTAAGACGCCTTCACGATGTTGCCGGCAAGCAATTCGATCCCGCCGTCGTCAACAGCTTCACGGAATTTGCTCAGAACGAGATGGCTTCCGTTATCGAAGCCGTCGGCGCTTCCGAAAACATGATTTTCTAAGGCGCGCTTCCACACAGCGCGAAACCAGCCGTAGAAACGTTTCGTCTTCCACTACTTCTTTCGCTTCACTTTGCAGTTGTCGCCTTCCAGCGCAAGTTCATTCGCCGCATCAATCTTGTGCTTATTCAACTCTTCCAGCAGCCCTTCGTCCGTCAAATCCAGTGGGTGCGAATGCTTCCAATCGTGATGCGCCACCTTCTTTAGCGCTCGCACAACCTCCGGCGCATCCACCTCAATCGCCAATTCTCTCCTGCTGTCAAAACTTCCTGGCGCAAGATTGATCGACCCTACAATCGCCCGCTCGCCATCGGCCAGCAGCATCTTTCCGTGTAGCTTCAGGTGCTTCAACTTATGCACCTTGACTCCAACATCGTCCAGAATTCGCAACCCGCCGACGCCCTCCGTTAATTTCTGCTTCGACAATTTATGCGGTGGCCGCGCCATCACGTGAATCTTTACGCCGCGTTCCTTCGCGCGCACCAGCCGCTCGATGATGACCTGATCCTGATAGCGTTCGTTTTGCACAAACAACGTCTTCTTCGCGCTATCGATAAATTTCGCGATCCGCTCTCTTCCGTTGCCGCTGCACCAGATCAAACGATTGCGATCGCTCACCGCGTACGGCTTCCGCTTCCAGTCGGCTTCAAATCCTGCGATGACCTCAGCTACTTCGCGCTTGTCGTCGGTCACAACGGCGTAATCGCGCGTCCCTTCCAGATTCTTCACATCCCAATTGAGCGATTGCACGAACGCGACGCGATCGTCGATCACCATCGACTTCTCATGCGTCACATCAAATGCCGGATTGCTGTCTTTGACTTCAACCCCGGCAGCCTTGAGCCTCTTCGCCGTCGCGGCGTTTTCGCTCTTGCCGCTACGCCGCGCCGGGTTCAGCATCACCCGCACTCCCACGCCGCGCTTTTTCGCGCGAATCACTGCGTCGATCAAACCGACGTGCGAAAACAAAAACATCTTCACACGAATCGACTTCTTCGCTTTATCCACTGCGTCCACAAATGGTTTGGCTGTGTGATCCGGCAGTACGATCAGCTGGCGCGCCATTCTTCCCCCGTGATAAAGCCCGCCATATTCTAGCCCTTTATCAGCGTGGCCGGCGCAGGTCTCGCTGCCGCCACCTGCTCATCGAATTGCGTGCGGTAAAGAGCCGCGTAGACGCCGTTGAGCGCCATCAGTTCATCGTGACTGCCTTGCTCCGCTAACACCCCTTGCGTCAGGACGATAATCTTGTCCGCATCTCGAATCGTGCTCAGCCGATGCGCAATCGTGATGACCGTCCTACTCTTCATGAGTCGTGTGAGCGCATCCATCACCAGCTTTTCCGATTCCGAATCGAGCGCCGCCGTCGGTTCATCCAGAATCAAGATCGGATTGTCTCGAATGATCGCCCGCGCGATGCCGATGCGCTGCCGTTGCCCACCCGAAAGAGTGTCGCCGCGATCGCCGACCAGCGTGTCGTACCCCTGTGGCATCTGCGAAATGAAGCCATCTGCGTTCGCCAGCTTCGCCGCCGCGACGATCTCATCGCGCGTCGCCGTCCCCTTGCCGTAAGCGATGTTGTCGGCCACGCTGCCGCGGAACAGCACCGTCTCCTGCAACACGTAAGCAATCTGGCTGCGCAGCGCGCTCACCTTCACGTCCCGCAGATCGTGACCGTCGATCGTCACGCGTCCCGAATTCGGATCGTAAAATCTTGGAATCAAGCTGACGATCGTCGACTTCCCACTACCGGTCGGCCCGACCACGCCAATCATTTGCCCTGCAGCGACCTTGAAGCTCACGCCGTTCAATACGCGAGCATCCTTGTTGTACCCGAACAGGATATTTTCAAATTCGATGTTGCCCTTCAGCGGACCAGGATCGATCGCGTCCGCTTTTTGCGGAATCACGTCACTTGCATCGAGAATTGCCTGGATCCGATCGACTCCGACCGCAGTCTGCGCGATCGTATTCGTCATCGTCGCTAGATCTTTCACCGGTTTAAAAAACTGCGCCAGATACGACAGAAAAACCGTCAGCGCGCCCGCCGTCATCGTCCCCTTCAAAATCAACGATGAACTCCGCCACAAGACAAACGCGGTGCAAAGCGCCACGACAACTGTCACCAGCGGAGACAACATCGCCTTCACCCGCCGCGCCTTCAACGATGCATCCACCGTCGCCTTGCTGACCTCGCTCAATTCCTCTTCTTCCAGGTCCTGCCGCCCAAAGGCCTTGATCACCCGTACTGACTCGAGCCCTTGCTGCACCACTGTCACAATGTTGCTTTGCTGCTTCCGAACCTCCTTCTGCGCCTTCTTCACCGCTTTCTTGAATCGCGAAATAATCACCAGCATGAACGGTGTAATCGCTACCGCGATCAGCGTGAAGTCCCAGTTCAACCAAAACATGATCGTCAGCATGCTGAGGATCGTCAGCATGTCGACCACGATGTCCAGCGTCGAGCCCGACGCAAAGCTCTGAATCGTCTGCACGTCCGCCGTCAGCGTGCTCAGCAGAGTTCCCAGATCGTGTTCGCTGTAATAATTCAAGGAAAGCTGCTGCAAGTGGTCGTACGTGCGCAGCCGCAAATCGTTCGCGATATATTGCCCTACGCTCGCGGTGTAGTAATTCGCGATTCCCGAAGCGATCGCGCCTACCAGAGCAATAATCACGAGCCCGATCGCCGCCGCCGCGGCAATCTCCATCTTGTTACCGTGCTGAAAAAAGGGCTGCAGCAGTTCGCTGAGCCAGTGCGGCAATTTGTGCTCGCCCACGACGTTATCGAGCACGATTTTCAGCGGCCAGGGCGCCGCAACGGTCGCCGCCATCTGCAACATCATCGCAACGAACACCACCGCCAGACTTCCGCGGTAGGGCTTAACCAAACTCCAGATCAACGAATACAATCCTGGCCCCCCTTGCGCCCTCCGCAGCCCCAACCCGCACCGAATCCGCCGCGCCGCGCAAGCTTNTTTAGCAACGCAGCAATCTATTCCTGTTCACCGGTTCCTGCAACCGCAGCCATCATCTCTTTGCGTATCTCTGCNTCCTCAGCGCCTCTGCGTTATCTTTTCCCTTTTAGACGCGCCACTGAGCTGTCGACTGTCAACTCTCCTGCGCGATTGCGACCTCCAAATCCCTGTGCTAGCATCCGCTCGCTGGAGAACGTACCAGGGACAAGATTTCGCAACACCTTCGCCCTCGCACCCGCGGGGACCCAGGTTGAGGCCACGTTCTCCTCCTCAAATCAATCTAGGCGCAGGCCCGCGCCTTCAGCCCTTCTGGGCGGACCTCGCCACTCGATCCCGGCCTCGATGCCGGATCGTAAAAATGGAGGTCTGCATGAAGACGTATCTCACCAAGGACATCCGAAACGTGGGCATTGTAGGCCACGGCGGCACAGGCAAAACGCAACTCGTGTCGTCGTTGCTCTTCACCGCGGGCATGACACCGCGCTGGGGAAAAGTTGCGGAAGGCACCACCACCACGGATTGGGACGAAGAAGAAATCGGCAGAAAAATTTCGATTCAAACCGGCCTCGCCTATGCAGAATGGCCCTGCACCCTCTGCTCCGGCGACAAAGTAAAAATCAATCTCATCGACCTCCCCGGCTACTCCACTTTCATCAATGAAGCGAAAGCCTCCCTCATCGGCGCCGATGCCGCGCTGATCACCGTCGACGCTCACGTCGGCTCGCAAGTCACCACCGAAAAAGTTTGGGATTACTGCACCGAATACGACATTCCGCGCGCCTTCGTCCTCACATGGATGGACCGCGAGCTTGCCAGCTTCGAGCGCGCGATGGAGTCGTTGGAGCAGGTTTTCGGCCGCAACGTCGTAGCGCTGCAACTCCCGATCGGCACCGACCGCGGATTCCGCGGCGTCATCGACCTCGTCAGCATGAAAGCGCACATGTACAAGCCCGATGGCGACGGACGGCCGACCATCGAAGAAATTCCCGCCGCGCTCGCTGACGAAGCCAAGGAAGCGCACGAGAAACTCGTCGAGATGATCGCCGAAGGCGACGACGAGCTGATGGACGAATTTTTCCGCGAAGGTACAATTCCCATTCAAGACCTGATTCCCGGCGTGCGAAAAGCCATCGTTGCCGAAAAAATCTTTCCCGTTTTGATGGTCTCTTCGCTGCACAACGTCGGAACCGCCAGCCTGCTCACCTTCATGGCCGACTGCTTCCCGCACCCCGACGAGCATTCCCAGGTTGGCTTCAAGGAACCGACCGGCAAAGGCGACCGCATCGAGCGCAAATACGACGACAACCAGCCCGTCTCCGTCTTCGTCTTCAAGACGCTCGCCGACCCATTTGCCGGCCGCATCAACTATTTCAAGGTAAAGAGCGGCGTGCTCAAAAACGACGCGACGCTCGTCAATTTCAACCGCTCTACTCCTGAGCGCTTACAGCACACGGTGGTCGTCCAGGGAAAGCAGCTCACCGAAGTGCTGGAGCTGCACGCCGGAGACATCGGCGCCATCGCCAAGCTGAAAGAAACCACGACGGGTGAAACCTTAGGCGACAAAGCCGCGCCGATTTTTTACACCCCGGCGCAAATCCCCGAACCGTCAATCACTTTCGCGATTGAGCCAAAAACCCGCGCCGACGAAGACAAAATAGGCGTCTCTATTCACAGGATTCTCGAAGAGGATGCCGCTCTGCGTTTCTCGCGCGATCCGCAGACGAAAGAATTTCTCCTCGCCGGCTCCGGCCAGCAGCACATCGAAGTCGTCGTCGCCAAGCTCCACAAGCGTTACCACGTCGACCTAACGCTCAAGCCNCCCAAGGTTCCGTATCGTGAAACCATCCGCGGCAAAGCCGACGCCGAAGGCAAACACAAAAAACAATCCGGTGGTCACGGTCAGTTCGGCGTCTGCCGCATCAAGATGGAGCCCGTCGAACGCGGCAAAGGCGTCGAGTTCGTTGACGACGTTTTCGGCGGCGCGATTCCACGCAACTGGATTCCGAGCGTAGAGCGCGGCATTCGCGATGCCGCTGCCCGCGGCTACCTATGTGGCTTTCCCGTCGTCGATTTTCGCGCCACGCTCTACGACGGCAAATATCACGACGTCGATTCGTCCGACATGGCTTTCAAAATCGCCGGCTCCCTCGCTTTCAAGGAAGCGATGAAACAAGCGAAGCCTGCGATCCTCGAGCCTGTAATGAACGTCGAGGTCTATGCGCCCGATGTTTACTCAGGCGACTTGATGGGTGATCTCAGTAGCCGCCGCGGTCGCATCTCTGGCAGCGAATCGCGCGGGCACAATGTCATCATCAAAGCGAAGGTTCCTCTCGCCGAAATGCTGACCTACGCCACCGATCTCACGTCGAAGACCCAAGGCCGCGCCACCTACTCGATGGAATTCGACCACTACGACTACGTCCCCAACGAGCTAGCCCAAAAAGTAATCGACGCCCACAAAGCCGCCCACGGCGACCTGGTCCACGCCGAAGAAGAAGCCTAACGAACTATGTACGGGCGCAGCACTGCTGCGCCCCAACTTGCCCGGGCGTACGCCGAACCGCTCAATCGTTTTTCCTCGATCGGTAACAATCACGAATCCATCGTCACCACAAAATGTGTAGGGGCGCAGCACGCTGCGCCCCAAACGCCCAGGCCTATTGTTCTGGTCGTCTCCCTCACCAAATCAAAAGCGCAGCCGCCACCCGCCGCTGCCTCTCCCGCCCATTCATAAACAACCGAAACGCGACAAACCCAAACACGCCTACCGCAAGCATCGCCGCATTCATCTTTACGAACGCCAGCGAGACATCGAAATGATTCATCAACAAACAAAACAAAAATCGAAGCAACATCGAACCCTCTCAGAAACCGCGAACCATTTGGCTCGCACGTTGCAATAGAGAGGCAGCCAACTGGCCAAACATGAGGCTGTGCAAGTAGCTGAAAACATTAGACCTACTGCTTAGTCAGTTGTAAATTCACAATAAAGTCGCAATCTAACATTGCTTATTCACAATATTCGCAAGATTTGCTAANCTGCATCCCNAAGCCAATGCCTGACACCATCTTCCAATCCGAGCCTCCAACCTCCGGAGCACACCGCCTCCGCCTGATGCTGCGCACTTGGGAAGCGGTGAGCACCGAGCGCGAACTCCCCGGCGTCCTCGCCTCCCTCGCGGACGTCCTCGTTCCCCTCGTCCCCTTCGACTCCATCGGCATCATCGATTTCACCGTCCCCAACGACATGCCTGACGAAGACGGCGACTTCCACCGTCTTCTCGCGCTCCACGTCGTCGGTGTCGCGCCAATCGACGGCGAAACGCCCGAACAACTCGCCGCGCGCTCCGAACGCTACGCCCAGCCGCCGCCACTAACCGAAACGCGCCCGCTCCTTCCTTATCCCAAACAACAGGAGCCGCAAGAGATCGCCGGCGAACCATACACCTGCGACGACCTCCTCGAAAAAGACGGCTGGTTCCGCCACGAATATCACCTCGCCAAGGACGGCGTCCGCTCCTACGCCGCCGTTCCACTCGTAATGCGCGGCCAGGTACTTGGAGTCGCCGCATTCATTCGCCTCAAGCAGCGCGCCTTTCCACCGCACGAGCGCGCCATCCTCAAAGATGTCTCCCGCGCGCTCTCCATCGCCACTGCCAACGCACTCGCCAACGAAGAAATCCGCAAGCTCCGCCAGCAGCTCGAAGCCGAAAATATTTCTCTCCGCGAACAACTCGGCCAGGCTCCATGGTTTGAAGAAATCCTCGCCAACTCTGCCGAACTCAAGCACGCCCTCGAAATCGTCGAGCAGGTCGCCACGACCGACGCCACGGTTTTAATCACCGGCGAAACCGGCACCGGCAAAGAGCTAATCGCGCGCGCCATTCACCGCCGCAGCGAACGCGCCCGCGGCCCGCTCGTAAAAGTGAACTGCGCCGCGATTCCAGACACACTGCTCGCCTCCGAACTTTTCGGCCACGAGCGCGGCGCCTTCAGCGGCGCCACCGAACGCCGCAAAGGCCGCTTCGAGCAGGCGCACGGCGGCACTTTATTTCTCGACGAAATCGGCGAATTGCCGCAAGAAATGCAGGTTTTGCTCTTGCGCGTTTTGCAGGAGCGCGAATTCGAGCGCCTCGGCGGCGCTCACACCGTTCAGGTGGACGTTCGCCTCGTAGCCGCCACCAATCGCGACCTTGCCGAAGACGTCCGCACCGGTCGTTTCCGCAGCGATCTCTACTATCGTCTCAACGTTTTTCCCGTTCGCGTTCCCGCGCTCCGCGAACGCCGCGATGACATTCCCCCGCTCGTCGCGCATTTCGCCGAAAAATACGGCGAACGTTTCGGCCGCCCCATCTCCAGCATCGACCGAAAAACTCTCGATCTCCTCCAAGCCCACAATTGGCCCGGCAACGTGCGCGAACTCGAAAACACCATCGAGCGCGCTGTCATTCTCTCCCGCAACGGCGTCCTCAGCGTCGATCCCCAAATGCTGCGCGATTCGTCAGCAGCATCATCCGCCGCAAATCAAAACGAAACCGACGACGATTCACGCGAAGAGCGTGCCGCAATCGAAATCGCACTCAAAGCCTCACGCGGAAAAATCTCAGGCGCAAGAGGCGCCGCAAAAAAACTCAACATCCCCGCCTCAACTCTCGAATTTCGCATCAAGAAACTCGCCATCAACAAATTCCGCTTCCGCCACGCCACCACCGCGAAATAAATCGCGGACGTCGCGCCACGCACGCGCAACTCCTCGCGAACGTCTGCCTTGGCAACATACAAAGAGACGTTGTCATCCTGAGCGCAGCGAAGGATCTCAGAGGTTCACACGTCTAAAAACCCATCCATTGATAGGAATCGCTGGTGAAAAGAACCGGGCCCAAAAAAGGCCCGGTCGCTCCGGCTGTATTGGTGACCGCAAAAGACAGGGCGCAGCCGGAGTGGCCGGTGAGTTCGCGGATACTACGCAGCTTCGTCCAATTTCATGTCAACAACCCCGCCGTTGCTCANGATTCCAACCACGACCTATAGCAGTTACCGCTAGCCTCNCGCCCGCACGATTAGTGCTTCCAGAACTTCATCACCGCCGAATAGTCCAAATCTTCCTTCGCCGCCGCCTTCACCGCTCCATAGGTCTGCTGAGCCGCTGCCGCTGCCGGCAAGTTCACCCCCAGCTCCTTCGCTAGGTCCATCGCCAGGCTCACATCCTTATACATCAGCCGCAGTGGAAAGCTCGGAATGTACTCTCCTTTCAACAAGTTAGGAGCCTTCACGTCCAGCACGCCCGACCGCGCCATGCTCGACTGCATCACCTCGACCAGTCCCTCGCCCTTCAGCCCCGCCGCCGTCACCAGCGCCAGCGCCTCGGCCAGCGCCTCCACCTGAAGCGCCAAAATCGCGTTCATCGCCAGCTTGATTGTTTGCCCCGCCCCGTTCGGCCCGAGCAAAAACCATTTCTTCCCCATCACCCCGATCACTGGCTCCGCCGCTTTCAGAGTTTCCGCCTCGCCGCCGACCATAAAAACAAGCTCGCCCTTCTTCGCGCCCCAATCCCCGCCCGTCACCGGCGCATCCAGAAACTTCACGCCCTTCGCCGCACAGGCAGCCGAAATCTTCCGTGCCAGATCCGGCGACACCGTGCTCGAATCGATATAAATCGCGCCGGTCTTCAACGCTCCCAGCGCCGCATCATCCGCGCTCACTCCTCCGCTCTTGCCCCACAACACTTCTTCCAGCGCCGGCGGATCACTCACGATCGTAATCATCACATCCGCATCGCTCGCGGCTTCCTTCGGCGATTTTGCCAACTTCGCCCCCGCCGCCACCAATTCGTCCGCGCGCGCCGCTGTGCGATTCCACACTGTCACCGCGTGCCCTGCCTTCAACAAATTCATTGCCATCGGCCGCCCCATCAGGCCGAGCCCGATAAACCCAATCTTCGCCTTTGCTCCCGAATCCACGACGCCTCCTCGACAAATATTTTTCGGTTCGATTGTAGCCGATGAACGCGGCGAAAATGCGATTTCGCGAAAATCACGAATCTATTGATATCGCGAAATTGCGAAGGTTTCGATGAATATCAAACTGTCGTGGGGATCAAACGAGAAGAAAACCGGTCGCAAGACTTCAGTTCAGCGAAGCCTTCTTCCGCGGCGTTAGCGGCGGCAGCGGCGTCTTCGGGCCATCCGGATTCGGCGTCACAACCGTCTCCGGCTTCCCCGGCTCTTCCATCCGCACAATGTATTGGTAAGGAATTTCCCAGCGGAATTGCTTATTTTGGCCGTGCTGCTCCAGATGCTGCTCCAGAAAGATCGACTTGCCGGAATCGGCGACGAACGTTCCAGAGGCGGGCAGCAGGATGTCACCGGCGCGGTAATGCACTTCGACCCAGCGCCCCAGAAAGGCGGAATATCGGGCCATGGCTAACATCAAGTTTCGCGGCCCGTATAGCACGGAGCAATGGTATTAAAGTACTGGCTGGCATCCCACGACCTTCAATTTCCCCAATGTTTTCGCGGTTTTTTGCGATTGTCGCGCGCGTTCTCGCGCCAAAATCCGCAACCGTGCAACCGCCTGCCGGTCGCTTCAAAACAGAGGCTGAGCGTCTTGTCCTATCCTCAATTCGGCGTCGCCAGCGCCACGTAATCCGGCCGGTCCGACACCAATTTGTGCCGAAACGCCTTCTGAATTTCGCCATGATCCATCAAAAATGCGCCCGGCATTCGGTGGATATCCCCCACCGGAATTCCGGTGAAATGCCCGTGCGTCCACGCGAGCAGCATCCGCAAAATACTCTCCGAATTCAGATACTGACGCCATTCCCAGCGAAACAATCCGAACGCCTGGTACAAAGGCCCTTCGGGATCGCTGAACCGAGGCACATCCAGCAAGCCATACGGCTTGAAAAACCACTGAGCTTTTTCTTCCGTGCCCAGGTGAACGAACGCCAGTCTGCTCCCGCCAGCCTCGATCGCCTGCCGCTCTTTCGAGATGGTGTCTACCGCCTCGCGGCAAAACGTGCACCCAAAATGCCGCAAAAACACAAGAAACAAGGGCCGCGAGGCGAGTTCAGCCAAGCTCTGTCCATTTTGCGAGGTATACGCCGCGAGCAAGCCCGGATCGATTCGATTGGAGCGAAAAATAGCTGGCGCAAGTTCCGGCATGGCGGGAGCAACTGCGGTCGAGTCTAACACACGCATCTGAGCGACTCTCCTTTGGATTCACTCACATCCACGTTGCTTCTCACTGCGTGGATCTATCAGTAGTAAGCGAGGCGTCCGGTTGTTGGATGCCCCACCCTCGGTTTCTGAGGGTGGGGGGTTTAGATCCAAACGCCATCGCCGCGTCTTCACCCCATCGGCGCATATTTCTTGATGTAATTTTTCACCCTGACCTTGCGCGCCGTATTCTCCGAACTCACATACCGAATTTTCCCAAAAATTGGCCGCTCCGGACCCCACGCCCGATCGTATCGCCCCAAACACCAGAAAATTCCGCTGTAAGAATTCGGGTCACGCCCATCCAAACCGTACTTATTGTTCAAATGAATGAGTGCCTTCAGCGCGTCCTTCGGCGTTCGCGACCACTCGAGGATTTTCTTCCCCCACAGCATCCGCAAATAATTGTGAATCCGCCCTTCACGAACCAACTGCTTCTGCGCCGCATTCCAAAGCGCGTCATACGTCTTCCCATTCTCCAGTTCCTCGAGCGAATAAAGATGCTGCCGGTCGTCGCGCGTATGTTCGCGCAGCGTTTTCTTCGCCCAATCGGGCAGCGATTCGTAATCGTCGTACTTGTCCGAGTGCGAGCTGAAGTTGTACCCGACTTCCCGCCACGTGATCACTTCGTCCAAGAATCCTTCCGCATTAGCACTCATGTTCCACCAGCCTTCCCGGCTGCCGTGCACTCGAACCGCCAATTTTGCCGGCGTCCATTTTTCGCGTTTTGCGATTTCCGCAAAAATCTCGTGCGTCGATATAAACCCAAAGTGCAGATATGGCGAAAGTCCGCTCTGAACATCCTTCTCCGGCTCGTTGCGTTGCTCACCGTACTGCGGAAAACCAACCTCGAAAAAATGCCTTATCTGTTTCCGCGCGGCGTTTTCGCCTCCGCGAATCGTCGAAGGCGCAACAGCATGATCGATCGGAAATTCGGACAGGGAACCATCGGCGCCCGCGAGCAACTTCGGATCAGCCGGCGGCCACTTCTTCAAAATCGGTCCCGCGATCTTCGCACGGCCGAGGCTGCGAGCTTTCTTGAAGGGTGCCGCCTCAGGCATCTCACCCAAATGATCCGGCAGCTTCTTCTGCAGAAATCGCCGAAACGAATGCGCCGTCGTAAAAATTCGATCCGTCGCCCGCAGCGGCAGCATCCCGCAAGAATCTACCGCTTCCAATCGCACTTTCAGCTTCTTCGCAGCCGCCGCGACCATGCGCGGCAGAAAAAAACACGGATATTCGTCGCTCACTACAACGCAAGCATCGTGTGCCAGTGCCTGCAGCAATTCGTGTCCGTCGCCGTTTGTCGGCTCGACGTATGGAAAATACGTCACGCCCGCGCGCTTGCACGCTGCCGCATTGTCGGCCATGCCGTCGATCACAAAGCGATGCATCCGATCGCTCGCCCACTCATAGCCGCAGCGCAGCGCCTCAAAAACAACGAGCGGTTTCCCCAACTCACGGCAATATTCGATCGCCCGATCGAGCGCGAAGTTGTGCGTAACGCGTCGCGCCGCAATCATCCAATACAAAACGTACTTCGCCGGACGCACCGGTGCTTCATTGCAGTCGCGAATCCGAATTGCCGGAACTTTCTGCAAGCGATAAATCCTTCCTTGAGAATCGGTCACAGCTTACCCATCAGCGCCACTCCAAAGACATACGCAACAATCCTGATCGCGGATGCGCCCGGTCTTGACCCTGGCAATGGCCGGCACGATTTTGTATGGGCGGGCTTGCTCCGCTCGGCGTCAGCACGAACACGCACATGACGCGCCGCCACTCCAATCTTGACTTTTCCCGTCGCCAAGCTATTGTCTGTGCGGCTGCAGCGCGAAGGAGAATTCATGATTCGCAAATGGTCAATCGCCGCAATCTGTGCGGCATCCCTCGCAGCGGCGTTCTTCCCGCTGGCAGTCAACGCTCAGCAGCCGCAACAAGCCACCGGCAAAGTAATCGTTCTCAAAGCCGCGCGCATGTTCGACGGCAAAAGCAATTCGCTCACGACGCCCGGCGTCGTCGTCATCACCGACAATAAAATCACCGCCGTCGGCTCCGGCGCGTCCATTCCCGCCGGCGCGCAAGTCATCGATCTCGGCGACGCCACGCTCCTCCCCGGATTCATCGACGCGCACACCCACCTCACCATGATGCACTCCGACGATTGGAAAGGCCGCGAGCTCGACCAGCTCCAAAAATCGATCGCCGAACAAGCCCTCGACTCCAGCGTCAACGCGCGCGTCACGTTGATGGCCGGATTCACCACCGTCCGCGACGTCGGCTCGCACGATCAACTCGACGTCGGCCTGCGCAATGCGATCCGGCATGGAGATGTTCCCGGCCCGCGTATGTTGGTTTCCGTTCACGCAATCGGTTCGACCGGCGGCCATTGCGACGACACCGCCGGATTTCGCCAGGGTCTGTTTCCCGAAACCGGCCCATCGCAAGGCGTCATCAACGGCGCCGACCAGGCGCGTGAGGCGGTTCGTCTCGCCCACAAATATGGCGCCGACATTATTAAGACGTGCGCCAGTGGCGGAGTTCTTTCGCCCACCGACGACGTCGACACGCCGCAACTAACGCAAGAGGAACTCAACGCGCTCGTTGACGAAGCGCACGCCCTGCGCCTGAAAGTCGCCACGCACTGCCACGGCGCCGAAGCCGGCAAACGCGCGATTCTGGCCGGCGTCGACTCCATCGAGCACGGAACATTTCTCAACGACGAAGATCTCGACATGATGAAGCAGCGCGGCACGTACTACGTGCCGACGTTGATGGCTGTTCAGGGACTGCAGGAACAAATCGCAAAAGGTTTGTACTTGCCTCCGCTGATTCAAATGAAGGCGCAGATGGCGATCGATCACATTCGCCAAACTTTTCAGAACGCGATTGGCAAAGGCGTGACTATCGGTCTCGGCACCGACGCTGCTGTCTACCCGCACGGACGCAACGCCGAGGAATTCCACCAGATGACCGACCTCGGTATGAAGCCGATCGACGCGTTGAAAGCGGGAACATCGTCCGACGCGAAGCTGCTCAACATCGCCGATCGCACCGGCACGCTCGAACTCAGCAAGTTCGCGGACGTCGTCGCCGTCCCCGGCGACCCGACGCAAAACATCCGCACCACCGAACACGTCCTCTTCGTCATGAAAGAAGGCGTCATCTACAAAAACGAAGCCACAAAGTAGGGGCACGGCACGCCGTGTCCGCCTTCTCGTCCCGCGCAGCGCGTTCGTGTAGGGGCGCAGCATGCTGCGCCCCNGCTTGGCAAGTATTCAGCTTCGCCGAGATCTGGTTTTTCTTCGTTTTGTAGTTCTACGAAGAATGCAGAAGGAGCACTCATGCCCGAACTATCCAAAACCGTGAACTCAGGCTTCGCGAACTACTACGAACAACTCCGCGTGAACCTGCACACGTGGGTCGCGTCTTTAACCGAAGAACAGTTTTGGAAGAATCCATTTCCGTACGGTAACAGCGTCGGCCATCTCGTCCTGCATCTCACCGGCAATCTGAACTATTACATCGGTGCCCAAATCGCGCAGACGGGCTACGTGCGCGACCGCCCTCGCGAATTTGCGGAAACGACGCTGCCGGCCAAGCTGGAAGCGTTAACAGATTTCGACAAAGCCATAGAAATGGTGAGAGCCACGATTCGCGCGCAATCCCCAGAAGATTGGAGCGCCCCATACTCTGGCTCCGGCGTCACCTGCGAAAATCGCTTCGCCATCGTGCTCGATTGCGCCGCCCACGCCGACCACCACATCGGCCAGATTCTGAATCTAGCGCGAGAACTCGTCCGGTAACTACGTTTCGAGCTTGAATCTCGTCGACGCCAACCGGTACAACCGTCTCCACACGAACCGATTGATGAACACCACCACCACCGCCATGATCAGCGTCGCCGCCAGCAACACATCGAACTGACCGCCATCGCTCGCTCGGCTGATCGTGCTGCCAAGCCCCGTCGTTGAAACAATGTGCCCCTGAAAGTGAAAATATTCTGCGACGATGCTCGCATTCCAAGCGCCGCCCGACGCCGTGACCATCCCCGTCACGAGATACGGAAAAATTCCAGGCAGAATCACGTAGCGCCAGCGATCCCAGCTCCCGAATCGAAAAATCTGCGCCGCCTCTTTCAAGTCGGTAGGAATCGCCATCGCCCCGGCGATCACATTGAAGAGGATGTACCACTGCGTGCCGAGCAGCATCAGCACGAGCGCCGCGATTTCCAGTCCGCCGCGCAGGTGAATCAGGAACAGTAGAATCACCGGGAATAGCGCCGTCGCAGGAATCGAAGCAGCAAGCTGCGCGAGCGGCTGTGCGATTCGCGCGAGTTTCGCATTCGAGCCGATCGCGACTCCAACCGGCACAGTCCAAAGCGCACCGATCAGCAACGCCGCATTGACACGAACAAACGTCAACCCGGCACTGCGCAGCAAATCGAAATAGTCCGCACGATGAAGATCCGACAATTCGCGCCCGGCGTGAAACACCGCGAAACCTAGACCAACAAGAATCACGCCGCCAAGAACGATGAGCAAGGCTTTGCGCGTGCGATCCTGCTTCGGCGCCGTGAACCTCGCGGATGCCCGTTCGGCTCCAACCGCCGCGTTCTGAATCAGCCGGTTCGCAAAAGGCCGGACAAACGTTCGATAGATGCGGATCACAAACGAAGCGCGTCCAAGCAATCGCAGCAACGTGTTCGGAGTCTGACTCGCGCTTTCGACTTGCTCGAATTTAAATTTGTCCGCCCACACGATGATGGGGCGCCAGATCAGTTGATCCATCACCACGATCACGCCGACCATCGCGGCGAGTCCCCAAAGAATCGCGCGCGTATTGCCGTTGCCCGCAGCCGTCTGCAAAAAAGATCCGAGCCCCGGCAAACGGAAGTCGCGATCGCCGAGCACGAACATTTCGCACGCCATCAGGAAGAACCAGCCGCCGGCGACCGACATCATCGAGTTCCAGACGAGACCAATCGTCGAAAACGGCAGATCGAGCTCGACGAATCTCTGCCAGTGGCTGAAGCGATAGATGATCGCGGCTTCGCGCAATTCGCGCGGCTGCGTTTTGAGCGAAGAATAAAAGCTGAACGCGATGTTCCAGACTTGCCCGGTGAAGATCAGCAGGATCGACCCGAGTTCGACGCCAATTTGTTTGTGCGGGAAGATCGCGACCATCGCGAGCATCACGCCGGGAAGAAAACTCAGGACGGGGATGGACTGAAGAATATCGAGGAGGGGGATGAGAATTATTTCTGCGCGGCGCGAACTCGCAGCAATGTAGCCGTACGCGAGCGCGAATACGAGGCTGAGCGCATACGCAACGCTGATGCGCACGATGGAATACAGCGCGTAAAGCGGCAGCGCGCGCGGGCTTTGCGAAATGTGCGAGGTGGGAGCGATCGGGCTGAGCCAGGCGCGACCGATCGCGTACATGCCGTAAATCGCGGCGAAGACAAAGATGAAAACGGCGATGTCGATCAGGAACGACCACGCCCAACGCGATCCGGCGGGCCGCTCGGCCGTCGGCGGCAGCGGCGTTGAAGTGTTCGGAGTTAGAAGCGGAGCGGCGGCGGGCACGGGGTCGTCACGCCTCAGCCGGTTCAGCGAGCGACGACTCGGTGAGTGTTAATTTGCCGGTGGCGGCGTCGTAATCGAAAATCTCGGCGTAACGTCCCCACTGAATCGCGGTTTCGAGCTGCCGGCGCGATTCGTCTTCGCTGAAATGTTCGTCGATCAAATCGTGGAAAAACTCGTCGGACAGCGTGCGGTCGGATTTAGCCTTGAGCGCTTGCTCCATCTGGCGAAGGATCGGAACGTTGGCAAGCGCGGCTTTGCGGAATATCGCTTTGCGCGTCTGGATGTCGGCTTTGCGGAAGTCGTAGCCGCTGGCGGTAATGATTGCGGCGCCGTCTTCTACTTTGATGAGACCGAGGATCACGGCGGTATCGACGGTCGGAAGAAGCGCATCGACTTCCAGGCTCAATTCGTCGGCGAGTTTGTGCAGATCGACGCGGCCGCCCTGGTCGCACAAAATTTCGAGCAATCCCGCCATGCCGCCGGGACGCGTGTGCGGCAGCATGATCATTTTGGCTGGGACATTCGACGAACCGGCCCCGACGGTGTTGTGAATCGTGTCGCCCTTCGAGTCCGGGCGCGTCAGCACGCGATAGATCGCATCGACAAGCTCGACGAACCTTGACGTTTTTCGATTGCGCGGCTGCGCGATGTCCACGCTGAAGTCGGCATGAATGTGCGCGGGGTTACGGCCGAGCACGATGATGCGATCGGCCAGGATCACGGCTTCTTCGATGTTATGCGTGACGATGAAGATCGCGCGCGTCGGAATTTTGTGGCCCATCCAGAGCTCGAGCAATTCACCGCGCAATGTTTCGGCCGTGAGCACGTCGAGCGCGGAGAACGGCTCGTCCATGAAGAGCACTTCGGGCTCGACGACAAGCGCTCGCGCGACGCCGACGCGTTGCTTCATGCCGCCGGAGAGTTCTTTGGGATAGGCGCTCTCGAATCCGTCGAGACCGACGGCATCGATGATGCGCAACGCGCGCTTGTGACGCTCGATCGGAGCCATGCCCCGCGCTTCGAGCGGCGCTTCGACATTTTCGAGAACGGTAAGCCACGGGAAGAGCGCGAAGCTCTGAAAAACGATGGAGACGTTGGGCGATTCGTCGCGCACCGGCTGGCCGTGCCAAAAAACGCCGCCGGCAGAAGATGGCGAGAGCCCTGTGAGCATCCGAAGCAAGGTAGACTTGCCGCAGCCGGATGGGCCGAGCAGGGCAACGATCTGGCCGGGATACACGGCGAGATCGGTCGGCGCGATGACTTGCACGCGGCTGCCGTCGGCCTGTGGATAGAACTTCTCGAGCTTGCGAGCCTCGATAATCGGCGCTTCAGTTGTGACAGGACTTGCCATCGGAGCAATGTATTATCTCTCAGGTTGCATCACGGTGCATGCGCGGATGGGGTTCGCGTGCGAAGTTTGTTGACGGTTACAATCCTGTGAACGCCGCATGACTGCCGAGCCGATCGCTTCCTCTCCGACCGCGCCAACTGGAAAGCTTCCCAGTCATTTTCGCGGATATCTGTACGCCGCTGCGGTTTCGTGTGTCGTGTCGCTGCTCATCGTGACGCCGTTTTTCTTTTACGGCAGCGCGTCGGGGCACGATTTCGAGTTTCATGCGGCGTCGTGGCTCGACGTTGCGGGGCAATGGAAGGAAGGCATCGTTTTTCCGCGGTGGACCGAATGGGCGAATCACGGATTCGGCGAGCCGCGATTTATTTTTTATCCTCCGTTTTCGTGGCTGCTGGGCGGGGCGCTGAGTTTTTTCATTTCGTGGACGTATGTGCCAGTCGCGTTCATCGTGCTGGTGCAGACCTTTGCGGGTGTTTCGGCGTTTGCGCTGGCGCGGCGATTTTTGCCGGAAGGCGCATCACTCTTTGGCGCCATTTGTTTTGCGGCGAATCCGAATGCACTGCTGATTATTTACATGCGCAGCGACTATGCGGAGTTGCTAGCGACTGCGTTTTATCCCCTGTTGTTTTTGGCTGCGCTGCAATTGGGAGGAGTTCTGGCGCCGCGAGTTGATACGGATTTTGAGTCGACAAGCGCGGCTCCGTTCGAGTTGGATGGGGCGATGCGAAAGTTGCTCGTGTTTTTCTCGGCGATGTTCGCGGCGGTGTGGCTGTCGAATGCGCCGGCAGGAGTGATTGCGACATATAGCGTGACGCTGTTTTTTGCGTGGCTGGCACTTCGCGAGCGAGCAGTTGCGCCGCTTGTGCGCGGATTCTCGGGAATGGCGCTGGGATTTGCGTTCACTTCGTTTTATTTGCTGCCGGCGGCGTATGAGCAGCGATGGGTGAATATCACGCAGGCGCTGTCGGCTGGATTGCTACCAACTGAGAATTTTCTGTACACGGCGACGAACGATCCGGAGCACACGCTGTTCAATTGGATCGCGTCGACGACGGCGATTGTGTTGATCCTGCTCACGGGGTTCGCTGCGCTTTCGTCGCGAAAAGACCCTGACGTCGTGGCCGCGAGTGGGAAGCGATTCGTTCCTTGCGGGCTGAAGGCCGCCGTGTGGCAGCCAATGTTGCTGTTGGCGGCTGCGGCTACGTTCCTGATGTTGCGGCCGACGATGATTTTTTGGGACTTGCTGCCGAAGCTGAAATTTGTGCAGTTCCCGTGGCGATGGATGTCGATTGTCGGAGTTGTGTTTGCGTTTTTTCTCGCGGCGACGGTTTCACGATCACGATTCCGATGGATCTGGGTTGTTGGCGTCGGGTTAGTGCTCGTTGGTGGCGCGACATTTTTTGTGCAAGCGACCTGGTGGGACACGGACGACATTACGACGCTGCAGGCCGGTGTTGTGGCTGGCGGCGGATTCGACGGCGTCGATGAGTACGATCCTAAGGGCGACGACCACTACAATTTGGCTCCGAAGGCGCCGCAGGTTCAGGTGTTAGCTACCGATCCCGATGCGGGCACCGCGACTCCGGTGGGTGCGACGATTTTTGTCGAGCGATGGACAGCGGCGGAGAAGCGACTGCGCGTGACCGCAGCTGCGCCGGTGCGGGTTGCGCTGCGCGTGTTGAATTATCCTGCTTGGCGCGTCGAGGTGAACGGCGCGCGGGTGACGGCGGAGAACAATGGCGACACGGCGCAGATGGTGGTCCCGGTTCCGGCTGGGCCGTCGGAGATTACCGTCGTTTTCGGGCGGACCTGGGATCGGGCGGTTGGCGGTATCGTCAGCATCGTGAGCATTTTGTTTGCGGCGGCGCTGTTTCCGCCGCGGCGCCGGACGTAGCTCGTGTGATGAGGGTTAGGGTTTTGGGGTGCGGGCGGCGAAGGCTTTGGCGCTGGCTTGCATGGCGGCGATGCGGCGGCGGCCTTTGGGGGAGCCGTCGACTACTTTTTCGATGCTTTGCATCCATTCGGGAAGGTTGAGTTCGCGGCGGAAGACTTTTACGTAGGGTTGGATCTTGGCCCATTGAAAATACATTTCCTGGCAGGTGTCGTAGACGAGGGCTTCGGTGAGGGCGCCGTGGAGGACGAAGGCGCAGAGCATGTCCCAGTAGCCGAAGACCTGGAGGATGTAGGAGGTTTGCTGATCGCCCTTTCGAATGGCGTCGATAAATTCTTCCGCGGAGCGGGGCTGGAATTGGCCGCCGACGTAGGAGCGCGCCTGACGCATGACAGTTTCGCGGCGGAGTTCGTAGAGGTGGAGAAGAAGTTCAGCCTGTTGGATGGGGGATTTTGATTTTGGCATGGGGAGAATTTAGCAGGAAGAGGTTGACAGCCGACAGTTGAAAGTCGAAAGGGAAGAAAAGGCAGTGGTTGGGATTACAGGGTGCGGACATGGGGCGCAGCGTCGCTTCGGGCAGAGCCCTCAGGGTAAAGCTGCGCCCGTACATGCATGGCGTCGAAGTGAATGATGTGAAGGCGAAACGCAGCGGTGGCGGATCGAGGTGGATGGGGACTGAATCTAAACCCGCACCCTCTAACAGTTGAGGGTGCGGCACCCAGAGGCCGGGCTGCGCCTGTGCACTCAGAGGAGCGCGGCGCTGGTTGGTGAGTTTGGAGGTAGAGTGTTGGTGCAAAAAGGAGAATTGCACATGCGGCGACTTGTGTTGATTGGGTTGATGCTCTCGGGCTTTGTCTGCGGCAGCGTGAGTGCGCAGATCGAAAGTAAGACGAAGCCGGATGTTCCGCTGGAGAAGTGGACCGGGAAAACGATCATGCTGATTGGGGCGCATGCGGACGACGATGCGATCTCGCACGGGACGCTGGCGATGTTTCAGGCGCACGGGAATCAGGTTTATGTTGTGACACTGACTACCGGGAATGTGGGCACGCAAGATCCGAAGTTATCGCGGACGCAGCTGGCGGAGATCCGGCGACAAGAGGAATTGGCGGCGCTGGCGGAGTTGGGGATTCCCGGATCACACTACATCAATCTGGGTTACGACGATGGATTGCTGGAATTTGAGGACCGCAAAGCGGTCGTCGAGAATCTGGTGCGGTTGATCCGGAAGATGCGGCCGGACGTTTTGATGGCGTGGGACCCGGGGAAAAATTATCAGCGGTGGCACAAATCGGATCACCGGGCGGCGGCGTATTTGGCGGCGGATGCGGCGCGGGCGGCGATGTGGCGGTTGCTGTTCGAAGGGCAGATCACGCAAGAGGGGCTGAAGGAATTCATGATTCCGGAATATCTCTTTTACAACGACTATGATTTTGCGGATGAGAACGCGTGGGTTGATATCAGCGAGTACGTGGAGAAGACGGTGAATGCGGGGGCGAAGTATACGAGCCAGTTTGGTCCGGGGTGGAAGGAGTACAAGGCGAACCCGTCGGAAGCGGAAGTGAAGGAGATGAAAGATTTGATGCGGAAGTGGATACGGATGAAGGACGGGAAGCCGATTGAGGGGTTTCGATATTATTCGGGGTTGCCGGATGGATTGGGGAAGTGAGTAGCGGAGTGCGAATGATGATGTCGCGCTCATGATGACGTTGGAGAAGAACCGAAAGCAGTGTTGCTCCTACAAATGGGGCGATAGGGTTACGTCTAAACCCCGCGATCTGGGAAACGATCGCGGCTACAGGGTGGCGACGTAAAGTCGCCGCTACAAAGGATGGCGTTGCGCCGGGGTTAGCGGCGGTCGACGGTGGGGTGGCGGACGTCCTGGCCTTGGACGATGTAGATGACGTCTTCGGCGATGTTGGTGGCGTGGTCGCCGATGCGTTCGAGATTTTTCGCGACGAGGATTAATTCGAACGCGGGGAAGACGACGCTGGAATCACCCATCATGTAGGTGAGAAGTTCGCGGAAGATTTGGTCGCGATAGTGATCGACCTGATCGTCCATGGCGAGAACTTTTTGGGCGAGCTCGACGTCGCGGCGGACGACGGCGTTCAGAGCGTCGCGCACCATTTCTTCGGCGACTTCGCTCATGCGCGGGAGATCGACGTAGGGCTTCACGCGCGGGTGGCGGAGGATGCGGACGCTGGCTTGGGCGATGTTGACGGCCTGATCGCCGATGCGTTCGAGATCATTGTTGATGCGCGAGACGGCGAGGACGAAGCGGAGGTCAGCGGCCATCAACTGATGGAGCGCGAGCACCTGGACGACGCGGTCGTCGATTTCGAGCTGGAGCTCGTTGATCTGGTCTTCTTCGTCGAGGACGCGCTTGGCGAGTTGTTCGTCGGAGTCGAGGACGCTATGGACGGACTGGTGGACGGCGCGCTCGGCGAGAGAGCCCATCCAGAGCAAGCGTTCTTTGACGACGTTGAGATCTTTTTCGAAGTGGCGTTCCATTTGATCCTCGGTGAATTCAGGGGTTGAAGCCCCTACCTCTCCTCGTTTTCATGTCGCGGCTGAAGCCGCGATCCACAAACCTCTCCAAGTTGCGTTCTTGCCTGCGCGCGCTGAAGCGACGCCCCTACAAATTCAAAACCAAATCCCACCTACGATCAGCCGAAGCGGCCGGTGATGTAGGCCTCCGTTCTTGGGTCGCCGGGCGTGGTGAAGAGCTGCGGCGTGGGGCTGAACTCGATCATCTGGCCCGTCAGGAGGAAAGCGGTGAAATCGCTGACGCGTGCGGCTTGCTGCATGTTGTGCGTGACGATGGCCACGGTGCAGAGATCTTTGATCTGGACGAGGAGCTCTTCGATTTTTGCGGTGCTGATGGGGTCGAGAGCGGAGCATGGCTCATCGAGGAGGAGCACTTCGGGTTCCACGGCGAGGCCGCGCGCGATGCAGAGGCGCTGTTGCTGGCCGCCGGAAAGTTCGTAAGCGCTCTTGTGGAGATGATCTTTGACTTCGTCCCAAAGCGCGGCATGGCGAAGACTTTTTTCAACGGCTTCGGCGATGGGCAACTTTGAGCCGTTGATTTTCAGGCCGTAGGCGACGTTGTCGAAGATCGACTTCGGAAACGGATTGGGGCGCTGAAAAACCATGCCGACGCGGCGGCGAAGCTGGGTGACGTCCTGTGAAAGAATGTTCTGGCCATCGAGCAGAATTTCGCCTTCGAGGCGCGCGTGACGCACGGTTTCGTGCATGCGATTGAAGGTCCGCAGCAAAGTAGATTTGCCGCAGCCAGACGGACCGATGAGGGCAGTAACTTTGTTGGCGGCGACGCCGAGGCTGATGTCGAATAGTGTTTGTTTGGCGCCGTAGAAAAAGTTGACCTTGTTGACGCTCATGCGCATCGGCAATGGCGCGGTGGATTCGCGATTGATCGATTGCGTCGTTCCAGTCGGTGTGATGTTTACGGACACAGCCTGCCTCACAGACGCCATATTATGACCTCGGGACCGAGACTCCGCGAGCAAGTATCGTGCGCGCGAGGATGTTGATGATGAGAATCAAGCCAAGCAAAACGAGTCCAGCGGCCCACGCTTGTCGCTGCCAGTCTTCGTACGGCGAAATCGCGTAGATGTAGACCATGTGCGGCAGGGACTCGATGGGCTGATTCCAGCCGGGGCTCCAGAAGCGATTGCCGAAGGAAGTGAAGAGAAGAGGAGCGGTCTCACCGGCGACGCGAGCGAAAGCGAGAAGGACTGCGGTGAGGATGCCGCGATAGGCGGCAGGAACGATGACGGTGGCGATCGTCTTCCACTTGCTCGCGCCGAGGGCCATGGCGCCTTCGCGAAGAGTGTTTGGAACGGCGCGCATGAAGTCTTCGGTGCTGCGCAGCGTGATCGGAATCATCATGATGCCGAGAGCGAAGCCGCCGGCAAGCGTGGAGAAATGTTTGAACGGAAGAACGACGAGAGCGTAGGCGAAGATGCCGATAACGATCGAGGGCACGCCGTTGAGCAAGTCGGCGGCATACCGGACGACGAAAGCGATTGGGCCAGTGCTGAATTCGGCGAGATAGACGGCGCCGAGGAAACCGATGGGCACGCCGATGACGGTGGCGAGCAAAAGAAGCTTGGCACTGCCCACGATGGCGTTGGCCATGCCGCCGCCGGTCTCGCCGACGGGAGCAGGAAGCTTGGTGAAGAAGTTCCAGTTGATCGAGGTGCCGCCGTGGTAGACGAGGTAGCCGAGGATGAAGAAGAGGACGGCGACGGCTACGAGGGCGCACACGCCCGTCATGGTGAGCATGAAGCCACTTACAAATTTGCGCCAACGAAGGCGAGCGTTCCCGGCAGGCATCAGTGTCCTCCTCCGCCACGCTGCGAAGTGGCGACGATCAGAATGCGAGCCAGGCCATTGAGGATGAAGGTGAGCAGAAAGAGGACGAGGCCGAGTTCGATGAGGGCTTGGAGATAGAGGTCGCCGGTGGCTTCGGTGAATTCATTGGCGATGACCGCGGCGATGGAATATCCAGGCGAAAAGAGAGATGCGCTGATGTTGGGCGTGTTGCCGATCACCATGGTGACGGCCATCGTTTCGCCGAGGGCGCGGGCGAGAGCGAGGAAGATCGAGCCCATGATGCCGGTGCGGGCGAAGGGGACGACAACTTTCCAGGTCGATTCCCAGCGCGTGGAACCGAGAGCGAGGGCGGCTTCGCGCTGATCGCGCGGGACCGAGAGCAAAACTTCACGCGACACAGAGATGATGTACGGAATCACCATGATGGCGAGGACGATGCCCGCCGTCAGGAAGCCGATGCCATACGCGGGACCCGAAAAAAACGGAAGAAAACCGAGCGCGCTATTGAGCGCGGGCTGAATGTACTCGCGCATCATCGGGATGACGATGAAGACGCCGAGAAGGCCGTAGATCACGCTGGGAACGGCGGCGAGAAGATCGATGAAGAACTGCAGCGTGTCGGAGACGCGCGCGGGTGCGAGTTCGGCGAGGAAGATGGCGGCGCCGATCCCGAGCGGGACGGCGATGATCAGCGAAACCGCGGCGGTGACCAGCGTCCCGTAGATGAAGGGGAGCGCACCGAAGTCACCGGAGTTGGGATCCCAGACTCTGGTGAAGAAGAAATTCAGGCCGAACTTGTGGCGCGAAGCTGCAGAGCCGGTCCAGAGTTCGAACACAAGCAAACAGGTGATGAGCACCGTCGCGGCGGCGAAGACAAACGTGACCAGACGCGCGATTTCGTCGCCGTCGCGGAGGCGATCCAAAAACGAGCGCGAGCCCGAAACGGGGCCCGCGCTGTGAACGGTTGTAGTGGTTGCAGCCATTTCTTTAGCGAATCGAGAATTACGCTCCTTTTTTGAAGAGCGAGCTTACGCTCGACCCGGAACTATTGAATCTGTCCGATTTGCTTGAGCTCCTTGGCAACGACGTCCTTGGGGAGCTTGGCGTACGAGAGGGGTTCGACGAGGTTCTGGCCGTCGCCAAGAGCCCACTTCAGGAAATCCCTGAGCGCATCGCGCTTACTGGCGTCGGAGAACTTACTCGGAATGAGCAGCCAGGTGAAACTGGAAATTGGATAGGCGTTTTTGCCCGCGCCGTTGGTGATGGAGACGCGGAAGTCAGCCGGCATGTCCTTGGCGGCGCTCGCGGCTGCGGCGCTGACACTGGCCAGGTCGGCCTTCACGAAAGTGCCGGAGGAGTTTTTCACGGCGCCGAAGGGGATGTTGTTCTGTGCGGCGTAGGTCAGCTCGACGTAGGCCATGGAGTTGGGCGTCTGCTTGACGAGGCCGGTGACGCCTTCGCTGCCCTTGCCGCCGAGACCGACTGGCCAGTTGATCGAGGTGCCCTTGCCGACTTTGTTTTTCCAATCATCGCTGACCTTGGAGAGGTAATCGGTCCAGATATAGGTGGTGCCGCTGCCGTCGGAGCGGTGGACGACGACGATGTCCTTGGCCGGGAGATTGACGCCCTTGTTGGCGCTGGCGATCAGAGGATCGTTCCACTTGGTGACGCGGCCGAGGAAGATGCCCGCGAGCGCTTCGGGCGTGAAGTTGAGCGGAGCCGAGACGCCAGGAATGTTGTAGGTGGGAACGGCGGCGCCGAGAACGGTGGGGAAGTGAAGGATCGGTGAGCCGTGCTTGTCCTGGTAAGCCTTTATCTGCTCGTCGTTCATGGGGCCGTCCGAAGCGCCGAAATCGACGGTGCCTTCGGTTACCTGCTTAATGCCTGCGCCGGAGCCGACCGACTGATAGTTAATCTGAATGTTACCGTGTGCTTTGTGGTATTCGTCGAACCATTTCGAATAAACCGGATACGGAAAAGTGGCGCCGGCACCGTTGATGAGCAGATTGCCTTGGGAGTAGAGAGAGACTGCGGTCGCGAGAGCGACGACGAGAAGAGCGGAAAACCTTCTAAACATTCAATTTTCTCCATCAATGCACCTTGGGTGCAGTGAGCTGAGTGTGTTGACCTGGAAGCGTTTGGGGAGTGTGGCGCAGTCGTGTTACAGGAGTGTTACAGACGGTGGGGGATACGTTGACAGTTGGCGGGGGGCGCATAAGTGGCTAGAGCACAGCGGGTTACAGACGGCTGACGGGCTTAAATCGTGCGGACATGGGGCGCAGCAATGCTGCGCCCGTACACTCCCGCCTTACCAGAGGAGCTTGAGGCCGANCTGGACCTGGCGGCTGCTGGTGGTTGTCGAGGTGATGGCGCCGGCGGTGCCGGAGACGCCGGTCGGATTCTTGGCGGTAGGCGGAGTGAAAACGATCAGGTTGGGCGTGTTGAAGTTGGCGCGGTCGAGGAGGTTGAAGAGTTCGGCGCGGAATTGCAAGGAGAGGCGCTCGCGGAGCTTGGTGTCTTTGAGGGCGCTGAAATCCCAGGTGGCGAGGCCGGGGCCGATGTAGGTGTCGCGACCAAGATCGCCGGCGAAGCCGCTTTGGGAAGGCGGTGCGATAAAGGCCGCGGGATTGAAATATTGGCTGGGATCGCCGGTGATGATTTTGCCGGTGAAATCAGGATTGAGGAACGGGCGCACCGGGTTGCGGGTGTCGCCGGAGTTTGAGGGGTTGTAGCTGAGCTGCGGAGTGATCGGGAAGCCGGATTGGGCCGTGATGATGCTGGAAAGCGCCCAGCCGCCGATGAGGCTGCCTGTCCAGCCTTGGTAGCTGCTGGCGAACTGGCGGCCGCGACCGAAGGGGAGTTCGTAGACAAGACTGACGACGCCGATGTTGCGGACGTCGAAGGTGGCGAGGCCTTTGTCGGCGGCGAGATTGAGTGGATTCGAAACGAGGCCGGGTGCGTTGTTGGCGGTGGTCTGGTTTACGGAGTCGCCGTCGTCGAGAGCTTTGGCGAAGGTGTAAGAGCCGCGGAGCGTCAGGCCGTGACTGAAGCGGCGGCGAACGTCGACTTGCAGGCCGTTAAAGGTGCTGACTCCTTCGGAGAACCAAGTCCAAGTGTTGGCGAGGGCGGGGTTGGCTTTCTTCGTGTCAGCCGGAATGTAATAAGTGCGCGTGGGAACGGGCGCTCCGGCGAGCGGCGAGCTGATGGGGAAGCCGACATTGGGGCTGTTGGCGGCGGTGGTGGGGAGAGCCGGGTTCCAAGTTGGGAAAACGGCGGGGCATGGATCGGCCGGGCAGATGACGCCTTTGGACTCGTTGGCGTCAAATCGACTTAATACGGTTTCGCGGGATCAGGAACTTCGGTTTCCGGCCAGTTCGCCGCAATTCTCTCGTTTCACGGGTGTCTATTCAGTAGAAGCCTCATCGAAGAGTCAAAATCGGAGCCTGCGGCATCTATGATAAAGTGGAGAGAATGAGCGACTTCACCGAGCAATCGGGAGATGGTACTGTGCGTCTTCCCTGGCGCGCGGTTTGTCTCGTGCTTGGTCTGCTGTTGCTCTACAACCCATTCTTCACGATTTGCCCCACCGCCGGCCCGGACGCGACGATCCAACACCATGTAAGTTACCGATTGACGATCGCCGCGAGCGAATTGGGCTGCAGCAATCTGCAACAACACCCGGAAGTATCGGTCGAACCGGTCTTTGCGTTGATGGCGACGCTTTTCGACGCCGTTCGTCCGGTCGAAGTGATGGCACCAAGGCCAAGCGAGGAGACCGTTGCAGCGTCGGACGGTTTTGCGTCTCCGCTGTGGTCGCGGCCCCCTCCTACGCTGTAAATCCTTCTTAATCCAGGTTCGCACGCGAATCCGCGAGTAGCGGTTCCGCTGTCTAAGTAGCAAAAGGCCAACGACGGAAATTTTGCGGGTGTGAACGCGCGGTCCGCGCATCGGTCCGACGTGTCACGGCGCTCAGGAAATAGAAATGACTACGAAGCGATGGATGATGGCCGCCGCACTGGTAGTTGTGGCGATTGCGGTGGTGTGGATTTGGTCGAGCCGGGGCGGGAATGAGGCCGAAGGTGGCGAATCGGCATCCGGCGGTGCCACGGCTGAAGGAGTCGTGCCGGCGGCCGTGGAGCGCGTAACGCGCCGCGATCTCGGCAGTTCGCTGGCGATTTCAGGCGCGTTCAAACCTTTTCAAGACGTCGACATTCACGCGAAGGTCGCCGGCTACATCCGCGCGATCTATGTCGACGTCGGCAGCCACGTGAAGACGGGACAAACACTGGCCGTGCTCGAAGTGCCGGAACTCGCCGCACAACTGTCGGGTACCGAAGCGGCGGTGCAAACCGCTGCGGAACAGATTCGACGGGCGCAGGGCGATCTCTCGCGAGCGCAATCCTCACAGGCGGCGGTTCATTCCGCGTACACGCGATTGAAGCAGGCGGCAGATTCTCAGGCTGGTTTGGTCGCGCAACAGGAAGTCGACGATTCACAAGCGAAAGATCTCGCCGGCGCGGCGCAGGTGCAGAGCGCCGAAGCGGAATTGTCGGCAGCGAAACACCAGATGGAATCGGCGCAGGCGAACCAAAAGGAATACGCCGCGCTTTCGGCCTACACCCACATCACCGCGCCGTTCGACGGAGTCATCACAAATCGCTACGAGGACACAGGCGCGCTGGTCGCGGCAGGAACTTCGAACAGCACGCAATCGACGCCGGTCGTGCGGCTGGCTCAAATTTCCGTTCTGCGATTGG
>JGI12635J15846_10000099_pt1 | contig 61012 bp, 56 predicted proteins | sample BlaSpr_A8_OM2_M2_FD_15846 | JGI IMG/M metagenome (IMG submission 15846)
CCGACGAAGGCCGCCGTATCGCAGAGACAATGGGGGCCAAACGAGCCGCCATCCTGCTCAATCATGGCTTGCTGACGGTGGGCTCGTCGGTTGACGCAGCGGCGTATCGCTTCATCGCGATGGAGCGATGCTGCCAGGTGCAGTTGCTGGCCGAAGCAGCCGGCCCGGTCGAGCCGCTCAGCGGTACCGAAGCGCGGGAGACGCGCGAACAACTAGGCTCGGATTATGTAGCGTGGCTCGGCTTTCAAGGGCTCTACCAGCAGCTCCTGCGCGACAGCCCAGACCTGCGCGAGTACCTCTGAACGCGAGCGTATTCAGGTCGGCGAGAACGTGGCTTCGGTCACTTTCTCGTGTTCACGCCGGCCCCAGCCGTCGCGATACTCGCGCACGGCAGACGTCAGCCATCCATCGAAACGCTTGAGTGGCTCCCAGTCGCGTTTCTGCTCGGGGAACGAGTAATAGACGGTCTCGGGATTCGGAATAGCGTGCGGATGAACTTGAACCAGCGTGCCCGCCCGCAGTTCACGATCGATAAGAATGCGCGGCAGCAACGCGACGCCCAATCCCGAGATTGCGGCGTTGATCGCCATGATGAACATGTCGTAATGCTGGTTCGACGCACTGTGTTCGATCACTTGTGGACCCGCTGTTTCGGACCAAGCCAGCCACGCACGCGGCAAGTCGCGAGTGTGAATCCACGGCAGGGTACCGATCTCCGCACCGCTTAAGCCGCCGCGTCCGTTAGCCAGGGCTGGCGCGCAGACGGCCAGGATCTTGTCATCGCTGACTAGCGGCTGGCCCGGCATGGCAGGCCATAAACCCTGGCCAAAATAGATCGCGGCGTCGAAGCTGGAGTCGTCGAAGAAGGTGGGCTGGTCACGGCCCATGATGTGGAGTTGCAGGTCCGGATTACGCTCATAGAAATCATGCAGGCGCGGAATCAGCCACTGCGCCGCGAAGGTCACCCCTACCGCCAGCTGGACGGGAACCTCGCTCTGCTTGCGTACGACGTCGAGCGTGTCGCGACGAATCTGGTCGAGGTGCACCCGGATGCGCCGCGCGTATTCCGCGCCCGCCGGGGACAATACCAGCCGCTGGCGGACCCGTTCGAATAGCGTGATGCCGAGATGCGCTTCGAGCTCGTTGACCTTCTTGCAGACGGCACCGTGCGTCTGCGAAAGCTCGAGCGCAGCCTTCGAAAAACTTTCATGGCGCGCGGCAGCTTCAAACGCTTGCAGCGCACTGAGACTGGGCACTCCGCGACGCATCGGCAATCCTTTGGTTCAAGAGGAACAGACCCGCATTCGCCGATGATAACGCCACATAACCTTACTCGCTGGCGAGCCCGGCCGCATCGATTTTGTTCCGCCCTGCTTCGAGCAACACGACCACGGCGGACGCGATCACCATTGCCACTGCAATGCCGATGAACGCCAGCACGAACGTGCCCGTCGCATCTTTCACCCAGCCGATGAAATACGGCAGCAAGAATCCCGACGACACCCCAATGCTCGTAATCAACGCGATGCCCGCTGCGGCGGCGCGATCGGTGAGGATGCGGCTCGGCAGTTGCCAGAAGGTCGTGATGCTGCAAAAGCACGCCGATGTGCCGATCGCGAGCGCGACGATGGTCTGATAGGGCGATCTCAACAACAGCGCCACGGAGAGCGATGCCGCGCACACGAGGAGTGGTCCCGCCACATGCGCCGCGGTGATTTGCCTGCGGCTGACCAGGCGTCCCCAGACGAGCGTGGCGATGACTGCGACACCGAACGGGATCGCCGTGATGAGGCCGATATCCGTGATGCTGTATTTCACGCCGAACGTCACTTCAAACGTCTTGACCACTTGTGGCAGGAAATAAAGCAAGCCGATGATGCCGGCATTGGTGCCGAAATAAACGACGCCTAGCGCCCAGACTTTCGGGTTCTTAAGGGCATTCAAGGCGCTCGACGGCGAGGTCGCGGCAGCGGCCTGAGCCTGTTCTACGGCAAGCGCTGCTGCAATCTCGCTCTTATCCGCCGCCGATAGCCAGCGTGAATGCGAGGGATCATCGGCCAGCCAGAAATAAGCGACGACACCAAGAATGATGGCCGGCAGACCTTCGAGCAGGATCATTGCGCGCCAGCCGGTGATGCCGAACACGTTTGCATGCGCCATGAGCCACGTGGAAACCGGCGCGCCGAGCACGCCGGTCAGCGGGATCGCGGTGACGAAGAGCGACATGATCCATACGCGATTACGCGCCGGCATCCAGAGCGTGAGGTAATACACCATGCCGGGAAACAGGCCGGCTTCGAATGCACCCAGAAAGAAACGCGCGACAAACAGCCAGTGCGCACTGGGCACGAAGCTCGTCAGCGACGAAAGCAGTCCCCAGGTCAGCAGGATGCGTGTCATCCAGAGGCGCGCGCCGAAGCGATGCATGCAAAGGTTGCTGGGCACCTCGAAGAGGATGTACCCGAGAAAGAACAGGCTGGCGGACAGGCCGTATTGCGCCGCCGTCATATGGAGCTCGGCGTTCATTGTCAGCGCGGCATAACCGATGTTCGCGCGATCCAGTTGATTCGCGATGTACATCAGGATCATCAACGGGGCGAGCCGCCAGGCGATTCGCTTCATCAACTGGTCTGAGATTGCGGGTTTGAGCACACCGGTGTCCATGTTGTCCCTTGAATGCGCACATTGAGCGATGGTTCGAGTGGATTAGGCACCGGGCAAAAGGGCGCGACAATGCACGAAAAATATTGAGTCTGTGAGTAAAAGTCACAGGGCGCGCAGGACATTCGCCTCCATGCCGGCGAAGCGTTGACGTGATCGGCGGTCATTCCATGAAAAAAAGGCTGAACGCCTGAGCGTTCAGCCTTACATTTGTATCGCGTTTTATGCAGGTCCCGGAAAGAACGTCAGGTCAGTTCGCGCCCACCGGTTTCCTCGAGCATCGAAACGGCGATCAGCGAAATGATCACGCATACGATCATGTACCAGGCGGCGCCATTGTGTTGCCGGTGACCTTGATAAGCCAGGCGACAACCAGTTGTGCCGAGCCGCCGAATACCGACACAGCCACCGCATAGGTACTTGCCAGATAACCGGCGCGCACATGCTTCGGAAAGTTCTCCGGCATGAGGGCATAAGCGGGCGCCGAACCCATGGTGTAGAACAGCATCAGAAGCACGATCAATCCCACCATGACCGGCAACGAAGGAAACTGGTTCATCAGCCAGAACGCGGGATAAAGCAGCACGATCAGCACAATGCGTCCAACGAGAATCAGCGGCTTGCGGCGTTGCATCTTGTCCGATAGCGCGCCCCAGACCGGACACAGCGTCAGCGAAACGATAGCCGCGCAGATCGACACCAGCATGGACAGCTTTGCCGGCATCTTCAGATACTGGATCGAATAGGTCGGGATGTAGTACATGAGGACGTAGGTCGCCACCGTCATGCCCATGATGGCGAATACGGTCAGGAACCACTTGCGCACGAGGGCCGGCTCCAGACTCGACTTTGTTGCCTTGGCCTGCTTCGGCGGCTCCTCCACTATGTGCCGGCGCAGATACACGCCGACCGGCATGATCAACGTGCCAATCAGGAACGGCACTCGCCATCCCCAGTCGAGCAGTTGCTCGCCGCTCAAGTGGTAAGTAAGCAGTGCCGCGATGCCGGAACCCATCAGCGCAGCGGCGCCTTGACTCGCGAGTTGCCAGCTGGCGCGAAAGCCACGGCCTCTAGCTGAACCGGTCTCGAGCAGCGTCGCGGTAGCGGCGCCGAACTCGCCGCCTTGCGCGAATCCTTGCAGCAGGCGAGCAAAGATGATCAAGGCCGGAGCGGCTAAGCCAATGCTCGCGTAAGTCGGCGCAAGGCCGATCATGGCCGAGCCGATCGCCATCAGGAAAATGGTCAGGGTCAGCGCGGCACGCCGGCCTCGTTTGTCCGCGTAGTGGCCAAGCACGAAGCCGCCCACCGGCCGCGAGATAAAGCCGATTGCAAATGCGGATAGCGCGAGCAGCGTGGAGACGACCGGGTCGTGCGCCGGGAAGAAAAGTTTGGCGATCGTGAGCGCGAAAAAGCTATAGACGGTGAAGTCGAAAAACTCGAGCAGGTTGCCGATGATCGCGGCAATCACGATCTTGCTTTGCGAAACCGCTTTAGCGGGCTGGGCTGTAATGACTGACATGGAGGTCCCGTGGATGCGTGGGTCGTGCGCACGGCTAAGCGCGATGCCGGGGCATCGCGCAGTGCACAGGGTCTGTTTCTATCGATTACTGCGCTTAAAGCTTATTGCGCGAGGAAACGCTCGACCAGGCGTGTCCAGTAGGCCGCGCCGACGGTGAGGTTGTCGTCGTTGAAGTCATAGGACGCGTTATGAAGCATGGGCGCGCCTTCTCCGTTGCCTAAGCGCAGGAAACATCCCGGCTTCTTCTGCAGGTAATAAGCGAAGTCTTCGCTGCCCGCAATCGGGCCGAAGTTATCGACAACGCGGTCGTCACCGACCAGTTCGCGCGCTACCTGCAGCGCCAGTTCCGTCTCGGCCTGACTATTGACCACGACCGGATAACCTGGAACGTACTCGATCTCCGCCCGTGCGCCATATGCGCTTGCGTGAGCGTCCGTGAGCGCGCGGATACGTGCTTCGAGCAGCTTGCGGACATCGGCGTTGAACGAACGCACGCTGATCTGCAAACGCGCCGACTCGGGAATCACGTTGGCGGCATGACCCGCGTTAAAGGCGCCGACCGTTACCACGGCCGTTTGCATCGGGTCGATACTGCGCGCCACTACCGTTTGCAGGGCAGTCACCAGAGCCGCGCCGATCACCACCGGGTCCACGGCAAGATGCGGGCGCGCTGCGTGGCCGCCGCGGCCGTGAATGGTGATGTTGACCGTATCGGATGCGGCCATGAAGGGGCCGCTGCGGAACATGAACGTACCCGTCGGATAGCCGGGATGGTTGTGCAAACCGAAGATGGCCTCGCAAGGGAAACGCTCGAACAGGCCGTCGGCGATCATTCGCATGGCGCCGCTGTCCGCACCGATCTCCTCGGCAGGCTGGAACACGAGATGAACCGTGCCGTTGAAGGCACGCGAGCGCGCAAGGTGGCGCGCGGCGCCCAGGACCATCGTGGTGTGGCCGTCGTGGCCACAGGCGTGCATCAGGCCCGCATTGCGGCTGGCGTACGGCAGCCCGGTTTCTTCGGCGATCGGCAATGCATCCATGTCCGCACGCACGGCCACGGCACGCGATCCGGTACCCGCTGTGAGCGACGCGACCATGCCCGTTCCACCCAGGCCGCGCGTCACCCTGTAACCCCAGCTTTCGAGGTTCTGCGCAACGAGGTCCGAGGTCTGGAACTCCTTGTAGGCCAGCTCCGGATTCTGATGCAGGCGATGACGGATCTCGCTTAGTTCATCGCGGAGATCCGTGGTGTCGTCCAGGGAGCAAAAGCCTTTGGTATTTTCCATGGTTGTTATTGTCTGTGCGTAAGAAATGAAATGGAAGGGGGCAGTATTCTGCTGCAAAATTCGCTAATCAATGACGTTCCTTAGCCGATAATGTTGACCTGCATGTCAACAGACCACGATATGGCTAAAGACAATACGCCTGCCCGAGAGAACTTGCTTAGTGCCCGGAGCCTGCGCTATCTGCGTGAAATCGACCTGCATGGCGGCGTGCGCGCCGCCGCCGACGCGCTTGCCATTAACGGTTCCGTGATCAGCCGGCAGGTAGCCCAACTCGAACGTGACCACGGCGTCGTACTGCTCGAGCGCCGCGGCCGGCGCGCGGTGCTTACCGAGATCGGGCTAAGCCTCGTCGAACATTATCGCGAGAGTAGCCGCCGCGACGCAGACATGCTGGCTCAACTGGAGGATTTTAGAAGCTTGCGGCGCGGACGGTTGGGGATTGGCGTGGGTGAGGGGTTCGTCGAGAATCTGCTGGCCACCGTGCTCGAGCGTTTCAGCTTGCAGTTTCCTGACATCGTGGTGGAATTGCGCAGCGGCGCGACGTCCGAAATCATTGCGATGGTTCGCAACGACGACGTCGATCTCGGCTTATGCGCGGGCGGTGGCAGCGACCCCGCCATACGCGCCCGCACGTTTCGTGCAGCGCAATTCTGCGCGCTTGTGAGTCCGCGCCATCCCTTAGCGGGCGAGCGGCGCATCCGCTTCGAGCAGTTGCGCGATCAGCGGCTCATCTTCATGCCCGAGCGCTTCGGAGCTCAGCAATATCTCGACGCCATCATTCGTGCAGAGAGGCTGAACCTGACGCCGTCTTATCGCTGCGATCTTTTCTCCGCTGCGCAGGCCATCGCTGCCGCAGGGCTGGGCGTGGCATTCATGTCGACCGATGCGGCGCGGCAATACCTCGAAGCGGGGCGCCTGGTTGCGCTGGAACTGGAGCACCCGATCGCGCGCGAATTCAGCAGCCAGGCGATACGGCGCGTTGGCCGCCGCCTCTCGCCCGCGGCTGAGTTTCTGTGGCGGCATCTTGTGGAGGCGATGCAGCGCAGATGGGCCGCTGCATCGCCGAAGCAAGGCGGGTGAGACCGTGAGCGTTCGCTAAGCGGCGTGGATCGAGCGGCCCTCAACGAATCAAGCCAAAGTCGTTTCCGGATAAGTCCGTTGCAATACGAGAATGCGCGAAAGCAGTTCGTCTCGATCCATATAACACCCTCGCAGGAAGCGCTTTCCGCTAGCTTGATCGAAGGCTTTGCGAGCATGCATCGTCCGGCGATTGTCGAAGCACCACATTTGGCCGGCCTCCAGCCGGCGACTCACAATGAAGCGCGAATCCCGGGTGAGTGCGCAAAAGTGCCGGTACGCACGATAGAAAGCGCCCATTTCCGCAGCCGGCAAATTGAAGGGCGCGCGAAGCCAGTTCGCCAGCCGGATTTCACTCACCTCTCCACGCGCGTCGAGACCGATGACCGGTGCGAAGCTGCGATAGTCGCTCTGCGGAGATTTGTTCCAGAACTCCACGGGGTGCTCGCACAGCAGGCGGAAGTCCTCAGGTGAGTCCGCGCGAAGAGCCGCCGCAATCGCGAATCCGTCCACGAAGGTACTTTCGCCGCCGGTCGCGTCGTTGATCAGGCAATGAAGGAATTGCAGGCCGGGTTGCAGCTCCCTCGTCGGCAGGTCGGTATGCGCCGGTAATGGCAGCGACGTGTACGCGTTGCTGTCGACCGCTTCGACCTTCGTGCGAACTTCGAAGGTGACGCCGAAATTGCTCTCGCGGATAAACGATATGCGTCTCGCCACCAGTTCTATAGCTTCGTCAGTTGCAGGCATGCCGGTGAGCATGGTCAATCCAACGTCACGCGCTGCAAGCAACCAGTCGAGCAATATACGGTCGGCCGACATGACGGACGTGTAGTCGAACGTCGGTATCTTCAGGTTGCTTTCCCACGGCCGAACGCGGCGCAGCTGTTCAGCCCGCTCGCTTCGGGATGCCTCATCGTAGGCATGCGAGCGCAACCAGCCGGGCTCATACGCGCTGCGATGTCCATCGCTCCAGCGCACATCCAGCGCACCCATGGCGTCCAGGGAAACGCTTGCAGCAACCAGGTCGTCAGGAGCATCGACGACCTCGAACATCTGTTCGCGAGTACCGGGATGAACACACTCGCGACACGGGCAATTGTCTCGCAGCCATAGGAAATGGTAGTGGCTGATCCGGTCATCGTCCCACTTTACTTCCAGGCTATCGGCCAGGATGTTTGCCGTCTTGAGTCGATGCGTCGATGCAAAGTGTCTCCAGTCCGCGGAGAAAGTGTCATTGGCCGGGCTCGCGATTTCGTTCATCTGATCTCCATGGTTTGCTCCCGGCGATGCCGGCGGGCTTGTCTAGACTGTCCGGCTCACTTTACGGATCCTCCACCAAGATAAACAAGAATAATGCGACGTAGATTGCTAATTTTGCGACAATCGCGTTCGAGCGCCAAACCTGTACACCATCCCCTCTGAACGCTTCCGCCTGTCTCCCTGGAGTTCATCGCCCATGAGCGAACTCATCGTTTTCTTACTGATGCCCGGCTTTTCGCTGCTCGATTTCGCGGCCATAGCCGAGCCGCTGAGGTCTGCCAACCGGCTCGGCGGCGAGTTGTATCGGTGGAAGGTACTGAGTGCGGATGGTTATCCCGTGAAGGCGAGCAATGGCATGTCGATGGCAGTGGACGGGCCTTTGGCAACGCTCGAAGCGGCCTCCATACTGTATGTGGTCGCGGCGTACGATCCGCTTGCGCATGTCGACCGGACACTCAAGCACTGGCTTAAACGGCAGGCAAACGCAGGTATCACGCTTGGCGGCGTGGACACCGGTGCCTTTGTGTTAGCGGAAGCGGGTTTGCTGCAGGGGTTCCGCGTCACCGTTCACTGGGAGACAATCGCTGCGTTTATCGAGCGTTATCCGGAATTACGCACCAGTCATGAAATCTTTGAGATCGACGGTCAGCGAATCACTTCTGCCGGCGGCACGGCGTCGATGGACTTGATGCTTGAGTTGATCGCGCGACGTCATGGGCGGGACCTCGCTATTCGCGTGGCCGACCAGTTCGTGCTCGGGCAGATCCGTCCGCAGAAGAACCTGCAGCGCTCCCCACTCGGTGAGCGTTATGGCGTGAACAATACGAAGCTGCTGTCGGCTATTGCGCAGATGGAGCAGCACATTGAAACGCCGCTGGCCATCGATCCGCTCGCCGCGAATGTCGGTATCACCCGGCGGCAACTCGAGCGACTTTTTCGTACGGGCATGAGTGAGTCGCCGGCCGGATTCTATTTGAACCTGCGGCTGGAAAGAGGGCGCCAACTGCTACAGCAAACCGACCTCTCCGTGATGGAAGTCAGCCTGGCTTGCGGATTCGAATCGTCCTCTTATTTTGCGCGCTGTTATAAGAACCGCTTTCAACGTCCGCCGCGCCAGGACCGGCGAGCGACGGCGGGCGCGTTGGGGGAGGGTTTCTAAGCCGGTCCGCTAAGCAGACGCTAGGCGTCTTGCGGGACGTCGCGCAGGAATACCGGAAGATCGGTTGCCAATGGCGTGACCCCTGCCTGATACATCATGTCGCCGACAAACCCCCGGTGATAGGTGCCGTGATTGACCACATGCAGGATCATTTCGTTGCAGGTCATGACACCCTCGCCACCACCGATAAACTTGAAGCGGATCGACCGGTCCAGATCCTCGGCCGACAAACCCTCGGCGAAATCGACGTACCACTGGTCCAGCGTCCGTACTGAGTTCCACAGTTCATCCAAAGACGGATGACTCGGTGTATTGCGCGCCGAATAACCGTGCTCGCGTCCCTGAAGATGCGCCTGGAACACGGCGTCTATGACGTAGATGTGGTTCAGCGTGTGAACCATGTTTCCGAAGCGTGTCTGCCGTGGCCGGATAACCTCTTCGTAGGGCATATTCCTCAGCATGGAGAAGATGAGATCGTTGGCCCAGGCTTTGTAGCGGGTCAACATTCGGACGGTTTTGTTAGCGGCGGTCATGGGTTCCTTCCACGATATGAATTGAATGGCAAACCAGCGGGCACAATAAAGTCTTAGCTTATTCGCGAAGATATCGGCGGGACATATACAGTCGTTGTTTGAGCCGCCGGGTCAATTCCTGCGAATCAAACGCGCTTCAGAGCGGCACGACATCATGAAACTTCCCATAGTCGAGATGCGTTTCACCGTCCTGCTCATACATCAAATCGACATACCGATGCTGCCAAAGAATCAATTCCGCAGCCCATGCATAACGCGCTTGCATGGGCTGCGCCGTGGTTTCATCCAGGCCTTCCACCATCAACATCAATTCGGCCCCGCTCGCTTTGAGCGACTCGAGCGTCTGGCCAAAGAGCGGGCTTTCTTCATCGATGACATGCATGAGGCTCCAGCCTAGCAGGAAGATCGGATGCTGCTCCCGGATCAGCGGAAGGTCATGCACCTTGCGAAGGAAGAACCCTTCGGGACTGGTCTCCGAGCGCATCAGGCGCATGCGCGCCTTCGCTTCCACAATCACATTCTGTCGCGCATTGGCGGCACGGACCATGAGCGTCATGCGGCCGTCGATAGGACGCACCACCGCGCGTTTCGCAAAGAGGATGCGTGCGTGCGGCCGCGAAAACCGCGCGAAGATCATGCCGGTCGTCAGTGCAATGCCCGACATGCCCACGAAGATCTCGAACGTGGCGATAGTGTGGCCGTAGATCGTATCCGGATGCATGTCGCCGTAACCGACCGTTGCAAGCGTCTCCACGCTGAAGAAGAACGCGCCTAGCAGACCTTCCGGCGACTGGTTCGCGATCGCGTGATGGCCCAGCAGGTACAGCAACGCAAACCCGAAGTTCAGCAGCAGAAAGAGCAGCGCAGCCACCGCAAAGAACATGGGCCATCCGACCGTCAGTGCGATGTGGTAAATGTCCTGCCAGAAGTGGGTCTTGAGGCCGTGCGTTATGACGTGGCGATTCTCGTCGAGCGCTAGCCGGCGATGCGGCGGCCTGGGCTCTTGTGCTTCGCCGCATGACGGCTGAGTGGTATTAGGTGGCATCGTTGGGTAACTCTCTAAAGGGGAGACGGGAATCGCAGATCGAAACCACCCGCACCGGTAGTTTGGCCGATCGCCCTGCGAAAGTCATTCGGTTGGTTTTCGCCGACGTTGAATCGGCATCTGTCTTATGCAAGTTTCGTGAAACCGTCGGCGCTCCAACGTTCGCTCCCCACGCCGTGATGCACGAAAAACAAGCCATCGGGATCGTACCGGTCTTTAACGGCGAGCAGCCTGCCGTAGTTCGAACCCCAGAAAGACCGCTGCCAATCCGCGTCGAAGAAATTGCTTTCCGCCACGTAGGAACCGGCGTCCGGAACCAGCTTGCGCACTTCGTCCATCGCGCGTCCGATAGCTTGCGCGTTCCGGTGTGCCGTTGCGGTATCGGGCTCGTGGCCTTGAATGCCAGGATAGGCTGGCGGCCCCTCCGCCGCGCAGATAAGCAGCGCGAAGGCATCGAGCGCGGCCGGGTTCATGGCAGTGTCCCTGGCAGCAGCGACGGCCTCGGCCGACGCGCCTGCCAGTCCCTTGTTGAGGTGGAGCGACACGCTCCATTGGCGGCTCGCTGCAAACAGCGCATCGGCGAGGGACTGACGCCGGTCGTCGTGCAGTAAGGCCGCCGGAAGCCAGGCTGATTCGTAGCCGTGCAGCACTTGTCCCGCCTCTCCCCGATTACCCGCCCAGAAGACATTGTCCTTGGGCGCACCCGGCCTGTCGTCGGTACTGATGAAACCGAGGAGCTTCTTGAACATCGTCGGAGCCCAGAAACTGCGAGCCGAGATTGCCACTATCTTTAGTGGTGAGAACTCGACTTTGAAATCGTCCGGTGCATCGTCGAACCTGTCCATGAACGGTTGCCAGACCGCTTGCGCTTCACTGCGGCTGAGCCCTTGGAACACCATCGAAATCTTGAGGACGTTGTTGTGACGAAAGCTGATCTGTTCGCCCCAATGCGGATTCAACAGGCTCCGGCTCGTGAAGTCCACGATCATGCCAATCAACCGGCGGAACGCAGGTGCCGACGTCGCCTGGATTGTCATGTTCACCGCGCCGAAGGTCTCGGGTAGCTCGTGGATTTGCAGCGTAAGCCGCGTGACCACACCCAGGCTGCCACCGCCGCCGCCTTTCAGGCCCCAGAAGAGGTCTGGATTCGTGCACGCGTTGGCGATTCGAACGACACCATCCGCCGTGACGACTTCGGCTTCGAGCAGGCTTCCTGCGGCGAGTCCGTACGCCTTTGAAAAGCTGCCGAAGCCGCCGCTCTGGACGAGGCCGGCCACGCCAACGGTCATGCAGCCGCCGCCTTGCACATAACCACCCGCCTGCGTGGTGACGGCGTCATACACGTGCGCCCAGATCGCACCGGCTCCAACCGTGACTGCCCGCATCGGCGCGATATGTCCCTCGCATCCCGCGCCGACAAACGCGTCGTGCAAGGTGATGTCGTTCATTTTCCGCGTCCAGACCAGCAGGGAGTCCGGAGCATTCGACGTGCCTTGATAGCTGTGGCCGCCACCCTTCACGACGAGGCGCAAATTGTTATGGTATGCGAAGTTAATGGCGGCGACGACATCGTTTGTATTGCGCGCGGCCACCGCATAGACGCTGGGCATCGATGTCCACGCATCGACCCAGCCAAGCGATTGCGTTAGTCCGACCTCGTCGCCGAGAAAATAGGGATTCTTGAGCGCCTTGAACAGTTGCTGGCAGTCGGCACCATCGGGGGCGTTGAGGCATGTCGTCAGCGGCGACTGTACTTTGACTAGCGCATCGCCTACTTGCTTGCGGAGTTCGCTCCACTGCGTTTCTGATGGCCAGCCCGCATCGCCGGGACGCACGCGAGCACGCGTACCGGATGAGGCTGCTGCACGCGCCGGTGCAAGCATCGCATTCCAGACGCCGGGGAACAGCGCGAGCCCGGCCGCGAGTTGCAAAAGTCGTCGTCTTCCTGGGGACGTCGTTTTCATCGAAGGTTTCATCGATACGCGTGAAATCCCAATGGGGCCGCAAACCTGACCTTATCCCGCTTGCTCCTGTTCTGCACGCTCGACGCCGCGAAAATCGTTTTCCGCGTCGATCATGCGGCGCTTGAGCGGCGATATCCCACGCCGCCTATAGATCCAAGCGACAACGCCGCTTAGAAAGAAACGCAAGCCTGACTCTTGATCCGGAGCACGGACTCCTGGTCAAAGCGCGATTTGTATTCTGTGGTGATTGCGCGGACCGCGGTTTCACTAGGCTCGTCGTCAGGATGCACGAGGCTGAGCACGAACGAGCCTTCGTGAACGATGGCGTCGTCAGCACCCTTCCATTGCCCCGATGCCTGCCACACCGTCAGCCCCTGAGGAAACCGGGGCGTGACCGACGTGCGCAAGAATTCCGTCCACTCTCCAGGCGTAACGGCGCCAACTGACTTGGCCGTGCCGAAGTAAATCACGTCGTTGACGGAACGCTCCTGACCGGGTGCGCAAGCAGTTTCCCTCACCGCTGCACACCCATACGCCGCAAGCATTAGCGTGAGGGCCGCAGCGGTTCGAAGATGACGCAAGCTGAGTGTTCTCATTATTTGCGCAGGTTGTATGGCTCACTATTACGGCTGATGGTTTTGAAAGACTTCCTTCGCAGCGAACAAGCCATTAAGGGCAGCAGGGAAGCCCGCGTACACCGCCATTTGCATGATCGTTTCGACTATCTCGTCGCGGCTAAGCCCCACGTTAAGCCCGGCGGCAATATGGACTTTAAGCTGGGGCGTTGCATTGCCCATCGCGGTCAAGGCGGCTATGGTTGCAATCTCACGGGAACGTGTGTCCAGGCCCGGGCGTGAATAGATATCGCCGAATGGAAATTCAAGCAAGTACTTCGCAAAGTCGGGCGCGATATCCGCAAGAGAATTGATGACCTTCTCACCGGCTTCCCCGTCAATCTCGGACAGGACTCGTTTGCCCCGTTCTAGGCGGCTTTCCTGGTGCGCTTGGTGTTCGATTGCGTTTTGCATTTTTCGGTCCTCGATTGAGCGGCGGCATAGTTAGCTATCTTGGTGTCGAGGACGAGAAGGCAGGCTTGAAGTTCAGCTACCCGGATGCGCACTTGGTCACGATGCTCCGCCAAAAGTTCAGCGCGCTCCGCCTCGGTAGCCTCGCCTTGCGCGCGCAATTGCGCATAACGCAACATCTCCTGAATCGACATCCCGGTCGTCTTGAGGCGACCCAGGAACTCGATCCACGTGAGGACGGACGCGTCATACACACGCTGACCTGTACTGTCTCGCGGCGCGAAAGGAAGCAGCCCGATGCGCTCGTAGTAGCGAATCGTGTGGGCTGTAAGGCCCGTACGCTGTGCGATGTCACCGATTTTCATGGCTGCGTTCTCGTTACGACGTTAGGCATCGTAGGACTTCGAGTGCACTCTAAGTCAAGCGTTTCCGCGATTTTTATCGGATAAAGCCTGGGCGTCAACGCTGTCGCCAATCGATGAGGCTTTAAATCGTGCCGAACAACGCGCGCGGTTTGTCCCGCAGGGTTTGCGCAACGATCCGCAGTGCGGTGACCAGTTGCTCGCGCGAGGACGCACACGCGAGATTGATGCGCACACCATGCTCGGTCGTCGACCGGTCGACGGCAAACGCCGACGCAGGCATGACATTGACGCCGCGCGCGAGCGCGTTCGCGGCGAAATCATCCGAGCGCCACGGGGCGGGTACGCGCAGCCAGACGAACATGCACGCCGGATCGCTGTTCAGATGCTCGACCGGCAACAGGTCGCGCGCGAGGTCCTGCCGGGCGCGCAACTCGGTGCGCTGCTCGTTGAGAATGGTCTGGGCCGTGCCGTCCTCTATCCAGCGCGTGGTGATTAGCGTGGACAGCGGCGCCGGCATCCAGGCCGTGGTACGCACCGCCTCGGCCGCCAGCGCGGCGCCGTTGGGTGGCGTGAGAAGGAAGCCCACCCGCAGGCCGGGCGCGAGGATCTTGGAGGTCGAGGTAACGTGGAACGTCAGCTCCGGACAGAGGCTCGCGATGGTGGGCAAACGGGTTTGCAACAGCGGCCCGTAGACGTCGTCCTCAATGATCGCAATGTGATGCCGCCGCGCGATCTCGACGAGCGCCACGCGCCGCGCGAGACTCATGGTCACGACGGTCGGGTTCTGTAGATTCGGCACCGTGAAAATCGCTTTCACTCGCATGCGCCGGCATGCGTCTTCGAGTTGATCGGGCAACAGGCCGTCGCCATCGCTTGGAATGCCGACGAGCTCGAACTGGAATACCGGCGCGAGTGCTTTGAGGCCGTAGTAAGTCAACTGGTCGGACAGGATCACGCCGTCGTGCCCCATCAGGCTGCTCAATACGGCATATAGACCGTGCTGCGCGCCGCTCGTGACAACAATATTGTCCGGTGTCGGCGTGAAACCCGGCGCGGCCATCCAGCGCGCGCCAGCGGCCCGCGCCCAGTCGGGTCCCTGGGGCGGCTGATACTCCTGCGTTTGCGCGAATCTGGGATCGCGGGCGACGCTCGTCATGGTCCGCGCCAACTGCGCGAGGAATTCGCCCGTAGCGGGGCGGTTGACGGTCAGGTCGATCACCGCGTTCGATGCTGCGTCGCCCGTTGCGGTGCGGATCTGGCTGGCCGGTACGAAGGGCATCGCGCCACCGGTCACCATCGATCCGCGCCGCTTGCTTGCCACGATCAGTCCGCGCGCCTGCAGTTCCTTATAGGCCCGCGAAACGGTCGACACGTTGATACCGAGTTCCACTGCCAGGTCGCGTTGCGGCGGCAACCGGCTGCCGGGTGGATAAAACCCGTTGCGCACCTTTTCTTCGAGCTTGCCAGACACCTCGAGGTAGGTCGCCTGGCGCCTCTTTGTTTGAAGTGCTGCGTCGTTTTTTGTGTGGTTTTTAACGGTATTCATCCAGCCTCAACCTCCATACAAAAGCCTGTCCGGTCTCATGCAATCCGGTGTCTGCGCGCGGTGATGCAGTGGACGCGGCCGCCTGCGCCTCGCCGCTTGCGATCGTCACAGCGATTCTATAGTCCGAACGATGCCGCGTCACGCCTGACACGCCGTTTTCATGACCGGGAAAATACCTAAGTCCACACAAAGATAAACCAATTGCACACAAAAAAACTTTGTGTGAGGATGTTCCCATAGTTTGTGTGTCGATGAAGCGCCAGCGCGGCGCAGTACGATAGAACAGCAGAGGATTCTTGTGGCCGATCGATTGTTATCCACTTACCCGGCCCGTCCGGTACAGGAATCGTCCGCGCGGGCCCGTGTTTCGTCCGATACGCGCAGCGGCCGACGCGCGCCGGTCGCGACAGCAGACCACGGGGAAAAGTGATGGCCGAGGTCGCGGTTATTGGCGCCGGTTTTATCGGCTTGTCGTGCGCTTACTGGCTGATGCGCGAAGGGCATCGCGTGACCATTTTCGACCCGCAGGGCCCGGGCGAAGGGGCGTCGTACGGCAACGCCGGCACCTTTGCGAACTATGCGTGCATCCCGGTCAACAACCCGGATGTGTTTCGCAATCTGCCGCGCTTCTTGCTTTCGTCGACTAGCCCTTTGCGGATTCGCTGGGGGCACATGCCGCAACTGGCCCCGTGGCTCGTGCGCTTTTTGCTGAGCGCAAGGCAGAGTAATTACGAACACAGTGCAAGGGCGCTGGCGAGCCTTCTGTCGCGCGCGTTCGAAGGTTATCGGGAGATGCTTGCCACCGATGCGCTCATGAGCTTCGTGCGGCAGCGGGAGTGCCTGTACCTGTACTCGAACCCGGCATCGTTCAAGGCAGCGCAGCCGTCGCTCGACTTGCGCCGTTCGCTCGGCGTGCAGTTCAGGACCTTCGATAGCGAGGGCATTCGCCAGATCGAACCCAATCTCGCGCCGATCTTCGAGCACGGCACGATGTTCGACGACAGTTGGTTCCTCACCGACCCTCGCGGCTTCTTGCAGGCGCTGCATGGGTCGATGACCACAGGTGGGCTCGAGCACGAGCGAGTTGCTATAAGCACCATAAAGCCGCAACGCAGCGGCGTAGATCTTGTTGATGAAGTCGGCCGGTCGTACACCGCCGGGCACGTCATCGTTTGTACCGGCGCGTTGTCGAAGCGCTTCGCGAGGCAGTGCGGAGACCGTGTGCCGCTCGACACGGAACGTGGTTATCACGTGCGTTTTCCCGGCACCTCGGCGCTGCTTTCGCGCCCTTGCGGCTGGGCGGAGCGCGGTTTCTACATGACGCCTATGACAGGCGGCATTCGCGCGGCGGGTACGGTAGAACTCGGCGGTTATGGGCCGCGGAAAAATCCGGACCTGCTGAAGCTGCTGACGACCTCGGCGCAGCAAGCGCTGCCGGGGCTGCGCGAACCCGACAGCACGTGGCTCGGCTTCAGACCGAGTTTGCCCGACGGCTTGCCGGTGATTGGACCATCGAGCGCGTCGCCGTACGTTATCTACGCGTTCGGGCATCAGCACCTCGGTGTAACGCTAGGCGGCGTAACGGGCAGCGTCGTGGCAGACCTGGTGGCGGGCCGCACGCCGCCGGTCGATCTGAATCCTTATAGCCCAAGTCGTTTTTAACCCACGCAGCAGCCTCTCGAAACAAGGACTGACATCATGAAACGTCGAAACCTGATTATCGCGCTCGCCCTGACGGGTCTATGCGCGCATGCGCCGTCATACGGTGCGGACCCGGAGATCGTCAAGATCGGTTTTGCAGGTCCGCTTACGGGGCCGGTTGCACGCGTGGGCAAGGATTTGCAGTACGGCGCCCAGCTTGCACTCGATGAAGAGAATGCGAAAAATCCGGTCATCGGCGGCAAGCCGGTCAAGTTTGTGCTGGATGTACAGGACGATCAGGCCGACCCCCGCATGGCCATTCAGGCCGCGCAGAAGCTGGTCGATGAGGGTGTGGTGGGCGTGATCGGCCACTACAATTCCGGATGCAGCATTCCGGCATCCGCGGTCTACCATCAGGCGAATGTCGCGATGATCACGCCCGGTTCGACCAACCCGCAATTGACGAAGCAGGGTTTCAAGAATGTGTTCCGCACCATGGGTCACGACGGCGTTGGCGGTGTTGTGGCGGGTCATTTCGTGGTTGAGCAGATCAAGGCGAAGCGGATCGGCATCATCGACGATCGCACGGCGTTCGGGCAGGGTCTGGCCGACGCCTTCGAGAAGGGCGTCAAGGAAGCGAACGGCAACATTGTTGACCGTGAGTTTACGAACGACAAAGCGGTCGATCTTCGTGCGGTGCTCACCACGCTGAAGAGCAAGAACGTCGACGTGATTTTCTTTGGCGGTCTTGACGAGCAAGGTGCGATGCTGGTTAAGCAAATGCGCTCGCTGGGCATGCAGGCGCAGCTGTTCGGCGCGGGCGCGCTGAAGAGCAACGCGTTCCTGCAGATTGCCGGCCCGTCCGGCGAAGGCACGCAGGATCTGGAACCCGGCCCGGCGCTCGACAAGTTGCCTGCGGCGCAGGAGTTCGGCAAGCGTTACAAGGCGCGATTCAATCAGGATGTCGAACTGTATGCCCCGTTCGCTTATGACGCTGCGCTCGTGATGATAAAGGCCATCCATGACGCGAATTCACTGGACCGCCAGAAGATTCTCGACAGCATGTCGAAGGCGACCGTGACCGGTGTTACCGGAAAGATCGCGTTTGACCCGTACGGCGATCTTATCAAGCCGCCTTATACGCTGTTCGTGGTCCAGCAGGGGCAATGGAAAAGCGTCAAGACCGTGGGTGGTAATGGCGTTTAGCGTGGTTCAGGCAAGCACCAGCGCGGGCGCTGCAACCGGCCGCGCGATGTCGAGAAAGGCGTTCAGCGCGGTGCTTGCGTACACGTCTTGCCGACGCACGAACAGCGTGTCGACACGGGCATCTTCGGGTGCGACGTCATGCACGGCCACGCGGCCCTCCCGCCATGCCGTGGCGACCACGCCTTTCGGCAGGAGCGTCACGCCGACGCCCGCCGCCACGCAACCGAGCATGGCGTCGAGCGAGCCGAATTCGAGCGGCGTGCTGGCCTGCATGCCGTGTCGCGCCAGCACAATATCCAGCCGCGTCCGGTACGAACATCCCAACCGGAACACGATGGTCTTGACGTTGCCCGACTGCGCGAGTTCCGCGATCGAACGGATATGACGCGCAGTCACGAGCACCATCTCTTCACGAAAGATGGCCTCGGCGGAGAGGTCTTCGTGATGCACCGGACCCGCGACAAATGCACCATCGAGCCGATACTGCAAAACGTCGTCAATAAGACTCGCCGTGGTCCCGGTGCGCACCACCAGGTCTACCTGCGGATACGCCAGCGCAAACGAGGCGAGCACGGTGGGCATGCGCAGCGCGGCGGTGGTTTCGAGCGTGCCAAGGATCAGCGGTCCGCGCGGGACGCCATCGTCCTTGACGGCGCTACGTGCGTCGTCGAGCAGCCGCGCCATTTGTCTGGAGAAGGGCAACAGCCTGCGGCCCGCAGCCGTCAGTTCCACGCCCCGATGGTGCCGGTGAAAGAGCGGTGCGCCCAGTTCCTCTTCCAGCAAGCGAACTCGCGCCGTCACGTTCGACTGCACGGTATGAAGCTCCAGGGCTGCGCGATTCATGCTTCCGTTTCGCGCGACCGACTCGAATATGCGTAAATCGGCGGCGTCCATGTCGACTCTCGATATCGGGAAAAGTGATAGCAATTATCACATCAAAGCGCCGCTCGCTCCACGAAAGCTTGCTAAGCTTTGCGCTGCAGGCCGCGCGTGATAACGGCTGTTTCGAGGCGCGCTTTTCACGCTAATGTAGACCAGCCGCGAGCAGGGTCAGGCAGAGTGAAGCGGCGATCATCATCGAGGAGAAAAAGAGCATGGGCACCTGGCGCGATCGTCGGATTCTCGACTTGTTTGGTATTGAAGCACCTATTGTTCTAGGCCCCATGGCGGGTCCCGGCACGCCCGAACTGGCCATAGCCGTATGCGAAGCAGGCGGCCTGGGATCGCTGCCTTGCGCGCTACTCAACGTGGAGCAGGCGCGCGACGCCATCGCGCTGATCCAGTCTAAAACGCGTGCCCCGATCAACATCAATTTCTTCTGTCATGTTCCGCCGCAAGCGGATGCAGCGCGCAGCATGGCGTGGCGCGCGCGTCTGGCGGAGTATTACGTCGAGTATGGACTCGATCCCGAAGTGACGCCGCCCGCCGCAACCCGTCACCCGTTCGACAGCGACTTCTGCGCGGTCGTGGAGGAATTCAAACCCGAGGTCGTGAGTTTTCATTTCGGATTGCCAGATAAAAATCTGTTCGATCGCGTGAAGGCGACCGGTGCGAAAGTCATGGCGTCGGCAACGACCGTNGCGGAAGCACGCTGGCTCGAAGCGCATGGGTGTGACGCCGTGATCGCGATGGGCCTTGAAGCAGGCGGGCATCGCGGAAATTTCCTGACGCAGGACTATGCTGCACAGGTCGGCACGTTTGCGCTGGTGCCGCAAGTAGCCGACGCCGTCTCTGTACCCGTGATCGCCGCAGGCGGCATAACCGACGCGCGTGGAATCGTCGCTGCGTTCGCGCTGGGCGCGGCGGCTGTGCAGATGGGGACCGCGTATCTGTTTTGCCCAGAGGCGAAGCTACCCGAGGTGCATCGTATTGCGCTGCGGGAGTCCCAGGATGATTCCACCGTGTTGACGAACATATTCACGGGCCGGCCGGCGCGCGGCATCATCAATCGGGCGATCCGTGAACTAGGTCCGCTGTCCACTGTGGCACCCGCCTTTCCGCTTGCCGGCGCCGCGCTTGCGCCGCTTAAGGCCAAGGCCGAGCAGGCAGGGAAGGGCGACTTCACGAGCCTGTGGTCGGGACAGGCCGCGCGGCTTGGACGTGAACTGCCTGCGGGCGAGCTGACGCGAGTGTTGATCAGCGAAGCGCTGGCGCGGATGGCGTAGGCATTGAAGCCGCATTAAGACGGCTCAGCCACACTCGCCCATGGCTGCTTCAAGCACAGTAAAAACGCGCGGGTCCGTCGATTGCGCGACGTTAAAACGCAGAAAGCGGCTTGCGGACTGCGCGACGCTGAACGCATTACCCGGTGCAAGGACGACGTTTTCGGCCAGTGCGCGTTGGGCAATGTCCGCTGCGTCCAGTCCTTCGGGCAGCGTGCACCAGAGAAACATGCCGCCGCGCGGTTCGATCCATGGTTCGATGCCCAGTGCTTCCAGCCGCGCGCTTGTTTGCCCCATCGAACGGGACAGGCGCTCGCGCAAGCCCTCCATATGCTTTCTGTACGTGCCATCTTTCAGCACGCTGAGTATGAGTTCGGCTGAAAGACGTCCGCCGCCGAACGAGGTGGCAATCTTTAAATCGATCAATCGCTCGACCCAGTCGCGCCGGGCCGCGATAAAGCCGCAGCGCACCGATGCCGAGAGGCTTTTGGAGAAGCTGCCGATATGGACGACTCGCTCCAGACCGTCGAAGGCCGCCAGGCGAGGTGCGGACTCGTGTTCGAAGTCGCCGAAGATATCGTCTTCGATAATCGTGAGGCCCGACTGGTCCGCGAGCTTCAGAAGCCGATGCGCGACGACCGGCGACAGTGTTGCGCCCGTCGGATTGTGAAGCGCCGAGTTGGTGATGTAGAGGCGAGGGTGATGCTGCACGAGCGCCTGCGCGAACAGGTCGATATCGGGACCGGACGGCGTGTACGGAACGCTGACAATCTTCGCCCGATGAGCACGCAACAGCGCGAGGAAATTGAAATAACACGGGTCATCGACGAGTACCGTATCGCCCGGTTCGAGCAGCAAACGGCATATCAGATCGATGGCTTGCGTGCCGGATTCAGTGAGGATGATCTGGTCGGGCGCCGCTTCAATGCCGCGATCCGCCATGCGCCGGGCAAGCAATTGCCGCAGCGCCGGGAGTCCGAGCGACGTGCCGTAGTCGGCCAGCACGGTTAAGTCGGTGCGCGCGGCGGATCGCAATGCGCGGCGCAGCCCCGCCTCCGGCAGCCACGACGCGGGCAGCCAGCCGCAGCCGGGTTTCAGGGCATCCTCACTCGCTTCCAGCGATTGCCGCGACACCCAGAACGGATCGACAACGCGGTCCAGGCGCGGGCCCAGTTCAGCGAGCGACAGCGGCGGCAGATGTCCGGCGACATAAAAACCCGAGCCGCGACGCGACTGGATGACGCCTTCGGCCGCGAGGCGATCATAGGCTTCGACCACGGTGGATTTCGAGACCTGCAAGGTTTCAGCGAAGCCCCGGATGGACGGGACCTTGGCGCCCGGCGCCAGCGTGCGCGCGGATATCCGCTGCCGGATGACCTGCATGACCCGCTCGACCAGCGTGCCGGCTTCTGTCTCCAGGAGTGTAGTGTCTTCCATGTGTACTGATCTTTAACCCATACAGTTTTCCTTAACTGTAGTGCACTGTCTCTGGAAAAGCCATGCTTCGCAGGCCGATACTGGCAAGCTGAAAACAGGGGTACACGATGGACAAGACTGCAAGCGGATGGATGAACGGTTTCCTCGGGATGCTGATTTTCAGCGGATCGTTACCCGCGACACGCGTTGCTGTCGCCGCCTTCGACCCGGTCTTCTTGACGGTCGCACGCGCGGGCATCGCGGGCTTGCTGGGACTCGCGCTCCTGCTCGTGTTCCGGCAAAAGCGCCCCGAACGAGGCGATCTGATTTCGCTCGCGGTAGTGGCGTGCGGCGTGGTCATCGGTTTTCCCCTGCTGACCGCCCTCGCGCTCAAACACATTACCGCTGCTCACTCCGTCGTGTTCGTTGCCTTGCTGCCGCTGACAACCGCGATCTTCGGCGTTGTGCGCGGGGGTGAACGCCCGCGGCCGGCCTTCTGGCTGTTTTCCGGCTTCGGCGCCGCGCTTGTCGCCGGTTTCGCGTTGGCGCAAGGGACGGGCGCATCGCCTGTCGGTGATTTGCTGATGTTCGCCGCCATCGTCGTCTGCGGGCTGGGCTATGCCGAAGGCGGCAGACTGTCGCGCAAGCTCGGCGGCTGGCAGGTGATCTCCTGGGCACTGGTATTGTCGCTGCCCATCATGGCGCCGCTGGCGCTTGCCACCAAGCCGTCGTCCTGGGCCGACGTGGGTGGATCGGCGTGGATGGGACTGGCCTATGTGTCCTTGTTCAGCATGTTGATCGGTTTCGTGTTCTGGTATCGCGGCCTGGCTCAGGGAGGCATTGCCGCCGTGGGGCAATTGCAATTACTTCAGCCCTTCTTCGGGCTGGTGCTAGCGGCGACTTTGTTGCACGAACCGGTCGGCTGGTCGATGGTCGCCGTTGCGACCGCCGTGGTTCTTTGCGTGGTCGGCGCCAAGCGGTTCGCGCGGCCGGCGAATGGGGTGGTGTTGCGGTGAAGCTTTTTCATCGCGCAGGTCGAGCCCTGCGGGTTAGCGGAATGCGCGGCATCGAAAACCTCTCGCAGCATATTTTGTCGCAACCCTCACGCGGTAACGCTGTCTATGTCCGATGCTCGCCCCCTTAAGCCACTATTGAATGTCGACGACCATTTTTCCTTTCGTGGACCCCGCTGTAATGGCCTGATAAGCGAGGTCGGCGCTAGTCAGATCGAAGCTACGCGGGTCTAGTCTAGGCACGAGCTTCCCGTCTTCGACCAGCCGCGTTGCCACCTGGAGTATTTCTCCATGATGCTCGCGGTGCTTGCCGGTCAGTAACGGCGAGAGTGTGAACACGCCCGAGTAAGTTGCTTCACGAAATGACAATGGCGCAAGTGCATGAGTCCCCCAGCCCAGCGCGCTTACAACATGTCCGAATTGTTTGACCGCTGAAAATGACGCGTCCAGCGTCGCTCCGCCAACGGTATCCGCCACTAAGTCGAAACCTTCTCCGCCCGTATAGTCGTGAACGTGCTGCTCCACCGAGCGTTCGCGATAGTCGATTGCGGTAGCGCCGTAACGCGCCATGAGTTCTGCGTCGCATGCGCTTACCGTTGCAAAAACGCGAGCGCCCAAGGCTTGCGCGAGTTGTACGGACACGTGCCCGACTCCACCTGCTCCGCCTTGCACAAGAACTGTTTGACCTGCTTTCAACCGCGCCCTGTCCACAATGCCCTGGTATGAAGTGATGAAGCTGAGCGGAAGCGCCGCGGCTTCTTTCATCGACAGGTTAGAGGGCTTTAACGCAATCAGCCGGGCATCCACCGCTGCGAATTGCGCGAGCGAGCCCTGGATGCCGCCGACTCCGCCAGTCATTCCGTACACCTCATCGCCAACTTGAAAATGGGTGACGCCTTGCCCGATCGCTTCGACCACTCCTGCCATATCGATACCCAGCACCAGCGGCAGCGGATGTTTAGCGTGTGCGGCGCTGCCTGCGCGAATCTTGGTGTCCAGCGGGTTCAGGCCGCTCGCTTTAATACGAACCAGTACCTGCCCGGGTTGCGCGGTCGGGCGAGAGAGTTCCGTGAGTTCGAGCGGGCCGTTATAGCGGTGTAAAACCAGCGCTTGCATGTTCATGATGTTTATCCCGGTGATCGAGCGAATTTGCTTGATTCATCTTCGTCCATGCGGGAAATTACGACAATCGACGTTATTGCACGACGGCCAAACGTTTCTGCATGAGGGAAAATGGACTGGGGCGATGTTCGAATTTTTCTGGCGATCGCCCGCACGGGTTCGCTTGGCGCGGCCGCAAAACAGACCGGTCAGACACAACCGACAATGGGACGGCGGCTGCGAACCCTCGAGGCTGCGGTAGGGCAGACTCTGTTTCAGCGCACCACGGAAGGCTTTGTTCTGACGGACGAGGGAGTTGGCGTGCTGATGCACGCGGAGCGGATGGAGGAGGACGCGCTCGCATTCGAGCGCTCGCTGGCGGGCAAGGAGCCGCATCTCACTGGCGTACTTCGGGTCTCATCGTCGGACTGGTTTGGCATTCATGTCTTGACGCCGGTCTTCGCCGATTTCCTGCGCGCGAATCCGCAAGTAAGCATCGAGCTCGTTACCGATTCCCGCCGGTTTAATCTGGCGAGGCGGGACGCAGACCTGCTGTTCCGCATTACGCAGTTTGATGAAGCCGATGTGATTCAGCGTAAGTTCATGCACATGGATTACGCGTTGTACGGAACCATCGACATGGTTCCCCCACGGGCCGGCGACGGCGAGGGTTACAAGCTCGTCACGATGGACAGCGCATTTGGAACGCTGCCTGACGTCGACTGGGCGAGACGCGTGTTACCGAAAGCTCATGTGGCGTTCGGTAGTAACAACCGCGGCGCACAAGCCAGAATGTGTGCGGAAGGCGGCGGCCTCGCGGTTCTTCCTTGTGCGTTGGGGGACAATACGACAGGCATACATCGTATTGATCTTGGAGAGACACCGCCCGGCCGTGACGTCTGGTTCGGGTACCATCGCGACCTGCGCCGGCTTGGGAGGTTAAGAGCACTGCTTGATCTGGTTATCGAGCGATTGGCGAACGTTTGAATTCGTTAGTCCATTCGATTGAATGCCATCAATGAAGGCGCATGCTTTCAATTTCCTTCCGTTCTGGGCGTGGTTAACGGAGGAAGTGGTCGCTCGTGAGCGCGGGACGGAAATACTGCCTCATGCGTACTGTTTCAGCGATACGTTACACTTAGCAACGTCGAAAGAGTACGTGCTTGCCGATTCGCCTTCGTTTAACGACTCGGAATCGGCTGCGAACGAATTGTTTTCATCAGATTCAGAGTTTGCCGCCGTGTGTAAGATATCGTTAATATCAAGGTCTGGATCAGTTGGGCAAGATCGTGGTTTTTGTGTCCTGCCGACCCTCGAATGTGATCGTTCTTGGCGGACCGCAGCTTGATGCGCGTACACTAGCCGCTGTTTTAGTGAAGAGGCGCGACGGGAAACTCCCGCGTGCTCACAGCCTTCTTCAATCGCCAACGGACGTGACATGTTGCGGTCCATGGCGTGACTGCTACTTAAGACTCCGACAAAGGGCGCTGACCGGAATGCCGCTAATCCGGAACCATCGCCCCGGCATGCGCAACCTGTTCCCTAATTGGACAGGCTCATGAGACGCAGCGGTGCACAAGCCATTAAAAAGCGATCACCCAGCGCCGGCCTTTGTCGAGCAATACGTTTATCGAACACTCATACAACTTCAAAGAACGACTTTTATAATGCAAACTGAAATGCCCACCCTTAAAGAACTGCTCGCGCAACGAGAAGCGCTTCAAGACCAATTGAACGCCGCTCGACAACGTCAAGCCGAAATCGTCCTCGCTGAAATAGTCGCAAAGATGGGCGAATATAAGATATCGCTCGCGGAACTGATGGGGCACAACAATCAGGTAAAGGCGGCTGCCGCGGTCGCCGCTACGCCAAAATATCGTGATGCAAAGAGCGGTGCGACCTGGTCCGGACGCGGCCGGGCTCCTCACTGGATCGCCGACAAAAACCGTGACGATTTCCTGGTGAGCGCCTGAGTCGGTATCTTTGAGGGGCGCATCGGCGCTTTCCGCCCGCGATTCCATGACGCAAGCAATCCACGCTCGAAGAATTTGAACGATGTCAGGCGCCAAGCGAAAGNACTNGGGCGCCACGTAATACTAGCTATTGCTGCATTTACGTCATCGCCCACTGTGCCGGCGAGCTGACGTGTTGCGCGTTGAAGGTTNGGATAGACGAAACACTTCCGGTGGTCGGACATTGACGCACCTACGCGTGATGCGAGCTATACTGGAGCAGTTGCATATGCATCTGATTTCGGGCTAGCCGGGTTCCCCGGTGCGAAGAGGGTGCTTAATTGCGGTGACTAATGATCTTGAACGTAGAAAGATCTTGCCCCCATTCGTTGCTAATCGACCCTGGAATGTCATGTTCACGGACTGCTATTGCACACAATTTCGTCGCTCCGCAAACGCTTTGACGAGCGTGTACGACGACGCGCTCCGCCCGATCGGTTTGAAAATCACGCAGTTCTCGCTTCTTCGCGCGCTTGAGCGCCTTGGATCGGCGACCTTTACCGAAATTGCGGCAGAAGCAGCGCTGGATAAGACAACCATCTCGAGAAATCTTAAAGTCTTGATCGATGCCGGCTGGGTCAAGGTCGGAACTGAGGAAGATGCACGCTTCAAGGTGGCCACGTTGAGTAAGGAAGGACTGAGAATGCTTCGGCGGGCGGAGCCTCACTGGCAGGTCGCTCAGAAGCAGGTTGAAAGCGAAGTTCAAAAGTTCATGAAGGGACCGGCGAGCAAGCGTCTGTTGGAGGCACTCGAGACGCTTCAGGGTGTTTGACGCCTGGCGCAGTGGTTCGGCTAGCAGCTAACGCCGAACCGCTGCTTATCGCAGCGATCGTCGGGTAAACGCTTGTATCTGACCGGAATTTCAAGTAATAAGATGTAGGTACAACTATGTCTTTAGTTTTATCCATCCGGATAGTTGTAGCTGCAACAGAGCGGGTCTCCACGCATTTTTTTGCTAAATGGTTGTATATGCAACCTATACAATGAAACAGCGAGCGCGTGTTTTTTTATTGTTCAACAGGAGAGGCGACATGCCTACCTATATCGTTTTCGCTGCTAGCGGCCGCCTTTCCGCAGATACCAAACAACGCATCGCGGAAGAGATCACCCGGATTCACAATGAGACGACCGGCGCTCAGTCCTTCTTCGCTCAGGTGATTTTCAACGAGGTGCCGCAAGGCAATCACTTTGTGGGTGGCAGCCCACTTCGCTCCGAGCAGATTTTTGTGCACGGACATATTCGCGCAGGGCGGATTGCAGAACTCAAGCGTGAACTGCTTGAGGGCATTGTCGACGCGGTTTCGAAAGCTGCTTCCGTCGCTCCGCGGTATGTGTGGGCGTACATATCGGACTTGCCTCCGGCGCAGATGAGCGAATACGGACATGTTCTGCCTGAACCCGGCTCAGAAAAAAGCTGGCTTGCTTCTCTACCCGCCGAAGACCGCGACTATATGCTTAGCATCTGAGAAGTTGCCCGGTGCACGCGACGCCGCACGACCCTCAAGGAGGCGATGTACGTACGTTGCCTATGCCAAAGATGAAGATCGATCACCGTTCACCGCGAACAGTGATCGATCGCTGAACCAAGCGAATCCGGCTGCGCCGGATCCTGGAGAAATGCGTCGAGAGTACGGTGTTGATCGTCTGCGAATGCCTGAAGACACCGTGTGTTATTTGCGCGAGTGCTTGAGACAGAGCAGGCAAGCGCGACCAGCAGTAGCGCTATTCCAAGGATCGCAATAGCAGCGTTGATGGCTTGTGCCGACGAACCTCGCCACCGCGCGTGCTTTTCGATCGCTGCCATCCGGCGGAACTCATTATTCATTCGATCGTCTCCATAATAATTAGCAAGACAACTATTGGCCTTTGAAAAAAGCCGTTGATCTACGCCAACGCCTTTCTCACACCATGCATGGAAGTGACCGCAGATTCGAACAACTCCGGGCCGATCTTCGCGCGCAACGTCCGGGCGATCTTGACGCTGGCGTTGTTGATTGGCCGATCGAGAGCCAAACCGGCTGGAGTCGCATGAACTGTCCACTCCCGGCCATCTTCCTTGGCTTGACGGCGTTCGACTAATTGCTTTTCGCAGAGACTGTCAATAAGCCTTGTTGCCGTGGGGCGTGCTATGCCCAGGATCTCTGCAACCTGACTGCTGAGGCAACCAGGGGAAGCCAGCACGACCCGCAGTACAAAACCCTGCGGCGGTGTCAGCCCGAATTCTGCATAGACAGCTGTCCACTCCCGCTCTACGAGACGGGCGAGGGCAGCAGAATTAAAGTAAAGGCAGTGATCGAACATGAAACCATTAAATCACATAATAGTTAGCAAGGCAACTAAGTGCGTGCTTGTTTTGTCCCGGCTTTGAAGCAATTTCACGAGTGGGTGTTATCGCAGGTTTGAATTGCTTCGAACCTGATGCGAACGACTGCCTTGTACGTTGCTGACACTATCGACGCAAAAAAGCCGGCCGGAGCCGGTCGGCTTTCAACGGGAGTCGTTCTTGTTACCTCTTGAGCCTGCCGCGCACGGCGTGAGCGGCCACCCGTGTTTTGATCCGGCTTGAAAAGCGCAATTGTCGACCCCATTGATTAGCGTGGCGCAGGGATGAACTTATTCATATCCCATGCGTCAAGCACTAGCCGGTGAGCTGCGGTCCATATGGAACAGGATTGGTCGCCGGGTTAATACGCTAACGGCCAGCTTACAAAAAGGTGCATAGCCTTGGACGCTAGCAGTGCCTTAGCCAGGAAACTGAGCGGTCCTCACGGGCCGCTCCAACAAAGAATGGGATATTCGATGAAACTGAAATTGGCAATGTTGGCTGTCGCTCTCTCGTCGGCGAGCTTCGCTGCACAGGTCCAGGCGGCGGGATGTCTGAAGGGCGCTGTCGTGGGCGGCGTGGCTGGCCACTATGTCGGTAAAGGCCATGCAGTATTAGGTGCCGCAGGCGGTTGTATCGTGGGCCATCACATGGCGGCCAAGAAAGCGAAGGAAGATGCGTTGGCACGCGAGCGCGCTCAACAAGCGCCTTCGGGCATGTCAGGCACCTAAGCCGCTAAGCTGGTGCCGCACGATCCAGACACCGGCGATGCCGTGGTGTCTGCCGGATTTAACGCGCTGTGCTATGGTCGAAAGACGTCATTCTTTCAACAGCCATGACCAAGACGGTCATGGCGCTCATGGCTCACCATCGCAATCATGTCCTTCACCGTCCAGCAATCAACCGGTCCGAAAGCGGCGCAATACGACGAACTCATCGCTCAGGCACGCGNGCTTCTCAGCGGTGAAACCGATCGCATCGCCAATGCCGCAAACTTTTCCGCGCTCGTGTATCACACGCTGCCCGATCTGAACTGGAGCGGCTTTTATTTCTTCGATGGCGTCGAACTCGTCGTCGGTCCGTTCCAGGGCAAGCCGGCCTGTGTTCGCATCGCGCTGGGAAAAGGCGTGTGCGGCACCGCCGCGCAAACCCGGCTGACACAGCTTGTGCGAGACGTTCACGAATTCCCCGGACACATCGCGTGCGACTCGGCATCGCAATCGGAAATCGTTGTGCCGCTTGTCGCCAAGGACGGCACCCTGGCCGGCGTCTGGGATGTGGACAGCCCTTCAATCGCTCGCTTCGACGCGGACGATGCTAAAGGAATGGAGGCGCTCTGCCGGGTATTCATGGAGTTGGCATGGGAGCCGCGAGCTTAGGCCCAAGGCGCGGCGGCCCTGTTATCAAAGCGCCTGAAACTCAATTCCTGATACAGGGTCATGACGGCCTTATCCTCTTGCCGGCGCATCGTGAATCAGCCTTCAACATCAAGTCTTGTGCGAGGGTTCTCATACGAGCTTGAATGGTGCGAGTCCCAAAAGTTCTTCGCTCACGCGCCACAGACGGTCGACCGCTTGCGGCATTACGCCGAGCGCCATCAATCCAAACTGGTTGGCTGCGATCTCATCTGACACCAGTGGGGCGATGTCGCAGTTGTGACAATAGACGCCACCCATGCCGTCGAGTTGCAGGCCCGCCGCGCACTATCTTGCTTCACGCCACTACTTCTGCTCGAAATGTGGGATTTATACCTTCCATGCGGTGCATGGACGAGAATGTATTTAGCGTGAATGTGTTCTGCATTCATGGAATCAATGCAGCAAAGATCCCGGTGCGTCACTTCGATGGAAAAAATCGGTCGGTGGTTTAGCTGGCTTTAGCTATTCTCTAACACCTATTTTTTCGTTTCAAAGGCGCTCTTAAGCTTGCCATAAGGATTAGGCGCTGAGGATGGGGTATGTTTCTGTTCTGACGTATTCAGTGGCAGCCACTTGCAATTAAAACAACGCGCTTCGGCTCACCATCGACTTAACCTGTCTCTACAGAGCGTAGAGCGGTTTGAGCGAAATGCTCCTGCACGCGTAGAAATTTAACTTGACCATGCCGTAACTTGGCGAGCGTTTGCAACAAAATAGAACCCTCATTAGTGATGCCAAGTTTTTCGGATGATCGGGTCGCAGATATGGCTTTCGCGCATACAGGCGAAACGCATCTTACTAAACACTCCTAGATATTTCATTTCATTACACGGACACAATCGCGGCATACGCTTGTCATGTAACCGTGCTTTATCCGTCGAGTCCCTTCGACTGGATTTTATTTTCTTGTCACGTCTACAGCCCCACAAAATCNAGATCGCGGACTGCGTTTATTTAGGATAACGATATGAAAATGAAATATTTGCTAAGTGCAATGTCTGCTGCAGCGCTACTCACCGCATGCGGAGGCGGCAGCAGCAGCTCCCCCGGTACACCTGGGTCGGCGCCGGTTAATACGGCGCAGGTGCCCAACACCGCTACAGCTTCAGGTTATTCGTTGTCGGTGTTTGCCACTGCGCCTTCGGCGAAAGCTAAACCGGACTCTATAGTTCAATACAACAACACGGTCTTTATCGGTTATCAGATGGCAGGCGATGTAAAGGACGGTTCGGTGCCTGGCCTGACCAATACAGTGGTCCAGTACGATCTGAACGGCAACGTACTAAAAAGCTACACCGTTCCCGGTCACGTCGACGGACTGATGGCACGTACCGATACAAACGCGTTGTGGGCCATGTCGAATGAAGACGGCAATCCCGAGTTGACCATCATCGATCTCGGGTCTGGCGCGCAAAAGACGTATCAGGCAACGGTTAATCCGACCGTTCACGGTGGCGGCTACGACGACATGCAGCTTATCAACGGCACGGTGTACGTCAGTGCCTCCGCCCCGGCCACACCCGGTGTGGCGCCCACCGTTATCTCACTGACGCTGAATCCGAACGGCACCACGTTCGACGTTGCCCCGGTGCTTGCCGGCAACGCTCAGGCCATTGACCTCACGCCATCGGTCGGCGGCGCTGCGAACCCCACGTTCAACCAGCCGGTTACGCTTAGCCTCAGCGATCCGGACTCTGAAGCTATCGACTCATCCGGAAACCTGGTGCTCGATAGCCAGGCGGACGGAAAGCTGGTGTTTATCCATAATCCGGGCGCGAGCCAGACAGTCAGCGTGCTGACGCTGACGCTCTTTAACGACAAAGACGGTCCGATCTACCCGGTGGACGACACGCGCTGGGTTCCCGCAGCTGGCCCAACGCTGAAGACCTTCATGCTCTTCACCGATGCAACCAACACGACCTATCGCGTGGACGCGCCGTTCAAACAGGGCGATGCATACAGTGCGGGACAGGGGCAGGTGATGCAGCTGGATACCACGACCGGTCACCTGACGCCCGTAGTAACGGGTGTCGGAAGTGCCTCAGCTTTGCAAGATCCGCATGGGGTTCTGTTCGTGACGCTGTGACGTTGGGGTAAGAAGGAAGCCCCGTTGCGTGCATGTTGCGCAGCGGGGTGTGCGCCATCTGTCCGGAGTCGAACAGCGTGGTTCTTTAGCGAACAGCAGGTCGTTGGCTTGCTTGTTGGTATCGGAAGATGTCGGGCCGGAATCGCCCTGGTGTGTCCGCACTGGGACCGGTGAAAATAAAACCAACCTGTTGTTCACGCTCCCTTCCGGCTTTGGCTGCTAGCCAAAGCCGGAAGGGGTTGCGTGTCCACGAAGGCTATAACGCAGTTAAACCGCTCAACCTTGAGCCGCCGCCAGCGTCGCGTTCAGCGTCTTGCTCGGACGCATCACGGATTCCAGCTTGTCGAAGTCAGGCTTGTAATAGCCGCCGATGTCCGCCGCCGCTCCTTGCACGGTCGACAACTCGCCCACGATGGCCCGCTCGTTCGCGGTCAGTTGCTTGGCCAGCGGTGCAAACTGTGCGGCCAGGGCTGCGTCGTCGGTTTGCGCCACCAGTTCCTGGGCCCAGTACATCGCGAGGTAGAACTGGCTACCGCGGTTATCCAGTTGCCCGGTCTTGGGCGACGGGTTCTTGTTGTTCTCGAGCAGCTGGCCGGTGGCTGCATCCAGCGTCTTTGCCAGGATCTTGGCCCGCGCATTGCCGGTCTTGATGCCCAGGTCTTCCAGCGATACCGCCAGCGCCAGGAATTCACCCAGCGAGTCCCAGCGCAGATGGTTTTCTTCCACCAACTGCTTGACGTGCTTCGGAGCCGAGCCGCCCGCGCCGGTTTCGTACATGCCGCCGCCGGCCATCAACGGGACGATGGACAGCATCTTGGCGCTGGTGCCCAGTTCCATGATGGGGAACAGGTCGGTCAGGTAGTCGCGCAGGATGTTGCCGGTCACCGAAATGGTGTCCAGGCCGCGGATGACGCGCTCCAGCGTGTAACGCATGGCGCGCACTTGCGACATGATCTGGATGTCCAGGCCGGTGGTGTCGTGATCCTTCAGGTAGGTCTCGACTTTCTTGATCACTTCGGCTTCGTGCGGACGGTACGGGTCCAGCCAGAAGATTGCCGGCATGCCGGAGTTGCGGGCACGGGTGACGGCCAGCTTGACCCAGTCGCGGATCGGCGCGTCCTTGACCTGGCACATGCGCCAGATGTCGCCTTCTTCCACGTTCTGCGTGAGCAGGACTTCGCCGGTGGCGATGTCGACAATGCGAGCCTCGCCTGCTTCGGGCACTTCGAAGGTCTTGTCGTGCGAGCCGTATTCTTCAGCCTGCTGCGCCATCAACCCGACGTTCGGCACCGTACCCATGGTGACCGGATCGAAGTTGCCGTTGGTCTTGCAGAAGTTGATGATCTCCTGATAGATGCGGGCAAACGTGCTCTCCGGAATGACGGCCTTGGTGTCCTTCGGACGACCATCGGCGCCCCACATCTTGCCGCCGATGCGGATCATGGCCGGCATCGAAGCATCCACGATCACGTCGTTCGGCGCATGCAGGTTGGAGATGCCCTTGGCCGAATCCACCATTGCCAGTTCCGGGCGATGCTCATGGCACGCGTGCATGTCGCGGATGATTTCTTCACGCTTGGAGCTGGGCAGGCTTTCGATCTTGTCGTACAGGTTGACCAGGCCGTTGTTGACGTTCACGCCCAGCTCGTCGAACAGCTTGCCGTGCTTCGCGAAGGCTTCCTTGTAGAAAATCTTGACCGCGTGACCGAAGACGATGGGGTGCGAGACCTTCATCATCGTGGCCTTCACGTGCAGCGACAGCATCACGCCGGTCTTGCGCGCATCTTCCATCTGCTCTTCGTAGAAGTCGCACAGCGCCTTCTTGCTCATGAACATGCTGTCGATGATCTCGCCGTCGAGCAGCGACACCTTCGGTTTCAGAACGATGGTCTTGCCGCTCTTGGTGACCAGTTCCATCTTCACGTCACGCGCCTTGTCCACGGTCATGGACTTTTCACCGTGATAGAAATCGCCGTGCTTCATGTGGGCCACGTGAGTACGCGAAGCCATGCTCCACTCGCCCATGCTATGCGGGTTCTTGCGAGCGTAGTTCTTCACGGCGGCCGGCGCGCGGCGGTCCGAGTTGCCTTCGCGCAGCACCGGGTTCACGGCGCTGCCCAGGCACTTGGAGTACCGCTGGCGGATGGCCTTCTCGGCGTCGGTCTTCGGTTCTTCAGGGAAATCCGGAACCTTGTAGCCCTTGCCCTGCAGTTCCTTGATCGCGCCGATCAACTGATGCACGGAGGCGCTGATGTTGGGTAGCTTGATGATGTTGGTGTCCGGCAGCAGGGTCAGGCGACCGAGTTCAGCGAGGTTGTCGGGCACCCGTTGCTCTTCGGTCAGGAATTCAGGGAACTCACCCAGGATGCGGCCGGCCACCGAGATGTCGCTGGTGGTGACGCGGATTCCGGCCGGCGCGGTGAACGTGCGGATGATGGGCAGGAAGGCGCTGGTCGCCAGCAGCGGAGCCTCGTCGGTGAGGGTGTAGATGATCGTGGGTTGCTCGGTACTCATCGCTTATCTCAAGAAAAATAGGTGGGTGGGCGCCGCCGGCTGCGTCAAAAACCGGGGTTAACCATCGAATTTTGCCTGATTTTGCTTTCAAGAGGGCTGTACCCGCTCGGCGATTCGCATCGCAACCTGAAAAAAGCGGGTTTTTCATGCGTGGGAAGCAGGTGGCGGGGTGATTCTGAGCGCCACGCGGATGCATCGTAAATGCCTGGATTAAAAGACTAATTCGCTTCGGCGTTCGTTTGGTGAATCGCTTGCGGGCGGCTTACAACCTCACGGCCGAAGGTGCGACCCTGCGAAAGAAAAACATCGCCGTCGCCGAGCGCCGGGCACGTATGGCTGGCAACGCCGGGCGCCGGCGTGCCCAGGAAGATGCCCCGCGTGCGTCGGCAGGGGGCGCTTGCCAACCGCTCGTCATTGTCCTCTCAACTCATCCGGGCCAATGTTATGGCCCGCTCGGGACACGCTGTCACGCACAAGCCGCACGACCGGCAAGCGCGCGCGTTCGGCGTGTACGCGACCTTCATTCCGTGCACGCGCAGCTTGAATTTCTGCAGCGGCCCCAGGCGTTGATAATCCTTTGAGTCGATTCGGCGGATTTCGAAAACGTCCTCGGGACACACGACCGCGCAATCGGCCTTGCCCTCGCATCGATTGAAGTTCACAACCGGCACGATCACGCCGGGTGCCTGCTTGCAAGTGGACGTCGACATATCGCTCATACAGTGTCCTCTTGCGGCTTGCCGCGACCGCACCGCATGCCCTTCTGAAATTTTTCGCGCTCTTCCGGTGTCATCTGTTCCCAGCGGCGCCACTGCTGGCGTCCTCGCCAGCCGCCATGCCCCCGGAATCCGCCGAACAAGATCCGGCTCAGGAGCAACAGGCCGAGGGCATGCGCAAAATCGATCGCACGGGCCCCGACGAACAGCGCCGGGACAACCCAGTTCCATAAGGTCATCACCATCCATCCCAGCACCGCAATGCCCACAATAACCAGCAGTGCCTTGCGGAGGAATCTCAGTCTGAAATTCATCTACGTTCTCCTTTAAATATCCAGTTCGTCATATACGGCTTGCAAGCGGGCGCGCAGATGCAGCACTGCGTAGCGCTTGCGCGCGAGCAGCGTGTTCAGGCTCACGCCGCTCTCGGCAGCCAGTTCCTTGAAGCTGCGCCCCTCGAGTTCGTGGGCGATGAAGATGTCACGCTGGTTGTCCGGCAATTCGTCCAGCGCGTGCTGCAAGGCTGCCAACAGCACCGAGCGGGCGTAGGCGGCTTCCGGTCCGGCATCGTGTGCGGGCAATGCGAGATCCAGCCGATATTCGTCATCAGCGTGCTCGGCGTTCTCGGTGTTCTCGGTGTTCTCGTCGGTCCCGGCGGTTTCAGCTAAGGGCTGTTCTTTCTTCTTGCGAAAGCGGTCGATGATGCGATTACGCGCCACGCGAAACAGCCATGCGCTCACTTGTTCGATAGGTTCGGGAAGCCGGTACGCCTGCACGAACTCGTGAAGCACGTCCTGCAGGATGTCTTCAGCGTCGCTCGGGTCACGCACGCGACGCCGGATAAAATTTCCGAGTTTCGTACGCTCACGCAAGACGGTTGCGGTGATGTCGCTATTTCTATCGATCATCGGGGGCGTGGGCGGCGGTTCCATACATAGGGAGACGTTTCACAATCGGGAATATTGTGGTCGGCAGGAAAAAACCAGCGTTGTACACCGGGCGCCTGCGACGTGGACAACAGGAGACCACGATTTGGTCTGCGATGGCGGATCTTTGGGTGGGGAGGGCGTGCGGGGGGATTGGGATGCGCGTGCGTGCGCCCGCATTCCGGCTTTTCGGCAACGGGTAAAGCCAAAATAGGGCGCCTTGAAGGCGAGCCCGCGGTTCTTGGGGGAGGGGCTTACCTGGCGCAAGGGTGACTCGGAAGCAGACGTTCCGATTACCCATGCTTACAGGTCAGCGCTTGCACGATGCGGCGTTGACCTGATCCAGATAGAAAGTGCTCGCTAAGCGGCGTAGTGACCGTCGGTGCCGACGGAAAGCTCGCGCCAGAGATCGAGTTCGGCGCGCATGCCAGCGAGTTTCGCATCCGCTGCATTAACAGCAATTGATCCCGCGATAAAACGCATCGGCGGCTCGGCCTCGTTTGCCAGGCGCACCATTGCTTCCGCAAGCTTCGCGGGATCGCCCGGTTGCTGACCATTACGTTGCTCGAAATAGGCCCGACGCTGATCGCGCCGGTCGTCGTAATCGGCCACGACGGTGTCGCCGAAGCGGAGCGATTCGCCGGTGAGAAAGTCGGTACGAAAAGGACCGGGCTCGACGATCGTCACGAAGAGACCAAATGGTGCGACTTCCTTGGACAAGGACTCCGAGAATCCTTCGAGCGCAAACTTGCTGGCGCTGTAGAGCGAGCACGATTCCACGCCGAGAATGCCGGCAAGCGACGAGATGTTGAAGATGCGCCCTTTGTGGGCAGCGCGCATGACGGGTAGCGCTGCCCAGGTCACGTTGAAAACACCGAACAGATTGGTGGCGAACTGAGCCTGCGCGTCCTGGATCGTGTTTTCTTCGAAGAATCCCAGATGGCCGTAGCCCGCGTTGTTGACGAGCACATCGATCGATCCGAATCGCGACACGGCGGCGTGAACGGCGGCTTGTGCTTGCGCCGCGTCCGTGACGTCCAGCGCAACGCCAAGCAGTTGATCGTTGTCCGCGCCCAGACCCTTGACGATATCTTCCCGCTTGCGCGCCGTGGCGACCACCCGGTCACCCGCCTGAAGGGCAGCCTTAGCGATAGTCGCGCCAAGGCCGCGGCTTGCGCCCGTGATAAACCATGTTTTCTGCATCATTGGCTCCTCTGCTGAATGAGCCTCCATGGGACCATGATGCAATGCCTGGACGATAGACCGATCCTCGCGCGTTCTTGCCTGAACGTGCAAAGCATGAGTCCATGTGCTTTAGGCTTAAGACCGTTGATGAGCTAATGCCTGGTCTTGGTAAGCTAGCTCATTCGTCGAGTTCGCTAGCGCGACCAATCAGCCGGGCGGGATTGGCAAGAAAGTCTTCAATCGTTCCCTCGTCCTCGAACAGCATCTTAAGGACGCATGCTTCGTCATCGGTCAAACCGGCTTCGGCCAATTCGCCGTCGCGGCCGATGGTGTCGCAGTCTTCAAGGGTCAACTCTGCAATGACAGCAGAGGACAGTTTGACGGGCCACTTTTCACTGAACGCGACAGTGACCACTTTTCGCGCTTCATCATAGGCTCTGATCTCGACGCTGATGTAGGACATGGTGTCGATTTCTCCAGTGAACGTACCCGGGATGGCTCGCGCTGCGTACTGCCATGCAGCGAAGTTTAGCAACACACTATTGCTTACGGGCAATGTCTTTCCAAGAATTTCATAGCGGATCGCTAACTGTTGAATGTGCTTTTGAAGTACTACTTTGAAGGCGCGAGCACTCCTTAGGTTTTTGTCTAAGGAACAAGCCCGACGCTATGGAATGCTTGATGCATAGCAAAGTGGCTAGCCCTTTCATTCGACGGTTTTGCTTGCCCAACCGGAGCGCGCCCATGTCAACTGAAACGTTCGAACTTGCTACTCGCTTTTCGCATATCCGGCCACAAGACACCCCTTATGAGGATCAGGGGTTGCGCGATTTTTTTCTTTATCGTGATTTAGGCATTGCAGGCGCGACCGGAGGCAAGGTGGTTGCGCAACTCGTGAAGGCGAACCATGCACCAGAGCAAGGCACAGGTTGGCACCGTCATGAGGCCGAATTCCACATTGTGATCATGCTCAAGGGCTGGGCGCGCTTCATGTACGGCGACAAGGAGACCCTGGTCGCGACCGGTGACTGCGTTCATCAGGCACCGGGGATCGTGCATTACCTCTTCGATTATTCCGAGGACATGGAGTATCTGGAGATAGTCGGTCCTGCCAACTTCACGACCATCGACGCAGAGGGCCCATGCGAGGTTCCGGCATTCACGCCATGGAAGAGCCAGCAACCTGCGTGAAACGCGGCTTAGGCAGTTAATTCATCAAGACCCTTCGGACTGCGCATTCATATCCATGCTCGGTGCGACGGGTCGCGTGAGCGGCGCTAACGACTGCAAAGGCTGTGCGCGTGCGTTGATGACCACGGGGTTTGGCTCGTTGTCATGGATCATTGCGCGCACGCGCGGATAGATATGGCGTTCCCAGCGCTTACCGTTGAACACGCCATAGTGACCCACGCCCGTTTGCACGTGGTGGGTTTTCATGTACGGCCGCAACTTGATGCACAGCTCCTGCGCGGCGAGCGTCTGGCCGACCGCGCAGATATCGTCGCGTTCGCCTTCGACCGTTAAAAGCGCTGTGCGGCGGATTAGCGACGGGTCGACCGTGCGGCCGCGCACTTCGAGTTCGTGCAGCGGCAACGCGTGCCGCTGAAAGACCGTGTCGATGGTCTCGAGATAAAACTCGGCCGTCAGATCCATTGTCGCGAAGTATTCTTCATAGAATATGCGGATTGCCTCGGCCTTCGCGGGGTCGCCCTTGGCGCGCTGATAAACCATGTCTTCGAACGCATCGAAATGACGCGACGGATTCATTGACATGAACGCCATCAGTTGCGTGTGGCCCGGATAAACGCGCCGGCCCGCGCCCGCAAAACCCCACGGTACGGCGCTGATCAGGTTCCGCTCGAACCATTCAATCGGCTTGCTTTTCGCCAGCACATTCACGGAAGTCGGATTGATGCGCGTGTCGATAGGACCGGCCATCAGCGTCATGCTGGCCGGTTGCAGCGGATGATCGTCGGCCGCCATCAGCGCAACGGCCGCAAGGGCGGCGACGGTCGGCTGGCAGACAGCAAGCAAGTGGGTGTTAGGACCCAGCGCGACAATAAAGTCGATGACATGCTGCACATATTCGTCAAAGCCGAAGCGGCCCTGCATCAGCGAGACATCGCGAGGATTGATCCAGTCGGTGATATAGACGTCGTGGTCGGGCAGCAAGGTGCGCACCGTGCCGCGCAGGAGCGTGGCGAAGTGGCCGGACATCGGCGCGATCACCAGCACGCGCGGTTGTTTAGGTGCGCCTTCTTTCGCAAAATGCAGCAGCGAGCAGAATGGCGTGGCAAGCGCGATATCCTCGACCACGCGCACGCTTTTGCCGTCCATTTCCACCGAGTCGATCGCGAACGGGCGCCGGCCATGCGTAAGCGCTGAAAGCGCCAGCAGGTCGCATGTGGCCCGCAGCGAACGGCCCTGAGGCGTTTCGGCGAAAAGCGGCCATGCATTGAGCGCATGATTGATAAGTGCCGCGCCGTGGCGCACCGGCAACGTGAGGTCTGCCATCGCCTGATAGCCGGAGTATGCGAATGGATTCATCGCCTTTCGCTTGAGCGCGTATTGTCGAATGCTGCAAAATAACGCAATACATATGCCAACATGCAGGTGCCAGCTTAAGCGCCGCTGAAAGTGGCACACCCCTTGCAGCATTCCTGAACACGCACTGAAATTGCCGTCTTTTGGTGCGTCTCTGCACCCGCCGCGCATTTTTGCGCGTGTGCTTCGCGAGAACCGTCGAGGAGCTTCATATGACGAAAGCTACGCTCACCATCAGCAGCAAGAACTATTCGTCGTGGTCGTTGCGAGGCTGGTTGCTCACGAAGTTCAGCGGTTTGCCATTCGACGAATTCGTGATGCCCGTCGACGATCCCGGCGCGCGCGCCGAACTGCTGCTGCTATCGCCGTCCATTCTAGTCCCGTGTCTGGTCCACGATGGCATCAAGGTATGGGACACGCTCGCGATTGCGGAGTATCTGAACGAAGTGCGCCCGAAAGCGGGCTTGATGCCCGCCGACCGGCGCATGCGTGCACATTGCCGTTCCATCTGCGGAGAAATGCATTCGGGCTTCGCTTCGCTACGCTCGGCGTTGCCGATGAATATAAAAGCGCACTTCCCGAATTTCACGATCTGGGCGCGCGCGCAGACGGACATCGAGCGCATTACGACAATCTGGCTCGAGTGCCTCAAGCAATATGACGGCCCTTACTTGTTCGGCACGCTAAGCGCGGCCGATGCGATGTTCGCACCGGTCGTCACGCGTTTTGTCACGTATGACGTCAAGCTCGAACCGGAGATCGTGGCGTATTCGCAGCGCATTCTCGCACTGCCGGAGATGCAGCAGTGGATAGCGGACGCGCAGCAGGAGGTCGAGGAGATCGACGAGCTTGACGCGGAGTTTTGAACCTCGCGTTAGCTCGCCAGTTTCCTGAACGTTTCCAGCACGGCGTCACCTTTGAACGGCTTGACGATCCAGCCCTTGACGCCGGCGGCCTTGCCTCGCTCTTTCATGGCCGGGCTGCTTTCGGTGGTCAGCATAATGATGTTGACCGTGGTGTTCACGAGTTCGCCGCGAATTTTCTCGACCATCGTTAAACCGTCCATGTTGGGCATGTTGACGTCGCTGATCACGAGTTTGATTCCCGGACTCGACTTCATCTTCGCGAGGCCGTCTTTCCCATCGACGGCGGTCTCCACATCCAGCCCGTTCTTTCTCAAGAAACCGGCGACTTCGTCGCGTACCGTGCTCGAGTCATCGACTACAAGAATTTTCGACATGATTTTTCCCCTAAGGAATCAGAACAGATCCAGTTCGCCTGCTTCAACCACCGCGCCGATATCCTGCGCGACTTCACTGAAGTCCTCGGGTGACCAGCTGAGGTTGAAGATGAAGCGTTGATGAAGCTTTACCGTGTGGCCCGACTGTTCGTTGGTCAGGTGGTATACGAAACATAACTGCGGGTTAGCGGTGCCGAACGAAATGTACTTCTGCTTGTGATTGACCAGCAGAGGCACTTGCACCTGATTGCGCGCGAGTGCGTCAGCGTCTCCAAGGTAGCGGTTCTTGAACGAACCCCAGATCAGGTTGGTGATCTCGCCGAGCAGACTGTTCAGGTCCCGGAAATCCGCGGGAGCGTCACACATCCCGTGCCTGTCGAGCAGCTCGAGGATGGCCTGCTCTTCGGCCTGCATCATCATGTAACCGCGGCACCACGCGCTCTCAAGCGGAATCAGGCTGAACACCTCGCCGAAGATGATGCGATCCCGCACGATGCAGGGCGTGTCCCACGTGATGCTCACGTCCTTGAAGAGGCTGCTCAGGATTGACTCGGTGATTTCCAATATGCCGCGCACCAGCGCGTTCGGATACTCCAGGCTGAAGATATATTCGTCGATAACCTTGCGCAGCGGCGCCATGTCGCCGGCAAGGTACGCGGCGCACAAGACCCGGCGCATGCCTTCCGGCAGACCATCGAGCGTGGGACTCGTTTCGCGGCGAATGATGATCGGCAGTTCAGGACGCACGGTGCTGATCTTGAGCGCTATCTCGGCGCTCTCTTCCAGGGAGCCGCCGTAGCTTTCGGAAAAGAGGATCGCACCCAGATCGATATTCGATCGCAGCACCGACAGCAAGCGGTTCTTGCGTACCTTCAGACCGACGAGATTGTGTTCGTCGCAGAAGCGCTTGATCGCGTTTGCATGGGCTGGGCTATCGTCAAGGACCAGCACTTTGCTGACCGGCCTGTTCTCGTTCATGTCGCTTGTCATCATGATGTTTGCGCCAAATTAGAACAACTCGAGCTCGCCGCTGCTTTCTTCAACGGCAGTCATGTCGGCAACGAAGTCGATGGGTGCATGCGCGCACACGCAGACCGTTGCGGCAAGCTGGACGGACCCATTGATGGTGATTGCGTATGACGAGAGATAGTCTGGTTTCAACTGTTCAAGGTGAGACAGGCAGCGGGCACTAAGCACGTACGGCGTCGACATCCCCAGATCCGGAAAGTACCGGAGAAGGTCCTGATTCACGGCTCCGCAGCACAGATTGCAGATCTCCAGGAGCGCGTCCTGGAGAGACACTTCGCCGCCGTCCTTGACGAAATAATCGCGTGTACTTGCGTCTTCGTCGAAATGGAAAACCAGCAACAGCCGGAACAGGATGGACGATATGGTCAGGATGATGACGTTAGCTTCGGGCCCTGCGCTGTCATAGCCTTGCGCCAGCGGGACGATGTCGCACGCATCGTCCGGTTGCTGGGGCAGTCTCGATCGCGCCGCTCGGAGGAGGATGCCTTCAATACTGGCTTGTGCGTTGCTACTGATCATTTCGATGCCTAACGAAGCCTAACGAAGCCTAATGAGGCCTTGCTTGAAATTGATCGGCAAGCACCTCGACGCTGCTAAGCGATGCGGTGATCATCTTCCCGCCCGCCTGGATGTCCTGGAACGTAGCCGTCGTTGTCAGGTCATTGCGGTGCAGGCTGTCCCGGTAGCTGCGCGACAGTTCTTCCGAGCGCGCCGCCAGCGCCCGCACTTCGCTTGCGACCACCGCAAATCCACGCCCGGCGGTTCCTGCCCGCGCAGCCTCGATCGACGCATTGAGCGAGACGATCACCACGTGCTTGACGATGGACGACAGCTCGTGATTCTTCGCATGCATGTCCTGGTTCTGGGTCATCAGCGAGATCATCTGTTCGTGCCACCGCTCGAAGGTTGCAGCCAGGCTCTTGAGCCGCGACGCTTCGCCGGCAATCCGCTTCGCCTGATCGAGCAACTGTTCCTTGTCTTCAAGGGCTGCCGCCAGCGCTGCCCGATCCTCGCCGGCCATCTTCAACTGCCTGGCAAGGTCCTCGCGCAATTGAGCGAGCGAGGATTCCAGTTGCCGATTCGTTTGCTCACCCTGATCGATCAAGGCGCTCTGCTGCTCGTTGGTTTGCGACAGGGTCTTGACCCGGGTGTCCGTTTCGGATCGCAGCCGGGCCATCGCTCTTGCGCTATGCAACTTGTGCAAGGGCAGGGCCAGGATAGCGGTCACCACGCCGCCCGCCAGTGCCGCCAACAGATACTGTTCAATCACAATCAATCCTTCCGTGTTTCGATCGATGCCCCCAAGGATTGGGAGCCACTTCTCGTATCCAGCGTTTGCGTCAGGCTGAGATTTCGTCGGCCTCGCGTTGTGCTCGTGCGCTGCTACCGTCTACGGCCAGGCTGTCTGGCAGGCACACAACGGTCTCGAACCGGCGGAACTCCGCGCCCCGATGGTCGTCGGTAAAGCGCAATCTGATGCTGCCGTTCTCACGCTTGAGGAAGTCGCGCACGGCGTCCATGCCTACACCACGGCCCGACACTTCCGTGACCTTCTCCGCAGTCGAGAATCCCGGACGGAAGATGAGGTCGGCGATCTCTTCGTCACTGGTCTTGTCGTCGCGGCCAATCCAGCCCCGTTCAATGGCGATGTTGCGAATCCGGCCTAAAGCCAGGCCACGGCCGTCGTCTCTTAACGTGATGCGCAGCGCTTCGTCGTCCAGGCCAACGTCGATATCGATCGTGCCGCCCGATGTCTTGCCTTGGGCTGTGCGCACCTCAGGCGTTTCGATGCCGTGGTCCATGGAATTACGCAGCAGATGCATGAAGATGTTTTTCAGTGCGCCGCTGGCCTGACTGCGCAGCCGAGTGTTGTTGTCGTGAATACGCACGACGGGCGCGTCCTTGCCGAGTTCCCCGGCAAGCGAAGGCAGCGAGTCAAGCACGCCGGAGAGCGCCTGGCCAATGCTTTCGGTTCCGAGCAGGCGCAAGGTCTGATGCACTGCGTCGCGCATCGCGATCAGGTCGTCGGGGTTGCCTACGTTCATGGCTTCGAGCTCACGCAGGCTTTCCTGAATATGCTCGATGTCGATCGTCAGGTACCGCTCCGCGCTACCGCTGTTCCCCGGTCCCTTGCGGCCCAGGCTGACCTCGTTGATCTCGGCGTAACTCTCGACTACTTCACGCACGCGCGCCAGTTCCTGCGCTAACCCTTCCTGATCCCAGGGCCGCTGCGCGTCGGGCTGGCGCAGTTCGTCGTAGCTCTGCTCCGTCTCGTGGACGATGTCCGTCAGGTACTGGAGGCTATAGGTGCGGGCGTTGCCCTTGATCGTATGCATGTTGCGGAACAGCTCAGCAATAGCGGCGCTGTTCGCTTGGGGATGCTCGCGAATGATCCGTTCGTTCTCGCTGATGAAGCTTGATGAACTCTCGATGAAATGGTGGAACTTCTGCTGGTTGATCGCGAGGATTTCGCCGATCATTTCCAGCCTGCGTTTTTGCTCGCTGGTCTCTGCGGCCAGCGCGCGCAGCTCGGTCACGTCGCGCACGCATAGCATCAGGCGCACGATGGTGTCGGTCTCGTCAGTGATGGCGGACCAGCTCAGGTCGAGGATCTTGACGCGGCCGTCCGGCATGCGCTTCGCGGTTTCGCGTACCAGCAGATGTTGATTGAACTCGAAGTTGATGCTGTCTTCTCCGAGACACGCATGGCTTGCCGCGTCTACTTGCGACAGGACGTCGGAACCAAGATCGGTATCCGCGAACACCAGGTCCATGAGACTGCGGCCGGCAATGTCCTCGGTCTCGAAGATCGCTTCGAGATGCGCCGAGTACTCGGCATGAACGACGGCTCCCGACACGACCGTCAGGATGCCCTGCTGCATGTTTTGCAGCATGGCCTGGATGTCCGCGGTCTTCTGCTTGAGCAAGGCCGAGTTTTCCTGGATCTTTTCGATCATCCCGTTGAACGCCACGATGGAGTGGCCGATCTCGTCCATCCGCCCGACGGGCACGCGGCGCGTAAAGTCCTGGCTGGACGCGATCTCGCTCATCATGGCCTGCATGCGGCTTAGCGGACGCGTGATCTGGCGGTAGAGCAACGCGCCGATCAAGGTCAGGAGCACGACGGCGATACCGGTGACGATTGCGATAGCGGTGGTGGTCGTCGCAAGCGTGCGGTTGAGCGTCGCGATCGCCTCGTCCTTTTCACGGTTCTTCTCAATCCGGAGTGTCTCGACAATGCCTTCCAGTTCGTCGCGATACTGAGCAACGTTCGCGAACAGATAAGCCTGCGCGAGCTCGTTCTTGCCCGCCGCTTTCATCTTCGCTGTGTCATTGATGGCCGAGAAGTAGTTCTCGAGGCTGTCGTTTGCTTGCGCCACCAGCCCGACCTGCGCGTGGCTGTGCGCATCTCGTGCTTGCAAAGCCAAGGCCTGTTGCAAGGATGCCTTCTTCGCTTTCAGCGCATCCTGTGCCTGGGCGACCACGTTGCCGTCCGGCGAATAGACGAGCGTCATGGTGGCGAGCTGCACATCCTTGACCTGCGACACCAGGTCGGCGGAAGCCAGTGCGCTGGGCACCACACCTTCCGTGACCTGCTTGACCTCGGACGCGCTATGCCGGGTCTGGTAGACGGCGTAACCGCCTATCGCCGATAAAGCGACGAACATCAGGATGACCAACAACGTAATGCGATGACGAATAGTCATTTGAGAAACTCCCCGGGCTACACTAGCGTATCGAGCCCCGACTAAGATCAGGTTGTTCTAGTGAAATGCATTTGCATGGTTCTTTAAGAGACTCGAATAGTGTGGATTTAATGTTACTAATCCGTGACCGGTGGCGAAAATAACGGTGTTTTCCCTCATGCCCCTTGCCAGGCGTGGCAAATACGCTATTCTTCTTTAACGAAGAAATTGAATTTTGGAAAAGTCCTAAAGTTTTTTAAAATGCGGCCGTTAACATCCGGCTATTAAAAAATATCTAAAGCATTCGAAGAATGACTTAGTGTTTTTCAAGGGCGCCGCTAAGCGAGCTTAAGCTTAAAGATGGGTAATTAGGGAGCGCAATCTCGGCAGCGCATCAAGCGAACCATGTGCTCTAACGCACGTCGCTGCTTGCGCTGTTTCATGACAACGCTGTCGCGTTGCACTGGTTGTGACGAGGCAGAGCGATCTACCGCCTCACACGCAATGCAACGAGGTCAGCGTAGTTCTGACCGCTTTGTCCCAAGGCGTGTGCGGTTCCTCTCCCAGTGCTTCCAACAGCGACGAATTCTCCATGCGTATAGGCTCTTTCCACAGATAACGCATCTCCCGCATCTCGCGGAACATCTCCGAGAACGGCGACATCACGGGTAGCACCCACCAGGGAAACGCACGCACCTTGAGGTTGGGCCGATCGGCGCACCGTTTGATTGCACCAATCATCCGGGTGCCGTCGGCATCCCAGTGGCCCAGCATATGGTAGGTCGCGAAGACGGGCAGCCGATGTTCCTGTTCGATCAGACGCACCATGGTCTGCGCCACATCCGGCACATAGGCCCACTGATGTCCGACGCCCGCCTTGCCCGGGTAGAACATGGCGCGAACGGGCTTGCCCGGTTTGACAAGACCTCCCGAGAACCAGCTATTGCCGTTACTGCCGGGTCCGAAAAAATCGCCTGCCCGCACAATAAGACTGCGTACCCCCTCCGAGCTTGCCGCTTTCAGGCGGCGTTCCAGCTCGACGCGGATCGCACCCTTATGCGTGAGAGGTTCCTGAGACGACGATTCGCGCAACACAGGAAACGCGTTCGGGCCATAGTTATAAACCGTGCCGGGCAGCACAATCCTCGCGCCCGAGGCGCGCGCCGCAGCGATCGTGTTGTCGATCATGGGCAACACGAGCCCGGCCCAGTTGCGATACCCGGGCGGGTTGACCGCGTGAACAATAAGCTGCGCGCCGCCCGCAGCCGCGATGACGTTCTCACGAATCATCGCGTCGCCCGTAAGCCATTCGAAGCGATCGTCGCGTTCTTTCAAGGCGGCGGGATCGCGATGCAACGCGCGCACTTTCCAGCCGCGAGCAGCAAGTTGCCGCGCGACTTCGCCGCCTATGCTGCCGGTAGCCCCCAGAACCAATGCAATAGCCTGCGTCATCTTTGCCTCCCTGCTGTAAATGACGATTATTCTTGCGCAGGCGCCGGTTAAATGAAATTATCGATGCCAATAGAGCTGATATACATTTTTGTATGGCCAAGATCGAACCGAGCTGGGATTTCTACCGCACGTTCCTGGGCGTGTTGCGCGAGGGCTCGCTCTCCGGCGCGGCGCGTGCGCTCGGGCTGACGCAGCCTACCGTGGGGCGCCATGTGGATGCGCTTGAACAAGCGCTGGGCTACGCGCTTTTTGTCCGCACCCAACAGGGTCTTAGTCCCACACAGGAAGCGTTGGCGCTGCGGCCTTTCGCCGAAGCGCTGGAATCGAATAGCGCTGCGTTATTGCGTGTCGCATCGAGCCAGAGAGTGGGGGTGCGCGGCACCATCCGCATCACGGCAAGCGATGTCATCAGCGTGGAAGTGTTGCCGCCTATCATCACCGGGCTGCATGCCGCTTATCCGGAACTGGTTATCGAACTGATGCCGTCCAACCGGATTGAAGACCTGTTGCAGCGCGAAGCGGATATCGCTGTACGGATGCAGCGACCGAGTCAGGGCGTGCTGATTGCGCGCCGGATCGGCGACGTCGAGCTTGGCCTCTATGCGCACAAGCGTTATCTTGACCGTCGCGGCAAGCCGGCGAGTATCGATGACCTGGCTAACCATGCGCTCATAGGCTTCGACAAGGAGACCGCGTTTATTCGCAGCATGAAGACGCAGTTGCCGGCGCTGCGCCGGGAGCTGATGTCGTTACGCACAGACAGCGACCTGGCTTCGCTCGCGGTTTTAAGGGCGGGTTTTGGTATTGGCGTATGTCAGGTTGGCCTTGCTCGTCGCGACCCTGACCTGATCCGTCTTTTCCCTAAGAAAATTTCGCTTCGGCTCGATACATGGCTAGCCATGCATGAGGACTTGCGCGACAACCCGAGTTGCAGGGTCGCGTTTGCGGCCCTGACCGAGGGGCTGGAAAGCTACGTTCACGCGGGTTAGCCAAAGTAAGAATTTTATTTGGTGGCAAATGCCCAGGGGCTGCATTCAACCACGCGGCCTTGGCGCGACCATCGAGCTTCGATGAACGATTAGGAATCTTGAATAAAAATAGAAGAAGACGGGCGAGGCAGCGTCCGAGGATGCTGCCTCTGACTCACACGGAATGAAAATGTTTGGCAACAACTTTCACCTGGCTCAGAGCTGATGGGGAATATATCCGAACAGAAAATGAAGTGTTAACAGAGGGTCTTACGGCATATTCCTGCTCCCCTGGACCTGGAATATGGCTTTTTGAATTGCAATGCCCACACCGTTTGAATTGACGCCATCGACGCCGCCAGAGCGCGTTGCGCGAACGTTTGCTATAAGGAAGACAAGGTAAGTTTCTTATATACATAGAATAACTTATCAACTCTTACGCAAGAACAATCGGTGAGGTTTGGCGACCAAGTGTAATTAGATTGAGTGCGTAGCGTATCGCTTTAGCGACAAACATTTAAAATCAGTTTAAGATTCCTTAAAGAAGTTCTATTGTCTGCTTCGCTTGATCCCATCAACGAACCAAGACATGTACCCATGACAAAAAAGATTGCTCTATCGGTGGCCACTCTCGCTATCGCCCTTTCCAGCATCCAGGCCCATGCACAAAATTCTGTGACTCTGTACGGGATCATCGATACGGGCTTTACGTACACCCATAATAGCGGTGGATCCGCTTCCCAGTTCGCGATGACTTCCGGTAACGAATCGGGCTCACGCTGGGGCCTCAAAGGTGCGGAGGACCTGGGCGGTGGTCTCAAGACAATTTTCCAGTTGGAAAACGGCTTTAACTCGACGACCGGAAAGCTGGGTCAGGGCGGCCGTGAATTCGGACGCCAGGCGTTCGTCGGATTGTCGGGCACCAGTTGGGGTACCGTTACGTTAGGTCGTCAGTACGACCCGGTAGTCGATCTGGTCCAGCCGGTGCAGGGTGACAACTATCTTGGCGGCATTTTTACCTCGCCGGGCGACGTGGATAACGCCGACAACAGCGCTCGCTTCAACAACGCAATCAAGTGGGCGAGCCCGAGCTGGGGTGGCGTGACGGCTGAGGCAATGTACGCGCCAGGCGGGGTCGCGGGCTCGACGAGCAATGGCACAAGTTACGCCGGCGCATTGGCTTATAACAGCGGTCCGCTTGCTCTCGCGGCGGGCTACCTGCACATTGACAATGGCACCGCAGCGTCACGGGGAACCAGTTCGTCCACGTCTACGTCGGATTCGTTATTCAACTCCAACGTCAACCTTCACTACGAATCGGCGAAGGCTATCAACATTGCTCGCCTCGGCGGCAACTACCAGTTCGGCCCAGTGACGGTTGGCGCTTACGGGAGCTACTCGGACTATAAGCCGGATGCAAGTTCTGCATTCTCGACCGCTGAAAAATACAAAGTCGGTTCTGCCTACGCCGTCTGGCAAGTGTCTGCACCGCTTAGCGCGGAAATTGGTTACGTCTACATGAAGTCAAGCGGCGATTCCTCGGCCACTTACAATCAATTTGCTATTGCGGCGGACTATTTCATTAGCAAGCGCACCGACTTTTACGCCTTCGCCGGCTACACGCGTGCTAGCGGCTCCAACGGGCTTGGTGCGGCAGACGCCGTGGTCGGATCGACGGATACGGATTCGGGCAAGAGTTCCCAAGCTGTCGTCACTGTCGGTATCCGCCATAAGTTCTGATCGGTGTCAGTCATGTGCCCGCAATGCATCGCGGGCATTCATGAATGAAGAGGTGATCTGATGACCGGACTGTTTCGGTTGAGCCGGTCATTGGAGCAGGAGAAGGGATATCGGCCATATCCCTTCCATAGGACCGTGCGAACCGGTCTGCGCATGCGCTCAGAGGGGTATTGCCTGCGGATGGGGGTCCGTTCGTCGCGACGCCGGCTGTGCTTGCGGCGTGGCATCCGGCTCGTCGAAATCGGCCGGATGTGAGCCAGTACCCGATGGACTAAAGACATAGCCCCGTCCGCGAATGGTCTGGATGAAGCGGGGAAGCGAAGGGTCGGGCTCCAACACCTGTCTGAGCCGCCAGACGAGTACGTCGAGCGAACGCTCGCTATATCCCACCGGGGTGTCTCGCAGCTTGGCGACTATGGCGCGTCGGGAGAGCACCGTCAGTGGATGTTCCACGAACAGGCGTAATAGTGGAAACAGGCTCGGATGCAGCATGACTGGGCGGCCGTCGCGCGTAACCGCTTGCGCCCGCAAGTCGAGAGCGATGCTTCCCAGCTGGAATTTCCCGAGCCCCGGCAAGAACGATTGTCCATTTTGCAGCCTGCGCCGCAGCACGTTCTGGATACGCGCTAACAACTCATGCGGATCGCAGGGCATTCTCAAGTAGTCTTCAGCGCCAAGTTCCAGGCAGATAATTGCATCGACGGCATCCTTTGGATTGCCGATCACGATAACCGGGGTATCGTGTCCCGCGTTGTGCAAGGTTTGCAGGACGGCAGTGGCTTGAACGTTGGGCGCGCCGTCACGCAACACAATCAGCGACGGCATGTCTTGCTTCATGTACCGGATCAATGAGCGGCCGTCGTCAAGCACATCTACGTCCATGCCACGACATTCAAGAAAGTCGCTTAGCATACCGAGGGCGGTCGGATCGTCTCCAACAAACAAGATACGTGTATTCATCTCTTTCTCTTGACATGACTTTCGAACTGCCGCGAGATTGACAGCTCTATTCAGTGCTTCAGGAATACGACAGTACGACCGGAGCGGGAGCCTGATAGCCCTTACGACGCGTCGCGGGTTGTTACGATTAGACGCATGCACGGGCTTCAGAATTGCTAAAGGACCTACTCACCTTATGTCGACGCTCCAGCACGCTGAAGGCTTTCGCCCAGTGCTCTAATGCGTGTTGTGGAGTTCGCGAATACCGTGGACGCTTCCGGACGGAGAAGAGTTTCCATCCGGCCGATTGGTGCAAACAATCCGGACCGGGAAGCTAGTCCTCATTTCGCGGCTATCTTAGACCATCAAATATATCCAATGCATTAGGAATTCTAAATCTATAAGATATATATGGGTTTTATAAGGATAGTCTCACCTCGGAGTAAGGGAAATCCTACACATGGTTAAGGATATATCTTGAGGGTGTGCTTAACATTTTTCACATGACAGAGAATGCTTGATTAAGATTTTCATTTCTTATAAATATCAGACTTGCTCAGAACGTCGCCATGCACGAAAGCACTTGCTTTCTTCATTCCAAGATGTCGCAAATACTTGGCGCCTAGCTTCGCCGCTACACCGTCGACACCCGCTCTTTAGACTGAGTACGACGCATCCATTGGGTCATACAATTCGAGTCAATCGCGGCGCACTTTTTATCGATAGTAATTTTGAACATGTAGTTTACGATCTCAAGGTCAAGAGGTTTCGACCTGCAAGTGTTTGCGAGCATGATCCGCCAATCGTTGAACCTGACGCCTTTTAGAGGTGCGGCCAATGAAAGTCCTGCTTAATACCGTGCATAGCCTTGTCTGGCCTGCTGCCTTCCTGTCCGCCACGTTGTTCGCCGCCGACGCGCGCTCTGATGAGCCCTGTCCGCAGTTCGTCGAGTCGCGGGCAGGCAGCGTTTTTAATATGTCTGCTTTTATCAAAGACAACGGTTCGCCCGAGGCGGCACTCGACACGGCACGCGCGGCGATATCGAAAGTTAATAAGGGTGGCGGATGCGGCATCTTCAGCAACGTTGCTGCATGCGAGGAAACGCTCACTTTGGCAGCCGTTGCCATTACGGCGTTGCAGGCTTGTATAGCATCGCCGACACATGGGGATTCGCAGAATACAGCCCGGGACTGAACCGTAGGCCTTTCTCTTACGCGGCTAGTGCTTCGACCACAGCCGGCAAGAAGCTACGAAAGCCGGCATCTGCCAGCGCATCACGCACGCGTTCGAGGCTACGCCGCAACGCTTCGTCAGGACGGCCTTTCAATGCGGCGGCAAGAACTCGCCCGCGCGCTGCAAACAGGTCGGCCCATGGCAGCGGCTCCATGCGAGTGTAGTTATCGAGTGCTGCGACGTAGCTCAGTGCTCCTGCCGCATCGCCGACTGACAGCATCGCTTCGATCGCGTCACGATAAAACCAGAGGTGGTTATGACCGACGGCTCCAAGGCTCAACAAACTGGCGCCGTCGGCTAGCACCCGTACCCGCTCGGCGTCGTCTTCCACCGCGCGGCTTAGCGCGCCCAGCGCCTTGGGCGCACTGAACTGAGTACCCACCTCGCGACAGATCGCCAGTGCTTCGCGCAGCAGGACGGCGGCCTCGCTCCGGTGACCTTCGTCGATCAGCAGGCGTGCCCGCATCTCCAGGTTCTGTGCCTCGAAGCGCCGCGCACCCAGTTGACGGATCAGCCGCATCTCACGTTCGAGATGGGCCCGTGTTGCTTCGGCGTCACCCAGTTCGTAGCTGGCGAAGACGCCTATCGTCTCACTCAGCATCTCCGCACGTGATTGACCGACAAGCCCGGCTGCGCGCGCCGCGGCGAGCCCGTCTTCGCGTGCCTGCCGCGCCTCGTTGAGATAGATGCGGCTGAATCCCACCATCGAACGATTGGCGACTTCGATGCGGCCGAAGCCGTGTTCGCGGCTCAACGCGACGCAGCGGCTGAAGTGCTCGAAAGCCGAGCGCATCCGTCCTTGCGCATAGGCGGCGTCGGCGAGTCCCCCGAGCGCACGCGCCTCCGCTTCGGGCAGTCCCGAACGGCGCGCGTAGACCAGCCCCTGTTCGTGCCCGCTGCGGCACTCTTCAATCTTGCCAAGCGGAAACAGGATGTTGCCGCGCAGGTGATGCAGGCGCGCAAGCTCGGGCACCAGGTCGTGGCGCTCGGCCGTCTGTCGCGCCTCATCAAGTAGCGCGAGCGCTTCAGCAAGCCCCTCGTTGACCCGCAGGCCTTCCGCGAGCCCGATCTGCGACTGGCAAAGGCTCGTTTCATCCGGTGCGGCCGCCACGGCCGCCCGGTACGTTGCGATGGATTCCACGATGTCGCCGAGGTCGCGCTGCAATTCTCCCTTCAGGCACATCAGCGCATGACGATCCTCGTTATTGCGTGCAATGTCGAGGCCGCGTTGAACGAGGCGCAGCGCTGCGTCGGTAAAGTAGCCTGCACGCTGAACCGTCGCTGCGTCGAGGTAGGCACGCGGTGCCCGCTCGTCTTCGGCGCGATCCAGATGCTGGGCGCACAGCACGGGATCGTTCGGCGCAAACCAACCTGCTGCCCGCCGATGCAGTTCTCGCCGGCGTGCGCGCAACGAAGTCGAGTACGCACCTTCCTGGATCAACGCATGCGCGAAGAGAAAATCTTCGCCTTCCGGGAGCACGAGTGCATTGGCAACGAGTCCATCGCAAACGTAATCCGGCTGGTCGATGAGGTGCCGCAGCAGCGCCAGGCCGAAGCGCTGGCCGATCACGGCGGCTGCCTGGAACGCCTGACGATCGAGCGGCGCCAGGCGGTCCATGCGTGCGAGAACCAGGCTCTGGATGGTGGCGGGGACCGCTTCGCCGCTCCCTTCCTCGGCATTGCGCAAGAGTTGCTCGAGAAACAGAGGATTGCCGCCTGCCCGGGCTATACACGCCAGAGCAATTCGCTGTGTCGCATCGACGAAGGTGCCGGCAAGGGTCATCGCCTCGTCGCTTCGCAGCGGACCGAGATCGATGGTCGTGAAGGGCGTGCCATGGCAGCTTGCCCGCCACGCGGCATCGAGCGGATCGCTGTCGACGCGTGAAGTCATCACGAGCAGTCCAGGACCGCGGGCAACCGCTGTGGCGAAGGCGGACAGGTAGCCCATTACCTGCGGATCCGCCCAATGCAGGTCTTCCACAATGATCATGGTTGGCCCGTGCGCGCAAGCATCCGCCGCGAGCGTCTCGACGACCGCACGCTTGCCCCGGTTGCGCACGGCATTGTCCATGGCATCGTAGAGCGTGTGCCATTCGCCAGCCTGGGGCAGATCGAGCAGGTCGTGGAGGAACACAACCTGCTCCGTCCCGATGATCCCGGACGCGGCAGCTCGCGCAACGGCGTCGCTGCGCTCCCCGGCTTGTGCACCTGGCCGCAGGCCCAGCAGGCTGCCAATGATCGCCAGCACGGGATCCTGGCCCTTGCCCATGCCGAAATCCAGCAGCAGGCCCCGATGGATGGCGAAACCCTGCGCGTCGCCGAAGCGGCGCATCTCGTCGACGAGGCGGGTCTTGCCGATACCCGCCTCGCCGCGCACGTAGACAATTTGCCCCGCCCCCTGGTCGCGGCATGCGCAGGTGATGCCCCTGAATTGATCCAGTTCCGCCTTGCGCCCGACGAAAAGGCTGCGGCTTGCCGTCACGGACTCGCCCACAATGCCGCGCAGGCGCCAGACACGCAGGGGGGCATCGATGCCCTTGAAACGCATTTCGCCGGCGGCGTCGCTAAGGACGCAGCCGTCGAGCGCGCGCTGCACGCTATCGGAGAGCAGGGTTTCGCCGGGACGGGCGGCGGCGACCAGGCGCGCGGCGAGATTCACGGAGTCGCCCAGTACCGTGTAGTCCTGAACATCGGCGCGCGCAAGGGTGCCTGCCACCACCTCGCCGCTTGCGATACCTATATGCGCTTGCAACGGGCGCGATGCAGGCTCGCCAAGTCCGGTGAGTGCTTCGTGGATGTCCATCGCCGCGCGGGCGGCGCGCAGCGGGTCGGTATCGTGCGCGCGCGGTGCGCCGAACACGGCCATCACCGCGTCGCCGATGTGCTTGTCGATCGTGCCGCCATAACCAAGCACGATGCCGTCGACGAGCTCGGTATAACGCCCTGTCAGATCACGCAGTTCCTCGGGGTCGAGCCCTTGCGAGAGCGCGGTAAAACCGCAGAGGTCGGCGAAGAGGATGGTCACCTGCCGGCGCTCGCCCGACGGCGCAGCGGGCACGGGCGGCGCGGTGGACGGTATCGCGGACGGCGTGGTGGACGGCGCTGCGCCGCCGTTCCCGGCAATGGCCGTCAGCAGACGCTTGCGATGGCCAAGCGAGACGATGCCGAGTTCTTTCAGGTCCGCGTCGGTGATCTGCGGCAGCATTGCCGGATCGATATCGTTCTCTTCAAACGCGCGTGCGTATTGCCCAAGCCCCAATGCATCAAGCCACTGATCGATATTCATCGCGGTCGCCCAAAGCGGTTCCCTGAAATTGACGCGCGCATGATCAGCCGCGCGAGGTCGATCCTCGAAATACAGTGTACGTCGCGTTGTATTAAACGGGCACGGGAAATGACCCAAGCGGAAATTGACACGGTCTCGCGCAGCGGCGGATACTCGACGAGCCGAGGGTCGACCCGCATTCATCGGGAGAGCGCCGTGAAGCCAGGCACAACCGGTTCCGCCATCCAGGTCCGCGCCCGCCCGCGCGTCACGGGGCTGGTTGGCGACCTGGTTGCCGGAGCGGTTTCGACGCTGGTCATGCTCTGTTATGCGATGAGCCTCGGCACGCTGGTCTTCAGCGCGGATCTTGCGCGCTACGCCGAACTGGGGGTGCCCACCGCTCTGGTGAGCTGCGTCGTGACCGCTCTGGTGATCGCGTTGACCAGTTCCATGCGCATGAACATAGGTGGCCCGGACAGCAATGCGACGGCCTTTCTCGCCGGTGTGGCGGCCGGCGTCGCGAGCAGCGTGCGTGCCGACGGAGGTTCGCCCCAAACCATTCTGCTGACGGTGCTGATCGCCATCGCGCTATGTTCGATCGTGACCGGCGTGATCCTGTATGCAATAGGGTCGTCCAAGCGCAGCCGCTCGCTGCAGTTCCTGCCGTATCCGGTCGTAGGCGGTTTTCTCGCGGGTACGGGCTATCTGCTGATCGCGGGCGCATTTCGCGTGCTGACCGGCGAAGCGCCGCACTGGCGTACGCTGTTCGCTCTGCTGACGCAGCTGCATTGGCTCGCGTGGACGCCTGCCGTGGTCGTCGGTGCGCTGCTCACCACGCTCTCGCGCGTGTGGAACCATGCGGCGGTACTGCCGCTGACGCTGGCCTTCGGCATCGCGCTCTTCTACTTGCTGCTCTACGCCGCGGACCTGTCGGTCGACGACGCGCGTCACATGGGACTGTTGCTCCCTCATGTACCGCTGCGGCCANTCCACGTTCCGGAGTTGCCGGGGGGGTTGCCAGCGTTGCATTTGCCAGCCTCGCTGGCGCACAGCCATGTCGACTGGCAGGCCATCGGCGCGCATCTGCCCGAGACCCTGGTGGTCACGTCGGTTGCCGCGATCACGATCCTGATGAATTCCACGGCGATGGGCGCGGCGACGGGCGAGGACGTCGACCTGAATCGCGAGATGCGGGCGGCTGGCCTCGCCAATATCGCTAGCGGCATGCTGGGCGGGATGGTCGGCTATCAGTCTTTCAACCGCTCGCTCCTCAATATGCGCGCGGGCGCGACGAGCCGGATGGCGGGTGTGTTTGCGTCGCTCGCTTGCCTGATCCTGCTGGCTGTGTCGCCGGATCTGGTGGCGCTGTTTCCTGTGCCGGTCCTCGTCGGGCTGCAACTTTTCCTGGGGCTGCGCCTGTTGATACAGTGGCTGGTCAGCGCGTACAGCAAGCTCAACTGGCATGAGTACCTGCTGATACCCGTGATCCTCGGCGTGGTGGCGGTCTACGGCGTCGTCACGGGTGTGCTCGCGGGCGTCATCGCCGCGTGCGTGATGTTCGCGCTGCTGTATGGCCGTGCCAGTTGCGTGCGTCTGGAGTTCGACGCCGGCACCCGGACCTCGAATGTCGAGCGCAGCATCGAGCAAACCCAGCGGCTGCGCGAACTCGGTACGCAGGTGTGCGGTACCTGTCTGCAAGGGTTTCTTTTCTTCGGCACGGTCAATTCGATCCTGCAGCGCATGCGTGAACGACTGTCCGCGCATCGTCCCGCGGCGGTTCGCTTCGTGGTGCTCGACTTCGCCGCGACGACAGGAATGGATGCGTCGGTATCGGTCGGCTTCGTGAAGCTGAGGCATATGTGCGCGGGTATCGACGCGGACCTCGTGCTGACCGCGCTGCCGGCACGCTCGCGCGACCTGCTCGCCAAGACCGGTACGCTCAGCCTGCGGATTCACGAGTTCGCGACGCTGGATGCCGGGCTGGAGTGGGTCGAGGACCGGCTGCTCGCCGCAGATTCACATGCGTTGCCCGTCAGCGAGGAAAATTTCTACGCGATGTTCGCGGCGCATTTCACGCCGCACGCGCTTGACACGCTGATGGCCCGCCTGGAGGTGTGCGACATCGGCATGGGGCAGCCCTTGTTTCTTCACGGCGAGCCGGGCGACGCAATGTATTTCGTCGAACGGGGCCGGGTTACTGTCTCACTGCCGCTTGCCGGGGGAGGATCGGTCAGGCTTCGCTCCTTCGGAGCCGGTACGATCGTCGGAGAAATGGCGGTGTACTCGCAGAAGCCGCGTAGTGCGAATGTGCACGCCGAAGGTCCGGCGCGCGTGCGGCGTCTGTCGCTTGCGGCGTTGCGTGCGCTTGAGCAGGAGGACGCTGTCACGACTCAGCAATTTCATCGCTTCGTTGTCAAGGTCATGGCTTCCCGGCTGGCTGTCGCGGATGAGGCCTTGCGTGCCGATCATTGAAGGCGCAGTTGGAGCTGATCTGTCATCTCGGACGTCTGCCTGACGTCTGTCTGACGTCAGGCACGCAAACGCAACGGCCACCGGCGATCAGGGAGTCCAACGATAAACAACGATACTGGAGCCGTTGTAGTTGTCCTTCGTGACTACGTACTCCCCGGTCGATCGAAGGTACGACCTGAGGCCGTACATCGAATCCACGTCATTGCCGACGTCAATCGTGGTGGGACTGCTGTTGGTCAACGTGGTGTCCAGGCTGCCTGTGTTGAGATTGAAGGCGTCGATGTTGGGCACGGTATGTACGTATCCGACGAAGAGATAGTTGCCGGTTGCCGTGATTGACTTGGGATTGGCGCTGGTGAGGTTGATCACTGGATTGGGAGCGGTGGTGTTGCCTGCGAGCCAGCCGTGATACACCTCGACCCTCGTTCCGATCGACGTCCAGTCTGTGCTCCCAATAATTCCCTGTGCCAGGATCATGGTGTCGCTTTCCGGCAGGTAGATGATCCGCGTCAATGGCATGACGGTCCTCGGAGTGGCAGCTACAATTGCTGCTCCCCATATTGGCTTGCCGTTGCCATCAAAGCCGGTCAGCGGATAGTGGTAGATGCGGTTCGTCCTGTCCAGACCGGCCCAGACGTCTCCCTTGCTATCGAGGCAAAATCCACCCGTGACCGGTGTAGTCGTATTGAACGCTGTACCTGGAATCGAGCCATCCGGTATGGCGATGTAGCCATTCGCAGCGTTGAAGTGGAAGAAGTAGAAGATAGCGGGGTTCTGGCCGGACGCCACAAGAATCCGGTTTCCGCCAACGCTGGCGAGTTGACCGAAGTGCTCATCGCGTTGGGTATCGTTGATGTTAATGCGGGGATCGGATGGATAGTCGATTGGATCGACGGTGTTCGCTACGAAGGTTCCTCCAGCAGTGCCCGTGTAGATATTGGTGCCGCCGTAGAGGTAGGTGCCGTCTGTACCCGGGTCCGGAGCGGCGCTCCCCTCGAAGTTGAGGGCCTGAAGCTTCCATTGCAGGTTGCCGGCGCTGTCGTAGGCGTGAATGTCTGTGAGACCGTTGCGGCCGAGGTCCCAGGTTCCGCCCCATGGGTTGTTGAGCACATACAGGTTGCCGGCGGCGTCCTTGCCGATGCCGACAACGCGGGTGAATCGCTTGTCCCCGACCTGTCCTTTGATTCCGGCCGTGGTGTCGAGATATCCGCCCTGAGTGCCAAACGTGCCGACCTGAACCGGAGTGCTCGAGATGTTGTAGATCTTGATGTTCATGTCGGGCCCCTCGTCGCCGGCCATGAGATGCCCGGTCGCCGCATCGAAATACAGCGCGGACGGTTGAGAGCCAACGGGCATCTGGATGGTGTTCAGCGGCGAGCCGGCCGGGTTGAATTCGAGGATGGTGCCCGCGCTCTTCTGAGCAACCCAGATATTTCCTGCGCCGTCCACGGCGAGCGCGCCAGGGCCTGAGACGTTGATATCCTGCTGCCAGACACCGGCGGTGGTGAAGACCCGGACCCGATTTCCCGGAAAGTCGCTCGCATAAAGGAGTGAGCCCGACGTCGCGAGTCCGGTGACTACATCGGCCCGCTTTTCAGTCGATGGTGCGCTGACGGAGATGACAAGATCTTGAGTTTGAGTGATTCGGTTGTATCGCCCCACCTTGCCGCCGCCGTCGGTTCTGGTAGCTTGCAAGGCAGCGAAGATTGAAGTTGCATTCCCGGTAATGGCGCCGCCCTGAAACTCGTTGTGAATTCCTATGGAACCTATGCTTTGGCCATTCCGGTATATGGCGACTCCGCCCTCGTTTTCGTCCCACATGGAAGCCGTATAGATGACGCCCTCGGGCGCTACCCACATGGAACGGGCGGCGTTACCCACGTGGGTGGCGTAGGTCCCAAATGTGTTCGCGACCCAGTCGGTGGTGTTCTGCGCCTGACAATTTGGCGCGATTGCAGCGATCAGCACTGCGGCAAGGAATGCGGCACAGCTTCGTTTCTTGACCATGAATGATGCTTTCCTTACTTTAGCGCCTCGATAACATAAATCGCAGACGCGATAACATTGATTTCGGAACTGCATTCGCTCGGGATATTTGCTCGCCTCGGACATTCGATTGTTGTCCGGGACTGGAATTTTCGTCACCAGTATTGATCAGATGAATGTCAATAATATTGCTCAGACGAATTAATCTGACCGCAGTTCCTGAAAATCACGCAGTTGAAAGCCTTAGGGCGCGGCGGTCACGAGGGACGCACGCCGGCCGCTCTTGCGCAGCGCAAATCCAATGGTGCGATTCTTGCTTCGTTTCGATTGCGCTTTGGGCAGTTGAACCGGAATATGCATGGATAGTCTTTCACAGCGTGTCATCTACCCGAAGGCGTTGGGTTGACCTTTTCATAGGAACAGGTAGCTAATCCTGGAGGCTGCGGTGGGGTCGCTACGTGCGGTGCGGTAAGGAATTCCCGACAGATAAATCAGTCAACCCGCATAGCAATATCCGGTTTTACCGAACGAAAAAATGATTCGGTCCGCGTACGATACGAATGAATGGACTAGGCTTTGCTACAAAAACCTGTGCCCGCGGCTCAGTGGGGTTCCTGCAGACGCGGTGCAAGTCGTGAACATCCCGGTGATCTGATCTGATCTGATTGGAGCGGCTGGCGTCAGACTGCATGTGGATTTCCATTGACGCGTCGCGCAAGCTCCATACCACTACTGAATATGGTCAGTAGGACATACGTTCAGGACGCAGCATGGGCACGCGGATCTATCCGCACATTCAAAACCGATTTTCCAGTACCAGTTTGGGTACCGTCGAAAAAGACGCCGTGGCTTTGCCACGCCAAGACGCCAACGACTGAATCCGTGAAGTGAGTGCTCCAGTGGACGCCCTGAATCAAGCGCGGCCCGGAGTCGAGATGACCATCCGATATCCGTTCGATGGAACGTTGATCGGTCTAGTGCACTACGGAGCCTGCCGACTGCATTTCGTCATATGCCTCATGCGCAAATTCTCCCGTGCACGAGAGAACTCACGTTTTGTGCTTCGACCGTGTGGAAGTGTGCACCAGCCGCGTGTGACTTTCTTCAGGCGGTCGCGCAGGACAAGCATAGGTGCAACTGAGAGCATCGCGCGGATCGCAAGTCATTAACTCGTGGTTGCGCAAAGGTGAAACCTGGCCACGCTGTGCGGAGGGATACATGTTCTTCGATGAGCTAAGTAATGACGAATGGGCGCTCCTCGAGCCGATTCTTGCCGATAAGCCCGTGACCCGCCTGAAC
>JGI12635J15846_10000100_pt1 | contig 60912 bp, 53 predicted proteins | sample BlaSpr_A8_OM2_M2_FD_15846 | JGI IMG/M metagenome (IMG submission 15846)
AAAGACGAGTTGGCCTACATCGACGTGGTGCGCCAGCACTTTTATGGCGGGCTGCTGGATATGCCGGTGCCGATCAGCACCTACAACTTTGATGAGTATGGGGCGTCGACTACGCCGACGCTGGTGTTGCTCGACCGGAGCGGCAAGGTGGCGCTGTATCATCCGGGGGCGTTGCCTTACGATCAGTTGAAGGCGGAGATTGAGAAGGTGGTGGCGCGCTGATTTGTGCGACAGGATGATCTTGGTCTTGAAAGGGCGCGGCTTCGGCCGCGCCGCAAGCGCCGAAGAAGAGACGAACTAGATTCGAGGGAATATGTTCGAAATACTCGAAAAAACTCGAAGGGCGGCTGTGCCCAGATCGCTATCAGTTGCCGGAGCCATGCTAGGAGCGTTCTCGCTGGGGCTTGCAGCCGGTAAGCTGCTCATGGGGGCCAAGCCCGTAATTGATTGGTTCACGACCATATCACAATTGGTCATGATTACCTTTTACACCGTCGTCTGCGCCTTCTACGCTTTCAAGCGTGACTCCAGCGCAANGCAATAGGCGATCCTTTGGGTATCCAAGAGTGAATGAGTTCTTCGGCGATTACAGCGGATGAGCGGGTGCTCGACGTGGCCTTCAGCGACGACGCTCTNANCGTCTCGCTGCGCGATGGGCGAGTCATTAGCGTACTGCTCGTCTGGTATCCGCGCTTACTGAACGCCACGCCCAACCAGCGAAAGAATTGGTAAATTGCCGGCGGGGGGTATGGGATCCATTGGCCTGATATTGACGAAGACCTCAGCACTGACGGTCTATTACGTGGCGCAAGGGCGCCGAGGGCCAGCGCGCCTTCGAAGCGGTAGCGCGACATTCTGCATCTGCTCACAATGAGCACAGTGTGTGCCGAGCTTCGCTCGGCTGGACAGCCGAGGGCGGGTGTCCCTACATTTTCATTTCACTTTACTTCCGACAAGCTTCCGGTTTTAACGTCGTAGATAAATCCGCGCACCGGAATGTGTTTGGGAATCCACGGGTGGGTTTTTACCCGATCGATCTGCTGGCGGACGTTTTCTTCTAGATTGTCGAAGGCATGGAAGTGCGCGGGGGCGCCGAAAGGAGTGCCCATCTTTTCGGTGAGTTTTTTCTTCAGCTCTTCTTCCCGCACTTTTAACAGGCCGCAATCGGTGTGGTTGATGATGATGATCTCCTGCGTGTCGAGGAGATGGTGGGAGACGATCAGGGAGCGGATGGCATCTTCGGTGGCGATGCCGCCGGCATTGCGGATCATGTGGGCGTCGCCGGGGTGCAGGCCGAGACAGCGCTCGAAGAGGATGCGGGAATCCATGCAGGCGAGGACGGCCAGGTGCCTGCGGGGGCGTACTGCCAAGTCGCCCAGGTTGAAGCTTCTTACAAATTCCTCGTTGGCTTTTAATAATTCGTCGGCGACTGACATTTGACCTCGTCTTAATCTGTCTGATTTCAGTGTGGGTGGTTGCGCTTTAGTTTAAACGTTAGGATCGTGGTCGAAAACCTGCACGCTAAGCGGCAAGCCCAATCTACGCGTGAAAACCTCGGACGCAAAGATTCGGGTCTCCCCTGCCGTCGTCGCCGCTCTTGTAATGTTCGATCGTGACGCTGGCTTGAATAGTGTTTCTGAGCCCTGATGTTCCTCAATCCGAATGTCCGGATGTTGTAGAAGTTAGAAGGTCGAGCTTGGCTTTTGCGCTATTCCCAGTCCGCCGGCAACTATTAGGAATTATCGCTACAGGGTTTCTTGTGTTGCTCCCCCTGGAGGGGTTCCGAAGCGAAATCCCTGGCCGCTCTGACGGCGAAATACGCCAACATCTGCGCGCAGTTGGCGGATGTGGCGTTGGTTCACCTTCCGGGGCGCGAGGGCGTGGATACTATCTTCACGGTGGACGGGCGGGACTTCACGATCTATCGAAGCGGCCGCGGTCGCTCCTTTCGCATTCTTCCACGACTGTAGTATTTTGGAACGCGGCGATTCAATTTGACAAAGAGGCTTCCTATGTCATTCGCGCGCATTGGTTTGATCGCGGCTATTTTTGCGATTCTGATTTCTCTGGCGGCTGCCCAACAATCCCAGCCTGCGGCCTCTACCCATGAACCTGCACTGGACGTCACCTCAATGGATCGAAGCGTGGATCCTTGCGTGGATTTCTTTCAATATTCGTGTGGAGGCTGGATCAAGCAAAATCCAATTCCGGCCGACCAGTCTTCGTGGGATACGTACTCGAAGATGCAGGATGAGAACCGCGAGCGACTGCGCGGAATTTTGGAGGCGGCGGCGAACCCGGACGCCAAGCGCGACGCTTCCGAGCAAAAGATCGGCGATTATTACGCCTCCTGCATGGACGAGAAGGCGATCGATGCAAAAGGGGTAACGCCGCTGAACACTGAGCTGGAGAGAATTGCGGAGATGAAGTCGAAATCCGGCCTGGCGGACGTGGTGGCCGGGATGACCGGCGACGACGTGCTGTTTGAATTTGGCTCGACGCAGGATTACAGAGACGCGAGTCAGGAGATTGCAGAGGCGGATCAGGGCGGGTTGGGGTTGCCGGACCGCGACTATTACTTCAAAGAAGATGCCAAGTCGGTTGAACTGCGCAAGGCCTACGTGGAACATGTGCAAAAAATGTTTGAATTGCTCGGCGACCGTCCTCAGGCAGCGGCGAAGGAAGCCCAAACTGTGATGAATATTGAAACAGCTTTGGCGAAGGGGTCGATGACGCGGGTGGAGCGGCGCGATCCAAAGAGCCTGGATCATAAGATGACCGGCGCGGAGCTGGAGAAAGTTAGTCCGGATTTCGAGTGGAAGGTTTATTTCACCAAGGTAGGGCTTCCGGCGTTGAACTCACTGAATGTGACTTCGCCTAATTTCTTCAAGACTCTGAATGGGGAGCTCGCGAAAGCAAGCCTGGCAGACTGGAAGGTTTATCTGCGATGGCATCTGGTGCATTCGTATGCGCCATACCTTTCAGAAGCGTTTGTGAATGAGAATTTCGCCTTCTACGGCAAGACACTGCGCGGGCAGAAAGAGCTGCAGCCGCGATGGAAACGATGCACGCAGAATGTGGACAACGAGCTGGGAGAGGCCCTGGGGAAGGTATACGTGGAGAAATACTTCACTCCCGAAGCCAAGCAGCAGGCTTTGAAGATGGTGAAAGAAATCGATGCGGCGATGGCGCAGGATATCGATTCACTGACCTGGATGTCGGCGACGACCAAGCAGCAGGCACTGGTAAAGCTGCGGGGGATGGCAAATAAAATCGGCTATCCGGACAAGTGGCGGGATTATAGCAAGCTGGAAATTGTGCGGGGAGATGAAGCAGGAAATGTGGAGCGGGCCCGGCAGTTTGAGATGAACCGGGAGCTGGCGAAGATCGGCAAGCCGGTGGACCGCGGCGAGTGGGGGATGACTCCGCCGACGGTGAATGCTTACTACGATCCGCAGATGAACGATATTAATTTTCCGGCGGGAGTGTTGCAGCCTCCGGCGTTCGATCCGACATCGGATGCGGCTCCGAATTATGGCGATACCGGTGGGACGATCGGGCACGAGCTGACCCACGGGTTCGACGATGAGGGGCGGCAGTTCGATGCCCAAGGCAATCTGCGCGACTGGTGGACGCCGGAAGATGCCAAGGAGTTTGTGAAGCGGGCAAGCTGCATCTCCGATCAGTATTCGACTTACACAATTATCGACGACATAAAGATCAACGGGAAACTGACGCTGGGAGAAGATGTGGCCGATCTTGGCGGGTTGATTCTGGCTTATGCGGCCTGGAAGCAGGATACGAAGGGACAGGATCTGCAGCCGATTGACGGGCTCACGCCCGACGAGCGATTTTTTGTCGGCTACGGGCAGAGCTGGTGCGGCGAGACTCGCGATGAGACGAAGCGCATGCGGGCGACGGTCGATCCGCACTCGCCGGAGAAATATCGTACCAATGGGGTGGTCTCAAACATGCCGGAATTCCAGGAAGCATTTCATTGCAAGGCGGGGGCTCCGATGGTGAAGGAGAACCGGTGCCGGGTGTGGTGAGCGTTGCACTCCCGATGTGTCGCAGGTCCCATGTCTCGCAAAACCGGCGAGACTTGGGGCACCCCTTTGTCTTTTTCTACTGGTCCATTTCGTCTTTGGTGGGGTTGTAGAAGAAGCGGAAGCGCAGGGCTAGATATTGGCCGCCGAAGTCGCTGGGTAGCGGCGGGAACGGATCGGAAGCGGTGATGCCTGCCCAGGCGGCGCGATCGAGCGGAACATCTCCGGAGCCGTTGACGAGCTTCATGCCGGCTACTTTGCCGTCCTTGGTGATGGCGAATTCAATGATTAAATTCCCGTGCTTCATCTGCGCGGATTCAGGGATAGCGTTGTACCAGTTCTGGCGCACGTCATGCAGCACGCGCTGCAAGTAAGGGCCGAAGTCCACGCCCATGGTATCGCTGAGAACTTCCAGATTGCCCAGTTGGCGGCCATGCGCGCCGGTACCTAAACCGAAGTCTCCGCCCTGCCCTTGCTGGCCTGCGCCACGGCGTTCCGCAGCGGCGCGGGTAGCTTCCTCGATTGCCGACCCGGCGGACATCGAACCGCCATATTTGCTGAACTCGTTCTGGATGTTCGGGGTGTCCGAAGGCTGCATCTGCGCCACTTGCTGATTCTGATCCTGNTGCTGTTGTTGTTGGCGAGGTTGCGGCGGGGCTTGCTGGGGGCTGGCGGCCTGTTGCGCCGGTTGCTGCGGAATTTGCTGGCCGCGCGCGCCGGATGCACCCGGAGGCGGCGTAGCCAGGCTCTTGCGTAGTTCCTTGACGTCGAGTTCAGGATGGCGCGTCATCGCAACGCGATTTTTGTCGCTGGCGATGTTCGTCTTGGGCGGCTGTTTGATGTGCTGCAAATCCGGCGGGAGTTCGAGAAAAGTGAGGTCCTTGCCGGTAGACAGATTTTTGCGCACAACGGCGGTGTGCCAAGGCAGATACTTTTCGAAGAAGTCAATCTTCGCGAGGAAGACGATCAACAGCAAGTGAACGATGATGGAAATCCACGCGGCCTCGCGGCGGCGGGAGCGCGTGAGATCGTCCTGCAACTGGATGAGAAGATGTGGAACGTTGTCTTCATCGCCTTTGCGGTAGGCGGTTTCCCATCCCTCCTTGTCATAGAGCCCAAGCTGTTCCGGCTGCTTTTCGGGCGGGGCCACCGGATCTTGGAATGGGATTTGCGTGATCGGCATGAACGAATTAAGTCCGGTTAGGCCTGTCCGTTAGACACAAATTAACTCCCCCACGTTGCATCTGTTCGTGCACATGACGCGAGCAAAGGAGAGTTGTCGGAAGCTTTCCTTATTTTCGCATCTTTCTATCGATTTCGCCCACCCACAAGTAACTGGGGGCCTGCGGGCTGTACAAGGATTGTAAAACAGGACCGTAAAACAGCGTCCTCCCGTCTTCCGGCGAGGTCCGCGATTCGGGCGGAAGGCACCTAAGAGCATAGCTTTGAAGGAAGCCAGAGGAAATCTGCATGACGGTAGTCTTCGAAGGAGTTCACCCATTTGCGGGTAATGGCGGACTGGCATCGATAGCCCAGTTCGCAAAGCAGCTGCCAAGCCACTTCGCGGCCGATTTCCGAACACTCTACAAATAGAATCGGCTGCGAAGCAGCGATGGTTCCGCGCATTCCACGAAGCACATAACTTTCTGCACCTTCCACGTCGATCTTTACGAATTTTGGATAGGCAATTTCCTGCTTCATCATAAGGTCGTCAATGGCTACGGTTCGGACGACGATCTCGGTAGCGGAAGGACTGTTGCGATGCCAAATCATACTGGCAGTCGCATGGCTCCCGGCGATTCGAATGACCGCTTCGCCGCAGGCATCCGAAGCGGCTACATCGAGCAGCTTAATATTTTCCAGCTGGTTCACTTGAATATTCCTTCGAAGTAGATCGACATTTCGCGGAACCGGTTCAAACGCAATGACGCTGCCCGTGGGGCCAACCCGCTTTGCCAGCGACAAAGAGACATATCCGATGTTCGCACCGATGTCATACACGGTATCGCCGGCTGAAACGTAGTCTTTGATCGCCCGTTGCAGATGAGGCTCATTGGTTCCCACGAGGTATCCGAGATTTTCGGCAGGGGAGACGCAAATCCGGTAGCCCGACGCAAGTCCTCGAACGATCCTCCGCGGTTTCGAATCACGTCCCAGAATTAGGACGATGCACGATTTGGCGAGCGTTCGAATGGCAGACATGACGTACGGCTTTTACAGTTTGCTGAAAAACTTGGTGTTAGCACTCAGCCCTTAAAAGGAATCTCGATCCAACGAAACTTACAGCATCGCGAAAGCGATGCCCTGATTCGAACCCTGTGTTTTTTGAGCAAGCTGTTTAGCCCTTGGCATTGGCGAGATCTGCAAGGCCGACTTTATTTCCATGCTGGCGGATCGCGTCGACAATTTCCAGCGCAAGCGCGAGAGCGCGGCGGCCGTGATCCAAGGGAACTAATGGAGTAGATCGCTGCCGAACCGCGTGGAGGAACGACCGCAGCTCGGCCTGCAAAGGCTCTTCTGACGCGACCGCCGGCTTGCCGACGCTAATTTGAGGGTTCACACTGGGGGTGCTGGAGGGCATTCCGTCTGCGCCAACGCTGAAGACGAGAACCTCCTGGCGGCCGTAGTCGAGGGAGATGTATTGGCCGGGCTGGAAGAATCGCAGCTTGCGGACACGCTCGGTGGAGACGCGGCTGGCGGTGAAGTTGGCAACGCAGCCGGATTCGAATTCCAGGCGCACGTTGGCGATATCGACTTTGCCGGAAAGAATGGGGAGGCCGACGGCGCGAACTTCCTTTACCGGGGAATTCACGAACGAGAGAACGATATCGAGATCGTGGATCATTAAGTCGAGCACCACATCTACGTCGAGGGAGCGCGGAGTGAACACGCTGAGGCGGTGGACTTCGAAAAACATGGGCTGAGTGAGCAGGGGAACAGTGGCGCGGACGGCGGGATTGAAGCGTTCGAGATGTCCGGCTTGGGCGATGCGCTTGTAAGTGGCGGCGAGTTGGACCAGTTCATCGGCTTCCGCCAGAGAAGCGCCCAGCGGCTTTTCGATAAGAACGTCCACGCCGCATTCCATGAGCGTGCGGGCAACATTCAGATGGTGCACGGTTGGCGCGGCCACCGAAGCGGCGCGGATCTCGCTGTGGGTGGTGAGCATTTGGTCGATGGAGCCGAAGGCGCGGCAGCCGAACTCGCGGGCAACCGCATCGGCGCGGTCGAGATTCGGATCAATCACGCCAACCAGCCGCACCGGTTCGCCTTGTTGCTCGAGTTCCCGGTAAACGCGGGCATGGTTGCGCCCGAAGACGCCCACGCCTACTACTGCGACAGATATGGGGTTCTCAGTTTGCAGGAAAGAATCTCGGCTGGCTGGTTGCCACGGAGCACAGGAGATTGTAACGGAAAGGTGGAGGGATTGAGTAGTTTTGTGGTTGGTTGGTAGTGCTACTTTGGCATAGCCTTTGGGATAATCTTCGGCTCAGTCAAACGGAATCAAAATTCAAAGTAGCCCATTGCCTGGTTGTGTGATTTGGCGATTGAAATGCTTCTTTGCGCAAACCAGCTTTCGTTCGACTGTCGTGCGCCAACTTATGGAGCCTCCTTTTCGGCTTTCTTCAAGATTGCGATCTGGCCGGCATGATAGAGCTCATGCTGAACGACTCCGTGCAGCAGGAAATAAAAGTCATAATCTTTCCCCGGACAACGATCGCGAAGGTGCGACTCGGGCAGGGCGGCGACCGTTTTCACGAGCGAGTCATGCGTGAGCTTTACTTGCGCAATGGCTTCACGCCAGGCGGCATCGGAAGGTTGGGGCACGATGGGGAAATTGGCGGTGCCAGTGAGTTGAACGGTTTCGCCCTTCAGGCGGCGGAGGGCTGCACCGTCCCACGCGGCGATGTGCAGCACCAGTTCCCAGATGCTGTGAACCCCGGGCCATGGCGTGGCTGCCGCTGTGGCGGCATCGACATCCTCAAGCAACTCAAGCAGAGCGGGGCCATGCCAGGCTTCGCCTTCAAAGGCGCGGTGAAGTTGATCGGCGATAAGGGCGGATTCGGATACGGAGGTGTTCATCTCTCACCTTAACAAGCCATGGGAATTACTTTTCCAGCTTAGATGAATCCGCCTCGATTGCGATTCCTGCAGCGTTCGCAGCGTCAATCGTTTTTTCGCCATCGAGCAGCAGGCACTTGCCCGCGTCGAGCGCGAGGCAGGTTGCGCCGGCGGCATGCATCACTTCAATAGTCTTCACTCCGATGACTGGCACATCGAAGCGCATATCCTGATGGGGCTTTGAGATCTTTACCACGGTGAGGGCTCGGTCGAGCGTGGAGGCTTCGCCGTGCAGGGATAACATAATTTGCCCAGCACGCTCGATTGTGGCATCGGTTCCCTCCATGGCTTCGACCGTCACGCAGGCGGATTCAGCGATTACAACGGTTTGGCCAATATCGTGTTGCGCAAGCTGGCGCGCGACGGCGCGGCCATATGCAATGTTCTTCTGTTCCTGGTCTGTGGGTGCGCGGCGAGTGAGTACTCCGGATTTCACGAGCAGAGGCTCGAGCAGCCAAGTGGAGTTCTCCAGTGTGATGCCTTCATCGGCCAGAACNTTNGCAATTGCGCCGAGAAGACTATCCGTGTTGCGTGCGCCGAGAGAGAGCAAAAGCTTGGCCAGTCGCCAGTCCGGACGGATGGCGGAGAAAATCTGNTTGTGCCTGACTTGGCCGGCCATGATGGCGCGGGTCACGCCTTCGCGCTGAAAAGTTTCGATCAGTTTCGAAAGCTCGCCAAGGGATAGCCAGTGAACGGACGCCGCGCCGCGCGAATCCATCTCGGGAGATGTTTCCTCTTTGATTGCAATCACGATTACTTCGTGTCCAGCGGCGCGCGCAGCGTCGAGCACGAGAAAGGGAAACTTGCCGTTGCCGGCGATGAGGCCGAGGCGCATAAGAAAGTGGCCAATGGTCAGTGGTCCGTGATCAGATGGCGGTTCTTGCCGGCCACTGACCACCGTTCACTGACCACTATTTGATCACTCCTCTTTCCGAGGTTTCGATGAAGCGAATCAGCAAGTCCACGTCTGCGCTGCGGTCGGTCTCCGCTTTCAGTTTCTCCAAGGCTTGAGAGGTATTTAGTTTGGAGGCCAGCAGCGTCTTATAGGCATGGTGAATTTTGCGGATGCGATCCTGAGAAAATCCGCGGCGCTCGAGGCCGACTTTGTTCATGCCATAGGCGTTGGTGTTACGGGCCGCCGAGGTCATCGAAAAGGGCAGCACATCCTGGGTGATCGTGGTACCGCCGCCAATGTAGGAATGAGCGCCGATGCGGACGTATTGGTGCACCGGGCAAAGCGCTCCGACCACCGCCCACTCTTCCACGGTGACATGTCCGGCCAGGGTTGCGCCATTCACCAGCATGCAGTGATCGCCGATTCCGCTGTCGTGGCCGATGTGGGCGTAGGCCATGATTAGCGTGTGGCTGCCAACCTTGGTTAATCCGCCACCCTTCCTGGTGCCGCGAGTAATGGTGACATACTCGCGAATCTCATTGTGGTCACCGATTTCCAGGCGTGTTGGTTCGCCGCGATAGGAAATATCCTGGGGCGCCATGCCGATTGCACAAAATGGAAAGAAGGCATTGTCAGAACCGATCCTGGTTGGCCCTTGAATCGCGACATGCGAAACCAGGCGGCATCTTTCGCCGAGTTCAACATCGGGGCCGATCACGCAGTAAGGGCCAACGCTGCACGAATCCGGAACTTTCGCTCTGGCATCGATGATCGCGGTTGGATGGATTGCCTGCGATGGGATCGTCGTTCCGGGAACCGCTGCGTCAATCGCTGGCGCTGGTGCATTCATGGTTTTGGCCGAAGGCCGCTTCGAACTATTGCTCATTCCCCATCAATCCCCGCCGCTCATTTCCCCGCCAATCAATCCTGCCAATCATTCCGCGGTTGCGCTCTCAAGACCGTCGCCGCGACCGCGTGAGCTATCGATTAGCTGACAGGATACGGTTGCTTCCGCGACGCGCTTGCCGGCAACGTAGGCCGCGCCATACATTTTGGCGGCAATCATTCGCGGGACGGCACGCCAGTTCTTTACTTCGACTTCAATGCGAACCTGATCGCCGGGACTTACAGGACGGCGAAACTTGGCGCGTTCGATGCCGGTGAAGACCATCACTTTATTCTCGCGATCTTCCACCTCGGTGAGCAGCAACGCTCCGCCAGCCTGGGCGATGGCTTCGATAATCAAGACGCCGGGCATGATCGGCAGTCCGGGGAAGTGTCCGTTGAAGAAAGGTTCGTTGATGGTGACGTTCTTGATTGCCACGATACGTTCTTTGCGCTGCAATTCCAGCACGCGGTCGATCAGCAGCAGAGGATAACGGTGCGGCAAAATCTTCAGGATGTCGTGAATGTCGAGCGAAGTCTTCGGCGCGGGATCAGGTGCGCCGGCTTCGCGTGGAGTAGTCTCAGTCATGAATTCGTCTCAAACAGCTTGAAGATTATACTGTACCGCGTTGCTTCACAATGCCAAGGTGGCGCGGCACGAGGAGATTGTGACCAAGAGTAAAGCTGGAACTCAGAGTAGTCCGCTTTCTTCATGGGGCGAGAGGCTGCGGTTTTTCGAGGAGCGCCGAGACCGGATGGTCGAGACGATTCGCGAACTGGTGGAAATCGAATCACCCAGCGACGATAAGCAGGCGGTGGATCACATTGCCAGCTGTCTTGCGGCGAAGTTTGAGCAGCTTGGCGGACGAGTTCTGTACCACCGCTGCAACGAATTTGGGGACAGCTTGCAGGTTGACTTCGCCGCCCGAGACGCGAGTTCGGCGAAGCGCAAGCCGGTGTTGCTGCTTGGTCATTACGACACGGTTTATCCGCTCGGCACGCTGGCCGCCATGCCTTGCAAGATCGAGAAGGGCCGGCTGCGTGGGCCGGGGGTTCTCGATATGAAGTCGGGCATTGCGCTTATGCTATATGCCATTGAGGCCGTACAAGCATGGCACGGAGAATTGCCGCGCCCGGTGAGAGTCTTTCTGGTTTCGGACGAGGAAGTCGGAAGCCGGTCTTCGCGGAAGATTACGGAGAGATTGGCGAAGCATTCTGCGGGAGTGCTGGTGCTGGAGCCCGCCGCCGGAGTTGGTGGCGCAGTTAAAACGGCACGCAAGGGAGTGGGCGAATATAAGCTGCGAGTGAAGGGCGTAGCCGCGCATGCGGGGCTCGATCCGGGCAAGGGGCACAGCGCAATTCTGGAACTGGCGCGGCAAATCGCGGTGATTGCAAAGCTGAATAACTTGCGTGAGGGAATAACCGTGAATGCCGGGGTGATCGAGGGAGGAACGCGCACCAATGTGATCGCAGCCGAGGCATCGGCGGAGATTGACGCGCGTATCAAAAGCGCGAAGCAGGCGTCCAGCATAGACCGCAAACTGCGTTCTCTCAAGCCGTTCGATAAACATTGCAAGCTTGAGATAACGGGCGGAATCAACCGCCTTCCGATGGAAAGGACCAGCGGCGTGGCCGCGCTGTACCAGAGCGCGAAGTCGATTGCCGCGCAGGTTGGGTGGGAATTAGACGAAGCTGCGGTGGGCGGTGGTTCGGATGGAAATTTTACGGCCGGTATGGGCATTCCAACGCTCGATGGCATGGGTGGAGTGGGAGATGGGGCGCATGCGGAGCACGAATACATTGTGATCTCTGAATTGCCGAGGCGGGCCCTGCTGTTGGCGGGGATGATCGAGAGTGTTTAGAGTGGCTTCGTCTTTGACTCCAACTGGGGCGTAGCCTAGAATTTTGGTAGCGGCCGCTAGGGCTTGCGCGGGTTCGTCCGGAGCACCGGGGATGGAGGAGTTATGGGTGAGTTTTCGCCATTGCACTGGTTGTTGGTCATAGCAATCGCCCTGTTGCTCTTCGGAACTACCAAGTTCGCTGCGCTGGGCAAGGGCCTAGGCGAGGGCATCCGTAACTTCAAGTCTTCGATGAAAGAGCCGGAAGAGGAAGATAAAAAATTGAAAGAGACGAAGGAAGAAGAAAAGAAATCCTAGCGAGCATGCTTGCTTTCTTCCGGTGAGCGCCCAAGCACTGGCCAATCAGCCGCGATGAAATTCTGAATTGCCGCCTATCTGGAGAGCGCCCCACTTTCTCGCAGCATCCTGTAAACCAGAGCTATCGGCAACCCGACAACATTGCTGTAGTCACCTTCAATATGTGGAATCCAGCGGGATGCGATGCCCTGGATTGCGTAGGCGCCGGCCTTATCCATGGGTTCGCCGGTGGCGACGTATTCACGGATTTCATCGTCGGTCAGGGGGCGCATGGTGACGAGCGTGGTTTCGGAGGCGGTTCGCAGTTTCCGGTTTTCAGCTTCCAGTGGTTGAGCATTATTGGCAGAGGTCGGAGATAACAGGCAAACGCCCGTAATTACTTTGTGCTTGCGTCCTGACAACAGGCGCAGCATGCACGCGGCGTCATCTGGGTCGCGGGGCTTGCCGAGAATGGCATCTTCCGCTACCACGATGGTATCTGCCCCGAGCACGAAGTCCTGCGGGCAGGTTTTAGAGACCACGATCGCTTTTTCTTGCGCCAGTCGTTCCGCACAATTTACTGGAGACTCACCCAAGCGAATGGTTTCATCAATGTTCGACGGCTGCACTCGGAACGGAATGCCTGCGTGGCGCAGCAACTCCTGGCGGCGCGGCGATGCGGAGGCGAGGATGAGCATGCATCTCGATTCTACTAGGCCAGGTGATCGAGCATGATCAGCAGCATTCGGTCCACAGGAGTGCGAGAGAAGGGCTTCCCGGGCCACGCCTGCTAAAATCAAGGTTCGCGTCTCATCATGGATTCCCAAGACATCCGCAACTTTGCCATCATCGCGCATATCGATCACGGTAAATCCACGCTGGCAGACCGCCTGCTGGAACTGACTGGATCGCTGACGGCGCGCGAGATGCAGGCGCAGGTGCTCGACTCCATGGATCTGGAGCGCGAGCGGGGCATCACCATCAAAGCGCATGCGGTGCGGATGATGTATGTGGCGCAGGACGGGCGGACTTACCAGCTCAATTTGATTGATACGCCCGGCCATGTGGATTTTTCTTACGAAGTCTCTCGCTCGCTTGCTTCGTGCGAAGGAGCGCTGCTGGTGGTCGATGCGTCGCAGGGAGTGGAGGCACAGACGCTCGCCAATTCTTATCTGGCGATCAATCACGGTCTCGAGATTATTCCCGTGATCAATAAGATTGATCTGCAAAGCGCGGATATTGCGCGCACCAAGGAAATGATCGAAAGCGCGGTAGGGCTCGATGCCAGCGATGCGGTGCTGATCAGCGCGAAGACCGGACANGGAGTTCCTGACGTTCTGGAAGCGATTGTGAAGCGCGTGCCGCCGCCCAAGGGAAATGCTGACGGCCGGCTGCAGGCGCTGGTTTTCGACTCATGGTTCGATGCTTATCGCGGCGTGATCATCCTGACGCGCGTCTTCCAGGGAACCCTGCGCAAGGGTCAGAGAATTCGGCTGTGGTCGAATGGGACAACGTTCGACGCCGAAACTCTCGGCGTGCTTACCCCCAAGCCTGTGGAGATTGGCGAGTTGAAAGCCGGCGAAGTGGGATTCCTGATCGCGAATATCAAGAACGTGGCCGACACTAAAATCGGCGACACTATCACCGATGACGCCAATCCCGCGTTCGAAGCGCTTCCCGGCTTTGAAGAAATCAAGCCCATGGTGTTCGCCGGACTTTATACGGTGGATGCGCACGAGCACACGCGGCTGCGCGAAGCTCTGGAAAAGCTTCGCCTGAATGACTCGTCATTTTTCTTTGAGCCGGAAAGTTCGGTGGCGCTGGGATTCGGCTTCCGCTGCGGATTTCTTGGCCTGCTGCATATGGAAATTATTCAGGAACGTCTGGAGCGTGAGTTTGAGCTGGAACTCATCACCACCGCGCCCGGAGTGCGCTATAAGATTTACAAAACCGACGGCGTAATGATCGAGGTCGATAATCCTTCACGCTGGCCCGATCCCAGCGAGATCGCAAAAATTGAAGAGCCCGTGATCCTGGCCACGATTCTTACCAATGAAGAATACGTCGGCGGAATTCTTAAGCTGGTCGAAGACAAGCGCGGCAAGCAGAAGACCTTCGAATACGTCAGCTCGTCGCGGGTGATGTTGCACTATGAGTTACCACTGAACGAGATCGTGCTGGATTTCTACGACCGGCTGAAATCAGTCTCGCGCGGCTATGCATCGCTCGACTATCACCTCGCGGATTATTGGGAATCGCCAATGGTGAAGCTCGACATTCTGGTGGCGGGCGAGCCGGTGGATGCGCTCTCGATTATCGTGCACCGGGATTTTGCCTATGACCGAGGCAAGGCGCTGGTTGCAAAAATGAGGCAGCTGATTCCGCGGCAGATGTTTGAGGTAGCGATCCAGGCCTCGATTGGGGCGAAAATTATCGCTCGCGAGACGGTTTCGGCGATCCGCAAAAACGTGATTGCCAAATGCTATGGGGGCGATATCTCGCGGAAACGCAAGCTGCTGGAGAAGCAAAAAGAAGGCAAAAAACGAATGAAACGGATCGGTCGCGTCGATATACCGCAGGAGGCATTTCTAGCGGTTTTGAAGGTCGGAGAAGACAGCGACTAACTACGGCGATACCCAAAAGATCGGCTTGGCTCTTTGACCGATGCCCTCACCGGCGGGCTGATAATCGGAACCCCAAAACGGCAAAATGTGCAAATCTCGATATAGGAAGTTAGTTGCCTGTGGCGCGGCGCTGGCGATGTTAATGACGGATTAATTGCCTAACTGGTTACTACTCAGGAGCTTAAGGGCAGGAAAATAGAAGCTCGCAGTTTCCCCAATTGGATTTGCGGGTAATCATTGTGAGGGCGTCCCACCATTCCACAAGCTTTTCCACAGCTTGCCAAGTCTCGATAAGTCTTGCCTCATAAGGGACTTACCGGGGAACTCTACAGAAAATCCTGTAGTCGCTCGGTCACTCTTCTGGGGCCAAACCGCCTTCGACGAGTGTCTCGAATCTGGTGCAGCTTTTCAGGAAAGCCAGGTTGATGCGGCCGATGGGACCGTTGCGCTGTTTCGAAATAATGATCTCCGCCCGGCCCTGCAAGTCAGGGTCGTCGTGGTTATAAACCTCTTCGCGGAAGATGAACATGACCAGGTCAGCATCCTGTTCAATCGATCCAGATTCGCGCAAGTCGGACAGTTGGGGGCGATGATCGCCGCTCCGGCTCTCCGGCGCGCGGCTCAACTGCGAGAGTGCAATCACTGGCACCTGCATCTCCTTAGCCAGCGCTTTCAGCCCGCGCGAAATCGCCGAGACTTCCTGCGTGCGGTTTTCGTAACGCTTGCTGCCGCCTGACATCAGCTGAAGATAATCGACGATGATCAAGTCGAGACTTCCCTGGGACTGCTTGAGTCGCCGCGCCTTCGCCCGCATCTCGCTCAGCGAAATGCCGGGCGTATCGTCGATAAAAATCGGCGCATGCGCCAACTGCTCCAATGCCCGTGAGAGCTTCCGCGTATCATCCTGAAAAAACGTTCCAGTCCGCATCTTGTGGGCGTCCACCCTCGCCGTCGACGAGAGCAGTCGTAGAAGGAGCGCCTCGCGAGACATCTCGAGCGAGAACACGCCGACCACTTTCTTATCTTCGATCGCCGCGTTCTCCGCAATGTTCATCACGAAGGCAGTTTTGCCCATGGAGGGGCGCGCCGCGATGATCACGAGATCGGATCGCTGCAGCCCGCTAGTCATCTCATCCAGATCGTGGTAATGCGTCGCCAGGCCAGTAATGCGTTGGCCGCGTTGCAGCAGGGCGTCGACCGAGCCGAAGGATTCGCGCACAATTTCCTGCACGCCCATGAATCCGCGGCCAATGCGCTTTTCCGAAAGCTGGAAGATTGCGGCTTCGGCGTCGCTGAGCACCTCCTCCGCGGCATCGGATTGATCGGATGCACGTGCGATCGCGGTATTGGCGGCATGAATCAATCCGCGGAGCAGGGCTTTGTCGCGAACGATCTTGACGTAGTGCTCAATGCTGGGCCGGTCAGGAACACCGTGCAGGAGGCTGGACACGTAGCCGACATCGCCGATGGGCTGAAGGTCTTTGTGCCGATCCAGCTCTTCGATCAGCGTGATCATGTCGATGGGGCGCGAGGACTCGGCCAGATCGACCATGCGGGAATAAATGCGGCGGTGCGAATCGAGGGAAAAATCTTCGATGCGCAAGTGCTCCGCAGCCTGGTTGTAGGCAAAGTTATCGAGCAGGATCGCGCCCAGGATCGAGCGTTCGGCTTCTACGTTTGCGGGAAGAGTGCTGATGCTGTAATCAGTGGTAGCCATGTTCCGTAAAGAACTCTGCCCTATCCTCGCCTCCCAGCATAAGCGAATATAAAGCGAATATCAAAATGAATTGTGCAGAAGCTGTGGAGCGAGAAGATATCTTGTGGAAGCGTCGCGAAAACAAGCCCTAAATTTCCCAGCTCATTTTTCTTCGGCTCAATAAAAATAAATGCGAAAAATAAATGCGGCCCGGGGCCAGCCACCCCGAGCCGCATGTTTGAAGACTTGAGAAGACTGCCTTCCCGCCGCTTGAGGGCAGCGGGATGATGGCACCGATCCGCCAGCACTCTCCGGAGAGAGAGCGCCAGATTTACCGGTGCAGCCGCAAGCTTTGATTCTTAGAATCTGATTCTTAGAATCTGATTCGTAGAACCCCGCTGTGCGGTCTATGCGGTGTAAAACAGCCCATTCAGTTCCCAATAGAAACTGGAAGTGGGGGAGGCCGCAGCGCCCAAGAAAGCTACAACGCACTCACGCGCGTCTTTGATTTCCGGTGGCAATTCACCCTCGAGAATTGCCCGTCACCGCTAGCTCACCGCAATCATCGATCGGCAAACCTTGTCAGGTCTTACGTTTCGATGCACCCACTTTGCGGCAGATCATTTCGCGCCGCAACAATAAATCGGTGCCCGCTTGTGCAGAAACTGTGGAGGATGAGACTTGCTTGTGGAGAGCTGAGGAAAAACCAGGCTCATCTCATTTTTTTGATGAACAATTTGCGCTTCACAACGTGCGCTTGAACAGCGGGATTGCAATTCCGAGGGTGACGGCCGCGAAGATAGAGAGGAACAGCATGTCGCCCGTTACCGCGGACAGCGAGGTTTCTTTCAGCAGAAGGCATTTGAAGCCATCCACCGCGTAACTGAAGGGATCGACGTACGCAATGGCGCGCAACCACCGGGGAAATGCCTGGATGGGATAAATTGCGCCGCTGGGAAAGAAGAGCAGCGTATTCAGAATGCCGAACATGGCGCGCGGCACCAGTGGATCTTCGATACGCACCATTAGCAAAAACATCATGGTGTTGAAGGCGAGCGAGGTCAGGATGATCATTACCAGCAACCCGAGAATCGTGGCCGGATTGAAGATAGTATTTACGCCCGCGATCAGAGACCCGATTACGCAAATGATGACGCCGGTCATTACGGCTTTGATGGCACCCGCGGCATTGAGGCCGAGAACGAGTTCCAGCTTAGTGATGGGCGTGACTAAGTAACCTTCATGCACACCGCGGGCTTTGTCATCGATGTAGAGCATGCCGCCGCCGATCATGACCGAAACGAACATTGCCAGCGAAAGCGAGCCCGGCAGAAGATATTTCATGTATTCGACGTAGGGATAGAGTTCGACAATTTCAAGCGCGGTCTGCTGGAGGATGCGCGGTTCGACCATGGGCTGGTTCAGAGACGTGACCAGATCGTTCAGTTCCGACTCCAGCGCGGAGCTCATGAAGTTGTCACTGTTGTCGACTACCAGCGCGATCTGCGGGTGATTTTGCTCGTAAACGCGGCGGGAATACTGCGGCGGAATGATGACTGCGCCATCGAGTTTGCCGTCGCGAACATCATGCATGGCCTTTTTTTCGTCGGTATAGTAGACCGGCACGAAAGTGCGAATATTGGCACGCACCGAGTCAAAGGCCTCGCGAATTTTTAAGGCCTGAGTTCCTCCGTCTTCATCGACAATGGCGAGACGCGCGTCGCGGATTTTTCCGCCGAAGGCGTTGCCCAGGATGATCAATTGCACCAGCGGCATGATCATCGACGCCATCATCAGCGCCGGCGAACGGAAAAACTTGCGCATCTCACGTTCGACGATGGCCATGATTCGATTCATAGATTTGATCTCATTCCTAATGACGGCGTGTTCACGGCTGCAATCCGGGCCGCGGCGGCATAACGAAGGCATAGGATTTTTGCAGTTCGTCACGCAGTTGCCTGCCGGTGTAGTGGACGAATACGTCATCGAGCGTGGTGTTCTGCACGGAGAGGGACTTTACTCCAACCCCGGCGGCAACAGCCATCTCAACCAGTTCCGTGGTAGTGCGCGATCCATTGGCGGTGAGGACGCGATACATTCCTGCGCCTTCATGCTGCACGGACGTGACTTCGTCGAGCGTGTGCAGGCGCTGTTCCCAATCGGCCGGCGGATTTTCAAATTGCGCCTCAATTACGTTCGATCCGGGCACGCTGGCCTTGAGCGCCATAGGAGCATCAAGAGCCACAAGTTTGCCGTGATCCACAATGGCGATGCGGTCACACAGGCGGTCGGCTTCGTCCATGTAATGAGTGGTGATCAGAATCGTGAGCTGCCGCTCGGCTTTGATGTTACCCAGCATTTCCCAGACGGCGACACGCGAAACCGGATCGAGGCCGGTGGTGGGTTCGTCCAGGAAAAATATTTTTGGGTGATGGACCAGACCGCGGGCAATCTCCAGGCGGCGCCGCATGCCACCGGAAAGTGTTTTGGTCTGCGCATCACGCCACTTGGTTAGGTCTACCAGTTCGAGTAACTCGTCGATCGAACGTCTCCGTTCTTTCGCGGGAACGTCGTAGAGCTTAGCGTAGATGTTCAGATTCTCATCGACAGTAAGATCGAGATCGCTGGTGAGGGCCTGCGGAATGACGCCGATGGTGCGCCGCACGGAATCGGGGTCCTTCGTGACATCGTATCCGGCAATGCGAGCGATTCCGCCGGTGATGGGAATGAGCGTGGTCATCATGCGAATCAGCGTAGACTTGCCTGCTCCGTTCGGGCCGAGCAGGCCGAAAATCTCGCCCTCTTCAACGTTGAAGGAGACATCGTTTACCGCGGTGAAGTCGCCGTATTTCTTGACGATGTTCTGGACCTGAATCGCGTAAGATGGCTCGGCGGAAATAACTGCACTATTTCCATTCGCTTTAACCTTTGCCTCAGCGGTCATTGGCGCTCCGCTGCGGCCGCGGTTTGAGGATTGGCTTCACCTTTTAACTGAGCGGGAGTCACCAGAACTTCCGCGGTCATTCCGGGGACGAATGCTCCCTTGGGATTGTCCAGACGAACTTTCAGAATGATGGTACGGATATCGCGCTTGCGGCGGCCTACATCGCGCTGCGTGGCGAAATCGCCTTCGACACCTTTGAAAAAAACCTTACCGGTGGTAATCATGCCGCCGGGCAAGCGGACCTTCATTACGTCGCCATAGCCAATGTGGTCGGCATTGGTTTCAGGGATCGCCGCGCGGACCCAGGTGTCGGTCAGATCGATGATAGTGACAATGGGCGCGCCGATGTTGACAACTTCCCCCTGACGCGCCGCGCGAACCGAAACCGTGCCGGAAACCGGCGCATAAACATTGGTGTATCCCAGCCGTACCGCGGCCTGATTCTGTTGCGCGATGGCGTTCTTCAGGTCGGCTTCGGTGGATTCGACCGTGCTCTGGGCGGCGTTGGCCTGCTGTGTACGCGCGACCGCAGAGTTCAAGTCCGCTTCCGCAGCCTTCACCAACTCTTGCTGAGCCTGAAGGCTAGCCTGGGCGGCTTGCAGATTGGTTTCAGCCTGCACGCGATCCTGATCGGAAGCGACTCCGGCTTTCGCCAAGGAGACCATGCGGCGACTGTCGCTCTCGGTGCGGTCAAGAGTAGCCTTGGCCTGCAAGAGTTGCGCCTCCGCTGAAGCCAGCTTGGCGCGCGCATTGGCGACGTCACTTGAGGTGGAACCGGTGGTCGATCGCTCGGTGTGCTGCATCTGCTCGACTTTGTTCTGCAGACTTGCAATGTTGGCTGCCGCGGCCGCCTCCTGCGTCTGCAACTCGGATGGGTCGAGGACGGCGATCAGGTCTCCGGCTTTCACCGGAGTGCCTTCATCGACGAGCAGTTTCTGAATACGGCCTTCTACTTGCGCGCTGACGATCACCTGATTGGCATCGACGGTTCCAATCAACGCCAGATCTCTGGAATGGTCGGACGAAAAGGTGTAATAAATTGCGGCCATCACGAAGATGATGCCTATGAGAATGAAGAAACGGTTGCGAGCGCTCATGAGCGTGCCCCTTTATGTGTGGCTTTAGGAATAAACAGCGCGGCTGAAATAAAATCCAGAACAGCGGCGCGGCGCTCGACGATCCGCTGCGGAGCAAGCGGGTTGAAGTGCACGATTTTTTGCATGACCCGAGCGCTGCTGAAATAGAAAACGATCACGGCCAGCATGGAGGGGATGAAGTGCACCGGATCTACCTTGCGGAATTCGCCTTGAGCGATTCCCTGCGCGAGCAAATCTCCGAGCCGCCGATAGACCGGTTTGAAGTAGGTTTCGACCAGCCGGTCGATGTGAGTCGAATTTCCCTCCTTCACGCGCATCATCTCCCGCTGCATCAGTTTGGGATAGATCTGGTTGGAGGCGATGAAATCGAAGTAAGCGCCAATGTATGCCGTCAGCTTTTGCTGCGGTGGCAAGTCGCTGTCGAGCGCCTGAAAAACGATCGCCCTCATTCCTAAAAATGCGTGATCGAGCACCGCGCCGTAGAGCGTCTCTTTGTCTTTGAAGTAGTAATAGATGAGGGCTTTGTTAACACGGGCTTCGCGGGCAATAGCGTCGGTGCGGGCCCCGGCAATGCCGTTCGCGGCGAATTCCCTGCCAGCAGCGCGCAGGATGGCGGCGCGACTCTGTTCTGGGCGGCCGCGAGAACCCATGCGCACAGTGTTGCCGTTCTTTGGAGGCGGATGAGACATTATTAATTAACCAGTTAGTTAGATTATAGCATTGACACCGCATTAAGTTAGGCCCAATCTTTTCTGAATCTCGACTGCGATCTCTTCCGGCGGGAGGTCGCCATCCACTTGGATCGCATCGCCCGGCTCCTCCAGAGTCGCTAATTGGCTATCGAGCATGGCTGCGGTCATGAAGTGCCCGGTACGCAAGCGTAATCTTTCCCGCAGTTCGGGGACGCTTACTCTCAAGTAAACGATGCGAACTTCCGGTCCGATACGTAAACGATCCCGGTACGATTGTTTCAAGGCGGAACAGGCCAGGACAGCTGTTTTGCCGGCAGCAACCCAGCGTGCGATCAGAGCATGTAAAGTGTCCAGCCAGGGCTCACGATCCGCGTCGGTTAAAGGAATGCCAGCTCGCATTTTTGCGATATTCGCGGGGGAATGGTAATCGTCTCCGTCCGCAAAGTCGCAAGCTAGTTGCGACGCGAGCAGTTCCCCGACAGTGGTTTTACCGGCACCCGAGACCCCCATTAGCAGGATTACCAAATTCACAGCCTCGATGTATTCGCTGTTCTTAATCAGTGAAATTTTAATTTGTCACATCCCTAAACTTCGTCTCCCGTCATATACTCGCATCTCGGTGGCAAGAATATCGAGCGTTAGTCTGGATTGAATAAACGCATGGAAAATCCATTTATGGCGCGTGCCATTGAATTGTCAATTCAAAACGTCCGTAACGGAGGCGGTCCATTCGGAGCGGTGGTGGTCAAGGCCCGCTCGATTGTGGGCGAAGGCGCCAATCAGGTTACTGCCACGAATGATCCTACCGCTCATGCAGAGATGCTCGCGATTCGGAATGCTTGCAGCAAACTGAAGGCATTCGACCTGGAAGGTTGTGAAATTTATAGCTCGTGCGAACCATGTCCCATGTGCATGGGAGCAATTTATTGGGCGCGAGTCGCATCGGTTTTTTTTGCGAACGCTGCGGAGGACGCTGCTGTCGCAGGGTTTGACGATGCTCTGATCTATCGAGAGCTCGCTCTGCCATTCCAACAGCGAAAGATTCCCATGGTTCAGATGATGCGCGAGCAAGCGACCGCGGCCTTCCGCGCATGGAAGGATAAGACCGACAAGATTGTTTATTGAGGCGTACACGCCAGCCGATGCAGACTACAGCTCAATCCAAAAAAACATGGCTTGATCGATACTTCAAGCTTGCGGAGAATCATACGTCGATCAAGCGGGAGATGCTTGGCGGCATCACCACTTTTGTGACCATGGCCTATATCGTGGTGGTGAATCCGCAGATTCTGGCGCAAGCGGGGATGCCGCCGGAGGGGGTTGTTTTCGCGACGTGTATCTCAGCCGCTGTGGCGACGCTGGTGATGGGCTTGTATGCNAACTATCCCATTGCGTTGGCGCCGGGAATGTCGTTGAACGCGTATTTCACGTACTCCGTATGCATCGGGATGCATGTGCCGTGGCGGACGGCNCTGGCGGTGGTTTTTTGTTCGGGNGTTCTATTCCTTCTGCTTACAGTGACGCGGGTTCGNGAGCAGATTGTGAATGGCTTTCCAGATTGCCTGAAGCATGCAACGGCTGCGGGAATTGGCATGTTCATTGCGTTCGTTGGATTGCGGAATGCGAAACTTGTGGTGGCGAATTCGGCTACGTTTGTCGGCCTCGGCAGCTTTGCCGACAAAGAGGTGCANACTGCCTGCTTCGGGTTGGCCCTGACGATGATTTTGATGGCGCGAAAAATACCCGGCGGTATTCTGATTGGCATTTTCGGAACTACGCTGCTTGGAATCGCACGCGGAATCACTAGCTGGCCGGCGACGATCTTCTCCATGCCGCATCCCGGGTCGACTTTCCTGCAACTCGATTTTCACGGGGTCAGCCATCTTGGGCTGCTGGAGATTCTCTTTGCCTTTTTGTTCGTGGATCTCTTCGACAACGTTGGAACGTTGATGGGAGTGTGCGAACAAGGCGGCTTTGTTAAAGACGGTAAGATTCCTCGGGTCGGCAAAGTACTGGTGGCCGATGCGGTGGGAACAATTGCTGGCTCGCTGACCGGGACTTCGACGGTGACAAGTTACATTGAGAGTGCGGCGGGCGTGGCCGCCGGAGCGCGCACCGGGTTGAGTAATATTCCGGTCGCGGCGCTCTTCGTGCTGGCCGCGTTTTGCTCGCCACTGGCTACGGCGATCCCGGTTTACGCGACCGCTCCCGCACTGATCCTGGTTGGAGTTCTCATGACGCAGTCGATCGCGCAAATTGCCTGGGATGAATTCAGCGATGCGGTGCCGGCGTTCGTGACCATGCTGGCCACTCCCCTTACTTTCAGCATCGCCACAGGCCTCAGCCTCGGTCTGATTTCCTACACAGTGGTGAAGCTTGCGGCCGGCAAACTTCGGGAAGTGAATGCGCTGGTGTGGATTCTTACCATCTTATTCATCTTGCGCTATCTCTATCTTTCCGCGGCGTGAAGTGTCAAACATTATTTCTCCCGAGGTGAGTCCGCAGGGTAAGTTCGGTGTTCGAAAAGCACGCATCAAATGGTGTAGGTTAGATATATGCCGCAGAGCACTCATGGCCGCGCGCCACGATGGTACGCGATACCGGTGCGGGTTTTCTTGGTAACGTTCATCGGAACTCTGCTGGTGTTTGCAGTCAGTCTGCTCATGGGAATCATTGGAACCGCTGTTGTTGCGATGAGGCGAGGCGTCCATCCAAATATGACCGTCGCGTACCGGCGGGTCGCGCTTCCGGCTGCCCTGGTGACGGGAAGCATCATCTTTGTGCTGGCGTTGATTATGGAGATCCGCCACTACCGGCAATCGCGGGCCCTGGCTGCGATTGCGAGGGTGAGCTGATATGTCCGCCGGAATTCCGCCGCGTATTGCGATCCCGATGCCACATTCCACCGATCGCGAGTATGCCGAGCGGTCGATCCCGCAATACGAAAATGCGGTACGGCTCGCCGGCGGTGATCCGGTTCGGATACCGCTCGATTTGACCGTGGCCGAGGCGATGAAGATCGTTGAGCGCTGCGACGGAGTGCTGCTGCCCGGCAGCAAGGCCGACGTGGATCCGGGGAAGTTTGGCGAGACCCGGTCTTCGCACACTGCGAATGCCGACCCAGCCCGCGATAACATCGATCAGCTCATGCTGGAAGATGCGTACCGATTGCGCAAACCTGTTCTCGGGATTTGCTATGGGTTGCAGAGCCTGAACGTATATCGCAAGGGATCGTTGATTCAGCACATCCCGGATTTTCTGCCAGCGGAATTGCGCGCGCGGGTAGANCACGAGGCGGGAAGGAATGTTGCCGTGGCGCACCAGGTTGAACTTACACCGGGTTCGAAGCTGTCAGGCCTCGCCGCTCCTAACNACGGCAAAGCGGTTTTCGGGGTGAACTCATCGCATCACCAGTCTGCGGAAAAAATCGGCGACGGGCTGCGGATCGTAGGGCGCAGCGTGGAGGACGGAATTGTCGAGGCGTTGGAAGGAACGGCTTCCGATCACTTTGTNATTGCGGTGCAGTGGCATCCGGAGCGGTCCGTTGATANCGACGAACCGTCTCGTGCGATTTTTCTGGGACTGGTACAGGCTGCAGCGCGACGCANTAAGTCGCGAAACTAAATTATTTTTGTTTTTTTTGTTTCTTGCGAGCGAGCTTTGAATTCCTTCGCTTCTGCAGCAACACAACGACATGGGCGACGACGGTGTTTTCCAGATTGAGCCCCTCGGGAGTCTTGGCNTTTAGGCCGATGCAGTCACTGGGCACTCCCAGGATCTGNGCGATATGATCGCGAATTNTAGCGGCATGGGGTCCGATCTTGGGNGCAGCGAGGATCAGACTGGAATCGACGTTTGCCACGGCATATCCGGCATCATTCGCCCGCTTGAGCGCTTCGCGCAGAAAGACNGATGAGTCCGCGCCCTTCCACTTCGGATCGGACGGTGGGAACAGCGCTCCGATATCCGGTGCGGCGACCGCGCCGAGCAGCGCATCCGTGAGGGCGTGCAGCAAGACATCGCCATCCGAGTGGCCGCCAAGTCCTTTGTCGTGCGGCAGCACGACGCCGCCCATCTTTAATGGAATCCCGCTGCGGAATTCGTGCGAATCGAATCCATAGCCGATTCTGGCGGGAGGCTGCGCGGTTCCTTGTGTTTTGATTTGCGGCATCCGGCTTAGTGGCTTGTATTCAAGTAAAACTCCGCGAGTTCCATATCACCCGGAGCGGTGATTTTAATATTTCGCGGCGAACCCATGACTACGGCAACTTCGTGGCCGAATCGCTCGACGAGAGAAGATTCATCGGTACCAACAAATCCATCCGCAGAAGCTTCATCGAAGGCTTTCTTGAGTACGTCGTAGCGAAAGCCCTGCGGGGTCTGCGCCATGACTATTCCAACCCGCGGAATTGTGGCTTTGATCAGCGCGCCTTCAGATGTGCGCTCGACTTGCTTTACCGTGTCCACCGCGGGAAGGCCGGCGATTGCGGCGCCGTATTTCTTCGCTCCATCGATCACCTCTTCGATGATTTCAGGAGTCACGAATGGACGCACCGCGTCATGCACCAGAACTATATCGTCNGCGGCGGCACGGATGGCATTGAGCGCGCTTTGCACGGATTGCTGCCGATGTTCTCCACCCACGACNAACTCGATTTTTTTACNCAAAACATTCTTAAGCTCTGATTCCAGGCGGACCCTAAAGCCTGCGATTTCACTCTCCCGCAGCGCGATCCAGATTTCCCCAATCGCATCCACGGCGGCGAATTTGCGCAGCGTGTGGATGAGAATTGGCGTACCGGCCAACTCGGTAAATTGCTTCGAGGGCTGGGTTTTGTGTTGGGGGCGTTGAGCGCTGGTCTTTGAGGCCATACGGGTTCCAAGCCCGGCTGCCGGAATTATTACGATTACTTTCATCGCGGGTTGTAAGTATACGAGCGCGAGAGTAGGAGATCAATCCAGTGGTGGGTATGGGTAGTGGCTGAATTTGAATTCGCGGGGCTTTTTCAGTTTCCGCATGTATCATGCCAATCAAATGTGGAGGCTGATATGAAGCGCCCTTTGTCTCTTGTAATCGCCGTACCACTGCTTCTTTCTTTTGCCCTGGCCGCCAAGGTTCCCGTAGACGCGTGGCAAACCGGGACTCTCATCGGCTCCGATGAAAGCTGGCACTCCCGCACCGTGGGCACGATCAACAGTGGTAGCGGCGTGCTAGTTGGCCGCGAGTATCCGATTGTCCACTACGTCATAGACACGGTGACATACACCTACGACGCTGATCTCGTTCTCAGGCATCGCCGCGACAAGCAACCTGCCGTTACCGTCAACGGCCCGATCAAATACACCTTCGTTAAAGCTGACATGTATATTCAGGACGAGGGCGGTAGGGAGATCAAGTTAAGATTAACGAAGAAAACGCTCAAGCAAGGCAATTAGCGTGCTATGCCAACGGCGCGGCGAAAGCGGATTCAGCCACTACGTGAGTGTGCGGGGCCGCGCTCTGTTAAAGAACCGGACCTCCGCGCACCCTCGCATCTTAAATTGGGTTTGGTTTTGTTTCGATCAGCGAACTCGGAACCGTCACCGGGCCTGATGCGCTGGGAATTGTCGGCATGACCGGCTGAGTAACCGGAGCGGTCCGGGAAAAGGCACGCTCATCCCATTTACCGAAGATCATTTTCCCAGCAGTTGTTTGCAAGACCGAGGTGACCGACACGTCGATTGTCTTGCCAATCATCTTGCGGGCATTGTCGACCACCACCATGGTCCCATCGTCGAGATAAGCCACGCCCTGGTTGTATTCCTTGCCTTCCTTCAGGATGAAGACTTTCATGATTTCGCCCGGCAGAACAATCGGCTTGAGCGAATTTGCCAGCTCGTTGATGTTCAGCACCTCGACTCCCTGCAACTGCGCAACTTTATTCAGGTTGAAGTCGTTCGTGATGATTTTGCCTTCGTAGACTTTCGCCAACTCGATCAGTTTCAGGTCGACCTCACGCACGGCCGGGAAATCATCCTCAACGATCTGAATCTGGAGCGTGGCCATTTTCTGGAGGCGCTGGAGAACATCCAGCCCGCGGCGACCGCGGTTGCGCTTCAGCGAGTCGGCGGAATCGGCCACCAGTTGAAGCTCGCGCAGCACAAACTGCGGCGTAACAATGATGCCATCGAGGAATCCGGTCTCGGCAATGTCGGCAATCCGGCCGTCGATGATGACGCTGGTGTCGAGAATCTTGTAGCTTTTCTTGCCCTGCTTCTCGCCGCCGAAAATTCCGCCCAAAGCAGCCAGGTTCAACAGATCTCCTTTGCTCGCGCCGACGATCAAGCCAACGTAGGCCATCAGCAGCATCACAAGAATCTGGAGAAAGCTCTGGGTATTGCCCGCAGGTAGGCTGGCGCGAATGACCAGGGCAAACAGGTAAGCGCCGCAGATGCCGAGGATGCTCCCGATACCCGCACCAATGAGGCGCTTCAGGCTTACGCTGCGCAGCTTCCATTCGAACAGGACTATCCCAGCGCCAACCAGAGCGCCTACTCCTGCATCCTGGGGCTGGGATAAATGAAAGGGCTCAATGAAGTAACAAGCCACGGAAACTACAGCAATAAAAAGAAGACGTACGAGAATTAAATCCACAGTATGACCTCCTCCGGATACAGCTTCGCCTACAAAGCTGGCGAGCGATGCACCGGTGCCCATTCCTCATCGCCTCGCTGTGGAATCAGCCTTTCGTTTATGCGGAGCGCCTGTAAATAAGGGGATGAATGTGCGCCCCGTCCCGGCCCGTGGAGGCGCGACCAGGAAGACTTCAGTAAGTCAACGCCAAGAGTATATACCCGAGAGCAAGGCCGGGCGCAGAAACCTGACGGCGGTACCGTAAGGTTCGGGCTGCTAGACTTTTGCCATGAAAGCCTTGGTGATTACCCGTCCTTCGGGGCTCGATGCCCTTGCCATAGAAGAAGCCGCCGAGCCCACCTTGAAACCGGAGCAAAAGCTTGTTCGGGTCGCAGCGGGCGGCCTGAACTTTGCAGACTTGATGACCACGCGTGGAGGATATCCGGGAACTCCGCTGCCTCCGTTGATTGCGGGACGGGAGTTCGCAGGCACCGAGGAGGATACGGGGCGCCGCGTTATGGGATATCTCCAGTGGGGAGCCTTCGCGCAGAAAGTTGCGGCGTATCCGAATCTGCTTTGGCCGGTTCCGGAGCACTGGACGGACGAGCAGGCTGCGGCTTTCCCGGTAAACTTCTTTACTGCATACCTGGGTTATTGGCAGGCGGGCATGACCGAAGCTATGGAGAAAGGCCGCACCCATCGCGTTCTGATCCATGCCGTTGCCGGTGGGGTGGGCACGGCTGCGGTTCAAATAGGAAAGCTTCTTGGCGTGGAAATGTATGGCACATCATCTTCCGACGAGAAACTGGCGCGGGTGCGGGAACTCGGCCTGCAGCATGGGATCAACTACAAGCAGCAGGATTATGAAGCGGCTATCAAGGATCTTACCCGCGGCGAAGGGGTCGGCGCTGTTTTCGAGATGCTCGGCGGGGAGCATACGGCGAAGAGCCTACGCTGCCTGGGCGATTTCGGACGTGTGATTCAGTACGGGACGGCAACGGGTAAACAGCCGCAACTCGATGTTCGCGCTATGTACGCCAGATCTGCGAGTGTGCAAGGGCTGTGGCTTACTTATCTTTCGCAGAAGAGTGGAATCATGCAGCCAGCCTGGGAGCGGCTCTCGGCTTGGATTGCGGAGCGCAAGCTGGCGCCTGTTATTGGTCAGGTGCTGCCTCTCGATCGCGCGGTGGAGGGTTACGAACTCCTGCAGGAGGGTAAGAACTACGGCAAAGTCGTGTTTAAGATCTCGCCAGAGTGAGTGCGATCTCGTGTACACTTGTGCCGCGACGCGGCCTGCGCGAATGACCTCTCCGTCGCCCTCCTCGTTTTTGAGGATGCACATTGCAAGAGCAAAGGTCTTCTATGTTGAAGCTTCTGCGATTTTTCTNTGGTCTCCTCCTCACTCTCACCCCTCTTGGTTCAGGCATCGTACTCGCTCAGGCTCCAGTTCCAACCAATCCTGACATCGACCGGCGGGTGGATGCCTTGCTGAAGAAGATGACCCTTGATCAGAAAATCGATTACATCGGCGGCACCGGGTTCGCCGTTCGCGCCATGCCCGGCCTCAACCTTCCGGCACTGGAAATGTCCGATGGACCGCTGGGTGTGCGCAGCAACCAAAAGTTTCCCTCGACCGTTTACGCTGCCGGCATTGGGCTTGCCGCTGCGTGGGATCCGGAGTTGGCGGAACGAGTTGGTGCAGGCATTGGCAGAGATGCCCGCGCCCGCGGTATCCACTTTATGCTGGGACCCGGCGTAAATATNTACCGNGCACCCATGAATGGCCGNAATTTCGAATATTTTGGGGAAGATCCTTTTCTCGCCGGGGTGACCGCCACGGGCTACATCACCGGAATGCAAAAGCAGGGTGTGAGCCCGACGGTGAAGCATTTTCTCGCCAACAATTCGGAGTTCCTGCGGCATGACAGCGATTCCATCGTCGAGGAGCGCACCGCGCGCGAGATTTACCTGCCGGCATTCGAGGCTGCGGTCAAGGATGGCCACGTTGGGGCGGTCATGGATTCCTATAATCTGGTGAATGGCGTTCACTCGACGCAAAACGGATATTTCAATATCGACGTAGCGCGGAAGCAGTGGGGCTTTCAGGGCATCATGATGTCGGATTGGGTTGCGACCTATGACGCAGTGGGTGCGGCCAATGGCGGGCTTGACCTGGAAATGCCGAACGGCAAGTACATGAATAAGGAGAACCTGCTCCCGGCAATTCGCGATGGCCGGGTGAAGGAATCGACCATCGACGAGAAAGTTCGCCGCATTCTGACGACGGCGGTGCGCTTCGGCTGGCTCGATCGCGATCAGAAAGATCCTGCGATTTCAAAGTACGACGAAGCGAATCATCTGGTCGCACTCCAGGGGGCACGTGAGGGGATCGTGCTGCTCAAGAACGAAGGCTCTCTGCTCCCGCTGGATAAGCAAAAAATCAAGAGCATTCTGGTTGTGGGCCCGGATGCGTGGCCGGCACAACCTGTGGCTGGCGGCAGCGGCAAAGCTGTTCCGTTTTCCGCGGTCAGTATTTTAGAGGGTATTGCAACCTACATGGGCTCCTCCGGCAAGGTTTATTACGAGCGGGGGTTGCCCAACATGCATGATCTCGCCGGCTCTACAGAATTCATTACAGCCGCGCAGAATGGCAAGCCCGGACTCAGGCTGGAAACCTTTGAGAATGCCGATTTGTCGGGTAAACCATCCTCTACACAGATCGTGAGCCACCTTAATTATGCAGGAGTGAGCTGGCAGGACTTCTCCGATCTGGACGAAGTGATCGCGTTGTTTACTTCGGCGAAGCCATCGTCCCGGCGCTGGACCGGGTTCTACATTGCGCCCGAAACTTCTTCCTACGAGATCGCGGCGGAATATTTGGGCGAGGGCAATGGCTATCGTCTCTTGGTGGATGGCAAACCGGTTTTCGATGAATGGAAATTGGCGACCGCTCTACAGAACCACGCAACTCTGACTCTTTCCGCAGGGGCGCATAAAATTGTTGCCGAGGCGTATCAAACTTCTCCAATCGGCGGACGAATGTTAGTCGGCATTTTCGACCAGCACAAGATTGTCTCTGCGGCCGCGAAAGCTGCGGCGGCCAAAGCCGAGGTCGTCGTGGTTGCGGCCGGATTCGATGCGGATAGTGAATCGGAGGGTGCGGACCGAACCTTTAGTCTTCCCTTCGGGCAGGAAGAGTTGATCCGGGAATTGGCTGCGGTGAACAAAAATACAATCGTGACCGTTACCTCAGGGGGAAATGTCGATCCCGGCGGATGGCTCGATCAGGTTCCGGCAGACCTGGAGCTTTGGTATCCGGGCGAACGCGGGGGCACGGCGCTGGCGGAAATTTTATTCGGCGAAGTCAATCCTTCCGGCCATCTGCCTGCGACATTCGAGCGGCGCTGGGAGGACAATCCAGTGCACGACAGCTATTATCCGGAAGCGGACACAAAGCGCGTGGTTTACAAGGAAGGTGTCTTCGTGGGCTATCGGGGCTACGAACACAATCACGTTCAGCCGCTTTTTCCTTTTGGCTACGGTTTGTCCTATACCACTTTCCAGTACAGCAATATCGCAGTCAAGCCAGTGAGTGGAATATCAACCGGCGCGAATTACGAAATAACGTTCGATGTGACTAACACCGGATCGCGGGCGGGTGCGGATGTGGCACAGGTGTATGTATCTGAGACCGATCCCAAGGTGCCACGGCCTCCAAAAGAGCTGAAAGGCTTCTCTCGCGTCGACCTGACTGCGGGTGAGACCAAGCACGTTTCCGTGGCGCTTGGTCCGCGAGCCTTTACTTATTACGATACGCAGGCGAAAGACTGGCACGCAGACGCCGGCCAGTATTCCGTGGAAGTCGGGCGATCATCGGCTGAAACGCCGCTTCACGCTGACATCACACTTTCTGCTGCCTACGATATTGCGAATGATAAGTAGGGGCAAGCGAGAGGATGGATCTCCGGTGCTGCTGTTTCGAGCGGCGGAGTATCAATAGAGGAACCGCCGTGCCCGTGATCGTGCGATAAGCCCCGCAAGTGACGCAAGCCTCTGGTAGGCTTTGTTAGAAATCTGCTGATCTTAATTATCTTACGATTCTACGATCCGTCGGCATGAGACTTCGGCGTCGCGCAAGCATCTTCTCCCATGAATAAAGCCCTTCGCTTTCTTCGTCCCTCGCACCAGCACACGGCTTTCTCGGCCACGCTGCTGCTGATGGGAACGGTGATGCTATCGCGCGTGATCGGCTATGTACGCGAGGCATATATCGCATATGCTTTCGGCGCCGGAGGACAGACCGACGCCTACGTCGCGGCGTTTACGCTACCGGACTGGCTGAACTATATCGTGGCTGGCGGCGCGGCCTCGATCACGTTCATCTCGATCTATACGCGGTTTCTCGCGGAAAAGCGCGACGCCGACGCGAAAAAAACTTTTTCCGTCGTCATCACCGTGATGAGTACGGTGATGATTGTTGGAACCGTGCTGGCAGAAATCTTTACGCCGCCGTTCGTGCGCTGGATGTTTCAGGGTTTCTCTCCGGAGCAGTTGGAGTTGACGGTGCACCTCACGCGCATTCTGCTGCCGGCGCAGATTTTCTTTTACGTGGGAGGAGTTGTCTCCGCCGTTTTGCTCTCGCATCGTCTTTTTCTTTTTCCCGCGTTTGGTCCGCTGCTTTATAACCTGTTCATTATTCTCGGAGGCGTGGTCGCTGGCCGCCATTTTGGCATTGGCGCTTTGGCTTATGGCGCACTGGCGGGAAGCATTGCCGGACCGTTCCTGGCGAGCGTTATCGGCGCGGTGCGCATCGGCACCGGATACAAGCCTTCGTTCGATGTAACAAATCCGGCGTTTCGCGAGTGGATCAGGTTGTCGGTCCCACTGATGCTCGGCGTATCTCTTGTGACGGCTGACGATTGGATTTTGCGCCATTACGCGGCCGGCGGAGTTGGCGATATTGCTCGTCTTAATTATGCGAAACGTTTATTCGCCGTTCCCATCGCCGTGCTCGGGCAAGCCACGGGGCAAGCCTCGTTGCCGTTCTTCGCTCGACTATTCAACGAGAAGCGCTTGAAAGAATTCGCAACTACCGTGAACGATTCCGTCTATCGGGTCGCAGCCGCATCGTTTCTGGCCACGGGATGGATGATGGCTGGCGCTTTTCCGCTGATTGACCTGGTCTATCGCCGCGGGCGATTCACCGTTTCCGATACCCAAACCACGGCCGTGTATTTTTTCTGGTTCTCGCTGTCACTGGCGCTGTGGTCGGCGCAGGGACTTTACGCGCGCGCTTTCTACGCGGCCGGCGATACGCTTACGCCGATGATTGCAGTCACCGTGATCACGGGAGCTTCTCTGCCAATCTATTCTTTACTCTTCCATCGCTGTGGCGTGGTCGGCCTGGCGTATGCGTCGGACATTGGTATTGGGGCGAATTTGGTGGCGATAGCCGGGTTGCTTCATTATCGAAAAATGGTTTCACTGCGGACGCTGCGATGGGATGAGCTGGGAAAATCCGCACTCACAGCATTGGTCGCCGGAGGGATCAGTCTGGAAGTGGCGAGAATTGTGCCGATGCCGGCTTTCGGACATGCGAGCCGCTTAACCGACATCCTGCAATTGGTTCTGGTGTCGGTAACCTGGGGCGCCGCTGCCGCACTGGGTTTATGGCTGTTGAAGTCGCAGTTGCCCGGCGATCTGCGCCGACGAAAGCAAGTGGCTTATCCGGCAGTCGCGCAAAATGAAACCAAGGAAATTATGGGAGCGGGTACGCAACCTTAGAGGCTGCTCAACTCGCCGAGTGAGCGGCGGCGACATCCTGCAATAGATCGGAGGCCTGCCAATCGGCGCCGTGATACCACTTGAAGATTTTCCCGTCGGGAGAAATGACGGCCGTGCTTAGGGAATGCGAAATCAGACCGCCGTCTTCCTGATAAGTGAGTGCGAAATACTGGGTGAAGTCCGGCAACTCGGATTGCGGAATCGAAGCGAACTCCCAATGCTTGAAGAGCGCAGGATCTTTGGTTGCGGCGGAAGAAAACCCATAAGCTCGTAGAACTCTCGGCGTGTCATGAACGGGATCGAAGCTGATGCTCAATAGATGAGCCTTGCCGTAGCGCGCGGGGTCGGCGCGAACTTGGCTATCTATGGAAGCGAACTCGTGACTGANGCGGGGACAAAAATCCGGGAACGGACAGCGGGTGTAGATCAGCGTCAGCAGCAGGGTCTCTCCGCGGTACTCCTGCAATGAGATTTGCTTGCCGCTTTGGTTCACGAGCTTGAAATCCGGAACCTGATCGCCCGGCTGTGGAATATGAATGCTTGCAGTAGGCTTGGCGTCCGCAGGCTTCGAGTGTCCGGTGACCTTGACGTTCTCCAGCCAGTACTTTCCCGGCTCCTCGACCACGACGTCGGCGGTGATCGAATCGCCGGGCTGTAGTTGATCGATTTGGCTGGGTGGTTTAAACGTGTAGGGCATGACCATGGCGTCCATGAAACCATCGACCGGTTCATTGTCGATGTTTGCCGTGCCAGCGTTTTTGTCGATCGAAACAACTTTGCCTTTCAGTTGGTATCGCTTGGCGGAGGATTGAGAACTCGCGCCGTCCACCCCTGATTTGCCGCGGTTGCATGCAACGGAGAATGGAAGAACGGCACACAGACAGCAAAGTGCAAGGCGAGGCAAGGATGAATGCAATGTCATGGTCATTCTTTGTCTATTATCTCCGAATTGTTCATTGGATGATGATCCCGGCGTCGTTATCTTCGATTTCCGATGTCTTTGGCCTCAGTAATGGAAACGATAACGAAACTCGACATAAATCTGCCGTGGATCGTTCCAATGAAACCCGCCGAACGTCAGGCTATTGTCCAACTGGACGCGGCGATTAGCTGCATTCAGCGCGGTTAGGGAAATAGTGTACTTTTCGGCGAAGTCTTTCCCAATAGCCGCATCAAAACTGGTGTGTTCGGGAAGATAGCTCCCGGGGTACTGCACGCCGGGCAATCCGTTGGTGAAACCTGAACCGTAATAAACATTCGTCGAGGCGTACGCGTGGCGCGGCAGCTTCGCGTTGAAACCCACGTTCAAGGTATTTCTCTGATCATGGTCGACAGGCGCATAGCCGGGTGGTATGTCGAGAGCACACGCCGAAGTTACCGGCGCGGGGCAGATCAAGCCTCCTGTGATCGGCGAAGTTGCCTGCGCAATCTGATTTGCATAGGCAAGGTGAAATTCTCCGCGATGCCACACGCTGGGGGATCGTAACGTGAGTTCCCAGCCTTGAATCAAAGCCGCATCCCACGTGATCGGCCAGAAGAGATTTGATTCTCCGATGTTGTTATGATCCAGCCAATTGCGAGCTTTGGTTTGGTAATTGTCGGCGTTGAGCGTCCAGCCGTGATACGGAATCATGACGCCAAACTGCCATTCGATGTCACGTTCTCCACGCAGTGGCGAGAAGGTGAAATTCTGACTGTTCGCCAAATCAAGAAGCGCCCCGGTGGCCGTAACCAGGGGTGGGGATTGGTAGAAATAGCCGTAGTAGCCGCGGAAGACCCAATTCAGGCGGGGAACTTTCAAAGCGATGCCAAATCGGGGGTCGGTCGCGTTCTCCGCAATAGAGGACCTAAATTCCGTTTGCCGAAGTCCGGCAATCAAGGTCAGCCACGGCGTCACGCGGAATTTGTCGTTGATGAATTGGGCGGCGACGCCTCCATTTACGCCGATGGAAGATGCGGGGAAGTTTGGCTGGCCGTTCGTGAATACGTTATCGAAGTAGTTGTACTGGTGCTGACCGAATCCGTAGACTCCGGCCTGCAGGTCGTTGTTCCACAGAGTTGCGTTAAAGGCCGCCTGCGCCCCTCCATAATTGGCATTTTCGGTGACGGTTGAAATGACGGGAAAGTCATTCGCGCCGCCTTTGTAATCGGCTCCGTTGTAGTGATAAAAGGGAGAGACCGTGAGCAGCATATTTGCATTGAACGTATGAACCCAGGACATGGTGGCGTACCCATCGGGCTCATGCTCTGCGTCGCGCAGGCCATAGCTGGGATAGACCTGATTTCCAATTGAGTTGGGATTGGGGTCGATCGGGATCTGGTAATAGTCCTGCCGCAAGGAACCTACCCACCGGAACTGATTCTTCGGGTCGGGATTGAATATGAACGAAGCAAAGCCTCCGTAGCCGTTTTCCGCGTCATGGATGACTTGCGGTACCGGGGTCTGCAGGCCGTAATTGCTCCGATTTCCGTTTAAGCTGGCGTAATACGCGAATCGTTGTGTGTGTCCTCCGCAACTAATCTGGTCGTTCGTCTGATAAAAATTTCCAAAGGTGGTGACGAGATCGCATTCATTGTCGCGCTCAAAACCGGTGCGCGGCGCGATGTTGAAGATGCCATAGGTGCGGTCGCCGTAATCAGCGTCGTAGCTGCCTCTCATCACTTCGAGATAGTCGATATCCTTGGGATCAATCTGCGGACCAAGATTGGTGGCAATATTTGTGTTCGGGATGGGAACGCCGTCGATCAGCCATTCGACCTGATGGCCTCCTCGCATGTGCAGCATGTCGTGGGTTACATAGGCGGCGGGCACGAAATCCGTGATCATTGCCAGGCTATTGGTTCGGTCCGCTCCAGGGGTTTGGCGGATGTCTTCACGGCTCACCATGGTGGTCGGGGTAACGCTGTCGGTCGTGGCTTCCACCGGGGTTCCGGAGACGGCAACGGTTTCTTTTGTGCCGGAAACGTTCAGCCTGACATGCAGTACGGGATGAGTGTCCGACAGAACAATCAGGTTCTGTTGCGTCGCCTGGAAACCCGGAGAGGTTACCGTGGCCGTGTAACTTCCGATGGGCACGGAAGTGAATTCAAATTCCCCCTTGTCGTTCGAGTCCTGGGATTGAGTCCAGTCCGAGTTCTGAGCTTTCAACGTAACGTGCGCGCCTTGTATAGGACGATGCTGCGGATCATGAACGATGCCACGGGCGGAACCGAAGATCGTGGCAAATGCGGCGGTGCACAGAAAAAAAATGATGGCCGTGAAGCAGACAACTCGCTTCATAAGAATGTCTCCAATCTCTGGGGAACTACGGAAAAATTCCAGCGATAAACGCCCATATGCGTTAACCGGAGGGAATTGAATCAGGCTGGAGAGCTTAGGAGCGAGGCGGGGCGCGCGATGATTGAAATCTTGCGTAAATCGAAGCCAGGAATTCCGCTTGTGAAATGGTCAGCCGCGACGTGTGGACCTGCAAAGAAAATGACGAAAGCTTTGGCTGCGGGTGAGCCCATTGCGCGGTAGTGACCGCCCGACCGGAATTGCCACGGCAACAACTGGCATCCCGGATTACGGGGTGTTCGTTCACTGAACCCGCCGAATCCTGGCAATGGTGGACTCCCTTGCGAAGGCAGCAGGCATGTAGGGGAGCAGGGTTTGCCGCCAGTGCTATGGGGACAAGATTCCCCACAAGCGCGAAGAGCAACAGCAATCTGGCGATTAGACGATGCATGCTTCCGTTTGAATACGAACTTGCGGCTAGCATAGAACAGAAAATAAGCATGTGCAAGCAGGCGGGAAAAAGCCGGCAAGCGGGTGCCGGAACCGGCGGCACACGATACAGATACTGCAAATGAGAGGCGGACAAGCGTGTCCGCCCCACACGTACGATTATGCGGCTTGTTGATGTTGATAAGCGGGAACGAACGATTCAGCGACAAAGGTCTCGAAAGAAGTTGGGGTCGTGCTTCGGGCATCGCGCGGCTCGATCGATTGCATGTGCCCGGAATTCAACGCGTCAGCCATCTCAAGAACGAGTCTTACAAAGTTCTCAGACATTCCCATTTGAACCATGGCGCTGCGAAGCTGATCGTGGGGCGCCTGAATGTATTTAAGATCGGGCTTGCCGATCGCTTTTCCAATAATGCCGGCGATTTCGGTGTAGTCGAGATCGCGCTGGCCATGAAGCTCCCGAGTTTGCTTGCCGTGAAAAGAAAGTTGCAGAAGTTCTTCCGCAGCTACGGTTCCGATATCTCGCGTCGCAATCATGGGCAGCTTCAAGTCAGGACGGACCGGACCGATCGCAGACCCCGTCGCGCGAATCACGCCAGCTTGGGGAAGAGTATTTTCCTTGAAATATCCGGGGCGCAGGAACAGGACGTTAAGGTTATTGATTTGGCTCAGCTTTTGCTCGAGTTCGTAAAGCCCTACAACGGGCCCGGTACCGGAAGATTTATCAGCCCCGAAACTACTTAGCGCGACAACATTTTTTATTCCGCTTTTCTTCACCGCGGTCGTAATCGCGTCACTGGCCCGGTTTTGATATCCGCGATAATCGTTGCTGGTAGGGTTCGGCGGAATCATGACATAAGCGGAATCAGCACGCTGGAAAGCTTTCATGACAGCTGAAGCGTCGCTGACGTCCCCGGTAGACACCTCCGCGCCTTGCGCCGCGAATGGTTGCAGGTGAGTGGCATTTCTGCCGAAGACTCGCACTTTCTTACCTTCGGCCAGAAGCGTGTTGGCTACAATGTGCCCGGTATTACCGCTTGCTCCAAGAACCACGTATATCATCTTGACCTCCATCTGTAACTTGGATGCGACGCTGATGGGTTTGGGCTCATAGGAAGTAATCAGTGATTAGGTGTTGAGTGGTTGGTCTTGAACCACTGACCCCTGATCACTGACGACTGGCCACGGTTTCCCGTCGGTTACTTGCGCGGAAGCTGGGTGGACTGATTGACTCTAGTTAGTCCAACGATTTGTGGAGGTGGCTATGGGCGGCAATGTGATTCAAGCCGCGGCGCTCTTGCTGTTTGTGGCAGGCGTGCTGGCTTACGGGGTGATTCTTTACAACGAACTGGTGCGACTGCGCAACGATAATGATCGCGCGTGGGCCAATATCGACGTACTGCTGAAGCAGCGTCATGATGAGATTCCGAATCTGGTGGAAACGGTGAAGGGATACATGCAGCACGAGCAGCAGACGCTGCTGGCAGTCACCCAGGCGCGCGCCGCGTCGATGAATGCGGCAAGCATTGGACAAAAAGCGCAGGCCGAGGCAATGATGACCGGCGCGCTGCGCGGACTGTTTGCCGTCGCGGAGAATTATCCGCAACTGAAGGCCAACGGAAATTTTCTTAAGTTACAGACCCGCATCAGCGAACTGGAAGACCGCATCGCGGACCGCCGGGAGTTTTTTAACGACGACGTAAACACTTACAACACGCGTATCGGGCAAATTCCCGAAGTGTTTGTTGCGAGCTTCATGAATCTGAAGCCGCGCTCCATGTTCAAGGTTTCCGAAGAGGACCGTAGAGTGGTCGAGGTAAAGTTCCAGAGCCAGGGCGCAAATGGAGCATAAACATGGGACTTCGCCGCCCGTTTAGTCCTGTGCGGCAGACCTTCGATGACCAATCACCGGTCTGGCGGTCAAGCTGGAACTTTGATTTCGATTCGGCGAATCGTATCCAGAGTGAGCAAGGCGTCGGTAAGCCGCTCTCGTTCGGTGGCATGCTCGGGCGCCGCACCGATTTCCAGCAACCGTTGGATCAATAGCATGCTTGCCGCATCCAGCTTGCCTGCCAGCTTGTGTTTATCCGGTTCCAAAACTGCCGCACGGTAAACTTCTTCCCAAGTTTGAGACGTTTCGGTATTCATTAATTCTGCTCCTTGAATAAATTGGCTAACCGCGTTTTCTAATAAGAGCAGATCGCTCGGGTGCCTGGGGTAAAGAGTGAGTCAATGAAGGTTAATTTTTGTGGACCGGGAGGCCTTTGGAAATATGCTAATTGACCCAGTGGCACAGGGATGTAGTAGACGCCGGAGCGCCATATGAGCGCTCCGGCGCAATCACGTTGCTCGGTTGATTATGCTGACATTGCCCGCCGTTGCGGACGCGTCTCGCGAATGGAGGCAACGCCGCGGCGGATATTCAGCCAGTTGTTTTCCTGGAAAAGATGGAACAGATCGTAGGTGTAGGGCACCTCGCCGGTGATGATCTCTTCTTTGCCTTGATCATCGGTCACGGCAAACGCAACCTGCACCGCTTCATCAGGTGAGCTTTGTTTTGTGAAGTAGACGAGTTTTACGTTGAGGGCTGGCTGCTCTTGCGATTGCATAGGCATAGTTGTTCCTCCACTTATGTATGTGCTCGTTTGGTTTTGGTCGTACTTCTTAAGAATGATTGTGGATGGAATTTATGCGGGGATTTTGCAGGAAATATTTATTTTTACAAGAAACAATACTTTTGCAATCGCTCAAGTATTAATTCTGCTTCACGGTAAAAGAATAGTCGTGTGTTTGCGATTTCTTTCAAGCACACAAAGAACAACGGTTTCTGGCTAAGTCTCTCCGATATACCAGGGGGCACTCACGGTATGAATTCTTTCGTTGCCCCTGGCCAGGAGAGCCCACTCCAAGAGCCTGCCGCGCTGATTGTGGAGAAAATATTCGTACCATTTGTCTTCGACCACCTCCGGAATCACCACGACAATCTCGCGATCCGGATTTTTCTTCGAAAGTTCGAGAACAAACTGGACAAATGGGACGATGACGAAGCGGTAAGGCGAAGGCAGGAAGTGAAGCTCCGGTGGCTGCTGGCCGCATTCCCGAAAAGGCTTGTCCACGTAATGTTCCCATTCGCTGCGAAGCAATTCGGAGTGGGGGTTGGGTTCGACGTGTACGGCGATTATCTCTGGAGAAATCCGGGCCGCGAACTCAATGCCCTGCCGCGTGACCGTGCTCCAACGATCGATTGCGATAACTGCAATCGGATTCTTCTTCAGCCCGGCTGTATCCACAGGAACTTTGCAAATAGTCATCATCTTCACGGCATGGTAGTGGCGGCGAACGACGGCAAAACAAAAAATCGTCGCCGGGATGAAAAGCAAAGTAATCCACGCGCCTTGCGCAAATTTCGCGACCAGCACGACGGCGGTGGTGATGCCTGTCACGAAACCACCAAGGCCATTTACGAAGGCACTTCTCAACCAGTGCGGCCCGCGCTTTTTGCGCCAATGCATCACCATGCCGGCTTGGGAAAGCGTAAATGCGGTAAACGCGCCGACTGCGTACAAAGGAATCAGCCGGTCGGTGACACCGCCAAAAAGGATCAGCACACCGCCGCACAAGAGCGCCAGAACTACGATTCCGTAGGTGTAGACCAATCGCCGGCCGCGATAAGCGAACACGCGAGGGAGATAATTGTTGAGCGCAACGGCCCGGCAAAGCCGGGGAAAATCCGCGAATGCAGTGTTGGCGGAAAGAGAGAGAACCACAAGGATGGAGCCGATCGTCAGATAGTAAAAAAATCCTTTACCAAACACCGCGGCCGTGAGCATCGACAGGACACTCTGATAGCCTGGCGCGCCGGGATCGGTAGCGGCGATCCCATAAGTCTTTACCAGAAGTGAAATCCCCGCCAGCAACACTGCGAGAAGAAAGATGATGATGGTAAGCGTTCGCTGCGCGTTCTTTACGGTTGGTTCGCGGAAGGCCTTGACGCCATTGCTTACGGCTTCAACGCCGGTGAGAGCGGTGCAGCCACTGGCAAATACCTTCAAGAGTAGCCAGTAAGTGACCGTCTGGGTCATCGGCGGCGGTGGGGGCGGCGGAACGAGCGGCGAAGGATGTCCTCCGCTAAACAATGCATGAATGCCACCCACTAGGATGGTAAACAGAAGAGTGCCTACGAACAGGTAGGTAGGCACAGCGAACGCCATGCCAGCTTCGCGCACGCCGCGCAGATTCAGAATCGTGATGACAATCAGAATTCCTATGCACAGTGAAACAGTGTGCGGCAATAGAGGAGGAACAGCGGAGATGAGCGCTCCGACCCCCGCTGAAATCCCCACCGCCGCAGTCAGAATATAATCGGCCAGCAGTGCGGCCGCTGCAAGCAGGCTCGCAGGCGCTCCCAGATTAAATCGCGCCACCGTGTAGGATCCGCCGCCGGAGGGATACGCCGCAATCGTCTGGCGATAGGAGAAATAAACGATCACCAGCAAGGTGATGATCGCCGCACTGATCGGAACAATATAGCGAACACCCAGAAGGCCCAGTGGAATCAGAAGACTCAGCGCGGCTTCTGGTCCATATGCGGCTGAGCTAAGCCCATCTAATCCAAAAATGGGGACGCCCTGCGCTGGGCCGACTTGCTCGGCACGTTCGTCGTCCGTCCTGATAGGCTTGCCAACAATCAGGTCAAGAATGTTCATGCGGATAGAAAGGCGGGAACGCTTACACCAGCGGACGCGCAGGAACAGTGTAGCTCAGATGGCGGTAGCAATGACCAAGGGAGATCCGGTCGGTTGCATCTCTCCATTTGTGCTTGTTGCCAAAGTACAAATTTCAATACGAAGCAGTGACCGCGTCTTCGGGATACCCGAGCATGCCAAACTCCGGCACGTCCAATCCTTCTTCTTCACATTCTGGAACGACTCTCATGCTTTTCACTTTATTAACCACCCAAAAAACGGCATACGTGGCTCCGAATGCCCAGAACGCATAGATGCTGGCGCCCATCAGTTGACAAACAAACTGCCGAGTATCTCCGTGTAACAAGCCGGTAACACCCATGCCTGCGTGACCTAAATATGTCGCGGCTCCAATACCATTCCATCCGGTGCCGTACGTTCCGTCAGCGAAAATGCCGACGCNCACAGCCCCCAGCCAGCCGCAATAGCCATGGACTGAGATCGCTCCGCAGGGATCGTCGATTTTTAGAACGCGGTCATTCAATAAGACGCCGAAGCACACCACGCATCCCGCTAAAATACCAATCGCGACCGCGGAAGTAGGCGAGACGAAGGCACACGGAGCGGTGATAGCGACCAATCCCGCCAGCATCCCATTGCACGCCATGGTGATATCAGCCTTGCCAAACATGAAATACCATAGCAGCATCGCAACCGCCGATCCTGCCACAGCAGCCAGATTTGTGTTGACTGCGACCACCGAAATGCGCAGATCGGTTGCGCCCAGCGTCGAGCCAGGATTGAATCCCATCCAGCCAAACAAGAGGATGAACGTACCCGTCACTACGTAGACGATGTTGTGAGCCGGAAAAACATTCACCTTCCCTCCGGGGCCGTACTTGCCTAATCTGGGACCGAGAATCATAGCCAGCGCCATCGCGCAAAAACCGCCGACCGCGTGGACTACGGTCGAACCGGCAAAGTCCACATATCCGTGACCAAGGTTCAAAGTTGAACCCACTTGCGACAACCACCCGCCGCCCCACGTCCAGCATCCAGCGATGGGATAAAGCAGCGCACCGATAAATAACTCACAGAGGAGAAATGCCCAGAAAGTAATCCGCTCACAAACCGCGCCGACAATTATGTACCCGGCGGTCTCCATGAAAACTACTTCGAACAGCGCAAAGCAGTTGCTGCCGGCGTCGTAAGCGGGGCCGGAGAGGAAAAATCCTTTTCCGCCTATGAATCCCCATTGCCCGCTTCCGACCAGGAATTTATTGAGCGTGGGAATTCCGCCCAGGTTCGCAGGCGCAGCGTTGATGGCAACGGCTCCGAACTGAAATGCATATCCGACCGCATAGTAGGCTAGGAAGGCAAAGACATAGGCCGCAAAATTCAGCATCATCAAATGCGCGGCATTTTTTTTCCGCACCAGCCCGCACGTGAGCAGGGCAAACCCCGCCTGCATGAAAAGAACGAGATACCCAGTATTCAGCGTCCACGCGAAATTTGTGGCAACGCGAACGTGGCCTACACTATCCGCCAGTTTGACGGCGAGCGGTTCTTTCGCCGCCTGGGACTGATAGTCGTCATATGCCTTTTTCTGGGCCGCATAATCCGGCGCAGTTTTATCTGTTGGTTCCGCCACGACGAACGAGTTCCCAGCGGCGTCCACGGCGGCATTTCTATCCCCCGTTGCCGTACCGGCCGGGTCCGCCTTCGGACCATCATCCGCAAAACACTGCACAGGTAGTCCGGCAAACAACGTGGCGAAAAGAACAACTAGCAACCACCTGGCATTCATCGCAGTCTTCTCCTTGACCGCAGACGATAAAGCCCTACACCGCGACGAGTCCAATTCAAATTTCGTATGGGATGGATCGGACTTCTAAAGATCAGGATTACTTGGCGGGGCCGAATGCGCGGGAATGAAACTCAATCACTTCATCAAAATGCGAAGTGAAATACTCCGCGCTGTGGTCACCGGGATATGACCGGTACTCGTGCTTGACCTTCTCTTTCTTCAACTCATCTTGCAGCACTTCCGCGCCTTTTTCGAAGCCGTAATTGTCTTCCTGCCCGCAATTGAAATAAATGGCAAGTCCACGCAGGTTGGTGGCGTTCTGCCGTGCCAGTACAAGAGGATCGTTCTCCCGCCAGTGTGCCAGGTTAATCGGATCTCCGAAGACATCAATCATCAATTTCGCTCGTGAAGGGTCCGATTGCATGGAGGTGTCGATTTCTTTAGGCGATTCCGTGGTCAGCGCGGGACTCTGCGCACTCACCGCTGCAAATAATTCAGGGTGGCTGAATGCAAAGCGCAGCGCCCCATACCCACCCATGGAAATACCAGTTATCGCCCGGCCGCTGCGCGCCTTTGAAACATGATATTTCCCTTCGATATAGGGAATAAATTCCTGAAGGAAAAAATCGCTGTATCGCGTTTTTCCATCTGCCGAGTTGATGTAAAAAGTTTTCCCTCCGTCCGGAGCGACGATAAGGAAATCGCTGATCTTGTGCTTGCGCCGCAACCCGTCCAGCAGCGTCCAGCCCCCATCATTAAAGAGCTGCTGCTCATTTCCGCCGAGGCCGTGCAGATAGTAGAGAACGGGATAATCCTGCCGCGGAGTTTTCGAAGCATCCGCATCGTAGCTGTCAGGCACATAAACGCAGTAGCGCACAGGATGCTTCAGGATTTTGCTGTTCATGGCGCCGCAATCAATGCGGCTTTGCGCGGCAACTGGAAGGGGCGCGAATAGCGCGACGGAAACCGTGGCATAGAGAAAAATCGTCAGGGCTCGCAGGGAGGGATAAGTCATTCTTTTATTCGTAACGCAAGGCCTGCACGGGATCGAGCCGGGCCGCGCGTCCCGCCGGGTACAGCCCCGCCGCCAGACTCACNAGGAAAGAGAATAAAATCGCGAACGCCACCAGCCACCAGGGCACCGCCCAAAAATGTTCGGGAGGAAACGACTGCGACTTGAGGTAAACGTTGGTTCCGAGATTGATTACCTGTCCGATTGCCCACCCTAGCGCGACGCCCACAATGCCGCCGAGAATTCCCATCGCCCCCGCTTCGGCAAAGAAAAGCTTTTTTACATCACTATCGCTCGCGCCAATCGCCTTCATGATTCCGATCTCGCGGCGACGCTCAAGAATCGCCATCACCAACGTATTCACAATGCCAATAAAAGCGACGGCCAAAGCTAGACTGCCGAAGATTCCGAGAAATACGTCGAGCACCTTGAAAAACTGTTGTATGCTCCGGCTGGCGTCAAGGATGGAGAAGGTATTAAAGCCCATCTTTTTGATGGCGTCTTCCACCGGCTGCACATGGCTGGGATTCTTAACTCGCACACTCACCGAGGAATAAACCGGCTGGTCGCCCGCAGCGTGAGAAAGTTCACGCAGATCCGTCGGCTGCATCACGTGCAGGCTTTCGGCCAGTTTGAGGGGAAGAAACACACGCGCGCGGGTTGGTCCGCGCATGCTCTCCGGATCAAGATCGGCCACGCCGACAATCTTCAGTTCTAGTTCGCGCGAGACCACGGAATAACTCGCTCCCGGAACACCTTCGTCCTCAGATGAACCGGCGTCCGGATTCGAAGACGCCGAAGGCTTCGGTTCTGGTGTCGCACTCGCCGCTGCACGCTGCGCATACCGCATGGTCAACTCTTTGCCGAGTAGCTGTGCAGCGAGTTGCGCAACATTCGTCTCGTCAACCCCCGGCTGCGGCCTTTTACCAAGCAGTTCCTCGGCGAAAGTTTTCTGCAAAATGACTTCTGGCGCCGTATCAGAAGAGAAAAAGCGCCCCTGCATCGAATCGAAAGCATCATTCGATTTCGCCGACTCCGGCAGCGCTGAAATCATCGTCAGGTGCGGCTTATCTTCAAAACGCAACTCATTGATGAATCGGATGTCCGGATAGGCCTCCAGCACATTCGGCAGCCGCTCAATCTGTTGCCGCTTCGCCTCATCAAGAACCTGGCTTTCTCCAGGAGTTGGACCGCTGCGTTCCTCCTGCCGATCAAAATTTCGCAGATCGCGCCGGGAGGTGACCACAACTGTATCGAACAGTCCAGACTTCATCAGCCGACGCGAGGCTAATTGCTGAAGTCCAATCCCGAGAGAAAGCATTGCAACCAACGACGCCACGCCAACCGAAATGCCAATCGTGGTCAGGGAATTCCGCAATAGCGATTCGCGCAGATTACGCACCGCAAGCTCGGTCAGGTCAGGCAACTTCATTGGCGCTCTCCTTCCGAGGCCACGGCGACGACAGCCGAGTTCGTTTCATCACTTACCAGCTTGCCATCGGCGAGGAAGATCATTCGCTGCGCATAGCGCTCAGCCAAAGCACGCTCGTGCGTAACCATCACTACCGTCATTCCTAGCTGCTGATTAAACTCACGGATCATATCCATGATCTCGGTTCCGGTGCGGCTGTCGAGATTGCCCGTGGGTTCATCCGCCAGCAAGAGCTGAGGACGGTTAATCAGCGCCCGCGCCAGAGCGGCTCTTTGCTGTTCGCCGCCGGACAGTTCACTGGGCCGATGATTCACACGGTTCTGTAGTCCAACGCGCGACAGCGCTTCCCGAGCCAACGTGTCGCGCTTCCCGCGTTCAACCTCCGCGAAGCGCATTGGCAGTTCCACATTTTCTGCCAGCGTCATGTTGGGGATCAGATTGAATGATTGAAAGACCATCCCAACGGTATGCAGGCGATAGCGCGCCAGTTCCTCGCGAGAGAGCTTCGCAAGATTTTTTTCTTGAACGATAACATTCCCAGAGGTTGGCCGGTCGAGGCCGGCAATCAGATTCAATACCGAAGATTTTCCCGACCCTGAGGCACCTAGCAGGGCGACAAATTCTCCCGTGGGAATCGTAAGATCCACACCATCTACAGCGCGAATCAGTGCTTCGCCCATGCGGTAATGGCGGCAAAGCTGCTCCACTCGAATCGCCGGTGCGCCTGACTGTGTTCGTTCACCGATCCCCATGTCCTAGCGCACCTCACCCTTCAGCACGCTAATCGCATCCGCCGGCTTCACCCCTCGGGCGCTAGGAGAATTTCCGTTTCCGGGCGCTTCTAGTTCAACGGAATCTCCCTCGCCCGGCGCCAGAAAAAGATTTTCTTCCACCCCGTGCTGCCTCGTATAGAGATCGTGGTAACGGCCGCGCAAAGCGTAGAGTTCCTCGTGCGTCCCGCGCTCAACGATTCGTCCCTGCTCCATGACCAGGATTTGGTCGGCCTTTCGGATGGTCGATAAACGGTGCGCAATTACAAAGGTTGTGCGGCCGTGCATCAGATAGGAAAGACCTTGCTGGATCATCTGTTCGGATTCGGAGTCCAGACTCGAGGTTGCCTCATCCAAAATCAGAATGCGCGGTTCGGCCAGGATGGCGCGGGCAATCGAAATCCTTTGCTTCTGACCTCCGGACAATTTCACTCCACGCTCACCGACGACGGTTTCGTACTTGTCCGCAAACGCCTCGGCGAACTCATCCACTCGCGCGATTCGGCACGCCCGCATAACCTGCTCTTCCGTCGCATCGGGACGCGAGAAGGAGACATTCTCACGAATTGTTCCGTCGAACAAAAAAGATTCCTGCAGGACAACTCCCAACCGAGTCCGGTAAGAATCGAGAAGGACGGTCGAGAGATCGATTCCGTCCACCCGAATTACACCCTGGGTCGCCGTATAGAAAGCTGAGATGAGTCCTATGGTTGTCGATTTTCCCGACCCGGACGATCCCACCAATGCCGTGACCGTTCCAGGGTCGGCGGTAAAAGAAATGTTGTGAAGAACCTCGTGAATTCCATCGTACGTAAAACTCACGTTCTCGAACTCAATCGTCCCCACAATGTCGCCAAGCGCCGTGGACCGCTGCGGGTCCTGATCTTCCGGCCGCTCGCGCATAATTTCCTGTGTCCGTTCCAAGCCTGCCATCGCTTCGGTGAGCTGAGTTCCAATCGAAACAATTTGCATGATTGGCGCAACCAGAAAACCTAACAACAATGTATACGAAACGAATCCGCCGACGGTCAGCGTTCCCGACTGAATCTGGTGCGCGCCCACATACATGGTGACCGCTCCCACCAATCCCAGCAGTACGCTCGCCGAAAGGCTCATCACTGAAGTCGCGGTCAGCGTACGCATGACATTCTCCAGCAGTCGATGCACTCCGGTCGCGAAGACAGTTTCTTCGCGTGCTTCCGCGTGGTATCCCTTGATCACGCGCACGCCGCCCAACGATTCCGTAAGGCGGCCGGTGACCTCTGCATTTATTTTGCCGCGCTCGCGAAAAATCGGCCTAATCGTCGCAAACGCCTTATTGAGCGTGACCGCAAAACATAACAGCGATCCCACGGCAATCAATGTCATTTGCGGGCTGGTGCGCAGTAGTAAAACCAGGGCGATCCCGGAAGTGATCAGGCCACCGACGAAATCGACCAATCCTGTGCCGAGCAGATTGCGTACGCCCTCCACATCGGTCATGATGCGCGAGACTAAAGCCCCGGTCTTGTTCACGTCATAGAAGGCAACGGGCAGGCGCGAGATGTGCGCCTGCACCTGCTGGCGTAACTCCGTAATCAACCGTTGCGCTGCCTTCGAGAGCGATTGCGTCAGCGAGAAAGAAGTGACGCCCTGGACCAAAGTCGCCCCCAACACCACCAGCACCAGGGGCTCCAATTTATCCATGTGGTGCTTAACGATGACGGTATCGATGAGGAATTTTGTTGAGTACGGCAGCACCAGTGCCGCAACCCGATTGATCACCATCAACGCGAAACCTAAAGCCAGCAGGCCGCGCCGCGGCCGCATCAACTTCCAGACTTCCGGCAATATGGCACGGAGTCTCTCGACTTTGGGTACTTTTTGCTCTGCTTTAGAAGCTTGATTCAATCTTTAATTGGACTCCTTTGTGCTCCCATTCGCTTCATTATTAATGCCAGTCATGATATGACGCGGGGCGGACTCCCGTTGTATCCTCGTGGCGTGCCTCGCCCTTTGTCGCAGGAGCGCTCTCCGACGCTTGGCTTGCTGCTCGGCTTAGTTATCACGCTGGGAGCGGTCGTTGCCTACTCGGCTTATATCACCCGGCAAGTCGCGGGCCTGCGCAAAGTGCAATCCGAATTAATCGACCGCAACCGCAAAGATTCGCTTCAACTGCTCCGCATCCAGAACGACTTGAACTTGCTGGCCGTTGCCATGCGAGACATGAGCGATAACGACGAGCCCTATCCGCTGAGCGCATGGTCAGCCCAGTTCCAACGCATCCGCGCGGATTTGAACGACGCCATGCATCTTGAAGCCGAATTTGCCCCCAGCAACCGGACCCAGGAACAAAGTACCGCGCTTGGCAGTTCGTTAGCTCAATTCTGGGACGCAGTGGATCGCGTCTTCGTTCTCGCATCCTCCGGCGACGAAAAAGATGCAAGAACGCAAATTCAGCTCTCGCTTCAGGCTCGGCAAGCCGCCCTCAGCACCACTGTTTCCCGTTTTCTGGTACAGGACAGCGAAGCGGAGGAAGAAGCAGCCAGGCACATTGTCCAGATCTACGATCGGGTTCAGCGCCAAGTATATCTTTTCCTGGCCGCCACTCTGGCTGCGGTTCTGCTTACCGGACTTTCGCTGATCCGTTGGAACCGCCGCCTGTTCACACGTATGGCCGAACTGTCCGAGCGCCGCAGTGAACTGGCTCAGAAGCTTATCGCAACCCAGGAATCCACGCTGCGATATATCTCCCGCGAACTTCACGATGAATTCGGTCAGATCCTGACCGCCATGGGAGCCATGCTCGGGCGCTCCGGCGCTCACGCCCCCGAGGGTTCATCTCTGCGCGCCGACTTACAAGAGGTTCGCCTGATCGCGCAGGATACGCTCGACCGTGTCCGCACTCTCTCGCAGGCACTGCATCCCGTCATGCTGGAGGAAGCTGGCCTCGAGCCTACTTTGGATTGGTACATCCCCACGGTGGAAAGGCAAAGTGGAATTACCATATCCTATGAAAAACATGGTGCTCCGTTTGAACTCGATAACAACGCAGCCGTGCAGATCTACCGTATCCTGCAAGAAGCATTGAATAATGTAGCGAGGCACTCCGGGGCAAAGAAGGCGTGGGTAAGGCTTCGCTTTCTCACGGTCGCCCTGGAATTGGAAGTGGAAGATTGCGGGGTGGGTTTCAACCGCTCGTCCGACGCACAGCCGGCCAGGAAGGGCATTGGATTGGTCGCCATGCGCGAGCGCGCCGAATTAATGGGCGGAGCAATCGTCTTCTCGACTCCCCCTTCCGGTGGCACGCTGTTGCAATTGACGGTTCCACGCGAACGAATTGAAGTTTTGCAATCTGAAACGGATTCCGCGACAAAACAGAATGAGCAAACCCATCACAATCTTGCTGGTCGATGATCATAGCCTGGTGCGGCGCGGTTTCCGCCGCATGCTCGAAGACGAACTCGATATGATAGTCGTCGGCGAAGCCGGAGACGGCGAGCAAGCAATCAAAATGGCATGGGACTTGCACCCGCAAGTCGTCTTGATGGATTGTGCTCTGCCCAACATGAATGGCCTGGACGCGACCCGGCGCATTGTTCAAGACCGCCCGGAAACGGCTGTCCTCATGCTCAGCATGCATTCCGAAAGCACCTGGGTGCGGCAGGCAATCGACGCTGGAGCGAAGGGCTACATTCTAAAAAATGCCGACAATCTTGAACTTGGTCCTGCGGTGCGCCGCGTGGCCGCGGGCGAAACCTTCTTCGATCCTCAAGTCGATCAATCTTCCCCCCTTAAGGGCGAGCGCAATCCCAGCCTTACCCCTCGTGAGCTCGAGGTTTTGCAATTCATTTGCAACGGCAAGTCGAATAAAGAAATTGCCTCGGCCCTCGATCTCAGCGCCAACACAGTTGCAGTGCATCGCGCTAATATCATGAACGCTCTGAATATTCATAAGACGGCCGAACTCGTCGTCTACGCCATCCGTGCCGGCTTGGTAAACGTTCCGTGATGGAATCTTCTCTTGATCGCAGAGCATTTCTGCGCACCTTGCGTAACCTGTCAGGCGCTGCTGCCATGCTCTCTCATCCTTTGTTGCGGNCTCTGGAGCCTGGCGAGACTGCCCAGCCCGGTTTCCGTTTTGTCGATGTAACCTCCAGCGCGGGAATCCATTTCCATCACAATAGCGGGGCCTTTGGAGGCAAGTTGCTTCCCGAAACTCTGGGGTCCGGATGCGCTTTTGTCGACTATGATCGTGACGGTTGGGCAGATATTCTTCTGATGAATGGCATGAACTGGCCCGGGAAAGAGCGGCCCGGCGACAAGCAACATCGCACAACTCTCCGCCTTTATCACAACAATCGCAACGGCACTTTCACTGACGTCACATCGCGTGCCGGACTGGATATCGAGATGTATGGCATGGGCGTGGCCGTCGGCGATTACGACAACGATGGCTTTCCCGATCTCCTCATCACTTGTGTCGGGCAGAATCGCCTGTTTCATAACACCGGCAAGGGGACTTTTGTCGATGTGACGAACTCGAGCGGCTTGGGCAAGCGCATGGCATTTAGCACTTCCGCGCTCTGGTTCGATTACGACCGCGACGGCTTGCTCGATCTTTTCGTTTGCAACTACGTGAAGTGGTCGCCGGAGCACGACATATTCTGCAGTCTTGACGGAAAGCACAAATCTTATTGCACTCCCGAAGCCTATCGCGGTGAAACCTGCTGGCTCTTTCACAACCGCGGCAACGGCACATTCGAGGACGTAACTGCATCCAGCGGCATTTTCGACAGCAGTTCCAAATCGCTCGGCGTCGCCATGCTCGATGACGAAATTTTTGACCACAAGGGCGCCGGTTGGCCCGATCTTCTGGTTGCCAATGATACCCAACCCAATAAGCTTTATCGCAACCAGCGCAATGGGACTTTCAAAGATGCTGCCGTGGAGGCCGGACTCGCCTTTAGCAGCGAGGGCAAAGCTCGCGCCGGCATGGGGGTGGACGTTGCCGATTTCAGCAATACCGGTCATCCCGGCGCAGCCATCACAAACTTCGATAACGAAATGACGGGCCTGTACGAACTCTCAGGCAACACTTATGAGGATGTGGCTCCCAGGTCAGGCGTGGGGATGGCTTCGAAGGACACGCTGGGATTCGGGTGCGCTTTTTTCGATGCCGATCTCGATGGCTGGCTGGACCTCGCGATCGCCAATGGCCATATCGATGAAACCGTGCGCAACATAAAAGGAAACGTTGGCTACGCTCAGCCGCCGCTGCTGTTTCTTAACAATGGCAAGGGAGGGTTTCGAGACGTGGCTGCGGAAATCGGAGGCGGTTTTGCGCAGCCCAAAGTGGCGCGGGGCCTCGCCTACGCCGATTTCGATCGCGACGGCGATCTCGACCTGCTGCTCTCAACCAACAATGGTCCAGCGTATCTTTACCGCAACGACCAGCTAGCGGGAAATCGAAGCGTCCGCTTTCGACTGATCGGCACCAAGTCCAACCGCGATGGCATCGGCGCGACCGTCCGCATCACCAGCGGCGGCCTGCCACAATCGCGCCTGGTAAAAAGCGGTTCCAGTTATCTTTCGCAGTCCGAATTTCCCCTCACGTTTGGTATGGGAAAACACGATCGGATCGAGAGCGTGATCGTCACGTGGCCAAGTGGCCGAACTGAAGATTACAAAAATCTCACTCCCGGACGATGCTATGAATGCACCGAAGGCAAGGGAATCATTTCTCTGGATGGTTTCTGATTTTAAGAAATAACGACTCAGTGCCGCACTATGCTGCCAGAGGCGGCAATTTCAATCTCCACCATGTTGCTCACCCGCAGGAAGAGCGTGCTCGGATTCTTGATTCCCCATTTTTCATAAGGCAGTTCGAAGTGCACCGTCGCGCCCCAATGATCCGCCGACATATCAACTTCAGCCGGGAGGGCGAATTCGCGTTCATTTCCGTGAAGCACAAAAGTCCCATGCACCTGCACTAACGATCTCCCTTGCAAGCTCACCGGTCCATCGATACGGTCGGGGCGAAACACGATCTGGGGATAGCGGTCACTCTCCAGCACTTCGCGATGCATTTTCCGGTCGCGCATCGCGTTACCGCTCTCGCCGCTCTTGGCGTCAACAATAATTTCTCCATCAAGCTTGTTGGTAGCCGGATCGAATTGCAGCGTAGCATGCTCCAGGTGGAACGTTCCCTTTATCGTATGCAACACGTCCTGCAGGGTGAATTTGATGGAGGTGTGTTGAGGATCGGCTGGAAGAGTAATCGTCTGCGCCGTCGCCGTTCCAACTCCGGCAATCGCCAAATAAAGCAGGAGCAATACTATCCGCGCGGATCGGCATAATCCTTCTGGCATTTTCGTCAATGACCACCTTCACCATCGCAGCAGCAGCAGTTCGGAACAAAAACCCGGCCCCATCGCGGCCAGGAGCCCCAGCGTCCCCGGCTCCGGCCGACGATTTTTCATCACGTCTTCCAGCACGCAGAGCACAGAAGCCGAGGAAAGATTTCCCACTTTCTTCAAACAGGCCCAGGAAGCATCAAGCTCGCCGTTATGCAATCCCAAGGCGTCCGCTGAAGCGTCGAGCACCTTGGGGCCTCCGGTGTGCAGCACCCAGCTTTTCAAATCACTTCTCTGATGTCCGTTGTCGGCGAGGAATGCGTCAACGTCGCGTCCCAGATTTTCTCGAATCAACTTGGGCACGTCGGTTGAGAGGATGATTCGGAATCCTTTCTCCGAAATATTCCATCCCATCATGTCTTCAGTTTCGGGGTAGAAAACCGAGCGAGTGGCAACGATTTCAGGCCCTTGAAGCCCGTTCCCGTTAACCTGCTTATCCAGCGACTCGAATTCTTCTCCGGTCACGATCACTGCGGCGGCGCCGTCGGCAAACAATCCGGAAGAAATCAGATTCGCCACGGACAAATCTTCGCGCTGCAGCGTAAGGGAGCACAACTCGACCGAAACCAGCGCTGCGGCCTGCTTCGGATATGCGCGCACGTAATCGGAAGCGCGCGCAATCCCTGCCGCGCCCGCAACGCATCCCAGCCCAAAAATAGGCGTGCGCCGAATCCTTGCCGGAAGTTTCATCCGGTTAATCAGCATCCCGTCAATCGAAGGGCTGGCGACACCCGTCACCGTGGTAAACAATAAAGCTCCCAGATCCTGCGTGCTCAATCCAGCCTTGTGTAGCGCAAGGCACAAAGCCTGTTCTCCCAATTCCTGCGCCACTCTGATCCAGATGTCGTTGGCTTGCCCCCAGGTTTTTATGCCGGCATACTCTTCGGCGGGAATCGCAAGATAGCGCCCATCCACGGTCACATTGCGGTGCAATCGTGCGAGCAACAAAGGATTTTTGAGTTCGGCTCCCCAATAATCCTGCAGACGCTGAAGGAGCTCTCTTTGAGAGTAGTAATGTTTCGGGAACGCGCTCGCGGCACTTGCAATCTTCATGCGTGCGGAATCCTGACCTTGGTTTCGGCGCGGAACTGCAATCAGCCGATAGAGCTACCAAGCCTCTCTTTGATCAGATGGCCGGCCTTGGCATCCCGTTACATCTGGATGCCGACTTATGTATTGTCTCAGAGATGGCGATTTTTGTTTATCGGTATTGGCGTGTTTCCCGACACCCGCGCAACGGTTCACGGTATTGTTCCCTATTCCCGTACCGCAATTGAGGTCACACCGTTCCCCACCTTATAAGTAGCAATCGAGTTCAAACTGCCGCTGGCTGCGCCGAAGGCTTGCACGCCCGCGGTAGTGCCTTGATTTCCCACATATATATATCTTCCGTTGGAATCAGCCGCCACAAAACTCGGTTGAGTCTCGGATGCAAACGGCGCGTCAGTTATCGCCACTGGAAACCCCGTCCCGCTGGTGATGGAATATGTCCCAATGTTGTTCGATCCTTCATTCGCTACATACAAATAGCTCCCTGTAGGGTCCATCGTGAGGGCGACAGGAGTTTTATCGTTGTCCGCAAGCGGCGATCCCGCAACCTCGGCCAGAGTACCGTTTGTAGCGATAGAGTACACCGAAATCGTGCTGCTAGTCGTATTGGCTACGTAGAGATAAGTGCCTTTCGGATCGATTGTCATACCGGTCGGACTGTTGTCATTGGTAGAGGTTGGATTGGGGAGCGGCGTGAGCACGCCTGCGTTGATGCTGAGAGCCTCAATAAAACCGGTGATCTGTCCGGGAGCGGTTACGTAAAGAAAATTCCCGGACGGCGAGATCACAATGTTATTGGGTGGTAAGCCAATACCGAAAGGCGATCCAACCACCGGTGTCAGTACCCCGGTACTGCTGTCGATCGAGAAAACCGAAATATTATTCGAGAGCACATTGGCCACATAGAGATACTTGCCTGCCGGATCCATTGCCAGAACCGAGGGGTCACTACCGGTGACAGTCCTGGGCGTGACTTCAGTGACGGTTCCGTCGCTGTTAATGTCGAAAAGCGATATGTCGTTTTCATTTTGGCCGGGATTCGCCACATACAAAAACTGGCCGGAAGGATGAACCACCACGAAGCGCGCGCCGCTGCCCACGGTATAAGGGCTTTGAGCAATCTGCGTAAGTACTCCGGAGTAAGGATCTTCCCGGAACACCACCAGTTGACTTGCCTCTGGAACCGTGGCGTAAACGAAGTGGTTTCCGCTCTTCTCGCATCCCGTGCACCCGGCAATGCTTGCGCAAACAAACATCGCGGCTAATACCTTATGAAGCATCCGAAACTCCTGAGAAAGTTTTAGTGAAGAACTATCATACGCGGCACGCATGAAATCGGCATTCGCATTGCCTTCTACGCTCACTCATTCGCCGCAGGGATCATCTCTGCGATGCGGCTCGAATCGTATCAGGTTGTACGCAGTAGCCCCCGTTGTTTGGTCGCTGAGAATCAGGCGGCCCAGCCCCGAACGATCAAATAAACATACACTAGCCGCAGAGCGACAAAGAAAAATGGCTCACAGCCGATGCGTCCAAAAAATCGAAAAGGTTGTTCGCGCGGGCATCAATCAAATCGTCTGATGCGACGCCTCATAAGCGGCAATCGCCTGCTCATGCTGAAGCGTCAATCCAATGTCGTCCAATCCATTCAGCAAACAGTGCCGCACAAAGTCGTCGACGGCAAATTTTGCGCGGAAATCCTTGTTGTCATGCACCTCGCAATTTTCCAGGTCGACGGTGAGTTCGTATCCATCAGCGTTCGTAGTTCTCCGCATTAACTCTGCCGTCTCCTCTTCAGTCAGGCGCACGGTCAAGAAACCGTTCTTGGTGCTGTTGTTGGCGAAAATATCGGCGAATGAAGAAGAGATGACGGCGCGAAATCCAAAGTCTGCCAGAGCCCATACCGCATGTTCGCGGGAAGAGCCGCAGCCAAAATTTCTCCCCGCCAGTAGAATGCTCGCCCCCTTGTAACGAGGCTGGTCAAGAACAAAATCGGAGTTCTTCTTTCCATCCGCGGCAAATCGCCAGTCGTAGAACAAGAAATGTCCGAATCCGGTGCGCTCAATCCGCTTCAAGAACTGCTTGGGGATGATTTGATCGGTGTCCACATTAACGCGATCCAACGGCGCAACCCGGCCAGTGTGCACACGGAAAGACTTCATCGACCGAACCTTATCATTTTTATTTTGGTCTTTGTGGGTCTTAATCTCGCATGAAATGAAAACATAGAAAATGTCATCGGAATTTCCACTCCCGTATGTCCGTGAAGTGCCCGGTAATCGCCGCCGCTGCGGCCATCATCGGGCTCACCAGATGGGTGCGGCCCCCGCGACCCTGGCGTCCTTCAAAATTCCGGTTGCTGGTGGAGGCGCAACGCTCGCCGGGTTGCAGAATATCGGGATTCATTCCCAGACACATCGAGCATCCGGACTCGCGCCACTCGAAACCCGCGTCCAGAAAAACCTGATGCAGTCCTTCTTGTTCGGCCGCGCGCTTCACCGCCTGCGATCCCGGCACCACCATGGCTCGGACCCTCGAACTCACATGATTACCCTTGGCGACACGCGCCGCGGCGCGCAAATCCTCGAGCCGGGAATTCGTGCACGACCCGATAAATACGCGATCAATGTGAATGTCTTCAATGCGTTTTCCCGGCTCAAGTCCCATGTACTGCAAAGCCAGTTCAGTAGCATGCCGGTCCGCTTCCGCCAAGTTGCCGATCTCCGGTACTCGTCCGTTGACTGGCGCAACCATCCCAGGATTCGTTCCCCAGGTAACAAATGGCGATAGTTGTGCCGCATCCATCTCAATCACTTTGTCAAAACCGGCACCGTCGTCCGTCGGCAAGCCGCGCCAATATTCCACGGAGCGTTCCCATTCGCCCTCTCGCGGAGCAAACCGCCTGCCCTTCACAAAGGCAAATGTGGTTTCATCAGGCGCAATCATCCCCGCCCGCGCACCCGCCTCGATGCTCATATTGCAAAGCGTCATGCGACCTTCCATCGACAAGCCGCGCACCGCTCCGCCCGCATATTCAATTACGTGCCCTGTCGCGCCGTCGGTACCAATTTGCCCGATAATCCCCAGCGCCAAATCCTTGGCTGTAACCCCTTCCGCCAATGATCCGTGAACCTCGATCTTCATGGTCTTCGGCTTCTGCTGGGCCAGGCATTGCGTGGCCAGCACGTGCTCCACTTCCGATGTCCCAATGCCGAATGCGAGTGCACCGAATGCGCCATGGGTGCTGGTATGGCTATCGCCGCACACAATCGTCATACCCGGCCGGGTCAGCCCGAGATCAGGACCGATCACATGCACGATGCCCTGATCGGGGGAATCCATATCGAACAGCCGTACGCCAAACTCTTTGCAATTGGCCTGCAACGCCGCAATCTGCTTGGCCGCGATCAGATCAGTAATTGGAGTTCCGCGCGGCTCGGTCGGAATGTTGTGATCGACAGTTGCGACCGTGCGCCTGGGCTGGCGCACTTTCCTTGCGGCCGCTCGCAAGCCATCGAATGCCTGCGGTGAAGTAACCTCGTGGACGAGATGCAAGTCGATATAAAGAATCGGCGACCGGCCCTCCGGCTGCGCGACAATGTGTGCATCCCAGATCTTTTCAAAAAGCGTCCGCTTCACCGACATAGTTTTTCACAGCCGCCCGGCATGAGCAAGCGACGCAGCCTTGAATTGGTTCATTAAGCTCATGCAAGGGCGCACCCTGCAGATAGTCAGGTATTATTTATCTTTCATACGCATACGCATACGCATACGCTCCCATGATTAACGGCAAACGCATCGCGGTGGTGATGCCCGCCTACAATGCGGAGAAAACCCTTCAGGCCACCGTGGGAGAACTACCCGCGCTCGTCGATATCCGCATCCTGGTCGACGACAGCAGTTCCGATCACACTGTCGATCTTGCCCGCCGGCTCGGCTTGCAGGTTTTTCAGCACGACCGCAACTACGGTTACGGCCGCAATCAGCAGACCTGTTACCGTGAGGCTCTAGCTGCGGGCGCTGATGTGGTCATTATGCTGCATCCTGACTATCAATACACGCCACTACTCATCACGGCCATGGCCAGCATGGTCGCCTATGGCGTGTATGACGCCGTACTCGGTTCGCGCATCATTGGCGGAACCGCTCTGCGCGGCGGCATGCCGTTTTATAAATATGTTTTCAACCGCTTTCTGACCGCTTTTGAGAATCTTTTCCTGCGTGTGAAACTATCCGAATACCACACCGGCTATCGCGCTTTCAGCCGCGAGGTGCTTGCCCAATTGCCGTTGCTCGAAAACTCCGACGATTTCGTATTCGATAATCAGATGCTCGCGCAGTGCGTGTACTTCGGATTTCGCATTGGAGAAGTTTCCTGTCCAACCAAGTATTTCGCCGAAGGCTCTTCCATCAATTTCCGCCGCAGCGTCAAATACGGCCTTGAAGTTGTCGGCACAACTTTGCAATTCGCCCTGCAAAAAATGGGATTTATCCACCTGCCGCGCTTTAGCGATAAAGGCCGCAAGCTGGAAGCCGAATCTCCCAACTACTACGTCAGCCGAACTACTCACCCAGCCTAGAAACCGGTCTGATGTGGATGCCAGGCTTTCCCGAAGCTCGCGTTTCGCCAGCGGGACGAGGGCCTTGGGCAGGCTTTTTCGAGTCTGGAGCGCGGAAATTTCCTCTTATTTCTTCCTCGATAAGAATCCCAGCACCTTACTGGCAAATTCGTCCGAGAATCCAAATTTCGCCTTCGCCCGCGAGTAAACATCAACCGCTTTTTTGTCCAGCCAAATCGCCACGGCTTTAGCCCAACTGTCCTGAGGCCTGGGAAAATAATCGGTCGAATGCGCGACGGCTTTTCTGTCGTGCTCAACCGTGTAGTAATAAAGAGCCAGACTCTTTCGTGACACGCCAGCCGGACAAGTGAGCGGTTCAGGAAAGCCGTGCAGCGACCGTTCGTCGGTCGTAAAAATCAGCGCATGGTTCAACAGCGGAGGATATTTCGCCGCGCGCCGTATCATCTTTCGCTCCCACAGTTCCAGCGCACCACCCCACTCCTCATTCCATCCCGAATTCAAATACAGAATGAGATTCACCCGCCGTCGCCAATTTGTATGAAAGTGGTGCATGGAAAAATCGGTGTGCACATTGAGATAGCCGCCGGTCCCCGACTGATGCAGGCCGCCGCCTTCCAGCATCGGATCGGCCATCAAGTTCGGAATTCCGGTCAACTCAGAAATCCACGCCACAAATCGCGGAGAATTCAACTCATCCGTGACTGCCGCAATCGCCGGCGGAAAGAGTTGCCGCTTCGCCATCCCCAGCTTGTTTTCGTTGGCGTGCTTATATTGTGTCCACGCATCGCTGCTAGGCTGGGGAAATTGCTCCGCCATCGCCCCCGCTATTTCGTGATCGATAAAATCCGCCAGAAAGACGTGCGGGCAGGGATGATTCTCGCGATACCCCGCGGCTAGCGCTCGTAATCGCGGCTCCCACTTTCCATAAGAAAACAGTTCTCCGTCGCCCCGGAGTCTATTCCTTCGAACTCCATCGAAGTCATCGTCGTGAAGCACTCGCGCATTGGACGACAAACGAAGCGGCTCCTAAACCTACGATTGTAGCGAACACCGACCCTTCGTCAGTAATCGCCTACACTCCCTACCATATTATTAAGGACCGGGCACCCAAAGAACCTACGGGATGCGACAAACCCTCAGCAGAGTATTTGGATAAGCGCAGTCAAATCCATTCACCGCTGCCTGCCGCTGCACGACAACCCATCCCACGCCATACTTGCTTTTCAACCGCAAGAAATCCTGAGGCTGAAAATTTTCCCACGGCGTTTGATCCCTCACCTGCGCCCACCATTCTTCCGCCAACGGAGGAAACATGCTGACCACTCCATTATCTTTCCCGTCATCCGCGAGCCTGCTTCTCTCCGCCATGCAACGAAATCCAACATGGCCTTCGCCCGCGATCCTCATATATTCCGGGTCCAGCGCAAACACCGCGTCTACCGGCGTATTCCTCCGAATCCAGACGAAGGCTTGCTCCCACGGATTCCGCGGAGCTATCCCCGGCAATTCCACATGCGCCTCGGCGGGAAACAGCGCCCTTTGCGCCAGGAACATTCCCAGGCTCAGCGGCAGGAACAAGACCAACCAGCGCCAAAGTCTGTTTCGAAGCACATACTCACCCAGAAACCCTCCCATCATGACAAACATCACGATGTAGAGAAAATGCAAACTGCGCAGCGGCTGCACCCGTGCCAGGGCTTCAAAGCTGGCGGGCAGATCGAAGGTCAGCGCCATTGCAAAATAGATTAGCCCATAGATCACAAGTGCCCGGCTTACGCGCTCCATATCATTCCACCCTCGCGCGCGTGCAAGACGCCCAAACCACCAAAATAAAATCAGCGGCGCAAAGATTCCGAGGACCTCATACCATGTCCAGTTCTGTATATAGTGATACGCGTGCTTGATCGCGGCCTCGTGATAGGCC
>JGI12635J15846_10000101_pt1 | contig 60642 bp, 49 predicted proteins | sample BlaSpr_A8_OM2_M2_FD_15846 | JGI IMG/M metagenome (IMG submission 15846)
GTCCGGAAGAACAATGCGGTAGTCCACTTGAAACTCGGTTTTCTCGATTTCGGCTCTTTCAAAAAGGTCCACAACGCGCTTCCGGTCCTCAGGATGGAACTTACTAAAGAAGAATTCCGTGCTCGATGCGTCCTCATCAGGTTTGATGTCGTGTATCCGATAAATTTCCGGCGAGACTACGATCGTCCCCGATGCAACTTCATGTCGCCAGCTGCCCGTGTGGCTTAGTTTCTGCGCCTCAAGCAAAAATTCTTCGCTGCGGCGCAGCTTTTTCTCCGCCCGCTTGCTTTCGGTGACGTCCATCACCGCTCCAACAAACTCGAGTTCACCCGATTCATCGTTTAAGGCATGAGCCACAACGTGGACATATTTGACCGTACCATCCGGCATCACTAAGCGATATTCATGCTCAAAATCCCTTCCACCCTGGGAAGCGCGCTCAATGCTGTCTTTCACAAAGCCAGTGTCTTCCGGATGAACTCGTTGGAGAACAAGCTCCACGGTCGGTATCGTCGATGGGTCGTATTGGAAGATTCGAAAGGTTTCCTCTGACCAGATGATCTCGCCGGTGGACGGCTTCCAGCCGAAGCTACCCGTATGACTGAGCCTTTGCGCTTCCGCCAAGAACACCTCACTTCGCTGCAGCTTCTCTTCCTCCAGTTCCAAGGTCTGGGCAGCGAATCGCCTATCCATCCAGGACGTCAGCAGAGCCAGCCCGAGGACAATAAAGGTGACGGCAACAATTCCGGCGGTACCAAGCGTGGAGATGCTTATGGCATGAGACAGGTCCGTCGGCATGCTGGAGGTGGTGAAACTGGCAGCGGCCATGCCGGTGTAATGCATGACGGGGATCGCGGCACCCATCACGCCGGCTCCGGCTAACTTTTGCCAGCCGATCCCTTTTTTCTTATCCCGGAAATGAAAGGTAATCCACAGCGCAGCGAGTGAAATCAGAACCGCGAACACGACGGACAGGATGACGAGAAAAGAATTAAACTGGCATTCGGCAGGCAAACGCATGGCGGCCATGCCGATGTAATGCATGCTCGCAATACCCGCACCCATCAGGACACTTCCGGCGAGCGCCCGGAACCAACCCATTTTCTGCCGGCTCACCACGCCCAGGGCAACGGCTGAAGCGAGAATGGCCGCAAGCAGTGACAGCAGAACGGTCGGCCAATGGTAGGCCACGGGAATCGGCAAGATGAACGCCAGCATGCCAATGTAGTGCATGGACCAAATGCCCGTCCCCATCGCACCGGCCCCGCCCAGCAACCAAACCGCGCGACTCCAACCGCCCGCCGCCGTCACGCGACCTGCGAGACCCAGAGCAGCGTATGACGCAAACATGGCGATGAACACCGAAAGCGCCACGAGTGCGTAGTTGTACGAGCCAATCAAGTTCAGGGCAGCCATGTGACTCCATCAGGTTGCCACGCGGAACAGTCGCGCCGCGCTTCAATTAGAATTTAACCGTCGGGTTCATTCCTTTGCCTCGAGTTTGGTGGGCAGAGTAAAATGAAAACTTGCGCCGCGCGGAGGGTTGCCGGCAGCCCACAAGCGGCCGCCATGAGATTCTACGATGGATTGGCTGATGGATAGTCCCATGCCGGTCCCTTGGAGCTTCGTCGTAAAGAACGCCTTGAAGATATGGTCCGCCTGCTGCACGGGCAGACCCACACCGGTATCGTTGACGGACACCAGAACTTCCCCGTTTTCCGCTCCCTGTGACCTGATCACAAGCTCTCGTTTTCCATCCACATCCTTCATCGCCTCGATTCCATTGAGCATGAGGTTCATGAGCAGCTGCTGCAACTGTACGCGATCTCCCATGATCTGCGGAATATCCGCCGCCAGCTCGGTCCCGACCAAGATGTTGTGTCGCGACGCCTCGCCGCGCAGGAGGACGATCATCTCTCGAACAACTTCGCTTATATCAACCAGCTCCCGTTGCGGAGTACCCTTCTTGAAGAGCAGGCGAATCCGGCTGATGATTTCCGCCGCACGCGTTGCGTCTTTCACGATTCTAATGGCAGCCGCGCGCGCCTCCTCTACATCGGGGTGCTCACGCGTGAGCCAGCGTAAGCACGTGTTGGCATTGGTTACGGCGGCGGCAATCGGTTGATTCACTTCGTGCGCCAGCGAGGCAGTCAGCTCCCCCATGGTGGTCACTCGGCTGACGCGCGCCAGATCCGCCTGCGCTTCGCGCAGCGCTTCCTCCGCATGCTTGCGCTCAAGGCTCTCTGCTTGCAACGCCTCGTTGCTTCTCTGGAGCTCTTGAACGATTCCTTTCAGGTCATCGCGCGCGCGTTCCAATGATTCTGTGGCGCTCCTTTGCGCGGCGCTCAGCGATCCAACAAACAGGGCTGAGACCGTGAAAATCACGAGCCTTGGAATCTCGCCAGGCTTTGCAGCCAGTGAATATATCGGAGACAGGAAGAAATAATCGAACGCGAGACTGGAGAGGGCCGTCGCGAACAATCCCGGCCCGACTCCACCGAACCAGGCAGTGATCATGACGGCGCAGAGAAATAGTGATACAGGGGCCGTTTCCAAATGCAAAGGTGGCCACTGTGAAATGATCAATGCTGAGGAAACCGATAGAACGGCGATTCCGTAGCCCGTTATCACAGGCGGCCGGGGCCACAGAAGAGGATTAGACCTGGACATTGTGCTGCTCCGCCAATACCGCAATAATGCCGCCCATCGCTGCATTCGTAAAGCTCGCTATTCTCTCCCCCTTGGGGGTCAGATTCAGTCGATGCAAATTATGACTTGAACGAAGCGAGACGCGATTCTGGGCCGATGCCAAGGCATTTTGCAACAAACTTATTTTTGTCGGCGCCTGTTTCCCGATCTCGAACCATCCTTGCCGTTTGGGTGGAGATGCTTGAATTTTGTTACAGTCAACTCTCTGTTTTAGACCTCGGTCGGGTTAGGTGGGACCCCTTATGCATCCAGCCGAATAGATGGACTGCCAACATCCTGACAGATTCGCGTAGGGCCCCGCGCTGCCCAAAATGCACTGAATCGACCCATCCTCCATTCTGTCAGCCACTTCCAAGCAGTTGTCGTCACCTGCAGCCTCTGGCGCACCTATTGCTTTGTTCAACGTTGTCTGCGGTTTGAGCAACTCGCGAGGAGGTACAGAGTTATGGAAGCCTTTCGTGCAAGTGATGTTGACAAAGACTCCGACGGCGCGCTGGTGGCAGCTGCGAAGTGTGGAGATACGCTGGCTTTTGACGAATTGGTTTTGCGTTACGAGGCGAGAGTGCTTGCCGCGGCACAACGGATAACGAATAACAGGGAAGACGCCGAAGATGTTGCGCAGGAGACTTTTCACAAGGCGTTCCTTCATCTCGATGCCTTTCAAGAAAAGGCGCGGTTTTCTACTTGGCTAACACGCATCGCCATAAATGAAGCCTTAATGTTGCTGCGTCGACGACGGGGATTTCATGAGGTCTTGCCTGAGAACCCTGACGATGGTGTGAAGTCCTCCTCGGAGACATTCGTTGACCAGCGCCCCAGCCCCGAAGAGTCTTGCTGGCGCCGCGAACGTACGGAACTCTTGACAGCAGCGATCAATCGCTTACGTCCAACAATTCGAAGAACGATGATGCTCCGCGACATCGAAGAACGGTCTATTGAAGAAACGGCTCAGATTCTAGGCACCTCGATTAGCGCTGTGAAAGCGCGCCTTTTTAATGGGCGCCAACGGTTACGTAAGACAGTGAACCCCGGGCTCCTGCGGGGAGCCTACGTGGCCAGCCGGGCGGAAACCCAACGCTTTTGAGATATAAATTGAATCATGTGCACGGAGCCGGCGTAATTGTGGTTTTTCTGCATTTAGTTTTGATTAGAACATTACCACCCACAATGTGATCCCGGAGTGGAGTGGTCCGACCTGGCGTCCATTGTCGTTTGCATACAGCCGGGTGAAGATTTGAACGAGGAGAACGACTCAACGAGTCTTTCGCGCAGAAAAATCTCTTCTCCACGTTTCAAGCAGATTGTTCGCGACGGCGAGCCCACGGCGCAGGTTTTTACTCCGGAATATCTTCAAGACTCCCCAGAAACCGGGCGGTTCTGTTATTTCTGCCTTCGCCACACCAACGAGGGCATCGGGAACCGTCTGAGCAAATTTCTCAAGCAGCTCCGGTTCAATCGATCCCAGGATCTTGGTCATAATCAATAGATTGCGGATACCACGAACCGCTTCCGGCGTCTTGGTCGCTTCTACGACGATTTCAAGGATCTTGTCGCCCCCGCCAAGTACACCACGCAGCAATTCGAGAACGCCTTGGTCGTGGAGACCTTGCAGCACTTCGAAACTCGCGAGCACTGCCTCGGCGTGATCGAGAGGCGCCTGCTCCAGTCGAGAACGTAGTTCTTCGCGAGGATCGCGCTTCGGTAACTCCAGCGGAATCGGTCTAGCCATATTCTCTCTCCTCGCTTCTAGTTCGTTTGAATCTGAACGAGTCCGTTACCAGGAATCCGATAATCCGGGCGTTTCCATTTCCGTTCCACCTCCACGCCTTGCTGCGGCGTCGGACGACCGAAGCGGGAATTAATGCGGGGAAGAGGACTTTCTCCTGGACCCGGGAGGACATCCATTCGAACGGAAACCTCTTTGTATGCTGGTGTATGGGTAACTGGATCGGTATGGCTGCCGGTCAAGCAGTTAACCATGCTTTCCGATGAATTCATGGTCATAAAAAGCTCTTTACGCTTCACTCTGTCCGTGACCAAAGCCTGCAAACGAACTCGTCCATAGGGCGAAGACAAATGGACCCACGTTCCACTTTGAATGCCTCGCTCCTTCGCGAGCTCGGGTGATACTTCCACGAAAACGTTCGGCGTTTTCTCCCGGATTCCCTCCACCCGATAAGTCATGTTGCCTTCGTGAAAATGTTCAAGCAGGTTGCCATTGTTGAGGTGCAAATCGAATTCAGCGCTCGCTTGCTCCTGCGGTTCGGTGAACGAAACGGGGAACAGCCGGGCTTTACCATCGGGAAATGCAAATTGTTTGGTGTAAAGCAACGGTTGGTCTGTTCCATCCGGGGCGACGGGCCATTGCAGTGACTTGAATCCCTCAAGCCGTTCATAACTCACCCCGGCAAACAGGGGCGTCAGCGAAGCAATCTCTTGATAGATCTCAGAAGGATGTTCATAGTGCCAATTCGCGCCCAGACGATTGGCGACCTCCTGGATGATTCGCCAATCGGGCCGGCTCTCTTCCAACGGTTCAAAAACCTGATAAAGCCTCTGAATGCGTCTCTCTGTACTGGTGAATGTACCTTCCTTTTCAAGACTGGGGCTCGCGGGCAGAATTACGTCCGCGAACTGACATGTGCGGCTGAAGAAGACTTCCTGCATGACGAAAAAGTCCAGACGGGAAAGACCTTCGCCGACAAAGTTTGCGTTGGAATCGACAAGGGCCATATCCTCGCCAAACAAGTACATACACTTGAGCTTTCCTTCATAGATCGCTTCGATCATCTCCTGATTGTCGAGCCCCTTCGTCGTGGGAAGCTGGACCTTCCACCCGGCTTCAAACCGCGAGCGGACTTTGGGGTCGTCGACCGGTTGGTATCCCGTCAGAAAATTCGGCATGGCCCCATGATCGCTTGCGCCCTGGACATTGTTATGTCCACGCAAGGGATACGCGCCTGCGCCAGGCCGCATATAATTTCCGGTAATAAGCAGCAGATTGGAGATGGCTGTGGAGCTATCTGAACCCATGGTGTGCTGCGTTATGCCCATAGCCCACAGGACGCACACGCCATCGGCCTCCGCGATCATGTGCGCGACTCTCTTCAGCGTGTCCTCGGAGATTCCGCACGTCCGGGCCGCAAACTCCATCGTAAATGGCGCGAGGCTTGCCTTGTACTCATCGAGGCCCAGCGCCCACTGTTCCAAGAAGGCGTGATTGACCAGGCCGTTATCCAGCAAATAGCGGCTCACCGCCGATAACCAAACAAGGTCGCTGCCAGGATTGGGGTGCATAAACACATCAGCCCTCTTGGCCATTTCATGTTCTCGCAAGTCAACGACGATCAGCTTTTGCCCATGAAGTTTGTGTGCGCTCTTCACACGCGTTGCGATAACCGGATGGCTCTCGGCCGTGTTGCTGCCAATGATGATCACAAGTCCCGCGCTCTCAATGTCCTTAATGGAGCCAGAGTCGCCGCCATAGCCAACGGTGCGAAACAAGCCCGCGGTGGCCGGTGCCTGGCAGTAGCGCGAACAATTGTCCATGTTATTGGTGCCAATCACAGCCCTGGCCAGTTTCTGCATCAAGTAGCTCTCTTCATTTGTGCACTTGGACGAAGAAACAAAGGCGAGCGAATCGGGTCCACTTTTTGCTTTGATTTCCGCAAATTTCCGCGCAACGAGATCGAGTGCTTCTTCCCAACTGGCTTCGCGGAATCCATCGCCCTCGCGAATGAGCGGTTTCGTTAGGCGATCCGGGCTGTTGACGTAGTCCCAGGCAAATTTTCCCTTCACACACGTGGAAATGCCGTTCGCGGGTCCCTCAAGAGGCTCGACCTTCAGGATGTGGCGATCTTTTGTCCAGAGGTTGAAGCTACATCCAACACCGCAATAGGTGCAAACCGTCTTCGTGCGGCGCACACGGGATTCCCGCATGTTGGACTCTGCTTCCGAAAGCTTGAGAATCGCACCGTACCCGATATCAGGTTCGATGCCTTTCACGACATCGATCATCCCGTTGAGTGAGGTCTTGGGCAGCCCCGTCAGGAATCCTGCATGCCCCAGCATGGATTTCTCCATAAGTGCATTGCAAGGGCAGACGGTTACGCAGTGGCCGCAGGAAACACAGCTGGATTCGCCGATCGTCGAGCCTCCGTCCCACAGGACTCGCGGATGAGGATCCTCCCAGCAAATCGAGAGTGTTTCGTTTACTTCGACGTTTTGACAGGCCTCGACGCACCGGCCACAAAGAATGCATTGTTGCGGATCGTAGCGATAGAAGGGATTCGAGTGATCCTCCTCGTAGGGTTTCGAACGATACGGAACGGATTGATGCTCGAGAGCCAATAGCTTTTCGGTGTTGTGGACGGTGCAGTTTCCGTTGTTGTTGTCGCACACCGTGCAGTAGAGAACATGATTGCTCAGAATGCGGTTAAACGCCTCTCGCTGCGCTGCGCTGGCTGCCTCAGATTTTGTCAGGACCTTCATCCCCGCGGACACGGTGGTCCCGCAGGCTCGCACAAGTTGGCCGTTTGTCTCTACCATGCAAGTGTCACACGTCTGGATGGGACCAAGCTGAGGGTGATAGCAGACCTGAGAAATCTTTACTCCCGCTCGATTGATGACATCGATTAAGCGTTCACCGGCCAACGTTTCCTGAACTACACCATCGATTGTTATCTTTAGCATCGACATCCTTCCGCAAACTGCGGCCTAGATCCAGAGCTTGTATCCAAGTGCAAGATTCACGGTGACCGCCCACGTGCAATACATCAGCCAAATCCCGCTCAGGCATTGAGGCAGCGCCACCAGCCGTGAGCCGCCATTCCTGTCCGGTTGTAATTCTCCAAACATTGCGCGGACATGCGGCTGCTTCTAACAGGCAATAGCAATTGGTAAGTCCGTCGACGCGTATTGGGTCGACTGACGAGTCGAGAATCGATTCGCTCTGTGGTTGATCCAACCCCGTTCCCGGGCTACATCGGCCATCACCTGAGAGGAAATTCTCCCGCGTTCGTACTGGGCCAACACGAAACGCTCCGCGTTCTTGGCGTTCTTGATCGTTTGCAATAACCAGTTCACTTCTTCTCTATTCATGACGTTCTCCTTCCTCACACCCGGCGATTCGACTTGTTCCTCTCGATGTGGTGCACGACGCGGCTTGCTCGGCCATTCCGCGTCACATGAAGGAAAGCACGCGCAATTCCAACTTCCAGCACCTAACCGAATCGCGGTTGTTGTTTTATCGAAAAGGGTTAGGGGTGAAATGGAGAAAACGAGCCAAACCACGGAAAGGAAAGAGGACCGGTCTCTGACAGTCTGTCAGCATTCTGGACGAGGGTACGGTTACGACGAGGGCCCATGCGACTGAAGATTCGTTCCCAATTCCGGTTTGAAAATAAACGGGTCGTTACCGAGCTATAACGCGCAAGACAGGGAGGTCCGTATGCTGCTGGATCTTAGTGTCATCCCGTTGGGACGCGGCCGTTCGATCGGCGCAGACATCGTTGACCTGGTAAACATCATTGATGCCAGTGGGCTGGACGATCGATTATCTTCATGAAAGCAAATGAGCATGCTGATCGCCTTGCAAGGTTGACCGGAGCTATTAGCTCCGTCGCGGGAAAACTCGGCAAACCTGTGAAGAAGTGAGAAACCCTTTCACCGCGATGCGACCAGCTCGGGAACTCTAGAAAGAGTTTGGTAGTCTTCGTCAGCTAAGCGCAGGGAAGCCGCCGCGACATTCTGCTCGAGATGTTCGATCGAGGAAGTCCCTGGGATGGGCAGCATAACGGGAGTTCGACGGAGGAGCCAGGCCAGCGCTATCTGCGTAGGGCTCGCATGGTGAGCCTCGGCGATTCGGTTAAGCACTTCCCCGGCAACTTTACCTGCTCCCAATGGGAACCAAGGAATAAAGGCAATTCCATTGCGTTCACAATAGTCCACCACGTAGTCCCATTCGCGATCCGCAAAGCTATAGCGATTCTGCACGGAGACGATAGGAACAATTTTGCGCGCTCGCTCGATGTGCTCTTGCGTGACGTTGGACAACGCGACCAGGCGAATCTTGCCTTCGTTTTGTAGCTGAGCCAGAGTTTCCACCGATGCCTCAAACGGTACGACGGGGTCCGGAATATGCAGTTGATAAACCTCGATGCGGTCCAGGCGCAGCCTCTTTAGGCTTCCCTCGACTGCCTTGCGAAGATGCGAGGGAGTTGCATCGTGGGTCCACTGATTCGGGCCGGGACGATTCCAGCCTCCCTTGGTGGCGATTACGAGACCAGCAGGGTAAGGAAATAGGGCTTCGGCAATCAGTTCCTCGCTTATGTGTGGGCCGTAGGAATCCGCCGTATCGATGAAATTGATATCAAGCTCCACGGCCCGGCGAAGAACCGCTAACGCGCCTTTACGATCTTTTGGCGGTCCCCAGATGCCTTCGCCGGTAAGCCGCATCGCCCCGAAGCCGAGCCGATGCACGGAAATTTCTCTGCCCAGCAAAATATTTCCAGCCGTACTCGCAGAAAGTTCCTTGTTGTTCATGATTGACCTCCAAAATTCTTCTTTTCATCTCATCTCAGGCTGACGCTTCGGCTCTTATCGTCTGACGATGTTTGATTCGAGATAGTGTGCGCACCGTTCAAGTGGCTAGCTCCAGCCAGAATCGAACCCGCACTTGGGAAGCCGCAACGTATACGGTCCGGACTATTTTTTCCCACTCAGCGAGCGAATGTGTGCTACGAGGGAATGAACTTGGTCCTCGCTGAGCGAATTCTTGAAGGGAGGCATGGCCCCTTTACCGTCGGAAATGATTTGAGCGAGTTGTGCATCGGGCAGCTTCTGAACCACCGGTGAGCGAAGGTCCGGAACGTTCATGCTCTTTCCGACCTCGGAGCCACTTCCGTCTTGACCGTGGCACATCGCGCATTTTGTCCGGAACGTGGCACTGCCGGCGGCGCTGTCTGGACCCGGGTTAGCCCGCGCAATCGAAGCGACAAAAAGCGCGAGGCCAACAAAAAGCAACAGCAGAATTGAGGAGGCAAACATCACATGTCGTTCAGTCTTGTCTTGTGTCATGGTTCTTCCTTGTACTTGCAATTGTTCACTTCAACTGCGGACTCTTCTCCACCATAGGGCGCAGGAACCGTTAACTTAAGCCGGGCTATGTGTTCGACAGGTCCCCTACTCTGTTACGGAACCCAAATGAACTTGCTTTTCCATCTGCAGAATCACCGCTGAAAAATCTTGCTCCGCTCCTTCGTCCGATTGCCTCGCATTGATCTCAAAGGCGGCTCCAGCGGCGGGCATTCGCGCGCCAACGGCAGCCGCGAGATTGAGAATCAACCCGAAATCCTTGTTCATTAGCCGAATCGGAAATTGCGGGCTGTAGTCGCTCTTCCTCGCTCTTTGTAGTTTGCCCACATGCGCTGGAGCGACCACTGCAGTCTGGGACAACACGTCCAGCAAGCGATTGCGATCAAGACCTGCCTTCTCACCGAGTGCGACAGCTTCGGCAATCGCCTGCATTCCTATTCCCAGTAAGGTGTTCACCACAAGCTTCATCGTCGCTCCGGAGCCGCTCGGCCCGAGATAAAAATACTTCTTGGCCATAATGCGAAAGATGGACTCGGCAGCCTCGAAGCACTCTTTGTCTCCGCCCCCAAACAGGGTTAGCAACCCATGTTCGGCGGAAGGAGTGCTCCCCGATATAGTCACGTCGAGAACCTCAACTCCATGCTCTGAACCTTGTCTTGAGAGTTCCTGCGAGGTCTCGGGATACACCGTGCTCAGGTCGATGACCCTCGAGCCGCGATGCGCATTGGCGAAAACGCCGTCAGGTCCTCTATAAATGTCCAGAACAGCTTCATCGCTCGGCAGGCACGACAACACGACGTCGCAACCGGAGGAAAGTTCCGAAACGCTCTGCGCGACGGTGCCGCCATATGGAATTAGTTCCTCCGCCTTGCTTGGGTCCCGGTCGTAAGCCGTCAGCTTGAAGCCGGATTCAAGCAGCCTCCGCGCGATCGGCCGGCCCATATAGCCGATCCCGACAAATCCCAGCCTATCGCTTTCCTGCGTGATTGGTTTCATGACGAATCGTCCTTAGTCTGAGCCACGATTTCGATTTCAACTTCCACATCTTTCAAAAGCACGTGTTGTACCGTTTCACAAAGGGAGCCGAATGTTCATGCAAGATGTTGGCAGCAAGGAGGATACGGAGTTAAGCAGGGAGGACTTAACCCTTAGCTGGCGGGAGTTGTCTGTCGAATCCCTTGAACACTGTCAGTCTGTTGGAAATTGGATGTTTTTTCCCCCAGGGTTCGCGAGAAACGGAAAACCCAAGTCTATTCCTTTCCCTGGAAGAACACCCTGTCAGCACGGTGTCAGTCGCCTGGTCGCTCGCCGAGACATTGAATCATTCGGCGGGACCGGGTGAATCGCTGCGAGAATACGATTGGGATGGCGCGGCCATTATCACTCGGCGACGCGCGCTCTGAAGGGGACCCGTCATTGGCCAGGCCGCAAGGAGTTCTCGCGTTGGACCTTCGGGCACCTCAACTCAAAATTTATAGAGGGAGTTCCTGCTCCGTCGGGAAGTGATGCTGCTGGCGTCCTACTTTGCCATCGTATTTGGTCGTCATCTTGAATAATTCGAAGCGGCCGTCTGAGGCAAAATAGCGGCTACGGTCGCGCAAGCCCTGCATCTCTGCCGCGCTTAGCGGCTGAAAGTTCACCGCGACCTGGAGATTTTGGTCGAGAACCTCCATCGTATCGATGCCGCTTATCGTTGTTGCGACCGGAAGGCTCATGGCGTACCGCAATCCTTCGTGAGCCGTAATCGTTCCGTGTCGCACCATCTCGCCGCTACCGCCGAGGCTTTTCATACCCAGCGCCGCCATACCGCGCCGGGTTACTTCGGGAAGCACCTGGGTCTCGAAGCTGCGGAAGCTGGCGTCGAAGCAATTCAGCGGCATTTGCACGGTGTCGAAGGGAAACTTGTGCTCCAGCATTCTAAGATGAATGGACGGATCTTTGTGCCCGGTGAAGCCGATGAATCGAACTTTCCCCTGCTGTTTGGCGGCGGTGAGAGCCTCGGCCGCACCATTGGGAGCGAAAATAAGGTCGGGGTCGTTGTCGTAAACCACTTCGTGAATCTGCCATAGATCGAGGTGGTCGGTTTGTAAGCGGCGCAATGATTCTTCGAGCATGCGCATGGCCACACTCTTGTCGCGGCCATGGCTGCAAACCTTGGTCATAAGAAACGCGTGGTCCCGCTTCCCTTGCAATGCCTTCCCGAGGCGTTCTTCGCTAAGCCCGTCGTGATATTCCCAGCAGTTATCGAAAAAATCGATTCCGTGATCGAGCGCCTTGGCGACGATCTCCAGAGCCGCGCGGTCGGTCCCCACTGAACCAAGATGGTAGCCGCCAATCCCTAGCGCGGAGACCTGCACGCCCGTGTGTCCCAACTGCCTTTTGGGAACCAGGCCCGAAGGGACTTGCTCGGCTTGCGGCTGTTGCTTGGGCATGCGACCTCCGGGGAAAAGCGGAGTAGCGCCCAGTATGGCCGCATGTTTTAGGAAATTTCGTCGATTCAGATCGTGCGTGGAACCCACGGTGGCGCTCCTAGAAATGCTTTTCTGGGAAGGGGTGGCCGGTATTGAGTTCAGAACCAAGCATGTCTCTAACCTCAGACTGCTGCGTGTCGACTGGGAAGCCATGCGCAATACGGGACTCGGGATTATCAAACTTCAGGGAGAGCTTGTAGAGTTCGTAGCGGCCGTCGGCAGCGGAGGCTTTGCAGCGATCGCGAAGTGCGGTCATCTCCTCTGCCTGCATCGGCGTGAAATTCTGGGCAATGCGCAAATTCTGGTGCAGGATGTCGATGCTATCCATTCCCGTGATGGTAGTACTTACAGGCAGGCTCATGGCGTAGCGCAGGGACTCTTGCGCGGTGAGCACTCCCGCTCTGATCGCGTCGCCGTGGCCGCCGAATGGCTTCATCCCGAGAGCCGCGATTCCCCGTTTATTCAGCTCTGGCAATACGTGCTGTTCGAAGCTGCGGAAGTTTGAGTCGAAGACATTCAATGGCATCTGCACGGAATCGAAGGGAAAGCCTGTATTCAGCATCGCGAGATGTACGTTGAAGTTCTGGTGCCCGGTAAAGCCGACGAAACGTACTTTACCGTCCTTCTTCGCTTTGGTAAGTGCCTCAGCCGCGCCATTGGGGCGAATGAACAGCTCCGGATCATTGTCGAAGCACATGCCGTGGACCTGCCAGAGATCAAGATGATCGGTTTGCAAGCGATGGAGAGATTCTTCCAACATCTGCAGGGCCAGGCTGGCGTCGCGGCCATGGGGACAGGTCTTGGTCATCAGAAAGACCTTGTCGCGGCGGCCTTTTAGCCCTGCGCCCATCCAAAGTTCAGTTTTGCCACGACGGTATTCCCAGCAATTGTCGAAGAAAGTGATGCCGCCATCCACCGCCTCTTGGACGATTTGAATGGCGGTCTTCTCATCCGGAGCATCACCGACATGGTGTCCTCCGAAACCGAGCGCAGAAATCTTTACGGGATGACGGCCAAATTGCCGAAGGGGAATCGATCCGCTTGAGGATTGCTGCATAACTTACGGCCTAAACAGACCAGAGAGAGACAAAACCCACTCGCCCTGAGCGACCAGAACATTCTATGAGCGATTGTAGCCAGATTGTTTTTTTTGTCTAGTCGTTTCTGAAAAACGATTCGTCCCGGGCCAGCGGGTTTTTTTGTTGGGCATTGGCATCACGTCTCCGGCTGCGACTACTCTGCGGGACTCAGAACGCACTCTGATTCTGCATCCGCTTGAAGGAGTTGGTTGGGTAATCGGTGGGCCGAAAGACGCAGCCGCTAAACTTGGCTTGAAGCGCATTACGCTGATCACTAAGATGTGCAGGACGGGGATTGCCCGCCTCATCCCCAAAGCAGATAGGACATGATGGAGCGAGCACTGGAGGAAGTAATCGCATAAATTGCGGCACAAAGTTCCTATGTGTCGATCTACCCTTTGCAAGCTAATCGCTACGTGTCTCATACGACATGGTGTGTTAAGAAGCGCGCCGTGGGATCAAGATTTGTATCGTTCGGCCGTCGAATGTTGAGTCGAAAACTGTGTCTGCTAACGCAGCAGGGAGCGAGGCGAGGCAGGCCATGGAGCGATGGGATCGTCCCTGATCCTCTCGTGAAAGAGACCTTTCGAAATGCTGATGAAAATTCAGAGAGTGGTCGCACGGGGAATTCGTGGTCTTTACGCTGGGTGGTCAAGTTCTGGCAATTTGGTACGCCCTATTTGCATTGTGTTGCTCTCTTTGCTTCTGGAAGGTTGCACGAGGCCATCTGTTCATGAACCGGTTACGTTGACTCTTCTGGAGGAATGGTCGAACAAGACGTTCAGCGACGCGCGCGAGCAGGAGTTGCAGCGATTCACTCAGGAAACAGGGATCCGAGTCAATCTCCTTCCGTCTCCAGATTCCTCTCGGCAAAGGCTGGTTTTATGGCGAGAGTTACTCGAGACAGGCGCCTCAGGCCCTGACGTTTACGGCATTGATGTGATTTGGCCTGGGATGCTGGCCGAATATTTCGTCGATCTAAAGCCATATTTCGCCAGCGAAGTGTCCGTCCAATTTCCGGCCCTAGCCGCCAGCTATACCGTGGATAACAAACTGGTGGCCATGGCGTATCGTGCCGACATTGGACTTCTGTACTATCGCACCGACCTTCTGCGACAGTATGGATATCGTGAGCCACCCAGGACATGGGATGAGCTGGAGATTATGGCGGCTCGAATTCAGGCTGGCGAACGAGCTAAAGGTAAGAAGCAGTTTTGGGGCTTTGTGTGGCAAGGGGCGGCTGATGAAGTGTTGACCTGCGACGCGCTGGAATGGCAGGCAGCCGAAGGCGGCGGGCGGATCATCGAGGAGGATCAGGCGATCAGCGTGAATAATCCGCAGGCGATCAGGGCGTGGCAAAGGGCGGCGCACTGGGTTGGTTCCATCTCACCCCCAGGTGTAGTCGGATATAGAGAGTGGGACTCGCTAAACGTTTGGGTCGCAGGCGACGCGGCATTCATGCGGAATTGGCCGTTTGCCTACGTCGACAGCCAGGCGGCAGGGTCGGCAATCCGAAATAAGTTCGATATGGCCCTGCTGCCCGGTGGTAAGGCAGGCCGAGTCGGTACCTTGGGAGGATGGGGCTTGGCAGTTTCCCGATTTTCGGCTCATCCCCGTGAAGCTTTAGAACTGGTCCGGTATCTCACCCGTAGAGACGTGCAAGAGAAGCGGTCCCGCGTGCTTTCGCAGTCACCCACTCTACCGGAACTGTACAACATGCCTGAGGTACTTGAACCAAATCCCCGTTTTGCGCTATTGAGTCAAGCGTTCCGGACCGGCATGGTTTCGCGTCCTTCGAACGTCACTGGCAAGAAATACCAGGACGTGGCCGACGCTTACATTCAGGCAGTGCACTCGGTGCTGACTGGCGAGAAGAGTGCGCAGGAATCTGCCGCCGCCCTGGAGAATGAGTTGGTTCGCATCACCGGTTTCAAGAAGGGACCGCCCCCCGCGGGGATCAGCAGCACAACCGTGAAGGGAACACCTGAACCGGTGCATTAGCCTCGCCCCAATCCGCTGCTTCAAGTTCGTTCCGCGAACGATGAGCGGCATGGCATGAGTTCGAGGCCAGCGATCGCGGGATAGGAACAACCGATGGGGCTTCACACCGCAACTGCATTGAACCGCTGGGTCAAGAGCGCTGAAGAGAAAACTCTTTACGCCGGTCGATTCAACATCGGCCCCCGTTTGATACTCGGCTTCGTGTTCATCATCCTGTCGATGCTGGCCGCGGATGTCGTCGTCCTTTGGCAATTCCACTTGGTCCGGACTCAAGCGGAGCGCCTGAATGGTATCGACCAGAAACTAGTTGCCGTCCTACGCGTCCATACCAGTCTGTTGGCGTTTCACGATCGGCTGGAAGAGCTCGCCGACTCCCAAGACCTCGGTCGACTCGTGACAGAAGGCGGACCTCTTCGCGCCGCGGTCCTGGAGGACACCCGTCGCGCAATGAGCGCCCTCAGTCTCCCACCTTTCAACCCCCGGCGAGATCCGACTATCCTGCCTACCCTTCACGTCATTCAGAGCGCGCTGCCATCGCAGCTTGAGGCCATCACCACATTGGCCACATCCGGCGACTGGCGGGCTGTGCACCTGCGCCTGGCGAAGGAAGTAACGCCACTGGAATCCCTGACCTCGGCTCTCGTCGAGAACGTTGACCACGAGGTCGGCGAAGAGCAGGCCCAAACCGTGCTGAATATTAAGCGCGTGCAACGTCTGGTTTTTCTGGTTGTGCCGCTGACCGCCGCTCTCACATTGCTGATTGCTGCTACCCTCGGCGTGGCCATTACCCGCAGCATCACGCGGCCCCTCGCGCGATTGGTGGAAGGTTCCAAGGCGTTGGCGCGCGGCGAGTTTCAACATCAAGTGTCTGTATCCGGGGAAGATGAACTCGCTCACCTCGGGCAGGTCTTCAACGACACCGCCCGGCGCCTGCGCGATCTCTACGCGACTCTGCAGAGCAGCGAAGATCGCCTCCGCCTCGTCATCGATACGATTCCGGCGTACGCCTGGAGCGCTCGGCCTGACGGCTCCGTCGATTTCATCAATCAGCGTTTCCTGGAATTTACGGGTCGATCTATAGAGGACATGCTGGGCCGGGGCTGGGGTTCCGTTGTCCATCCCGATGACCTCATGACGTACGTCGGCGATTGGCACGCAGCCGTGGCAACCGGGGAACCGATGGAGAATGAAGCACGGGTGCGGCGGATGGACGGGGATTATCGCTGGTTGCTGATCCGCAACGTGCCGTTCCGCGATGGGCTGGGAAACATTGTTAATTGGTACGGAACCGCTATCGACATCGAAGAACGCCACCGAGCTGAACATGCCCTACGGCGGAGTGAAGCCTACTTAGCCGAAGCGCAGCGATCAAGTCGCACCGGCAGCTTCGGCTGGGGGCTTTCCACCGGCGAGATCTTTTGGTCAGAGGAAACTTTTCGAATCTTCCAGTACGACCGAACGATGAAGCCGACCGTGAATCTTATTTTCCAACGCGTTCATCCGGAAGACGCGGTCCACGTGAAGCAGACGATCGAGAATGCGTCGATGAATGGGAAGGACTTTGAATATGAATATCGCTTGGTGATGCCGGATAGTTCAGTCAAATATGTCCATCTTGTGGCTCACGCCTTGAGCGATAAATCGGGGAGAATCGAGTTTGTTGGAGCGGTAATGGACGTGACCGAACGCAAGCGTGCTGAGGAGGCGCTGCGCGAGGCGCAAGCGAATCTGGCACGCGTCAGCCGGGTGACCACCATGGGAGAACTGACTGCCTCCCTGGCGCACGAGATCAAGCAACCGATTGCCGCGGCGTTCACCAACGCCAAGACCTGCCTGCGGTGGCTTGGACGCGATCAGCCCGACGTGGCAGAGGCACGCGAAGCAGCCGCGAGAATCATCAAAGACGTAACCCGTGCGTCTGACATCATCAGCCGGGTTCGCTTACTCTTTCAGAAAGGGCCGCCGCAACGGGAGTCGCTGGATGTAAACGGGATCATTGAAGAGATGATCGCCTTGCTACGCAATGAGGCGAGCCGGTATTCGATTTCGATCAGTAGCGACCTCGCCAGCAATCTCCCTGAGATCAGGGCGGATTATGTGCAATTGCAACAGGTTCTCATGAACCTCATGCTCAACGGCATCGAGGCCATGATGGACCGACAACCGCCAGGTAAACTTACTGTCAAATCGCAGCAAGCCGAGAATGGCCAAATACTGATCTCCATCAGCGACACTGGCGCAGGACTATCTCCAGAACAAGCGGAGCAGATCTTCAATGCGTTCTTTACCACCAAGCCTCACGGCACCGGCATGGGATTGCCCATCAGCCGTTCCATCATCGAATCGCATGGCGGCCGCTTGTGGGCTGCCGACAATTCCCCGCGCGGCGCAACGTTTTGTTTCACCCTACCCACGAAAGTCGAGGCCAACGAATGACACATGAGGGCGCTCCCACGTGGGAGCAGCTGGGGAGGCTATATATGGACCGCGACCGCGGCGGGCAGGGTGAACTGAAAAGTTGCACCCCGCCCGGAGGCGCCGGCGGCCCACAAGCGGCCGCCATACGACTCAATGATCGACCGACTGATGGGCAGCCCCATACCAGTCCCATTATCCTTGGTCGTAAAAAATGCCCTGAAGATCTGGTCCGCCTGCTCCGGGGGCAATCCCACGCCGGTATCGCTGACCGAGATCAGCATTTGAGCATCGCCGGTTTCCGACTTAATGGTAAGCTCACCTCTGCCAGTCGTTTCCTTCATGGCATCGATGCCGTTGAGCATGAGGTTCATGAAAACTTGCTGTAGTTGCACACGGTCTGCCATGACCTTGGGAAGACCCTCAGCAAGCTCGGTGCGGATTGAGATCGAATAGCGGTTCGCCTCGCTGCGCAGCAGGACAATCATTTCTCGAATGAGCTCATTTACATCAACCAACTCCCGCTGCAGCTCGCCCTTCTTGAACAGCGCGCTGATTCTGCCGATGATGTCAGCCGCGCGCGTTACGTCTTTGACTATTCTTGATGCGGCTTCGCATGCCTCTGCCACGTTGGGCTCATCACGACCAAGCCATCGCAAGCAGGTTTTAGCGTTCGTTACTGCTGCGGAAATCGGCTGCCTGATCTCGTGCGCTAGCGATGCCGTCAACTCGCCCATGGTGGTTACCCGGCTCATGTACGCGAGATCCGCCTGCGCCTGGCGCAAAGCTTCTTCGGCACACTTGCGTTCGGTCACGTCCATCACCGCTCCAACAAACTCGATTCTCCCCGATTTATCGCTCAAGGCATGAGCTACAACATGGACATATTTGACTGAATTATCCGGCATTACCAAGCGATATTCATGTTCAAAATTCTTCCCATCCTGCGACGCGCGCTCGATTGTCTGTTTCACGAGGGCGGTGTCTTCCGAATGAATCCGTTGGAGGATAACTTCGAGGGTCGGTTTCGTCGATCGATCGTATTGGAAGATTCGAAAGGTTTCCTCTGACCAGAGGAGCTCGCCAGTGGAAGGTCTCCAGCCGAAGCTGCCAGTCTTGCTCAGACGCTGCGCCTCCGCCAGGTAAGCCTCACTCTGGCGTAGCGCCTCCTCGGCCCGCTTTCGTTCGCCTCTTTGTGTGGCTTCACGCAGCGCACGCAGCACCGACGGCACAAGCCTCGATAACCGCGTCTTCAGAATGTAATCCGTTGCGCCAATTTTGAGAGCTTCAATCGCCACCTCTTCGCCGAGCGTTCCGGAAACAAAGATGAACGGCACATCCGGGCAGGCTTTCATTGCGAACTTCAATGCGGAAATGCCGTCGAACGAGGGAAGACTGTAATCCGCCAGAATCAGATCAATCCCGCCTTGCTCGACGGAAGCCAGTAGCGCAGCCTGAGTGTCGACCCGCGTTACTTCGCAGGCGACGCCTTCTGTCTCAAGCAGATCCTGAATTAGCTTCGCGTCCTTAGGATCATCTTCGATCGATAGAATCCGCAATGGGTGAGGCATGCTCACTTCCTGATGGTACTCACTTTCTTACGCTTCCCGGCGGCGGCTCGTTAATCACTGCCCAGAAAACGCCCAATTCCTTGATGGCATTCACAAACTCATGAAAGTCAACTGGCTTTACTACATACGCGTTCACGCCGAGTTTGTAGCTTGCCACCATGTCCTTTTCCTCTTTCGACGAGGTCAATACCACTACGGGAATCATTCTCAGCTTCCCGTCGGACTTGATCTGTTTCAACACCTCCAACCCATCGACCTTGGGCAGTTTTAGATCCAGCAGCATGACGGCAGGGTTGTCGCCGGAGCGCGTCTTGTATTCGCCCCGGCAATAGAGGTAATCGAGGGCTTGTTCCCCGTCGCGAGTGACAACGACCTCGTTGGCGAGGTTGTACTCCTCAAGAGCCGTCAGAGTGAGCTCCACGTCTCTGGGATCGTCTTCAACCATCAAAATACGTCCTAGTCTGTTCATAGTTTCCATAAGTGTCCTTGTGGTTTCGGAGCTGAGAAATAAAAAGTCGCGCCACTATCAACTACGCCCTCGGCCCAGACCTTGCCTCCGTGACGATGAATAATGCGCTGAACCGTCGCCAGTCCAATGCCAGTACCTTCAAATGCATCCGATTGGTGCAGGCGCTGAAACACGCCAAACAGTTTATTCACATACTTCATATCAAAGCCCACTCCGTTATCCCTAATGAATACTACCAAGTCGTCGCTATTTCCATCGGCGCAGCCGATCTCGATTTCGGCTTGCGGGCGTGTGCGCGTAAATTTAATCGCATTGGAAATAAGGTTAACCAATACAAGCCTTAGCATAGAACGATCGCCATAGAATTCGGGCAGTGCGCCGATTTTCCAGGCAATGTTGCGTCCCTCTGTGTCTTGACAAACTTCGGTGAGAACTTCTCTTACAAGTTGCGCCAGGCTAACCAGCGTCATTTTCGTTTCAGCCCGCCCGATCCTTGAAAAAGCCAAGAGATCGTCAATCAGAGTGCCCATACGCTTGGCGGAGTCCAGGATCATCGTGATGTAGTGGTTGCTCTTTTCATCCACAACGGAAGAAACCTTCTTTTGAAGCAGTTCCGTAAAACCGGCCATATGGCGAAGGGGCGAACGCAGATCGTGCGAGATGGAATAGGCAAACGCCTCCAGTTCTTTGTTGATGGATTCCAGCTCCGTGGAACGCTTTGCCAGTTCATGGTTGAGGTTTTGAATTTCTTGCTCCCGGCGCTTGCGTTCGGTGATGTCATTGTTCGTTTCCAGGATGGCAACAGGTCGCTCCTGTTCGTCGCGGCGCAAGGACCATCGGCTCGCCACGACCACCTGGGTTCCGTCCGCTCTGGTCTTCTTGAGCTCGCCCTCCCAGCGGCCGGTCCGCAGTAACTCCGCGCGGATGTCGTCGACTGGCGCCGGAAAAACTGTTTGCAGAAGATGTTGAGAATATTTTCCTAGCGCGTCTTCGGCGGCCCATCCGTACAACTCCTGTGCGCCTCGGTTCCAGTACGTAATGATATCGCTCATGTTACGTACGAAAATCGTGTCATGGGTTAGATTCAGCAGGCTGGCCTGTTGCGTTCGCTCCGTTACTTCGATCAGAAGGTTATCGCGGGCTTGACGGAGCTCTCCCTCGACTCGGCGCCGGATGGCGCTGAACCATGCAACCAGCAATGCAAAACTTATGAAGACGATCAGGTAAGGAATGTCTGAGCTTGTGACGTAAAACGTGTAACGTGGCTCCGTGAAGAAGTAATCGAAGAACGCGATGGAGAGCACAACCGCCAGGGCGGCGGGTCCCGGCCCTGCATACCAGGCTGTGACCGCCACTGCGAATAGCAAAAGCGGTACTTCCACGTTGCGGAAACCGTAGCGTTGCGCCAGAAGCGCCAAGCCCAAGGCAATGGCGAACGAAGTGGCTCCAAGCCCGTAGCGCAGAACGGGGGAGTGGGTAAACTGCAATTGGAGATTCGGCCGGGCCATGGTTCGCCTCACATCGACGTTTGGTGACATTTCCATTACTTCCGCAAATGCCCCGACGTTTACCGCTCACTTAAAACCTAAAGAACAGCATGAGGGGGCTTTTGCTTTCTTCAGATTGAGGCACTTGGGGAGTTGGACTGGCGATGGGTGGCCGTGCTGTCGGCCGCGGTAAAGGGCGAAGTCCGCACCTTCCCGGAGGGGCTCCAGCACGTACCCGGAAGGTCCCGAGATGGAGGACATCCTCGTCGCCACGGCTGCACGACCTCAGGATGTTGATTCTGACGACAGACTGGAAGGACGTCAACACCAATGACGCCAATGGCCGTGCAGTGCGCCCAGCAGGGTGCCTCGAGTATTTCTTGGATATTTAGTTTGCCACGCCTGCGCTCTTGCGAGCCGATCGTCGCTCCCGTATCTCATGGAGGAACTGGTCCGGTGGAACGAAGGACAGCTTCTCCTGCAGCACCCCGCCGATGATCACGACCAGGTGGGTAAGCAGGATATCCATTGTGACGCTTGCGCCAAATTTCGACAGCGCTTATGCACGACGGAACCCACTGGCGTTATCTGTTGTCACGATAGAGAACACTGCAAAATGTAGATTGTCATTTTCCATGGAACAGCTTCGTCAGGGGGACGCAAAAAATTATGCGGATGTGTCTTCCCTGTCTGATGCTCTGGACAGGGAGGCGCACCTTGTCCTAATAGCACTCGCGTTTTCACATGAGATGCTCGCTTCGTTTTCTCGAAAGGCACGTGCTGTTGCCACGAAGAGCTTAGTACCGATAAACGCGCAAGTGTCCAAAACCGTCGTGCACTCCCGCATGGTCGGCTGCTCGGAAGTTATCCCGAAACGGCGTTCGAAGTTGGGGAAATGCTGAACGGCGCGTGTTTTTGCCGTAGGTTCGACTGTCGTAAAAATGTAGTACTAATTGTGATGAATCGAGGGAAAATGCGAACGAAAGGTGAATAAAGAAGGAGAAAGTGATTCGTCGGATTTAGTCGCAACTTGCTGAATTTCTTCGATTAGCACCAACCCCGGCGAGTTCTGATTAAATTAGTTGTTCGGCTGTTAACAGGAGGGTTGCTAGTTCGGATCTGGCCCGGGGAGCCATTCTTTCCCTACACCCTCGATGAATGCTGGCTATTCGGTGCCTGAGGCTTCTTCCCCGCCCTGCGTTCTTACGGCGTAACCTTGAACACGAAGTTCAATTCCTTCGCTTCTCCGCCGCCGATGCTCACCACCTGCGATTGTTCCCCAAACTGCTCATGCCATGCCTTAACCGTGTATTTCCCTGGCGGCAAATCGGGCAGGGAAAAGCCACCACTCTCATCGCTCACCGAATAGTGTGAGTTCTTTAGCACCACAAAGACTCCGCGCATCCACGGGTGAAGCTCGCATTTGACCCGGATAACTTCAGGCTTGTCATACTTAATGACCATCGGCGGAGTACCCGGCGGTTGCGACCTGTTCAATTCCTTGTTGATCCGAGCCATCGGATGAACCGTGTGGGAAACCGAATCGTCGTTCTGCACCCAGATTTCCTGGTTCGTCTCCATCGCCAGAACATGTGGCATATACCGGCATCCCCGCTGTTTCAGCATGACAGGTCGTGTTGACGCGGCTTCCTCTGGGGCTCCCGTCGAAATGTACACAACCACATTTTGCAGACTGTTGTTCGGCCCGGTCACCACGTTTTCCGGCAGCACCGGTGTTGTATAGTGCTTTGCGCAAGTCGGCTCGTTGACCATATCCAGTGGCTTGTATTTCGGCAGCGTGCCTTCATAAGTTACCTTTCCCTTGATCTCTCCGCTGGGGTCAGGCCGCGCGGGTAACGCGGGAGTCGCGGCCCACGGATAGAAATTCGGCGCCGGGTTATTCTTCGTGGGTTCCAAGCGGCCAGTGACCGTCGCATTCCATGAACGCGCGGGGAATGGAGCATGGCCACTCAGAAGACGTGTGACACTTATTGCGAATGACGAGAGCACCAGGCTTAATACAATCGCGGTGAGAACCTCAAGGCCTGCTCGGCTTGCGGTTGTCGCCTCTCTTCGATCGCGGATCGTTCCTACAAATTCGTACACGATTTCCTCCGGGTATCGGATAGATTTCCTCGCACGGCTTCACACTCCGTAGAAATAGTCTCTATAAGGGGTCGGAACTCCAGCTCCGGCAGAAAGAGCCCAATGGATTGGGCATCAGCCCTTGAAGAAAGTTTCTCCGCTGGTTTTCGCAGCCTCTTCAGCCGCGCCAAAAGGCTTCCGAGATTTCGTATGGGCTGATTGAAAACTGCGGCTCGGCTGCTTTCGTCCTAGTCCGCTTGAAGGCAACAGCGGAAAGCGTCCTACTGGTCTGTCTTTTCTCCCTGAGGTTCCGGTTGCACGAAGTACGCGTGCTGATAACCGTTCATGTAGCCTTCCCGGTAGAAATGTTTGAATTCGTCGGGCGTCACAGTTGCCCCAAGGTAGGCCGCGCCCGCTCCTCGATAATTCGTAGTCTGCTCCGCCTGGAACGGTTGCGAAGCGCCCCGGTGCCAACTCCCATCCAGCATTCCGTCCCGGTATCCCGCCGCTGCCAGTTCCGCGACGCTCGGCCCCGCCATTCGGCCCAACGCCGATTCACTCGAAGGACGATAGCCCCTCCGATATCCGGCGAAGAACGATGCGCGTGCTTCGGCCGAGCTCCACCGCCCAATGGCGGGGTGTGGTTTTCTGCCTTCCCCAATATCGAGTCTCCCCTGGTAGAGGCCATCGCGAAAAGCCGCGTGTGCCGCTTGCGCCACTTCAACCGCCGGCAGTCTCGTTTCTCGTTTTGACTCCCCAACAAGCAAGCCGGCCGCAAAACTTCCGCTCAGCGCCAGCATGATGAACGCTCTGCTTTTCATTTCTCCTCCTCAGTTCAAGCAACTCCCATTGCAATTTCCGCGGATACCCAGCATAGGGAAAAATGAAAACGGAGTTGTCAGGGTGGTGTCACTCCCAGGCAATCAATATGTTCCAGGTTTTGCGGAGGCGCGGGCGTTCGCGGCGCAATCGCAAAGCGCGGGATAACGATTAGGGTGTTTTATTCGAGTGCCGCGGGGACTCCGCCAAAATCTACCAGGCGTTATCCTCGCTGGCCCGTTTTATACCTGCTGCTTGATCCCGGGTTTCGGCGTAGCATGTTGCCACCAGCAGTACTCGCCAACCACGCGTGTCCGGGGGGCTCAGCACATGCGAACATCTCACCGCGTCCTTCAGTTCAATGTCGCCGTTCTTCTGGTCTCTTTTTCCACCGGCGTCGCTGTCGCGCAAGACCTGCACATGCATGTCAACTACGTTTGCGGCGGCCAGCGACTCTATATCGAAAACTGCAACATCCGCGACCTCTCCGACGCTGGCACCTGCTACGTCGGCCATCCCGACCACGTCCTGCCCAACGGCTTGATGGCCTACACCACTGAAACTCGCGCGGCGCTGAAGAAACTTCTTCCCACCTGCAAGCAGCCCCCCGCGGACGAGATTGCCCGCGCGCAAGCCTTCGAGAAAAAACAGGCCGACCTCTACGCCGCCAACGAAAAGAAAGCCAACGAAGAAAACGACGCCATTGAGGCCCGCGCGCAAGCCGTCATCACCGGCAAGAAACCTCAAACGGCTGAACAGAAAGCCCTCAACCGCTGCGTCACGTCCGGCAGGCTTCCCGCAACGTGCATGGGCAACACGCTCATGAATCCCTTTGAGTCCATCGTTGCTTCGGTCTTGCCTTCCGTCGGCGGCCCGCTCCCTCCCGGACCGCATATCTACGGCAACTTCGTCGGCCAGGATCAATGGCGCATCGAATTCGACGACCGCTTTTCCATGACTACCTGCGGGGGACTCGATCCCCAGCAGCAAAAATACGAACTCGTCCTCAAAAACAATACGGCGATGATCACCGTCCCCAACAAGCCCAAGGATATTGTCCTTACCATGAGGCCCGATGGCACTCTCGCCGGCCCGATCCCCATCACTATGTACGGCATCATCACCCTGGGGCAACACAACGAAACGTCCGGGAACACCGTCACGCACGTTACCGAATACAAGGAAGCGACGCGCAATTGCCCCGCGCCGGTGCTCACTTCAAAGGGAGCCGCTCCGAGCGCCGTCGACATCGGCACGGGCGTTCTCAAAAGTATGTTTTCCGATGGGGAAAAGGGGCCGCCGACTCCTCCCGGCCTGCGGATGCACGGCTCCTACGGCGGCCAGGGCGGAATCGGCATCGATTTTTATCCTGAGTCCGCTGTCGTTTATTGCGGAGATGCCGCTCACGCCTCGCCCTACGCTGTCCAGGTCAACGGCTCTCCGCCGGTCATCAAGATCGAAGATCCGGCACGCCCGATCAACCTCACGATGAAACCCGATGGAGAGTTGGACGCCGGCTCAGGTCCCTATGAAGTTCACGGGCGTACCATCACCGGCAAGAACAGCAACGACGATTTCACTTTCGCCCCGCTCAACATCACCTGCAACCTGGGTCCCCTCAAGCCGGGCGCCGCCCCCGCGGTTCCCCCGGCAGGAGCGATGACCGCCTCCGCCTCTGGCGCAGGCCCATCCACACTCTCCATGCCAAACGCTCCCCTCGGAAACGCTGGCTTGACCATCGTCTCCGGATTTTCCGCGCAACCTGGCGCGCTCAATCCTCTCGCCGGATATCCTTACACCCTGCTGCGCGAAAGTTTCACGGCCACCGTCGCCAAGGCCGGCGTTCCGGTGCCTCCGGGCAGTTCTCCCCTCAAAGTCATGGGCGCCGCCTGCCAGAATCACACGCCCGATTGTCAGAAGATCACGCAGGCGTGGAAGTCAGAGGCGATTTCCGCCGCCAGAGGCGACGTTGCCGGCAAAGCCGTTCTTCCAGGCGTCCCTCCAGGCACCTACTATCTGATGATTATCACGCGCTACAACAACCAACCCATCTTCTGGGATATGAAAGTGGACCTCAAAGCCGGCGCAAACTCCGTTACGCTCGACCCGCGCAACGCCGCCCCGGTGAAGTGAGCAAGGCTTTCGCACCCTGGGAACGCCATTCTCCAGAATGGCGTGTCGCCGCCCGCCAATTGGGAGATTGGCGTGCCCGTGATTGATTATGCTTTCAATACGGGGTTTTCTTTTCCTGCTGCTTCCATAGCGAAAAAATCGCCAGCGATTCCTCGCGCAGCAGTTGTTGCATTGGCAGGCGTCGCTCGGCATGCGCGCGATTCAGCTCTTCGTAGATGAACGCGTCATCAAATCCGACCGCGGCGGCATCGGCGGCGACGCAAGCGTAAAACACCCGCGCCGGACGCGCCCAGTAAATCGCTCCCAGGCACATAGGGCAAGGCTCGCACGTCGTATAAAGGTCGCACGCCGAAAGTTGAAAATCGCCCAGCTTGCGGCAGGCTTCGCGAATCGCAACCACTTCGGCGTGCGCCGTGGGATCATTCGTGGCCGTCACGCGATTCACGCCTTCCGCGATCACGCGGCCATCTTTCACAATCACCGCGGCAAATGGTCCGCCGCTGCCGGTGCGGACGTTTTCCACTGCCAAAGCGATCGCGCGGCGCATGAACTCTTCCATCATCAAGGATTCTTCTCGTTTCAGGGTGCCCTTACCCCCGCCAAATATCAATATCAATGTACCGTTCCCGTGCATTTGCAGAATGGCGCGAATTTGCGGCAGCGGGTGCGCTACAATCACTCGAAATCGACGAACTGTACGAGACATCTCAGCGGTATCAAACGCTGCTGTGTCCGAATTGCAGACAGATGACCATGGAAAACCGCCACATCGGAAAGTCGGTTCCGCGCAAAGAAGGCCGCGAAAAGGTCACGGGAAGCGCGCGTTATGTGGACGACCTGACCTTCCCGCAGATGATTCACGGTGTTACGGTGCGAAGTTCCGTCGCGCGAGGAAAAATTCTTGGAGTCCGGTTCGGCAACGGAATACCGTGGAATGAATTCACCATCGTTACCGCAAAGGACATTCCCGGAAAAAACTGCGTCGCTCTTCTGATCGAAGATCAACCTTGCCTCGCCGATCAGTTCGTAAACCATCCCGAAGAGGCGGTTGTTCTGCTCGCCCACCCGGATAAGTATCTGCTCGAAGAAGCGCGGCGAGCGGTCCACATCGACATCGAACCCCTACCCGCCGTATTCACCATCGAAGATTCGCTTTCGCGAAAGCACGTCATCTGGGGCGACGACAATATCTTCAAGTCGTATCGCGTCGAAAAGGGCGACGTAGCCAGCACATGGAGTGGCGCCGATTTTATCGTCGAAGGCGAGTACGAGACCGGCGCCCAGGAACAGCTCTACATCGAGCCGCAAGGCATGATCGCGCGCGCGAATCCCGCCGATGGCGTCACCGTTTGGGGATCGCTGCAATGTCCTTATTACGTGCATAAGGCGCTGGTGCGCCTGTTCGGCCTGCCCAAAGAAAAAGTGCGCGTGGTGCAGACGGAAACCGGCGGCGGATTCGGCGGAAAGGAAGAGTATCCCTCCATGATCGCCGGCCATGCTGCGCTGCTTGCACTGAAATCGGTCCAAGCGGTGAAAATGATTTACGACCGCGCCGAAGACATGGCGGCGACAACCAAGCGCCATCCATCACGCACGCATCATCGCACCGCAGTCGCGCGCGATGGCAAGCTTCTGGCGATGGAAATCGATTTCACACTGGATGGCGGAGCCTACGAAACGCTTTCGCCCGTGGTATTGTCGCGCGGCACGATTCATGCCGCCGGACCTTACGCCTGCCCTAACGTCCTTATTCAGAGTCGAGTAGTGGCCACAAACGCGCCTCCGCACGGCGCGTTTCGCGGTTTTGGCGCACCGCAAAGTGTGTTTGCGCTCGAACGGCATCTCGATCGAGTAGCCGCCGCCGTTGGCCTCTCACCGGAAGAACTGCGCCGCCGCAACTTCATTCACGAAGGCCAGACGCTTTCCGTTGGCCAGGTGATCCACGAAAAAGTGCAAATGGACAAATTGCTCGACCGCGCGCTCGAATTGAGCGGGTATCACGAAAAGCGCGAGCGATTTGCCCGAGAGAATCCCCGCAACGCGATCAAGCGAGGCATCGGCTTTGCCGCGTTTCTGCACGGCGCGGGGTTCACCGGATCGGGCGAGGAGTATCTCGCATCGGAAGCGCAGGTCACGGCAACGCCCGATGGCAAAGTGCGCGTCCTGGCCGGCAGCACCGAGATGGGCCAGGGTACGAACACCGTCTTCGCCCAGATTGCCGCGGAAGCGCTCGGGCTTGAATGCGAGCAGATCGAAATCCTGCAACCCGACACTTCGCTCGTGCCCAACAGCGGTCCAACCGTTGCCTCTCGAACCACGATGATCGTGGGAAAACTCGTCGAGACCGCGGCTCTGGCGATTAAGCAATCGCTGCTGGACGCCGGCTTTTTGAAAAAGAGCTACACCTCCAGCGATTTCGCCGATGCCTGCCGCCAATACACGGACAGGTTCGGCGCGTTGCAATCATTGGTGAAGTATCAGCATCCCGGCGATCTCCATTGGGACGATGGAAAATATCAAGGCGACGCGTACGGCGCGTATGCCTGGGCCGTTTACGTCGCGGAAGTTTCCGTGGACACGCGCACCGCCGAAGTCCGCGTCGAAGACTTTGTCGCCGTTCAGGAAGTAGGCAAGGTCATCAATCCGACCCTTGCAGCAGGACAAATCGAAGGCGGGGTGGCCCAGGGCATCGGATTTGCACTTTATGAAAATGTGATCTGGCAGGAAGGGCGCATGGTGAACGGGCAAATGACCAACTACATCATGCCCACTTCGATGGACGTTCCGCCCATCCGCGTCTTTTTCGAGGAGCTTCCGTACGCGCGAGGTCCCGCAGGCGCCAAGGGCATCGGCGAACTTCCTCTGGATGGAACCGCACCCGCGATCGTGAATGCCATCGCGCACGCCACCGGCGCAGACGTCCGCCAAATTCCGGTTACGCCCGAAAAATTGATGGAAATGCTGGAGGGCGTGCATGCCTGAGGCCGCCCGCAAGATCCACGTGAATTGCGAGATCAACGGCCAGGCGATGTCGCTCGAAGCGCATCCTATGGCGCGGTTGCTCGACGTCTTGCGCGAGCAAGCCGGGCTGACCGGAACGAAAGAAGGATGCGGCGAAGGCGAATGCGGCGCGTGCTCGATTGAAATGGACGGCGCGCTGGTCAACAGTTGCCTGATCCCCGCGCTGCAAGCGGAAGGAGCGAAAATCCGCACTATCGAGGGCGTCGCCGGTGCGGCCGAACTGAGCGCCGTGCAGCAGGCGTTTCTGACCCATGGCGGGGCGCAATGCGGCATCTGCACGCCGGGCATGATTCTCGCCGCGCAGAATCTCTTGTCGCACAAGTCTCAGCCGACGCAGAACGAAATTCGGGAAGCCCTGGCGGGAAATCTCTGCCGCTGCACCGGCTATACAAAAATCTTCGAGTCGGTCCTCGAAGCGTGCCGCGTTCAAAGGCCTCGCCCATGAGATCGTACGTCCCGGGTTACGAATTGCAGGAGCCACGCAATCTCGCAGAAGCGCTGGAGCGCATGGCGCGCGAACCGGGCGAATGGAAACCCTTTGCCGGTGGCACGGATTTGATGGTGCTTCTCGAAGCCGGAAAACTCTCGCACCGGAAATTTCTTAGCATCTGGAAGCTGCCGGAATTGCGCGGCATCACGGTGACACCCGCGCACGTGACGCTGAACGCCCTGACGACGTATTCCGAAATACGGCGCCACGAATTGCTGGCCCGCGAATTTCCACTGCTGTGCCGTGCGGCCTCCGAAACCGGCGGCATCGCCACCCAGAATCGCGGCACCCTCGGCGGAAACATTGCCAATGCCTCGCCCGCCGCGGATTCGCCGCCCGCGCTGCTCGTTTATGATGCGGAACTCGAACTTGTCTCCGCCCGCGGCGCGCGTTGGGTCCCGTACCACGGCTTTTGGAAAGGCTACAAGCAAATTGCCATGCGAGACGACGAATTGATTCGCGCGATACGCATGCCCCGCAACAAAAGTTTCTCGAAACAGTTGTATCGCAAGGTTGGCACGCGCAGGGCGCAAGCTATATCGAAAGTCTGCTTCGCGGGCGCGGCACAAATGGATGCAGGACGGATTGTTGACGTGCGGATCGCCCTGGGCAGCGTCGCCCCAACTGTGCTTCGCGCAATCGAAACCGAGAGAATGTTGCGAGGTGAAAAACCTGGACTCGCAACCCTGCGAGCCGCAGAAGAAACCCTCGCTCGCGAAATCGCACCGATCGACGACATCCGCTCAACCGCGCGCTACCGCCTACGCGTCGCGCAAAATCTTCTCGCCGAATTCTGCGAGAGCCTTGCAGCCTAAAGAGCATGCCTACTCATTCCAATATGTCGGGCGGCTCCAGCGACGAAACGGACCTGATTGTGCGCGGCAGCCGAGTAGTCACTCGCGATGGCGAACGCGCTGCGGCGATTCACGTTCGCGGCGGTGTGATTACAAAAATTTCTGGCTTTGACGACGTTCCTCCGGGAAGTTCTATTTATGAAGCCCGTGATAAGGCCGTCATGCCCGGTTTGGTTGACACTCATGTTCACATCAACGAGCCCGGGCGGACGGAATGGGAAGGCTTTGCTGCCGCGACTCGCGCTGCCGCCGCCGGTGGCATCACCACACTGATCGAAATGCCGCTGAACAGCATTCCAGCAACGACCAGCGTCGCGGCGTTTCAAACAAAACTCGCCGCGGCATCGGGCAAGCTCTCGGTAGACACAGGTTTCTGGGGGGGCGTGGTACCAGGGAACGCGCAGGAATTGCTCGGCCTCTGGGAAGCGGGCTGCTTCGGCTTCAAATGTTTCCTGGTCGATAGCGGCGTAAAGGAATTTGCCAGAGTTGGTGAATGCGATCTCCGCGAAGCGTTACCGTTGCTTGCAAAAATTGGGGCACCGCTCCTCGCACACGCCGAATTACCCGGGCCCATTGAAGACGCTTTAAAATGCCGCGCCGCCAACGCTTCGGGAAAGTCTTATCAAACATGGCTCAACTCGCGCCCGGGCGCTGCCGAAAATGACGCGATTGACCTGCTCATCCGACTCGGCAGTGCATTCGGCGCGCGCATCCACATCGTGCATTTGTCTTCCACCGACGCAATCCCGAAACTTCAGAGAGCGAAAGCAACTGGTCAGCCGGTGAGCGTCGAAACATGTCCTCATTATCTGACCTTCATCTCGGAAGAGATCCCCGATGGCGCGACGCTGTTCAAATGTGCGCCGCCCATCCGCGAACGCGAAAATCGTGAACGGTTGTGGGCCGGACTGCGTGACGCAACCATCGACATGATCGCCACCGACCACTCTCCTTGCCAGCCAGAGATGAAGTGCCGGGAAAGTGGCGATTTTCTGGATGCATGGGGCGGCATTGCCTCGTTGCAACTCAGCCTTCCGGCTGTGTGGACGCAGGCAAATCCACGCGGCTTTTCTCTCACGCATCTCGCCAAGTGGCTCTGCGAGGGTCCCGCCCATCTGGCTGGCCTCAATCACCAAAAAGGAGCGATTGCGCCCGGCCGCGACGCCGATCTGGTCATCTGGAATCCCGAAGCTGGCTTCAAAGTTGATCCCGCGCAACTTCTTCATCGCCACAAACTGACACCCTATGCGGGACGCGACCTTATGGGTATAGTCGAAGCCACTTTCCTGCGCGGCGTGAAGATTTTGGAGCGCGGCAAATTCTGCACCGCACCCGCCGGGCAAGTCCTCCTTCGAGGCAAACGATGAAGGATTTCACACAGCTCGCCGATCTCGCTTCCGTACGCCTCGGCGGCCGCGTGCTCGACGCCAACGACGACTTCTTTGCTCCCAAAGAAAATCTCCTCAAGGAGTCCAATCCGGCTTTCATCGAAGGGAAATACACCACCCGCGGAAAATGGATGGACGGCTGGGAAACGCGGCGCCGCCGCACGCCGGGGTGCGATTGGTGCATTATCCGGCTGGGCCTGCCGGGTGTGATTCGGGGCATCGTCGTAGACACCAGTTTTTTCACCGGCAACTATCCCGAGCGATTTTCCCTGGAAGGTTGCGACCTCGGCGAACGCCATCCTTACAACAGCGAGAAAAGCAGGCTGCGCTCAGAGAAGACAAAGTGGATTCAGATCTTCCCCGAGACTCCGCTCAAGGGTGATTCCCGAAATCTGGTCGCCGTCGAGCGCACCCAAAGGTTCACGCATCTGCGCTTGAGAATTTACCCCGACGGCGGAATCGCCCGCCTGCGCGTTCACGGGGAAGCGGTTCCCGGCCCCGGATTACTCTCGCGTGCAGAAATCAATCTGGTCGCCGTGGAAAATGGTGGAAGCGTCGTGGTTTCCAGCGATCAATTCTATGGCGCCCCGCGCAACCTCCTGATGCCGTATCGCGCGAAGAACATGGGCGACGGCTGGGAAACAAAACGAAGACGCGGCCCCGGCCACGATTGGGTCGTCCTGAAATTCGGAGTCCCGGGCACAGTCCATCGCGTGGAAGTCGACACGGCCCACTTCAAGGGAAATTACCCGGATTCCTGCGCGCTGCAGGCGGTGTCCGCAAAAAATTCAGTAGTCGATGCAACAAACGTTTCGTCGCTCGACTGGGAAGAAGTGCTTCCTAACAGCAAACTGAAAGCCAATCATCGCCACGTTTTCACAAAGTTCCAGTATCCTGGCGTCGTGACTCATGTGCGCTTCCAGATTTTTCCCGACGGGGGCGTCAGCCGCCTCCGCCTCTTCGGCCGTGCGCAAATCCAGGCAGATCGAACAAAATCCCTGGAACAATTTAATCACCTGCCGCGCCAGAGAGCGCGGAGGACACTGCTCGATTGCTGCGGCTCCAAAAAATGGGGGCAACAAATGGCCGCGCGCAGGCCTTTCGCCGGGGAATCCGAACTCTTCGAGGCCGCAGACAAGACGTGGTCCGCATTGGCACGCGAAGACTGGCTCGAGGCCTTCTTGCACCATCCCCCGATTGGAGAAACTCGATCCAAGGCCAAACAATCCGCAAACGCGAGCCACTGGTCTGCAAAAGAGCAATCCTCGGCGCAAAAGGCTGCGCCTGAAGTGTTGGAATCCCTCGCCGCCCAGAATCGTGCCTACGCCGAAAAATTCGGTTACGTTTTTCTAATCTGCGCCACCGGCAAAACCAGCGACGAAATCTTGAACGCCCTTCGACAACGCTTGCCGAACGATCCCGATACCGAATTGCACGTCGCGGCGGAAGAGCAGCGCAAAATCACGCGGCTGCGCATGGAGAAATTACTCGCGCCATGAGCCACATCACCACGCACGTCCTTGACGTATCCTTGGGCCGCCCTGCAGCAAACGTTTCGGTAATTCTTGAAGCGCAATCCCCCACCGGTGAGTGGGCGGAAGCAGCACGAAGCACGACCGATGCCGATGGCCGCCTGCGGGAGTGGCCTGCGGCGAAAGTGCTGCCGGCGGGAATCTATCGCCTCACCTTCGACACGCGCGCCTATTTTGCGGCCCGGAAGATCACGAGCTTGTACCCGCAGGTAGACATTGTGTTTGAGGTGCGGGACGCGCAGGAGCACTACCATATTCCGCTGCTTCTAAGCCCTTTCGGATATTCCACGTATCGCGGGAGCTGACCGATGGCCATCCGGCTTGGCGAAAATAGCTATGGCAAAGAGCGCGTCCGCATTTTACAGGTCGCGCGCCATCCCGATCGGCACGACATCAAGGAACTCACACTCGGTATCCGCCTGGAAGGCGACTTCGAAACGGCGCACACCAAAGGCGACAATCGCAAAGTGTTGCCGACCGACACGATGAAAAACACCGTCTACGCGCTGGCCAAGCTGCATCCGATCGAATCGCCCGAAGAATTCTGCTTCCGCTTGTCCGATCATTTCCTCGCGCATAATTCGCATGTTTCCCGCGTTCGCATCGAAGCGGCCGAAACTCTCTGGGTGCGCCTCGCCGTCGAAGGGAAACCGCACCCGCACACCTTCACCGGTTCGAGCAATGAGAAACGCACCGCCGCCCTGAATGCCACGGGCAGGGAGAAAACTCTTCAGGCTGGCCTCGAAGGCCTGGTCGTATTAAAAACAACGGACTCCGCATTCGAGAACTTTCTGAAGGACGAGTACACGACACTTAAAGAAGACCGAAACCGCATTCTTGCGACTTCGATCCGCGCGACGTGGCTCTACAAGGTAAATTCAGCCGATTTCGACTCAACGTGGCGCGGCGTCCGGCAAGCCCTGCTGGAAGCGTTTGCCGGGCACGACAGCGAATCGCTGCAGCACACGCTCAATGCGATGGGCGAAGCCGTCCTCAAGAAATTCCCCGGCATCCGGGAAATTCATCTCTCTCTCCCGAACAAGCACTACAACCCCGTCGACTTGTCGCCCTTCCACCTGGAAAACCCCAAGGAGATTTTCTTGCCCACCGACGAGCCCCACGGCCTGATCGAAGCCACGCTCCGCAACGACTGATCCGTGCCGCTATTTCTTCCGGCCGTCGAGAATTTTCACGAACGATGCGCTGCGAAACTCAGCCTGAGTCAAGCCCGTCAGCCGCTGGGCCTCCTCCGCGGAAATCGCGCCGCAATTGATGGCTCGCAGAAAATAGTTCAAAAGCCCCTGCCCAGTGGCCGCGTCATCGAATACCTCGCCAACTAGTGTCGCTTGGGCCGCTTTCTCAATAAAATTGCGCAAGCGTTCTGACGCCGCGTCCAGGCTTTCCAGAAAAAATGAATACACTGCCGCGTAACGGGTGACCAGTTGCGCCGGGTGCAAATCCCAACCCTGATAGAAACCGTTCACCAGCGAATGCTGGATGTGCTGGAAATGCAGTTTCCACGCCGCGTGCACCGCCTTCCGATTGTCCTCAATCTGCATGGCCGTGAGCGGTGAAGCAATAGTCCCGCCGTGATGCACGGAAACCGGCAGAATATTTGTCGCTCCGTCGGAGAGCCAAATGCCTGTACCGGCATAAGCCACCTGCATGGCTTCTTTTGCAAAGTCGCAAGCAAAATGCATCATGTGCTGGTGAGCCGCGGTGATCCCGCGCCCGGCCGTGTAATCGTAAGTGCCAAAATGCGCGCCGACGCATCGCCCTTGTGCCGCCGCGGCCAGCGGCAGCAAATTCAATTCGCCGCGCTCGTTGAAAATCGACTGCGGCGTTTCAATCATCAATTCGACCCGTAGCGTGCCTGCGCGCAAGTCCAGCGCGGATTCAAGACGTGAGCAAACCGCAGCCAGCGCCGCGGACTCTTCCGGAATGGTGACCTTCGGCAACGTAATAAAAAAGTTCTGCGGAAGTTCCCCGCCCGTTTTCCCCAGCAACCCCGTCAAAAAAATGTCCAGCGTCCGGATACTGCGGTTGCGCAATTCCTCGTTAAACGGCTTGATGCGAAGCCCAATGAACGGCGGCAGGCTGCCCGCTGCCATCCCCGCGGCTAACTCACCGGCAGCGGCCGCGGCATAACGATCTTCTTCCTCGTCCGGCCGATTGCCAAAGCCGTCTTCAAAATCGATTCGGAAATCTTCCACCGGCTCGCGTTGAAGCTTCTCTCGGACGCGCTGATAAAGCTCACAAGCGAACCATGCGTGCCGATGATCCTTTCGCGCTGCCTCCGGATTCGCTTGTATGAATTTGGCAAGAGCGGCGGCGTCTGGCGAGCCACCCAAGTGCTGCGATCCCGGGAGCTCGATGGCTCTCGCAAAAGCGATAAAATCCGGCGCGTATCCGTCCAACGCCTCCAGCGCCTTTTCTCCCAGGCGGCTCGCCGTGTTGGCGCGGAACAAATGCGCGCCGCCGTAAACCGTGTGCACCGGCTGCCGATCGCCTCTTGGCCCGGGATAACGCGATGCGAACGCTTCATGCGCCCGCTGGAGCGGCGTGAAAATATCCTGGAGTGAATCTGCGGCAAGCGACCTCTTCACCTTGCTCTCCAATCTTCGAAGCCAGGAGGCAGCTTCCCCTGCGACTGCTTTCTGCTCAATCCTGAACGGTTAACAGGATACATTTCTTTACGAGTGGAGCGTAGCTGCTTCAAGCTGCGGGGGTCAGGCGGCAAGCGGACATCAAAACAGAAAATAGCGCTGCGCAAGGGGAAGCACGCTCGCCGGCTCGCAAGTAATTATCTTGCCGTCCACGCGCACTTCGTAAGTCTCGGGGTCAACCTCGATGTTCGGCGTCGCGCTGTTGTGCACCATGTCTTTCTTTCCAATGCGCCGGCACTTGCTCACCGGACGAACCATTTTCTTCAAGCCGAGCTTTGAAGGCACCCCGGCAGTCATCGCGGCTTGCGAAACAAATGTAATCCCCGTCGTGGACGTCGCCGTCCCAAAACTCCCAAACATCGGCCGGTACATTACCGGTTGCGGCGTCGGGATGGACGCGTTCGGGTCTCCCATCGCGCTCCACGCGATAAATCCGCCCTTCACCACCATTTCCGGTTTCGCTCCAAAGAAAGCCGGTTTCCACAGCACCAGGTCCGCAAGCTTTCCCGGCTCGATCGAGCCAATCTCCGTAGCCATTCCATGGGCGATCGCGGGGTTGATGGTGTACTTGGCAACGTAGCGTTTCACGCGTTGATTGTCGTTGCGCGACGAATCTCCGCTGAGCGGGCCGCGCTGCATTTTCATTTTATGCGCGGTTTGCCAGGTGCGCAGTACCACTTCGCCAACGCGTCCCATGGCCTGCGAATCGCTCGAAATCATGCTGATTACGCCCATATCGTGCAGAATATCCTCCGCCGCGATCGTCTCCGGGCGAATCCGGCTTTCCGCGAACGCCACATCTTCCGGAACCTGCGGATTCAAATGGTGGCAAACCATCAGCATGTCCAGATGTTCCGCAATGGTGTTCACCGTGAACGGCCGCGTCGGGTTCGTCGACGAAGGTAAAATATTCGGAAACGACGCGATCCTTATAATGTCCGGCGCGTGTCCCCCGCCGGCGCCCTCCGTGTGATACGTGTGAATCGCCCTCCCTCCGATCGCGTCAATCGTCGCTTCCAGGAATCCCGCTTCGTTGATCGTGTCCGTGTGAATCGCCACCTGAACGTCGAAATCATCCGCAACCTTCAGGCAAGCGTCGATCGCCGCCGGAGTCGTTCCCCAATCCTCATGAAGCTTCAATCCGCACGCGCCCGCCTCAATCTGTTCGGCCAGAGGCGCCATCGCGGCGGCATTCCCTTTGCCGAGAAAACCAAAATTCATCGGCCACGCTTCCGCCGCCTCCAGCATCCGCGCCAGATTCCAAGCTCCCGGAGTGCAGGTGGTTGCCGCGGTTCCCGTCGCGGGTCCTGTTCCCCCGCCGATCATCGTCGTGATTCCATTCGAAATCGCCGCGTACACTTGTTGAGGCGAAATAAAATGAATATGGCTGTCCACGCCGCCGGCAGTAACAATTAAATGTTCCCCCGCGATCACCTCCGTCGACGCGCCCACCACCAGTTCCGGATCAACGCCCTCCATCGTATCGGGATTCCCGGCTTTTCCCACTTTCACGATCCGCCCGTTTTTAATTCCGATGTCGCCCTTCACGATTCCCCAGTGGTCCAGAATCACCGCGTTGGTAATCACCAGGTCCAGCACACCTGATTCCGTTTCGCGCAATGCGGTGCTGCTTTGTCCCATGCCGTCGCGGATCACTTTCCCGCCGCCAAACGTAATTTCATCGCCGTAATGCGTGAAATCTTTTTCGATTTCAATGATCAGATCCGTATCGGCCAGCCGGATGCGGTCGCCCTTCGTGGGGCCGTAAAGATCGGCATACGTTCGTCGCGGAATCAGAAGGCTCATCGGCTGGTTCCTTCGCCATGAGGAGAAAAGGCCGCCTTCCGCACCCGCTCCATCGCGTCGGCGCGTGCCCGGGCGTCATCGAGAGCGCCTGCAACAAGGCCGCTAAATCCGTGAACGATTCGCCGGCCGCCAAAATCCGTGAGCTCCACTTCTTTTTCTTCGCCCGGCTCAAACCTGACCGCGGTTCCCGAAGCGATATTGAGCCGCATGCCGTAAGCCGCCGTACGATCGAACAAAAGTGACCCGTTCGTTTCAAAGAAATGAAAATGACTCCCCACCTGAATCGGCCGGTCGCCCGTGTTCTTCACCAGGACGCGCGCGGTTCTCCTTCCCACGTTTGCTTCGACAGGCCCCGCGTCCAAATCCAACAGGTACTCTCCGGGTTTCATCGTTTCACCTCTGACTTCACTCGATCCCCCGCTCCCCGCGTCCGTTCGCAGTCAAGCTACTACCTGATCGGGTCGTGAATGGTCACCAATTTTGTGCCATCCGGGAAAGTAGCCTCCACTTGCACTTCGTGGATCATTTCCGGAATACCCTCCATCACCTGATCGCGGGTCAGAATTTTCGCGCCGAAGCTCATAATCTCCGCCACCGTTTTCCCGTCGCGCGCGGCTTCCATCACTTCTGCCGTCAGAATCGCTACCGCTTCCACATAGTTCAATTTCAATCCGCGAACCTGGCGCCGCCGAGCAAGGTCCGCGGCCACCACGATCATCAACTTTTCTTGTTCCTGCGGATTCAAATGCACAAACGCCTCTCCGTTAATTCACCTTGCGCGGCGGAATTGCTTCCCGATCATATAAATGGCGCTTAGCGCTCCGCCAGATGGCCTGGAGCCCCGGCAAAACCTCGCGCCCGTTGCACGCCAGGCACCGAACAACCAGCCCATGCGCCACCAGCAAACTCACCCCCCAGAGAATTTCGTCGCGGCGCGTCATGCCAGCCGTCAATTCTCGAATTCGATCTTCAGCGCAACGCCACGCGCTTGCTTCCAGACCCACGCGGCAAATGTGAAACGTCGCCGCGTAACGATAATGTCCCAGCCGCGCAAGCGAGGAAACGTTTTCCTGCTTGGGCCGCAGGCAAAAGTTTTCCGCAGAGATTCTCCGGCCTATCGCGCTCACGCGAGTTCTCACCGCAAACTCTTCGTACTCAAAAAGTTCACCGCGCGCTTCCCGGCCCGGGGCAAGAATCTCCCACCAGAACATCCCGGAGCCGGCCGCCAGTTCGATCGATGTCCTCTGCAGGTAACGCGCCCCGGCAAAAGGAATCGTGGCGTCGGGCAGGTACTCGAGCAATGCGCCTTCTCCGACGGAAACTTCATTGCACTGCGTCGTGGCCGAAAACCCCTCGCGGTTGCGGTAAATCCGCGTTGCGCCGGTGGTCGTCAATTGCACCTTCGTCCCGCTCGCGAGATTAACTTGCATCGTGAGGCAGTCGCCGCCGAGCAGTCCTCCCGAAACATTGTGGAGATGAGCGAGCGCCGTGCCATCCTCCATCGAAAACGCGCGCACAACTTTCAGCGGAGCCTCCTGGAAACTGTCCGCCAGAAAAGTTCGGTCGCTCCCGGAATCACGCGAAAAATTCAATCGCAGCATCGCTCGTGCGCGGCTCGGCGCAGAAATCTCCGATGCAATGTCCTGAAGCGCTTCTCTCGCCGTAGCAGCCATCTGAATTCCACGCTTTCGCTGACTAACTGATGAACAACCGCGTCGCCAAGGCGGGATGTTCCATCGCTCCCCAATCCAGCAGCGGCATGGTACAGCTCACCGTCTCAAGGGTGAAGCTCGCGCTGCCCGCCGCAACTTCAACAATCGCCGGCTTCAGTTTCCATAAAATGCGTGTCGTCTCGTTCTGGCCTAGCGGCATCAATCGCTGGCAAGCGGAAATCAGGCACGCGCTCATTTGGTGCAAATACGCAAGCACGGCGCGAGTTTCATCAAATGCAAGCGCGCCGCTCACCAGTCCAAACGCCGCGGACTGGTGAATCTGGCCCCCAGCCTCGAGCGATGCCTCGCGGGCGTTTCGAAGCGCCCGAAAATCCTCAAGTCCCATCGCCGCCTGAAGAAAATTCCGTCCGAGTGTGGCGCTCGCCGCCCGGCTTTCTCTCGCGGGCTTCAACGCGCTCAAGCAATCGTTAATCTCAATCCATCGCGCCGCCGGGAATGCCTCGCCGTCTGCCAGTGCCAGGTGAAACGCTTCCCGGCAGGCTACCGCTTCCAGCATTCCAGCCTCCTGCAAATGACCGTGCAGAAATTCCGGCAAGTCGCTGACCCGCAGCAGTTCCGCCGAAACCAGCGTCTCCAGCCCGAACGAATGCGCCAACGAGCCAATCGGCAAAGCGCTGTCGGCAAGATGCAACAGCCGCAAATGGGCCAGCTCTTCCGAAGGCGTCAATGTAACCAGCTCTTGCTCTGGCTTCATGGCTAGCTCCCGAGCTCACTCTCAGTGATGATGACCGTGTTCGTGCTCATGCTCGTGCGAGTGGCCGTGCTCATGGCTGTGCGCCCGCCCCGTAAAAGGCAGGTGGGCGTCAATCAGTCCGCGCCTTGCCGCCGCCGGCTGATTCAATTTGTCCTCCAGCCACGCGATCACTCTGTCCAGCCCCACGTCCTCCCGAAGATTCGTGAACAGAAACGGGCGCTCGCCGCGCATCTTCCGTGAATCGCGCTCCATCACCTCAAGCGATGCGCCCACATACGGCGCCAGATCAATCTTGTTGATCACCAGCAGATCCGAACGCATGATTCCCGGGCCGCCCTTCCGGGGAATTTTATCTCCCTCGGCCACGTCAATCACGTAAATCCAAACGTCCACCAGCTCCGGGCTGAACGCCGCTGCCAGATTGTCTCCCCCGCTTTCCACAAAAATCAGCTCAAGTCCGGGCAGGCTGTCTTCCAATTCCGCAATCGCCTGCAGGTTCATCGAAGCATCTTCGCGAATCGCCGCGTGCGGGCATGCTCCGGTCTCCACCCCCTTCACACGTTCGGCAGGCAGCGTGCCCTGGCGCAGTAGAAATTCCGCGTCCTCTTTCGTGTAAATATCGTTGGTGACCACGGCAAGATTGATCTTCGGGAAAAGCTTTCTGCTCAGCCGGTCCACCAGCGCAGTTTTTCCGGAACCCACCGGCCCCGCAATCCCCACCCGAAAAGCTCTCGTCTGGATCTCATTTCCCATAATCAGTGCTCCTGATTTTTGATGTCCATCCGCTCAACTTGCCTGCCCACAGTTCCATATCAATACTCACCACAAACGATGCCCACAAGTATCTGCGCGAACCGCCACGCGTCAAGCCTTTTCCCATTAAATCTTCAACCGCCACCAATCGAAAAAGCGGGGGAAGACGTTCTCCTTGGAGAATGGCGGCACGGTTCTATGAATGAGGATTGAGTTGGACTAGAAAAGCAAAATGGAGCGAGGCATTGCCGACCTCGCTCCATTTCACACCGTCAAGCGTGTATCTCCAGACTCCGCACGCTACGGCTTTCCCTTAGGCGAATTCTGGTGCGACTCCTGCTGTGACTGCTGGTGCGGCGGTTGCTGGTGTTGCTGCATCTGCTGTTGCTGCTGGACGTGCTTTTGCGCCATCTGTTGCGTCTGTTGCTGGTGCCGCTGCTCGACTTGCTGCATCCGTGCGTCGTTCGCCGGCTGCCGCTCCAGTTGCCGGTGATCCTGTTCCTGCTTCTGCTGGAGTTTCTGGTGATCCTGCTGCTGCTTCGCATACAACTTTTCCTGTTGCTGCTGGTATTTCTTGTCACGGTTCGGGTCCCCCGTGTTGGGCGACGAAGACCGCGAGTGAGCCGACAGTTCGTTGGCATGGACCGCCTGGTTGGCGTGCCCACCGGAATTTTGCGACTGCGGAGGCCGGTCGTAATGTCCGCCCTCCTTGGCCGCCACTGCTTCGTGCCCCGAAAAGGATCCTGGCCTGGATGTGGCCGCGATCGGTGGCCGCCCGTGATTCGACGAAGCCCGGAGTTCCGGATTGCCGCGCGCAGCCTCTATATGGTGTGTCTGCTCTGCTACCGGCCCAATATGTCTTCCGTGGTAAGCCGCCTCTTCTCCCGATGTCGGATGCTCGTTAATCCCTCCGTGGCCGCCGTTATAACTGACACGCGAATGACTGTAATTGTTCACCACCGTCGTGTTGTACGTATTGTGGATCACCGTCACGTTTACGTTGTTCACTGACCGGTTGTAATAAAAATGATCGTGCTCCCAGCGCCCGCCCTCATAACCGTGGCCGAAGTAGCCGAATCCATAATTAATTCCGCCGTAGAAACCGACTACCGGGCCCCAATAGCCTTCGTGAAAGTAGTATCCTCTGCCGCCCCACGCCCAATAGGCCGGCGTCCACAGGTATCCCGGCCGCGGCGCAAGCACCCACGTCCCCGGCACCCAGTAATAATCGTCCCCATCCCACGCCCAATAACCGGGCGTCCAAATGTAGCCTTCGGAAGGACAGATTGGCTGTTCGTACACCGGCAATTCGGGCGGCCCGAACGAAACCGCAATTCCTACGTCAACCTGCGCGTAAGCCGCGCCGGACAAAACCAACACCCCTATCAACCCCAATAGCGAACGCATCGAAAAAAATCTCCGCATCTTCTCTCCTTTGTCCGATTGTGTTTCGCGTCCCTGGCCCTGGCTCGCAGCACCGGACAACCTGCTGGTTGAGGAATTTCCATGCGAACCAAGTTGTTTGGCTAGACTTAAATTGTTTCACACCTGGGAAATCGTGTAAAAAGGAAATCCTTTTATCCAGGTACTACTTCGCAACAATCGCCCCGGATTTTCCTCCCGCCCAAATCGCGGAACTGTGTTACACTGTGTTTGCGCTTAATGCATCGGTTGTGTTGTGCGGTCCCTCTGGTTTAGACCTTCTGAGACTACCCGCCCTACGTTTCCTCCGTTCGTTCTTAGCGTAATTTAAAATAAGACTGGCAATTCAGATTGCCGCGCTCACCCGACTATTCGTGTGTGTCGCCGCCCTCTCCGCCAGCAAGAAAGCAAAATGCAAAGTTTTTCAGAACTCACTCTATCTCCTTCTTTGAAGGAGCGACTCATCGCGGCGAAGTTTTCCACGCCCACTCCCGTGCAGGCGGCCGCAATTCCGCAAGCCCTGGAAGGCAAGGACGTCATCGCCACGGCGCAGACAGGAACCGGCAAAACGCTCGCGTTCCTTCTCCCCATCATGGAGAGGCTGGCGCAGTCGAATACTCCCGGAATTTCCGCTCTCGTTCTTGTGCCGACCCGGGAACTCGCCATGCAAGTCGTCGCGCAATATAACGCCCTGCGCGCAAAGCAGTCGCAGCCTGCGGGTCTCGTCGTTGGCGGGCTTCCCGAAGGCCGGCAGCTCGATGCCATTCGCAAGGGCGCGCGCCTTGTCGTTGCCACTCCCGGCCGCCTCGAAGATTATCTCGACCGCCGGCTCGTCTCTTTGAGCGGCGTCAAGACACTCGTCCTTGATGAAGCCGATCGCATGCTGGACATGGGCTTCCTCCCGGCCATCCGCCGCATCGTTGGCGTGTTGCCCCGGGAGCGCCAGACTCTCTGCTTCTCCGCGACGATGGAAGGCGCCATGGCGCAACTCGTTCGCGACTACACAAAAAATCCCGTTCGCCTCTCGTTTGGCTCCACTTCCAAACCCTCGGAGAATGTTCGTCTCCAGGCCTTCGAAGTCCCTGAAAACGGCAAACCCGATATGCTCTACAACCTGCTCGACAACGAAAGCGGCCGCTGCCTTATTTTCTCGCGCACGAAGCGCGGCACTGAACGCATCGCCAAGAGCCTCAACCGCCAGGGCATCAACGCAGCCATGATTCATGGCGACCGCTCGCAATCGCAGCGAACCGCCGCCCTCACCGGTTTTCAGCGCGGGCAATATCGCGTCCTCGTCGCCACCGACGTCGCCGCTCGCGGTATCCACGTCCAGGACATTGCTCACGTCATCAATTATGATCTTCCCGACGTCGCCGAAAATTTCATCCATCGCGTCGGACGCACAGGCCGCGCCGGAGAACGCGGCGTTGCATCCACGCTCTTTCTGCGGGAACAGCGCACGGATCTCTTCCAACTCGAGCGCCAACTCGGAATTAAGATTGAAAGAATCTCCGCAAACGGCCAAGCCGCTCCCAAAAAGGATCGCGCCCCGGCCGCTTCGGATCGCGCTCCCGCACACGCAGACCGCGTTTCCACCAATCACGACCAGGGTATTTCCACACCCGGGCCAAGGATGACTCGCTTGCCGGGAGAAATCCTGCAAGCCCAGATGGAAAGCTAGAAACTTCTTACGATAGTTTCACGGGGACCCCAGGCGCCGCTATTGCGACTGGGGTTCTTATTTTGGAGTGCGGTGGCTCTGCCACCGCTTTTACGGTCTAAACCTTACCTCAGTGCATCCGTAGCTACACCATTCGTCCACCGCCACCCAAATCGTTCCACGTGCAACCATGCTGATCGGGCGCCCCCGGCTCAGAATCTCTACGGGCCACGGAACACGGGCCACGCTCCCCGTCCCCTACCTCCCCATCTCCATCGGCCGCGCATACCCCGTCATCTCCAAATACCCCACGCCCCGCACACTCGTTCCTCCCCGCGTACCTTCAATCGCAATCGCCCCTTCCCAATAACTTGGTGCAATCTTGCTCCCTCCCGCCAGCTCCTGCGATTTCAGCCGCGTCGTCGCCGACACCCTCAGCCCTAACTTCGGTATTTCCATGCTCCACGCCACCGGATAGTTCGCGGCAGTGATGGGGCTCCTCCACATCTCTCCCGTCGGAGCCAGCCGGAAATCCGTCGACGTCAAATGCACCGATTTCCCTTGCGCATCCACATACGTTCCCGAGGAAAATGGATCGGTGGATCCGTCCTTCCGCCGAAACTGATACAGCATCAGCTCCGTATTGTCCTCAAGTTGCACGCTCATCCAGTCCCACCCCACCTGCTCCACCTCCATCGAATGCGTGAAAAATTCGTGATCCATCCACGAAGTTCCACTCACCTCGATCGAGTTTCCCGCCATCTCGATCTTCCCCGTGGTCTTCAATCTTGTGAACGAAGTGTAGTGCGACGCATGCCCCGCGCCCGCCGCTTTTTGGCTGACACCGTTTACCCCGTGAATCACCGGCGGCTTTTCGCTGTGCAGCGAAAATTTCAGCGAAAATTTCTCGCCTACTACGATTAATGTTTCTTCCTCGCCGTTCCACCGGATTTCCCAATTGCCGTTCCAGATGCGCTTCTGTTTTTCATCGATCCCCGCAAGTCCGGGTCCCGCGCGATTCATCCGCTCCGCGTGATAAAACTTCCCGCCGTCCAGGTCGCTCAGCGCCAGATGCGCCAGATACAGATCCTGAATATCCCAGGGCTCACTTTTGCCGGGATCCCGGTCCACTCCCCGTCGAAAAAAGGTCAATTCAAATCCATAGTGGCGCCCATCCGAAGCAGTCAGATTTCCAGTCGTATACCACCACTCCGTCTGAAACTCGGGATGATTGAAATGATCGCGAGGGAATTCATATTGGTAACCCGGCACCGCCGTCTTGTATTGCGCCGGCGCGCCCGGCAGCCACGCAAAAAGAAGCACGAAGAGCAGCAGCCTACTCCTCATGAATCACCTCAAGCGGATTCAATCGCACCGCCACCCGCGCCGGATACAGGCCAGACACCACTGTCGCCGCATACACCACCGTCAACGCACCCAGCAGCATCGCAACCGGCCAGTGAAACCGGATCGTCCATCCAAAAGACTGCTTGTTAATCACAAATACCAGAATCAGCGAAAGAAAATAACCCATCACAAACCCCGCCAGATTCGCCAGCAACCCCAGCAAACCTGCTTCGACAAGAATCATCTTTCGAAGCTGTCCCGAGGACGCTCCCAGAAACCGCAGCAATCCCAATTCCCGCCGCCGGTCGATCACCAGCGCAATCAGCGCGCCTGCAATTCCCATCACCGCCACAATCACCGCCACTGCCTCTAGCGCGTAGGTAATCGCAAAGGTCCGGTCGAAAATCCTCACCGCTTCCGTCCGCAAATCGCGGTCCGAAAAAATCAGGATGCGATGCCCCGCCGCTGCCTCCTGTATTTCCTTGCGCACTTCCCCGGCCTTCGCATCGGGTGCCACAAACACCGCAAGATTTGCCGGTCGCTCGTCCGGCAAAAAGCTCAAAAGCACATCCCGGTCCATCAAAATGTAGCCGCGCTCGCTCGCATAATCGTAATAAACGTCCACAATCTGAAAGCTCGCTCGCGATTCTCCCAGCGCCAGGGTAATCGTGTCCCCCGTCTTCACCTTGTGCTTGAAGGTAAACGGCTCGCTGACGATGATATTGTTCTTGCCGCGCAGTTGCTCCAGCACCTCGCTCGTCGGCCGGCCTGAGAAAAAATCCGACTTCCGGTAGGCGCGCAGCACCCGCAAATCCACCGAAGCCAGCGTCGCGGGCATCCCGTCGTAACTGATTTCGTACGCCCGCAAGCGATCCACCGCCGCAACGCCCGGTAGCGCCGCGATCTTTTCCGTCAGTTCCACGGAAATCGTCGGATGCCGGTCCGCCGCCGCGTCGCCCGCCGGACGCAAATACAAATCCGCCGGCAACTGATTGCTCATCCAGCTCACCACCGTCTGCCGGAAACTTCCCACCATGATTCCGACTGACACCATCATGGCCACCGCCGTTGCCAGCGCCCCCACTAGCACGGAAGTTCGCCGCAATGAACCCGCCAGGCTTCGCGAAGCCAGCATCGCTTCCACTCCAAAAAGTTTCCCCAGCACTCCCGCCGCAATCCGCGAAATGAAATTCACCAGTGCGGGCATGGCGTAGGCCGCTGCAGCAATCAACAAAATCGTCGCCAGATATCCAAAGAGTGGTTTGCCCGCAACTGCAGGCATGCGCGAAGCCACCGCTGCAAGCCCCGCCAGCACCGCTGCGATTGCCAGATCCCGTCCCTTGTGCGCGCGGGCAATATATTCCCGCCGCCCCTGCGCCATGGCATCAACGGGCGAAACCTGCATCGCTTCCCGCGCCGGCGAAAGCGCCGATACCACTGCCACTCCCACTCCAATCAGCAACGCCAGCGCCAGCGAATACGGCGTCAACGCAATCGTCCCCGGCCGGCTGCTTACGTACAGCGATTCCACCGTCGCCGCCATCAATTTCACCGCGCCGCCGGCCATGATTCGCCCCAGCGGCAGGCCCACCAGCGCGCCCGCCAGCCCCAGGCATGCCGCCTCTCCAAGAAACGCGGCCAAAACATCCCGGCGATCTCCGCCGAGCGCCCGCACGATTCCAATCTCGCTGCGCCGCCGCACCACCGAGACGGAAATCGTGTTGTAGATCAGGAATGCGCCAACCACCAGCGCGATGTAGCTCAGCAGCCGCAGGTTCCACCGGAATGCCGCCAGCATTTTCCGGTTTTCTTCTGTCCCCGTGCCCTGTGGCCGCACCTCCACGCCCGGCGGCAATACGCCGCTCAATCTCTTCTGCCATTCCTCCAAATTGCTGTTCGCAGGCAGCTTGATCAGTATGCGATCCACGCGGCCAAACCGGTTCAAGGCGCTCTGGGCTCCCGCAATGTCCATCAGGATCGCGTTTTCATCTCCGGAAAGTTCCGGAAACACGCCGCGCACAACGCAATCCAGAACGCGGTCATTGATCAGCAGCGAAATGTGCTCGCCCGCCTGCTTCCCCAGGCTCGCGCTGACCCATACGCTTTCCGGATTCTCCAGATCGCGCACGGACTCTTCCATCGTCACTTTGTTACTGGAATCCGCTTTGTCTGTATTGACGCTCGGAGCGTACCGGCTGCCTTCCGCAATCAGATCCAGTCCGATCAGCGGCAGTGTCTCCCGCGTTCGCGTGTCCACGGCGAAATCTTCCATCCTCGGTGAAAGCCGCAGTGGATAAGGTTGTGTGGCTAGCGTAGCCACAACTGTTTCCGGCACGCCGCCCGACGCCACAACCTCCAGGTCGTTGTCCCCGGCCAGGCTTTCCATCGAAGAGCGAAACGATCCCGCCGCCGCGGTTCCCGCCAATTCAATCGCCAGCACCACCGCCACGCCGAGCCCCACCGCCAGCACCATCAACACGAGCCGCACGGGTTCGTGAAACAATGGCCGTATCATCAAACGGTAAAAAAGTTTCCATCGAGCCATGTCAGCGCCGCGTCACTTCTTCCACGCGCCCGTCGCGCAATTTCACCAGCGTGTCGCACACGCTCGCCGCCTCCAGGCTGTGCGTCGCCAGGATCGTCGCCGTCTTCCGTTCGCGCGTCAGCCGCAACAGCAGTTCCAGAATCACGCCGCCCGTCATCGTATCCAGGTTTCCCGTCGGCTCATCCGCCAGCAGAATCCGCGGAGTGTGCGCCAACGCACGCGCAATCGCCACGCGTTGCATCTGTCCACCGGAAAGTTGATGCGGATATCTCGCGCCAAGCCCGTCAAGCTCCACCCAATGCAGCCGCTCGAGCGCCAGTTCGCGCGCGCCGGCTTTGCCGGCCAGCAGCAGCGGCAACTCCACATTTTCCTGAACTGTTAATGTGTGCAGCAGTTGGAAGGACTGAAAGACAAACCCGACCTTTTCTCTCCGCAATTGCGTCTGCTGAGCATCATCCAAATCCGACGTCGCCTTGCCTTCGATCAGCACCGTGCCCGACGTCGGAAAATCCATCGCTCCCGCCAGGTGTAACAGCGTCGATTTGCCGCACCCGCTCCGCCCGACCAGCGCGACGAACTCGCCCTCGGCCACTTCCAGCGTGACCCCATCCAGCGCGCGAACGCTCTGTCCATCACTTGTATATTCTTTGCTGACGGATTGGAGGGAAAGAATCGCCATGCGTCGAACCCGCGCCCCGCGCGGCCCTTACTTCAGGTTGTTGAGCGCCTTCTCGATCGTCGACGTCAAATCCTTCGAGTCCGGCTCGACTTCCGAATCAAACCGCGCGATCACTTTTCCATCCGGCCCGACCAGAAACTTCGTGAAATTCCATCCGATCTCTCCACCTGTTTTCGGGTTCGTCGTTTTGTCCGTCAGAAATGCGTAAAGCGGCGTGATGTCGCTGCCCTTGACCGAAACCTTCGCCATCATGGGAAACGTCACGTGATATTTTGACGTGCAGAACGTCTTGATCTCCTGGTTCGAACCCGGCTCCTGCGCGCCAAAATTATTCGCGGGGATTCCGACTATCACGAAGCCCCGGTCCTTGTATTTCTCGTACAGCGTTTCCAGGCCCGCATATTGTGGCGTAAATCCGCAGCGGCTGGCCACATTCACCAGCAGCACCAATTTTCCCTTGAACGAAGCCAGTGGCGTAGCCTGCCCTTCAATCGAATTCAACGTAAAGTCGTAAACCGTCTTCTCGGCTGCCATGAGCGTTGTCCCCAAGAGTGCCAGTAGCACAAACAGCTTTTTCATCTTCGTCTCCCGAATTGAGTTTGCGCGGAGTCTGAGAAATTTTGAAATAGTCATCTGGCCACTCTTCCGATAGATGGGCCGGACCAATCATAGGCTACCTGCCCGGCGAAGCCCACTTTCTTGCCTGTCAATTCCAGGTAAATTTCTTGCCCGCCGGGGAATACGGCCTATTGCAGCAAAAACACGCTCACGCTTTGCCCCGGCACGCGCAACTTCATCGTCTTTCCCACCAGCTCCGCCTGCCCCGGCCCAAATATCACAATTGCGCCCGTCGCTCGCTGTGCCGGAGTGTCCTGCAGCGGCACCGCAATCTCGCGCGCGCCCTCGCCCGCGTGAAACGCCACCACAATCCTCTCTTCTTCGGCTTCTCTCATGAACACATACGTCGCGTCATCCGAGGCAAGGCTCCACAATTGTCCGCGCCGCAGCGCCGGATGTTGCGCCCTCACCTGCAGCAACGAACGCACGTACTCGCGCAATTGCTCCTGCTCACGTGTGCGCCCATCCTTCTTGAACGCGTTCTGCGCATCCTCCGTCCATCCACCGGGAAAATCCCTCCGGTTGTCCGGATCGCGTCCGCCTGGCATGCCTATTTCGTCGCCGTAATACATTTCCGGAATTCCGCGCACGGTAAAAATCAATCCAAACGCCAGCTTCAACCGTGCGGGCGTCCCTTCCGGCGTTCCCGACAGACGAGTCGTATCGTGATTCCCGAAGAAGGGCACCAGAAATTCTGGATGCGGGTACAGCGAATCCTGCCGCAGGATGTTCGCCAATTGTCCGGCCGGCGCGCCCTTCAGCAAAACGTGGCGCAGCGCGAAATAAAGCGGGAAGTCAAACGGCGTCGTCAGTTGCGTATCAATGCCGTCCCACCCTTTTCTTCCGCCCTGGTAAAACGAAGTCACCGTCGGATCGGGATGAAACACTTCGCCGATCGTCGAAAGCCGCGGATAAATTCTCCGCAGCGCCGTGTGCCACTGCTCCCAAAACTCCCGCGAAACATACGGAAACGTGTCAATGCGGTAGCCGTCGAGTCCCGCAGTCTCCGCCCACCAGATGCTGTTCTGCGCCAGGTATTGCACCACCGCCGGATTTTCCGTGTTCATGTCCGGCAAAATTCCCCCGAACCATCCCTCCGTCAGACTCCGCCGAAGTTGTGGCGGCGTGTGCGGGTCCACCAGCGATTCGAACACATCGTTGGTAATCTCCTTCTTGTCCGGCTGCCCGTAAAACGATCCCTTCAACGGCGAAGAAGCCGTCAAATGGTGCTCCGGCGTTCCGTGAAACCAGTCCGGCATCGGCGGATGCGCCGCCCAGGGATGCCGCGGCCCCACGTGGTTCGGCACCACATCGAAAAATACTTTCATGTGCTGCTTGTGCGCCGCCTGCACCAGTTCCTGATAGTCCTCCAACGTGCCCAGGTGCGGATCCACGGCGTACAAATCCACTGCGCCATACCCGTGGTAATCCTGCGCGGCGCCGTTCTTCACAATCGGAGTCAGCCACAGCGTCGTCACGCCAAGGTCCTTCAAATAATCCAGGTGCTGCTCCACGCCCCGTAAATCTCCGCCGTGGAATGCCCGTGGTTTGCTTCTGTCGTGCGACCCCGGAAATTCCTCAGGCTCGTCGTTCAGCGGATCGCCGTTCGCAAAGCGGTCCGGCATGATCAGGTAAATCACGTCATCCAGCGAAATCCCCTGATTTCTTCCAAGGATTTGTGACCGCGACGCGATGGGCAATTCAAACGTGGTTTCTCCGTGGGCCGTCGTGATCCGGCAAACAGCGGTGCCGCTGTGCAAATCCGGCCCCAGTTTCAGCCACACGAACAGGTAATCGCCTTCGCCGCTCGATTGCGTCCGGCCGACAATCACGTCGCGAAGATTGCAGCTCACATGCGTCGCCCGCAGGTTTTTCCCGGAGAGCAGCAGCATCACCTCCGGCGTCAGCCCCACCCACCAGTTCGGCGGCTCCACCTTCTTCACCGCTGGAGCCTCCGGGTTCGCGCTCTCCTGCGCCTGCAGCGAAATTCCGCCCGCCATCCCAGCAGATAAAATTAGCGCAAACACTATCCGAACCAGTGCGCGCCGTGGCATCTTATTTTTCTCGCTCATAATCCATCCGACCTGAAAACGACAGATTTTCTTTTCCTTCTTAACTCTCAAAAAAAAAACCAGATGCCCAAACGCCTCCGGCACGTGAAAATTCGGCTCTGGCGTCAGTGTCGGACTCCACGCCGCGTAGAATCTCGGCTCGGTTTTTCCTTCCGCCCGAAAAAAGTTCGCCCGCCAGCTCCGCTTCGGATCAAACGCCGGCGTAAGGCTCCGCATCGGTACAGCAAGTTCCGCCGTCCAGGTTCGCGCCCCCGCATCCTGCACCACGCGCCGCCGCAATCCGCTGCGCATCTCTTCTTTCTGGCCATGCGCAATATTCAGATCAATCCAGAATCCGTTCGGGCTCACTTCCAGTTCCTTGTACACTCGCGCCTCGCTCGCCTCCGGCTGCAGAAACGCCTCGGCCACGTCGCGCTCCCACAATTCATCGCGCCATCCATCCGCCCGCGCATCCGGAAACACATGCAGCTCCCGGTACCGAGCGAAAAACCGCAGAAACAGCGTCTGCTCATTCCAAAGCACCTGCACCTCAGTCGCGCGCTGCGGGTCCGTCTTCTCGCCTCTCCAATCGCGTTCAAAACGAATCGCAGACGCCTTTTCCCAACAGGCCGCTTCCGGAAATCCCTCCGCCGCCACGTTTTCTTTCAGCCACAGCGCGTAAGCCGTGGGCAGCTCATCGAATTTCGAAACCGTTCCGCGTTTCATCGTCCAAATAGTGTAGTCCACCATCCGTCTGTTCTTCTCATCCTCACCTGAGATTTTTCGATCATCCGAAGTGGGCTAGGCACCAGACTCCTGCCCGGCTCTTCGGCCAGCAAACTCTTTGCGCACTTCGCCGCACCGCCGTCCAACCGCTCCCATCCCCACATGCTACCATCCGCTCTGGACCCATTCCTGAAGGAGAAAACCCTGTGGAAGCCCGTCGCACCACTGTTGCCGATCGCAACGTCGAGGTTCGCACCGAACCCACCCGGCGCAATCCAGCCGATTTTCAATTCGTAAAGTTTCAAATCAGCGACGGCGTCGCGCGCATGACCCTCAACCGCCCCGAGCACAATCTCCTCAACGAAAACATGCTCCGCGAATTGATTGATGGCATCGCCCACGCCGGCGAGCTCCCCGACGCGAAACTCATTGTCCTCGATTCCGCTTGCAAGGTTTTCTGCGGAGGGATTGACGTCGGCGAATACACCTCCGAGCGCGTCTTTCAGATGCTCGACGCGTTTCACTCCGTCTTCATCCGCATCCTCGAAACCTCCAAGCCCGTCGTCTGCGTCGTCAACGGCCCGGCCATCGGCGGCGGCGCGGAGCTCGCCGCGTTCGGCGATCTGGTCATCGCCACGCCGAAAGCCCGCTTCGCTCAACCCGAAATCACCATCGGCGTTTTTCCGCCGCTCGCGTCCACGATCCTTCCGTTCCTCGTCGGCCCGAAAATTGCCCTCGAACTTGTGCTCCTCGGCGAACCCGTCACCGCTGAACGCGCCCTCGACCTCGGCATCATCAATCGCCTAGTTCCCGAGGCGCAACTTGAATCCACCGTCAATGATCTCTGCGCCCGCATCGCCGGCCATTCCGGCCCCGTCCTCACCATGGCCAAAAAAGCAATTCTCGGCGGCATGGGCCTTTCCCTCCGTGACGGTCTTCGCAACTCCATGAACATTTTCCTCAACGAACTCTACCGCCTGGAAGATTCCCAGGAAGGCCTACGCGCCCTCGTCGAAAAGCGCAAACCCGAATGGAAAAACCGTTAGCCAGGCGGCGAAAAGTTGCGCACGATGAGCTTTATCTTGACTAGCCGCTGCTCCTCCCGTTAAAGCTAAGGATAGGCCCAGCACAGCTTCCCCGAGCGGAACTTCCAGACCCGAATAATCTCCGAGTACCCGGTCACTCGGGCACAATCGCCAAGGCGACGAATCCGATCAGATCTCCGGACCAAGACTCTTCAATGAGAACGGATAACCCCTATGCGGACAGACTACGAAACTGTCTACAAGTGCACAGACTCGCTTCCCGGCGGCGGCTACCATCGTCTTGCAGAAAGTCGAAAGTACTCGATCTGAACAGTAATGAAACGACGAGCAGTTTACAGCCCTCCTCGTCACACCAAAAAACACCTCTATTCAGGAGGTCGCTGTGGCCATCCGGCGGAAAACGGGTCTGATCGTTGTTGGAATCGCCGCATTACTCTTGCTCGCGCTTATTTTTGCTGTACCCGCACTTATTAAAGTGGATCGCTACAGGCCCCAGCTAATCTCATTTCTCCAGGAGAAAACTGGAAAGCAGGTCGAGATCGGTCGGCTGGAACTTACCTTTTTCCCTTTATCCATTCACATTGATGATTTCGGCGTGAAAAACCCACCAATATTTCCGCGCGGTTATGTCGTCCAGGTGGCGCGCATCGATGCTGAGCTTGGCCTTGGTGCCCTCCTGCACCGTCAGGTGGTCGTCAAGTCGCTCGTGCTTGAGGACCCGGTCCTGAATTTGACTTCGGATCCCGACGGTCCGTGGAATTTCGAGAATCCACAAGCACAGGCTTCCCAGAATGCCTTTCCTCTGGGAGTGATTTCGAGGGTACAAATCAAGCGGGGGCATTTGATTGCGTCGAATCTATTGCCCTCCGACGCGGCGGGCCCCATCTTTTTCGAGGCCCACGAGATTTTCTGCGACCTGGAACAAGTGAACCTGATGGGGATTATCAATCCTTCGTCTTCCTCGCTGGATGGCCAGGGCACCGTGAAGGCGGGTCTCCTGCGCTTCGGCTCGGTCGAGGCAAGAAATCTGGAATCCAAATTGCGGCTGGAGGCGAGGCACGTTTTTTTCACGGAGGTTAAAGCGGCAGTCTATGGTGGGAGTGCTGCGGGTGATCTCACCTTTGATTTATTGGGGAAGAACGTAAACTTCAAGACCACTGTGCGACTGAGCGGAGTCAATGTGGCCCAGCTCCTGGCGGCCTTCCCGAACGGCGGTGGAAAGATGACCGGGAAGATGGAAGGGGACGTAAAATTGGCGGGAGAAATCGCGCACTCGCTCCGACCGCTGTCGGGGATGCATGGAACCGGACACGTGACGGTGCGCAACGGCCAGGTGCCGAGTCTCAAGCTCAACGTGAATTTGATGAAGCTGGCGCACTTCAATGATCTCGGCCCGGCCAAGAATGATCCTTCCGCATTTAACTTGATCACCACCGACCTGGAACTGGACAATCAGCGGATTTCGAGTCGCGTGATAGACATTGACGGTTACGGAGTCGATGTGGACGGCTCAGGCAGTGTCAGCGTCTCGGGCTCTGACGAGTTGAACTATCGCGGGTTGGCGGAGATTACAACCAAGGAAGGCTTCTTCACCAACACTGTCGCCCGGCTGTCCGGAGCCACACTAAAAGATGGTAAGTTGCAGTTTCCCTTTCGGATCGTCGGAACGATTGATAACCCGGTATTCTCCAAGGGCAAGGGCGATAAGGACGTCGACGCAGTACAAAAACCTCATTGAGGGAAGATGCCCGACAGTTCTGGATGAGTGATCGGCAAATCGGACCGATTGCCAAAGCAACTTAAAGTGTGTGGGATTTCAGATCGGGAACCAAAGAGCGGCTTGCTTCAGGCAAACTTGACCTACCCTTCTCAACAAACCTTATAAGGCTGCGAAAAGACTCAGGTATTTTCCGGTAGCCATCCCCGGTGTTCACCCGATAGACATCTGCTGCGCCTCAGCTATCGTTCAGGCCGACCAACAGGTCGGCTGCCAGCTTGCGCGGATGTTGTTTGCTGTACCCGGCTGTGAGCTCTTCATAGCCAGCGCAGGCTCGCGCACGTCGTTGTGAGGCCCCCTTTAGCTTCGATAACAAATTCGGGGAATTCCCCACGGAGATGCTATGTTCACGACAACTCTCGAACATCTATCGGCCCTGGGCCTGCGAGTGCTCGCACTCCTCAGCCTCTCGCTGGCCGTTATCACCACCCAAGCATCAGGCGCGACCAATGAAAAGCACTTCTTTTGGGCTGCGGGACAGGCACCCAACCCCAGCTCAGTTTCGAACGACCTCATTTATCATGGCGGCAATGCCGGGCAGGGAGCCATCGGCGTCGAGACCACCCCGGGCATCTATCTGATTTTCTGGGGGCCCGATTGGGCGAACGGTTTTACGACCACGGACGTTAACGGAAAGCAGTACACGAGCCAGCAATTACAGACCTACGTGACCTCGTTCCTGACCAATCTTGGCGGCACGTCCTGGGCGGCCATCCAGATGGAATACTGCAACAATGTTCCCGCCGGAACCACTAGTTGCGCGAGCGCCAGCGGAGGCGGGTACGTCACCAATCCGAGGAAACAACTCAAGGGCGTGTGGACCGACACGACGCCGGTTCCCAGCGACATCATCGCACTGGGCTTGGCTGAAAACGTGGCCGATGATCCACTCGCCATGGAAGCGATGCGCGCATCCGCGCACTTCAATTACAATCCGCAGGCGACGTACATCATCCTCACGCCGCCAAGTTCCATTGCGACTGGGCAACCCGTTTATTGCGGCTATCACACACAGACGACCAGCGTGAATGGCCTTGGCAATCCGTACCGGCTGCAATACGCCTTCATCCCGTTCCTCAATATGAACTGGCCGGGCCTCGGTACCGGCGGCTGCGGAATGAACTCTGTGAACGTGATCAGCGATAACTTTGGCCACGGCGTCTTCGACGGCTACAGCATCGTCACCGGACACGAGTACGCCGAAGCGGTCACCGACCCGGACAATTTTGCCAGCGTCCAGGACGGCTGGAACGACGCGCAGGGCAGCGAGAACGGCGACAAGTGCGCGTGGAAAGGTCTCGCCAACGTTCCCATGGATAATCACACTTCGTTCCCGGTGCAGCCCCTGTGGAGCAACAAGGCCTTCGACGTGACTGGCGACGGGTGTGTGCGCTCTGCCCCGACCAATCCACATGCCATGCCCGCGGCGGGCATCATGCCGCCGGCGATTGACATCTGCATGACCCTCGGGACCTGCCTGCCCGGCGTCGCGGCGGGGCAGCCCATGCCTGTGAACATGGCCTACTTTGGCGGGCGCGTCCAGGTGAACCCAAAGATTTACCTCGTGCTCTGGGGCTGGGGGCAGCCGAATGCATTCGATCACACTTCTGTGGGCAACCCGGCGAGCGATCCGGACGGCACAGGGGCGCTGATGACTAGTTTCGTGTCCGCCATGGGCGGCACGACGTGGGGAGATATCGCCACGCAATACTATCAATCCAATTACAACGGCAACTATTCGACGATCGGCAACCCGAAGCAGCAACTGGCGGGCGTGTGGCACGACAACACCAACCCGATTCACGACAATCTGGCCCCCATCGATCTGGCGCGCGAGGCCGCTCGAGCGGTTGCATTTTTCCACGCGACTGATCTGGCCGATTCCAATTTCGTGATCGCCACGCCGCAGAAGTTCAACGACGCGGGCTTCAATCAAAGCCAATACTGCGCCTGGCATGATTTCACGACGCCGACGGGTTATCCCGGCGTGCAGCAGGGCATCGCGTTCACCAACATGCCTTATGTGCTGAATGCGGGTGGCGGATGCGGGAAAGACTTCGTCAATCCCACGCCCACGGGAGATCTTGACGGCGTCACCATCGTGCTCGGCCACGAGATCGCGGAAACCCTCACCGATCCGGGCGCCGAGTCGTCAACCGGCCTGGTCCAGAACGGCGGCTGGTTCGATTACCAGGGCTGGGAAATCGGAGACAAGTGCGCGTGGGTCGGCGACGGTCTCCAGATCCCCGGCGCGGCATTCAACATGATCGGAAACGACGGCCGCGCGTACCCGGTGCAGACTCTCTGGAGCAATCAGAGTCTGGCTGGAGCCGGCGCCTGCTCGCAGGGCTTCTGAAACGTATTTCTGCAATCACCAGGTCTTGTCCTGAGCGAAGTCGAAGGGTCCGCTCAAGACATCGGACCGGGTTTAATCGCCCCCAACGACTCTTGCGTGGTGAAAGTTGCCACGCGCCGCCCGGCTCTCCCCAAGCCGGGCGGTTTTCTCTTTCACCCTCTTCGGGCGCACAGTTCAAATCCTCCAACCGGTTACGATGTACCCTTTCCATTCCAATTTTCTACTTTCATTGACACCTTTCCCAACGCCTCGTAAACTGATTCGGACATCCAGCAGGCAAGGGAAGTGGGGAAGTGCCGTGCAAATCGGCCGCGGTCCCGCCACTGTATTCGGCTTCATCGCCGAGAGCCAGGCTACCCTCCCTCGCCGCCGTGGTTGGGCCTACTTCGCGAGAGGGTACGCCTCCAGCACGACCCCGGTTTCTCGCCGGGTTTTTTTATTTTCCAATTTCTCGCGGCACTTTTGTCAGGGGAGATTCGTGCAACTCAGTTCTGCCAATGCCATGCTGCGCGCCCGCGTTTTCGGTGTACTCGCACTCTTGCTCAGCGCCTTGCCCGTCCGCGCCCAGTCTTTGACGCCCGCGCCGGCATCCACCCCGCCTTCCGCCACGCGCGAAGTCGTTGACGAATTCGGCCGCACCGTCCGCGTCCCGCAACTTCCGACGCGCATTGTTTCCCTCGCGCCCAGCCTGACCGAAACCCTCTACGCCCTCGGCGTCCAGGACCGCCTCGTCGGCGACACCGATTTCTGCGACTATCCTCCCGACGCTCAAAAGAAAACCAAAGTGGGCGGCGCCATCAATCCGAATCTCGAAGAAATCGCCGCGCTCCACCCCGACCTCGTCCTTGTCACCAAGCAAATCAATCGCCTCGACACCGTCCGTGCGCTCGACACCCTGGGAATTCCCGCCTACGCCACCGACGCCCATAACGTTGACGAAATTCTCTCCACCACGCAAAAACTTGCCGACCTCCTCGGTGTCCCCGAAGCCGGCAAGTCCCTCACTGCCGACCTTCAGGCCCGTCTCGCCGCGCTGCACGCCAAACTCGAAGCCCTCCCGCCCAGCCGCGTTCTTTTCATCGTCTGGACCCGCCCGCTCATTTCTGTCGGGAAAAACACCTTCATCGCCGATGCGCTCCGCAAAGCCGACGCCGCCAGCATCGTGGACTCCACGCAAGACTGGCCGCAGATGAATCTTGAAGAAGTCGTCCGCCTGCAACCCGATTATCTGGTCTTTGCGGCCTCGCATGCGGAATCCGCCTCCCGCGATTTTGAAACGCTCTCGAACCTTCCCGGTTGGCAAGTCCTCGACGCCGTCCGCAATCGCCACTTCGCGGTCATCAGTGATGCTGTGAATCGCCCCGCTCCTCGCATCGTTTCCGCCATCGAAGATCTCGCGCGACAGCTTCATCCCGCGGCGTTCCAGGATTCGCCAGCTCCCGAAAAACCCCCCACTCCCCCACCGCTGCCGTCCAATCCACCACCAGCAGCGCCGGCCCACATGGCTCTCAACGCCCAACCCCGCACCCTGGAGCTCGCATGCGCCCGCTGACCCTCACCCGCCTCCTTCTTCGCTGCGGCCTTCTCGCTCTTATCCTTTTCGCCGTAGTGGTCGTCGCCATGAAACTCGGCGCCGTCCAGGTCTCTCTCTACGGCCTTGGCAAAGACTTGATCAGCGTCCTGCTTCACCGCACCAGCGCTCTCTCCAGCGACTATGGCATGATCGTCCTCGGCATCCGCTTGCCGCGCATTCTCCTCGCCATTTTCGTCGGTGCTTCTCTCTCCGTGGCCGGAGTCAGCTTTCAGGCGCTGCTTCGCAATCCGCTGGCCGATCCTTATGTGCTCGGTGTTTCTTCCGGCGCGGCTCTTGGCGCCATTATCGCTCTCATCGTCGAAGGCCATCTGAATCTTTCCCCCGAAATGGCCGGGCTGATCACTCCGATCGGCGCGTTCCTGGGCGCGGCCGTCACCATCGCTGCCGTATACATCCTCGGGCGTCGCGATGGCCAGATTGACAGCACCACGCTTCTCCTCGGCGGCATCATCACCGCTTCCTTTCTCTCCGCCGTGATCATGTTCCTCATGACCACGCTTTCAGGCAACGATCTCCGCGGCAGCGCCTTCTGGTTCATGGGTGATCTTTCCACGCCGCAACCCCGCAGCCTGCTTTATTTCCTCTCCTTCGGCTTCATCATCGCCGCCGGCGCTATTTACACCACCGCTTCCGATCTCAATCTTTTGCTTGCCGGCGAAAAAGAGGCCATGCATCTCGGTGTGGACGTGCCGCGCGTCCGCATCGTTGTCTATATCGCCGCATCTATCCTCACCGGTCTCGCCGTCAGCGTCAGCGGCACGATTGGTTACGTCGGCCTTCTTGTTCCCCACGTCATGCGACTCATCTTTGGCTCCGACCATCGCATGCTTATCCCCGCTTCCGCGCTTGGCGGCGCGATTGCATTGGTCATCGCCGACACGCTCGCGCGCACCGTCACTTCGCCCACCGATCTGCCCGTCGGCGCTATGACCGCCCTGGCCGGCGCGCCGCTCTTCATCTATCTGCTTCGCCGGAGAATCGCATGAGCAGCGCGCTTCGTCACCCGCTTCCCGGAGACGCCTCGCGCGCCACCCCCGACGTCCGTCTGAGCGTCGAGCAGGTCAGCTATGCCTACGCGCCGAATCCCTCCCAAGCGCCGCTCTTCACTCTGGAAGCGATGAGCTTTCAGGCCAAGCCCGGCGAACTCGTCGCCATTCTCGGCCCCAACGCCAGCGGCAAATCCACTCTTCTCAAACTCATCTCCGGCGCGCTCCAGCCGCTCTCCGGCCGCATTTTTCTCAATGGTTTCGAAACGCATTCGCTACCCGTCAAAACCCGCGCGCAGCGCATCGCCCTTGTCCAGCAGGAAAGCCGCCTGCTTTTTCCCTCGCGCGCCTGGGAATTCGTCATGCAGGGCCGCCATCCCTACGGCGGCGGCCTGCGCTTCGAATCCGAGGAAGACATCCTCATCGCCAACAACGCGCTCGCACAAGTCGGCGCTACCCCGCTCGCCGACCGCTGGATGGACAAAATTTCCGGCGGTGAAAAGCAGCGCATCATTTTGGCTCGCGCCCTCGCGCAGCAGCCGCTCCTGCTGCTTCTCGATGAGC